>ERZ1034962.60-NODE-60-length-58576-cov-26.531587_pt1 | contig 58576 bp, 71 predicted proteins | sample MGYA00520696_ERZ1034962 | MGnify/ENA primary metagenome ERZ1034962 (study PRJEB33766, sample SAMN09781770) | gut metagenome | biome: gut microbiome | host: Homo sapiens | place: Madagascar | study: EMG produced TPA metagenomics assembly of the PRJNA485056 data set...
ATAAATAAACCAATAAACAAGTCGCCTTCTGGCGGCCTGTTTTAGGTTTTTCTTAAAATTGTCGCACAATTATAATGAATTCTAGTTATGATTGTTCTATTCTATCTTTTATAAAAGACAATAGAATTCACTGTTGGGTGTTGGAGTAAAACTCCCCCCTCACCTTTACTTATGGTAATTATACAAGTGCGTTAAGTTACTTGATTTACAAATATTTTCAATCAGTCAATCTGATTATAAAAAAAGGAGGACATTTGATGTCTGATAAAGCAAAAGGGAAACTTTCTCTTGTCGGCTTATGCCTGATGATCTTCACGTCAGTATATGGATTTAACAACATCCCGCGTGCATTCTACATGATGGGTTATGCTGCGATTCCATGGTATATCGTGGGTGGATTATTCTTCTTCCTGCCCTTTGCCTTCATGGTCACTGAACTTGGTTCAGCTTTCAAAGAAGAAAAAGGTGGGATTTATTCTTGGATGGAGAAAGCAGTTGGTCCAACTTTCGCCTTCGTCGGAACATTTATGTGGTACGCTTCATATTTGGTGTGGATGGTCAACGTTTCAAATGGTATCATGGTACCGATCACAAACATGATTTTTGGTAACTCGCTTCATGTACCAGACCCATGGATTCTCTCCATCATTGCTATGATTTGGGTGGCTGCAATCACTTTCTTTGCGCTTCGTGGTTTGGATGCCGTTAAAAAATTCGCCACACTTGGTGGTATTGCTGTTCTTTCATTGAATGCAATTCTCTTGATTTGTGCGCTCTTAGTACTTATTCTTAATGGACATCCAACAACACCAATTACTGCGGAAGCTTTTGTAACAAGCCTTAACCCTAACTTCAATAACAGTTCTGCGATTGGATTTATTGCCTTCATGGTATTTGCTATCTTTGCTTATGGTGGTGTTGAAGCTGTTGGTGGTTTGGTTGATGAAACAGACCAACCTGAGAAAAACTTCCCTCGTGGTGTTGTAACATCAGCGCTTATCATTGCTATCGGTTATTCTGTAATGATTCTCTGTGTTGGTTTCTTCATGAACTACCAAACAGGTGGCGCATTCTACGAAGGCGTAAAAGCTGGAACAATCAACCTTGGTAATGCCGGTTATGTCACAATGCAATATCTTGGGGAGGCGCTTGGAGCTGCCTTTGGTATGAGTCATTCAGGTGCGGTAGTTATCGGTTCAATCCTTGCCCGTTACATGGGACTTGCAATGTTGCTTTCATTAATGGGTGCTTTCTTTACATTGATCTACAGCCCAGTTAAACAAATTATTTCTGGTACACCAGATAAACTTTGGCCAGGGCGTTATGGACAACTTGATAAAGAATCAGGCATGCCTAAATTTGCAATGGTTATCCAATTTGTCATCGTCTTCGTGATCATCTTATTGAACATGCTTATTAACCTCGGTGGTGGTGCAGAAGCAGCGGCGAAATTCTTTGCCATCTTGACAAATATGGCCAATGTTGCGATGACATTGCCTTACCTCTTTATCGTCATTGCCTATGCAAAATTCAAACTCAATGATAATATTGAAAAACCATTTACCCTTTATAAATCTAAAGGTGTAGCCATGGCAGCTGTAACAGTAACATTCCTTGTTGTTGCTTTCGCAAATGCCTTCACAGTAATCCAACCGATCACAGATTACTTTGCTTTGCCAGTTGCTGAGCGCTCTGCAGTCCTTGGCGATACAATCCAAACCGTTGTATCAATGATTGCTGGTCCAGTTATCTTTGGTTTGGTAGCCTTCTTCATGATGAACCGCTACAAAAAACGTTACCCTGCAGAATATGCTTCATTAACAGATCTTTCTGAAGATGAATTACATAATGCCAAATAAAAAAAGAGCAGCTTAGGCTGCTTTTTTTTTTTATTCGCTCCAAAAGAATAAGTGTGCCACAGTGAAAAGCAGGCGACATTCTCGTTTTGGAACTTTAGTATTTCTCATCGACCTCTAATTTACTTAGCTTTTTCTTATGAAATTGTTTTTTATCGCCCTCCTTTTGTTGTATAATTGTAATATGAATGTTACGCTCGTGATGAAAATGCAGAACAAGGAAAGGTGAAAGATATGGAAAAGAAAGAAAAAATTAAGGGGTTATTATTAGTAGTGGCTCTTCTCCTCTTGATTGCCGGGACCTACACCTGGTTCTCCTTCACACAGAGAGCCATCAATGACCGCCATGTTGAGTTGGGCTTTGAAGAAGTGGGGCGTCTGCACGACTATTTTGACGAGGTGTCAGGGAACAAAGATGTTTTTGTCGAAAACTTCGGCGATGCCCCGATCTTAGTCCGTATCAAGCTCTTGGAGTACATGGAGGTTGATGGTGTCTCTATGGTTCAAGCTGACGCCGCTACCGACACAGATGTGCAACCCCTCAAGGCAGACCCAACCACCTGGACCCCTTGGACTCCAGCGGCCGCGGGAAACACTGTCGGGGATCGTGTGGGAGCAGGCGCTGTCTTTAATAGCAGAGCCAGATGGACGATGGGGTGGCAACCGCGCGCAGCGACAGACGGTTCAGGTCAATTATTGGATGCGCCTTACTACATGCCGACTTTCAACCATAGCCGCACGGACCACAAGACAGCCGCTGCCGGAGACGGTCGTGACTGGAACTGGTCAGGAGAAGAAGCCGATACCTCTGCCAGTCCCAATGGGACCAATGCTGGCGCAGATGCCACGGGGGTGACGCATCCTGGAGACGGCACCGATGGCTACTGGAATGCAGGGGATACCGCAACATCACTCCTGGGGACCCCACCAGATACCCAGAGTGGGACCCATACCGCGCGTCAAACTGTCGTGCAGGACCAACCGGTCATGCTGCTCAGTCAGTGGAATGCACTGCCTGTCCAAGACCGTGTCGGCAACTTCTGGGTGGTCGACCCGCAAACGGGCTGGGCCTACTGGGCCAACCTTCTCTTTCCAGGTGAAGCCACATCCTTCCTCTTGGACCAAGCGACCTTTATAACAAGTGGTCTCCGAGGCAATGTTTACTACGGGATTAAGGTTGTGCCTAATATGGTGGCCAATACAGATAATACTGTCAATACTTTCTGGTCCGATGCCGAGAACCACAGTGATCTGGCCAAGACCTTAATAGACGAAGTGCGTCATGGTTTGCCTATCCTTGGTGAGCTGATGCCTGGGCAGGTTTTCAATATGCGTGGCACCCAATACCGTTACCTTGAAAACAAGGGCAATGGCAATCACTTGGTGATTCTTAATGCAGCCTTGCCAGCTGGCCCATGGGGTGCGGCAGGAACAACAAGCTACAACGGTTCAGAGTTTGACGGGCGCATGCGTGACTTCCATGATGCCTTACCTAGCGTTATCCGAAGGCAAGTTCAACCTGTTCAAACGACCTTCCCTGATGCCTTTGCCAATCAGCCCACGGGCTGGGCGAATTGGAATGGTCCTGGTGAAGTTCCAATTGGTTCTCCCTCTAATCCAACTGCCCTATGGGTAGGCGGTGAAAGTGGTTGGCTAGTTGATATGAACCATTCTTCTGTACCAGCGGCCATGCGAGAGGACCTCACCGCCTATACCCCGGGCGGAGAAAGAAAGGCTTTCGCCCTTTCACTGGCTGATCTAGCGCAAGTATCTGGCCCTGGAAAGGCTTTCCCTACTCGGCCTTCAAGACTAGCTTCGAATAATGTGGCATGGGGTTTACGTACACGGTCTAGACCGGACAATGTATGGCTTTCTTATTCTACTACTGCGTACCCTACATCTAATGGTGGTTTGCTATCGTCTGCACACCTTAGTGTTAGTTCTAACGTTTTTGGAGCCCGCCCCGCCCTCATTCTCCATGACCAAGACGGGGCCTGGACTTCCGGTCTATAAAGTGGTCACTTTCCAATAATGCTTGAAAAAGTGCAGGATAGGCGTGGAAAGAAAGACCTAAAGCAAAAAAAGTTCGCGCTTAGTGAGCAGAAAAAAAACAGAAATTCGCAACGGAATTTCTGTTTTTTTCATTTGAACTTTCTAGAGTACGTTTTATTAAAGGTATTGTTCAGCTACGGCCCTGTCCCCAGGATAAGGTTCACGTTTATCATTGACCAACTGGAACTTGTCCGCGCCCTTTCCAGCAATAATAACAGCATCATTTTGATCTGTGACACGTTGAATGGCTTGTTTTATAGCTTCTGCTCGATCTGCTTCAAAATCACAGGCGCGTGAAACGTAACTTGCGATTTCATCCGCAATGGCTTTCGGGTCTTCGTGGTTAGAATCATCCTGAGTGAGGATGACTTCTAAGCGCTCATGTGCTTCGATAACTTGTCCGAAATCTTTACGACGACTTTCACCTTTATTGCCTGTAGCGCCTAAAACCAAGACGATTTTACCGCTATGATGAGGTTCGACAACAGACACTAAGTTTTTCAAACTGATACCATTATGGGCATAATCGACATAAATTCGTGCACCATTTTTTGTCGTTAACATCTCCATGCGCCCCGGAACAACGGCTTTCGCTAAGCCCTTTTTAATGTGTTCAATTGTTGCTCCGAGATGCTGGGTTGCTAAAGCTGTAGCCAAGGCGTTTTCTTGGTTGAATTTTCCGAGTAAACGAATGTCAAAATGGTCAGCTATTTTACCACTTGTTGTAAAATCGTGTGCATGAGAGGCGATGATTTTGTTGTCAGAGTTTTCACCGTAAAAATCATGGGGGATCTGAAGCTCTTCTAACTCTTGTTTAATCACATTGAAGTGGGTCATTTCACTGTTGGCGACAAAGTAACCAGAATGATGTAAAAGTTGTCGTTTGCAGTAAAAATAATCTTCAAGTGTAGGGTGTTCCACGGGTCCGATATGGTCGGGAGAGATATTGAGGAAGACACCAACATCGAAGTTAATAGCATAGACACGCTCAGTCTTGTAAGCTTGTGAACTTACTTCCATCACAAGGTGGGTCATTCCGTTATCCACAGCTTGGCGCATCATTTTGAGTAAGTCAAGACTTTCAGGTGTTGTTAGCTCAGATTTGAAGAAATTTTTTCCATCAAGCGTTGTTTCTGCCGTAGAAAACAAGGCTGTTTTTTGTCCGTTCATCTCATCTAAGATTGATTTGGCGAAGTAAGCAGAAGTTGTTTTCCCTTTTGTTCCAGTCAAAGCTAATATTTGGAGTTCGTTTTGTGGATAAGCATAAAAGGCTTGGGCCAAGAGACTCATTGCACGCTTAACATTCGAAACAATGATTGCAGGGATGTCCACTTCGTAATCTATTTCGGAAATGTAGAAAGGTGCCGATAAGTTTTCTAAATACTCTGCTTTAAAATTTAGCCCTTTCGCAAAAAAGAGGGTTGATGCAGAAGTGTTTCGGCTATCATAGCTTAGTTGATCGAAGGTAAAATCTTCTTCCCAGTTATAGTAATATTCCTTTTTAAAGACAATCTCGTGAAAGTTCTCGTCTTTTTTCAGAATTTCTAAAACATCTTGTATTTTGAGCATGGATTTTTCTGCCTCCTTTATTTATACCATTTAACTCTGGAAGGGAGCTAAATTATAAGGCACGTCACTTAAATGTGGACAGGTGCTTTTTTCTTATACGTAGGCTTAATTATACCATTTTCACGCCTGTTTTTGTAACTTGATAACCGTTTCATGTTTTCCTTAACAAGAGAGGAGAGGCTTAGAGGAGTTGTCTGTCTTGCTTATTTGGTTTGAAGAGAGCCTCTAAGCTTTTAATTTCCTCTGCAAGTTTCTGCGCCATTTGATAGGATGCACACTGTTCAAAGATAGATTGACATTTTTTCATTGTTTCTATAGAGCGCCTATCTCCAAAAACCACTTCAAAGTGCGCTTTTTGATACATGAAATTCACTCTTTCAAAAAGATCAATTTCTGGAATATTTGAAGAATCAATAAAATGAAGCAGTTCTTCCGCTAAAAACTTCTGTCTATGTTTAATAAAAATCGCAAGGAGAGTTATTACAGCCTTTATTTGAGCTTTTTGAGTAAGAGGATGAATGCTCCGGTATCGTGCTGTTTTGAGTATTTTATGGCTAAACTTTGATAAGCTGCCTAAGTCTAGAAGCATAGCTATGTCACTCAATAAGTCGAATTCGTAGTCGCCCCATATTTTGATGTTGTCTAAGTATTGTTTCGTGGCAGTGAGACGTTTAGAGGAGAGGGGAAAATGGGCATCTATCTGGTGCAGGGTTGCCTCTAAGCGGAATTTGTCCAAGTTTAACCTTTTGGAGAAAGACACGTTTTGTCCAAGTAATTTTTCATATCTTTGAATAATTTTTTGCAGATGAAGCGGATTACGGTTTAGATGTGCCCTGTCCCGTTCTTCAAACCAGTCCAAGTGATGAAGTTGGGCATTGAGGTGGTGGAAAAATTCGTGAGCTGACACGTTGATGTTATTCAGGAGATAGAGCAAAGCAAGACAAGAAACATGGCTCCGTCCATTTTCAAAATTAGAAAGTTGGGAAGGAGAGAGGCAGTCCTTAGCAGCTTCCTTAAGTGCGAAATTTTTAGAAGTACGGAAATAACGATATACCTCTCCGATGGGTAGTGTTTTTTTCATAAAAGACTCCTAGAATTTTAATATATTTATGCTTTGAAACTGTGGTAAATGAGCAAGAAAAAGGTGAGTTCTGGTAATTTCTCCATTCACTAAGTCCATAAAGAGCTGTCAATATATAGTAATTTAAGCATGAGTGATAACTGGCTTTGGTTGTAATTGTGTTATAGACTAACTGTAAGCGATATAAACGGATAGGGTTGATGAGGTGCTTCAAGTATTATTCGTATCTTTGCGGAAGAATTCACACATAAAAAATAATAGACGCAGAAAGGAAAAATTAATGGAGAAAATTAAAAAAAGGATGGTGGGTATGGCTGCATTTACGCTCTTGTTTTCGGCAGTTGCACCATCTATGACAGGGCTAGTACAAGCGAACGATATTCAAGTCAATTCACAACAAAGTGAGGCTTTAAATTTACTGGAACAGATTGATTTTGATGACGCTGATCTTGCTTTTTTGAGACAAAAGGAAGTGGAGTTGCTGGCAAGTCAAACTCTTCCACTATTGGCTCCTCGGGCTTTCGCGCTACGCACGGTGGGGCGAAACTTAGAAGGCTTGTGGCAGCGTTCAGTAGGCATGCGCAGAGCTTTAACTGCAGTAGGTTTTGGTTGGTCACAAATTAAGGCTATCGCGCGTGGTGTGTATGTTTATAGCTACAGAGTCATTGCGGCTAAAATAGCAACAGTCGCAGCTTGGAATTGGGCTGTTGGCGCTGTGATTGGTGTTTCAGCAGGCGCAGCCCTATATACAATGGGAAATTTCCGCCTCTTTTATTAGTTCACATCATGAATAAAAATAGTCAAACATATATTTTTAGCGCTCTGATGTTTCTTGCTGGCAGTTTTCTTATCTTTATTTCCGAGGACAGTGTATTCACGGATTTTGATTCGCTTCTAGGGCTTCTTGTGGTCATTCAGAGCAGTTTTATTCTGAGTGACATAGGTAGTTTTATCTTCCAAAAAGTAGCGTTCATGGAAAGAGCAGAGGAGCTAGCTTATTACAAAAAACAATGGCCGAAAATCCAGGTCATTTCTTTCTTCATGGCTCTCACTATCTTTACCTTAACCTCGTCCCTGGATGTAATCGTAGTGTTGGTGACGGTCTTCTTAATCGTGACAAACACGGTAATCCGGGCATATTTTACCAGTATTCGTATGTTAAAGTTAATGTGTATACAGCAACAGATAAAGGAGCATTTTTTTGGAGGGGTTCTGGGACTCGCCTTTATTCTGCTCCTAACTCATTTTAATTTTTATACTGTGACATTTTTTTCTGCATTACTTCTGAGTCGAACATTCTGGAATTTCAAGCTCATTCTCTCTCACGCTTCGAATAAATAAAAGAACGAGACGCATTGATCTGGGAGTTGGAGTTCGAAATAGAACTTGGTCTGTCTTGGTTGTGTCATAAACTTTTATTGTCAAAAAAGCCTACTTCATGGTAAAATAGAAAAATGAATAGTACAGAAATGACTGATAATCTCAGCATGGAAGAAAAGCTCCAGCAAATGGATGCAGAAACCAAGCGTAAAGAGATTCGAGACAATAAAGCAGCACAGCAGGATACGATGATGCGCGGGACCTTATGGTTTACTCTCGCGGATATTTTATCACGTCTCTTGGGTGCGATTTACATCATTCCGTGGTTTGCGTGGATGGGAGAACACAATAATGAAGCCAATGCCCTTTTCTCAATGGGGTATAATATTTATGCGCTCTTTCTCTTGATTTCAACGGCGGGTCTACCTGTAGCTATTGCGCGTGAGGTCGCCCATTATAATGCGATGGGCGATGAAAATCTAAGCAATCGTTTAGTGCGCCACATCTTTATTTTTATGGTTGGGCTTGGTATTGTAGCCGCTGGTGTGATGTATATCGGTGCGCCAGCATTGGCAGCCATGTCAGGTGGGGGAGAAAACCTAACAGAGGTCATGCGCTCGCTTTCGCTAGCCATTCTGATTTTCCCGGCCATGTCCGTCATTCGAGGGTATTTCCAAGGGCTGAATGACATGAAGCCGATAGCCTTGAGTCAAATTTATGAACAAGTTGTCCGTGTAATCTGGATGTTAGTATTTACGTTTATGATTATGAAGCTTGGCTTCTCAGGTGGAGACTGGACACAAGCAGTTGTTCAATCGACAACCGCAGCCTTTATCGGTATGTTGGGTTCTTGCGTTGTCTTGCTCTGGTATTTGATCAAAAACAATATGCTTGGCAAGATCATTAATCCAGGTCCAAGTATTACAAAAATTAGTGCTTGGCGCCTGCTTTCACAAACCATTTACCAAGCTATCCCGTTTGTCGTTATTGGCTCAGCTATTCAAATTTTTAAAATTGTTGACCAAGCGACCTTTGTTACGGTAATGCGGTGGGTATCTGACTATAGTGATACACAGCTTTTAGTATTCTTCTCATACTTTTCTGCTAATACCGATAAGTTGACAATGATTCTTATTGGTGAAGCGATGACTTTAGGCGCTGTGGCTCTACCACTTATTGCCTCTAATTTTGTGAAGAAAAACTACAAAGAAACAGCGCATTTGATTTCTTACGATTTCCAACTCTTTGTGGCCTTTATGTTGCCTGCCGTCTTAGGCATGACAATTTTAGCTGCACCCATCTATACACTTTTTTATGGTTCAGTAAATAGTTTGCAGCTTGCACTCTTTATTTGGGCGGTTCTCCAAAGTTTCTTGCTGGCTTTGTACACGATGGTCGCCCCCATCTTGCAAGCTTTGCACTATTCTAAAGTAGCCATGCGTTACTTCATTATCACTTTAGTGATCAAATTGATTTTGCAAATACCGTCAATTATGATTTTCCACTCTTATGGTCCGCTTGTGGCAACAACTATTGCTTTTGGATATGGGACATGGATTATTATTCGCAAGATTCATGAAGTTACGGGTTTCCGAGTAAAGAGCACCTTGAAAGGAATTATGGGAATCTCAATTATTACGGCAATTATGGCCGTTGTTACTCTGGTTCTTTATGGATTGATTTCGCTGATTTTGATGCCTCTTTCTCCAGGGCACTTCAAAGCCTTGCTCGTAGTAGTTGTGGCTGGAGGCGGTGGATTCTTCACCTACATTTATATTGCAGCCAAAGCTGGCTTACTTGAAAAATTAATGGGGAGCCGAGGCACAAGACTTCGTCAAAAACTACACATTTAAAAAGCTAAATAAAGCAAATTTCAGAATGCAGAGCTGTTCGGAAGTTTGCTTTTTCTTTTATGTTATAATATAAAAAACGTTTTCAGGAGGTTATAATGACACGAATACAAGATGATTTATTTGCAACAGTAAATGCCGAGTGGCTTGAACAGGCACAGATACCAACTGATAAACCTCGTATCTCTGCTTTTGACGAATTGGTATTGGAAAATGAAAAAAACTTAACAGCCGATTTGCAGCATATGTCCGTGGAACTTCCAGAGGATAATCCTGAACTCCTAGAAGCTATAAAGTTTTACAATAAGGCGGGAGATTGGAAAAGTCGTAACAAAAATGATTTCTCTGCCGTGATTAGAGAAATGGATAAAGTAAGAAGACTTGATTCATTCGAGGATTTTCGTACACATTTACTTGATTTAATTTTTCATTCTCAAGCCCCGCTGCCTTTCTCAATCAGCGTCGATGCAGATATGAAAGATGCAGTGCACCATTCTTTGGGCTTCACTGGTCCTGGGCTTATTTTACCTGATACGACTTACTATGAGGAAAGCCATCCCCGTAAAGCTGAACTTTTGAGCTTTTGGCAGGAAAATTCTAAAGAAATATTAGAGCATTTTGGGCAAAAAGATGCCCAAGAAATTGCGGCTAAAGCTGTAGCTTTTGATGGTCTTTTGGTGGAATCAGCGAATACAGCAGAAGAGTGGGCCAAGTATGCGGAACTCTATCATCCAGTTCCTTTTAAAGAGTTTGTAGGACATTTTAAAAATATAGATTTTGACTCATTTATCAAGGGTTTGGTTAACATTGAACCAGAGAAAGTAGTTGTCTTTGAAAATCGTTTTTATGATTCTTTTGACCATATCATTAACGAAGAAAATTGGCCGTTAATCAAAGCTTGGATGCTGGTGAAAATCGCACGTAAGGCGACAGGTTTACTTTCGGATGAATTACGACTTTTAGGGTCTGCGTATGGACGATTTTTATCTAATGTATCAGAGGCAAGAAGTCAAGAAAAACATCAACTTGATATAACGGAGAGTTACTTCAGTCAAGTGATTGGCCTTTATTACGGTCTAAAATATTTTGGAGAAGAAGCTAAATCAGACGTTAAGCACATGACTTCTGAGATGATTAAAGTTTATCAAGAACGCTTAGACAAAAATGAATGGCTCAGTCGTGCAACGATTGATAAGGCGATTGAAAAATTGAGTGCAATTACCGTTTTTATCGGCTATCCCGACAAGCTTCCAGAAATATATAGTCGTTTTAAAGTCGGCAATGGTAGTCTCTACGAAGATGCCTGTCATTTCGATGAATTACTCACTGCGCGTCACTATGAAAAATTTAGCGAAGAAGTTGACAAGAGTTTGTGGCATATGCCGGCTCATATGGTCAATGCTTACTATAGTCCTGACAGCAATACGATTGTTTTTCCGGCAGCTATCTTACAGGCTCCTTTCTACAGTCTTGAACAGTCAGCCAGTCAAAATTACGGGGGGATTGGTGCCGTCATTGCCCATGAAATTTCACATGCTTTTGACAATAATGGAGCACAGTTTGACAAGTATGGTAATCTCAACAAATGGTGGACGGACGAAGATTATGAGGCCTTTGAGAAGAAACAAGAAGAAATGATTGCAGCTTTTGATGGAGTGGCAACTGAAACTGGTCCAGCAAACGGCAAGTTGATTGTGTCTGAAAATATTGCCGACCAGGGAGGAATTACGGCCGCGATGGCTGCTGCGCAAAAAGAAGAGGATGTTAATCTTGCGGATTTCTTTAGCCAATGGGGTAAAATTTGGCGCATGAAAGCCAGCATGGAATTCCAACAAATGCTTCTTTCCATGGATGTTCACGCGCCAGCCAAATTACGCGCCAATATTCCACCCACAAACTTAGAAGAATTTTATCAAACCTTTGATGTGCAAGAAAGCGACGGAATGTACCGCGCACCTGACCAACGTGTGAAAATATGGTAAAGGAATTTGAAGATCTAAAGCCGGAAACCCAGCGCATACTTGAGGAGATCAAAGCAGTGCCCTATGGGCAAGTGAGTTCCTATAGAGATATTGCGCTACGAGCAGGCCTAATAAATGGCGCACGGCAAGTCGCCAGAGCGCTTCATGGCTTATCAGAAAGCCATCACTTACCTTGGTGGCGCATCATCAAAGCAGATGGCACTATAGGGATGCATGGTCAAGGGCGTCTAGAACAAATTCGCTTGTTAAAATTAGAAGGTGTTGAAGTGACGGACAGAGGTAAAGTTAAGCCGAAAGAAAAGTAATGCAGAGGTATTTAGACCTTGTAAATACAGTCGATAAATGATATAATATAGGATAATGGTTTGTCGACAAATTCTGTGGGAAATATTGTCCCCACGGGTTTTGTAAGCAACGAAACGTCAAGTTTTCGTTGCTTTTTTGCCGTTTCTGAACTGTAAAAAATCTAAAAAGTAATGAAAAAGACAAACTACTGACTTTTCAGAATTTTTCATAAGAAACTTAAAATCGACAAATCTTGTATAACACATCCAGAAAAACTGGAAAAATAGAATGAGGAGAATCAACTTGGCAGGACATGACGTAAAATACGGTAAACACCGTACAAGACGCAGTTTTTCACGAATCAAAGAAGTAATTGGTTTGCCGAACTTGATCGAAGTTCAAACAGCAAGTTACCAAAACTTCCTTGACGAAGGTTTGGCTAACGTCTTCAAAGAAATGTTTCCAATTGACAACTTTGCGGGCACAATGGAGCTTGAATTTGTTGGATATGAAATGAAAGCCCCTAAATACACTGTGGATGAAGCCCGTGCTCACGATGCAAACTATTCTGCACCGATTCATGTGACTTTCCGCCTTGTAAATAAAGAAACAGGCGAATTGAAAACACAAGAAGTTTTCTTCGGTGATTTCCCACTTATGACTGAGATGGGTACCTTCATCAATAACGGTTCTGAACGTTTGATCGTTAGCCAGTTGGTACGTAGCCCAGGTTCATACTTCCACCTTAAAACAGATAAAAATGGTCTGGAATCTTATGGTCATACAACGATTCCTAACCGTGGTGCGTGGTTTGAATTAGATACAGACGCTAAAGGTGTTGGTTATGTACGTATCGACCGTACACGTAAATTAACATTTACAACAATGTTGCGTGCACTTGGTTTTGGTAGTGACGATGAAATTCTTGAACTTATGGGACCAAGCGAACTCCTCAATACAACATTGGGCAAAGATGTTCACAAAAACCCATCAGACACTCGTGTTGAAGAAGCACTTAAAGACATCTATGACCGCCTCCGTCCTGGTGAGCCTAAAACAGCGGACAGCTCTCGTGGACTTTTAATTGCGCGTTTCTTCGACCCACGTCGCTACGACTTTGCACCAGTAGGTCGTTATAAATTTAATAAGAAGCTTGCGCTTAAAAACCGTATCCTCGGTTTGACTTTGGCAGAGCCAATCGTTGACCCTGAAACAGGCGAGATCCTCGTTGAATCTGATACGCTCGTAACACGTGACGTTTTAGATTCAATCGAAAACCTTTTGGATAATGGGCTCAATACAACAGTTTATCAACCCTCTGACGATGCTGTTATTCCTGAACCAATTGAACTTCAAACCTTGAAAGTTTACTCTCCAAAAGATCCGGAACGTGTCGTAACATTGATTTCTAACGGTCAAATTCCTGCAGAAAATCGTGTATTGATGCCAGCAGATGTGATTGCTAACATCAACTACTGGTTAGGTCTTTCTGAAGGCATTGGTAAAGTTGACGATATCGACCACTTAGGAAACCGTCGTATCCGTTCAGTTGGTGAATTGCTTCAAAACCAAGTACGTATCGGTCTTTCACGTATGGAACGTGTTATCCGTGAACGTATGTCATCTTCTGAAAATGAAAATATGACACCTCAAGGATTGATTAATATTCGTCCTGTAACAGCTGCAATCAAAGAATTCTTTGGTTCTTCACAGTTGTCACAATTTATGGACCAACACAATCCTTTGTCAGAGCTTTCACACAAACGCCGTTTCTCTGCCTTAGGTCCTGGTGGTATCTCACGTGACCGTGCTTCATATGAAGTACGTGACGTACACTACACTCACTATGGCCGTATGTGTCCGATTGAAACACCTGAGGGTCCAAATATCGGGTTGATCAACAACTTGTCATCTTATGCCAAAATCAATGAATATGGTTTCATCATGTCACCATACCGTCGTATTGATCGTGCAACGGGAACAGTTACGGATGAAGTAGAGTATCTAACAGCTGACGAAGAGGACAACTATACAGTTGCCCAAGCTAACTCACCATTGACTGATGACAACAAATTTGTCAACGACACAGTAATGGCCCGTCACGTGGGTAACAATATTGAAGTTGATGCTTCAACTGCGGACTATATGGACGTTTCACCTAAACAGGTTATCGCCGTAGCAGCCGCTTGTATTCCTTTCTTGGAAAACGATGACTCCAACCGTGCCCTTATGGGTGCCAACATGCAACGTCAAGCCGTTCCATTGATTGATCCACATGCACCTTGGATTGGTACAGGTATGGAACATCAAACAGCACGTGACTCAGGTGCTGCTGTGATCGCTAAACATGACGGTACTGTTGAATATGTAGATGCTGACGAAATCCGTGTACGTCGTACATCAGGTGAGCTTGATATCTATAACATCATGAAATACCGCCGTTCAAACTCAGGAACTTCATATAACCAACGTCCACTTGCGGAACTTGGTGATAAAGTTGAAGCAGGCGACATCATTGGTGATGGCCCATCAATGGAGAATGGGGAAATGGCGCTTGGTCAAAACCCACTCGTTGCTTATATGACTTGGGAAGGTTATAACTTCGAGGATGCCATCATCATGTCTGAACGTTTGATTAAAGATGACGTTTATACATCTATTGCTATCGAAGAGTATGAATCAGAAACACGCGATACAAAGCTTGGCCCTGAAGAAATTACACGCGAAATTCCAAATATTGGTGATGAAGCCCTCAAAAACTTGGACGAAGACGGTATCATCTGTATTGGTGCTGAGGTTGAAGATGGAGACTTGCTCGTTGGTAAAGTCACACCAAAAGGTGAAACTGATCCAACACCTGAAGAACGTCTTCTTCGTGCTATCTTTGGTGAAAAAGCGCGTGAAGTTCGTGATACATCACTCCGTGTACCACACGGAGGTGGCGGTATCGTCCACGATGTGCGTGTCTTTACACGTGAAAATGGTGATGAGTTGCCATCAGGTGTGAACAAGTTGGTTCGTGTCTTCATCTCACAAAAACGTAAAATCCACGTTGGGGATAAGATGGCCGGACGTCACGGTAACAAGGGTGTCGTTTCAAATATCGTTCCTGTAGAGGATATGCCTTACTTGCCAGACGGTACACCAATCGATATCATGTTGAATCCATTGGGTGTCCCTTCTCGTATGAATATCGGACAAGTTATGGAGCTTCACTTAGGTATGGCTGCACGTACATTGGGTATTCACATTGCATCACCGGTCTTCGATGGTGCAAGCGATGAAGATATCTGGAACACAGTGAAGGAAGCTGGGATGGCTGAAGATGCCAAAACAGTGCTTTATGACGGACGTACAGGTGAAGCCTTTGATAACCGTATCTCTGTCGGTGTCATGTACATGATCAAACTTCACCACATGGTTGATGATAAACTTCACGCACGTAGTGTTGGTCCTTACTCACTCGTTACACAACAACCGCTCGGTGGTAAAGCACAGTTCGGTGGACAACGTTTCGGGGAAATGGAAGTTTGGTCCCTTGAAGCATATGGTGCTGCAAATGTTCTCCAAGAAATCTTGACTTACAAGTCAGATGATGTGATTGGACGTACCCGTGCCTATGAAGCGATCGTGAAAGGTGAACGTATTCCTAAACCAGGTCTTCCTGAATCATTCCGTGTCCTTGTAAAAGAATTGCAAGCACTTGGTATGGATCTTAAAGTCCTTGATGGTGAGAAAAACGTCCTTGATCTTCGTGAACTGGATGATGAAATCGAAGTTCGTCAAGAAAATATTGACATTACGCCAGAAATGCTTGAAGCTCAGGAACAAATTGTTACTGAAGCAGTGGAAACTGAACAAGCATTGATTAGCGAAGCAAAAGAAGAAAAATAATTGTTCTTTTCTGTGAACAAGAAACTTATGAGGAAGAAGAAATAGCTTTTCCTCATAAATTTAAGATAAAAGCCTATTAAGGTAAACCGCTGTGCAAGTGTGCTAGGCGGTAATGTAGAACTGTATTTGATGGATAATTTCTATTTTTAAAAATAGGTTCTACATTGCTGCCTATCGCACGAGTTTTTGTCCGTTGATTGAAGATTTTCGGGCAAGACTGTGTTTTAAAAGATACAGTTAGCGGTCTTCACAGGAATGTCTTGTCAACAGACAAACATTCAACAGAAAAGAAATAAATACAAAGAAAGTGGAGAAAACATTGGTCGATGTAAATAAATTTGAGAGCATGCGAATTGGTATCGCATCTCCACAAAAAATTCGTTACTGGTCATTTGGTGAAGTCAAAAAACCAGAAACCATCAACTATCGTACGCAAAAACCTGAACGCGAAGGTCTCTTCGATGAGCGTATCTTTGGTCCACAAAAGGACTGGGAATGTGCTTGTGGTAAGCTTAAAGGCGTTTTCTACAAAAACCAAGTCTGCGAACTCTGTGGTGTTCAAGTAACGACAGCTAAATCACGTCGTGAACGTATGGGACACATCGAGTTGGCAGCACCAACTTCACACATCTGGTATTTCAAAGGGATTCCATCACGTATGGGGCTTGCACTTGATATGAGCCCACGTGCTCTTGAAGAAGTTATTTACTTCGCAAGTTATGTCGTTATTGATCCTAAGGAAACAGATCTTGAAAAGAAACAACTTTTGACAGAACGTGAATATCGTGAACAACTTTTGAAAAATGGTTTTGGTTCATTTGTTGCGAAGATGGGTGCAGAAGCTATCCAAGATTTGCTTAACGATGTTGATATTGATGCAGAAGTTGCTGAACTTAAAGAAGAATTGAAAAATGTTAGCGGACAACGTCGTGTGAAAATCATTCGTCGTTTGGATGTATTAACAGCTTTCAAAAAATCTGGTAACAAATTGGCATGGATGGTGCTTAATGTGCTTCCAGTTATTCCACCAGATCTTCGTCCAATGGTTCAATTGGATGGTGGACGTTTTGCTACATCTGATTTGAATGACCTTTATCGTCGTGTAATCAACCGTAACAACCGTTTGAAACGTTTGATGGAGCTTAACGCCCCAAATATTATCGTCCAAAATGAAAAACGTATGTTGCAAGAAGCTGTGGATACATTGATTGACAATGGTCGTCGTGGTCGTCCAATCACAGGTGCCGGTAATCGTCCACTTAAATCTCTCAGCCACATGCTGAAAGGTAAACAAGGACGTTTCCGTCAAAACTTGTTGGGTAAACGTGTCGACTACTCAGGTCGTTCCGTTATCGCGGTTGGTCCAACACTTAAAATGTACCAATGTGGTGTCCCACGTGAAATGGCTATCGAACTCTTCAAACCATTCGTAATGTCCGAATTGGTTAAACGTGAAATGGCTGCCAATATCCGTGCGGCTAAACGTAAAGTAGAGCGCCAAGATGCTGAAGTTTGGGATGTCCTTGAAGATGTTGTTAAAGAACACCCAGTTCTTCTTAACCGCGCACCTACGCTTCACCGCTTGGGTATTCAAGCTTTCGAGCCCGTTCTGATTGATGGACGCGCAATGCGTTTGCACCCATTGGCTTGTGAAGCCTACAATGCCGACTTTGACGGGGACCAAATGGCGATTCACGTACCATTGTCAGAAGAAGCGCAAGCCGAAGCACGTTTGCTTATGCTTGCTGCGGAACACATCCTTAACCCTAAAGATGGTAAACCAGTCGTTACACCTTCTCAAGATATGGTCTTGGGTAACTACTACTTGACAATGGAAGCAAAAGGACGTGAAGGAGAAGGCATGATCTTCTCTAATCCTGAAGAAGTTGAAATTGCAATGCGTAATGGATATGTTCACTTGCATACACGTATTGGTATTGCAACACAATCAATGAATAAACCTTGGACTGAATTCCAAAAAGGTAAAATCTTGATTACGACTGTCGGTAAAGTAATGTTCAACTCAATCATGCCTGAAGGAAATGAAATTTATCCAGAAGGTATGCCTTACTTGAATGAAAATACCGATGAGAATATCACAACTCAAACGGATGACCGTTTCTTCATGGAACCTGGTGAAGATATCCATAAACGTTTAGCTGAGATTGATACAGTATTGCCATTCAAGAAAAAACACTTGGGTAATATTATCGCTGAAGTCTTCAAACGTTACCGTACAACAACAACTTCTGAGTTCCTTGACTTGCTCAAGAACTTAGGTTATCACCAATCAACATTGGCTGGTTTAACAGTTGGTATTGCGGATATCCCAGTGGTTCCTGAAAAAGCAGAAATCATTGGTGCTGCACACAAACGTGTGGAACAAATCACTAAACAATTCCGTCGTGGTTTGATTACTGATGATGAACGCTACAATGCGGTTACTGATGTTTGGCGTGGTGCAAAAGACACCCTTGAAAAACGCTTGATTGAAGAACAAGATTTGACTAACCCAATCGTTATGATGATGGACTCTGGTGCCCGTGGTAACATTTCCAACTTCTCACAATTGGCCGGTATGCGTGGTTTGATGGCTGCCCCTAATGGACGTATCATGGAATTGCCTATCATTTCTAACTTCCGTGAAGGTCTTTCTGTCTTGGAAATGTTCTTCTCAACTCACGGTGCGCGTAAAGGTATGACCGATACAGCCCTTAAGACTGCCGACTCTGGTTACCTTACACGTCGTTTGGTTGACGTCGCTCAAGACGTTATCATCCGTGAAGTGGATTGTGGTACAGACCGCGGACTCTTGATCTCTGATATTGCAACAGGTAAAGAAATGGTTGAACCGTTGGTTGAACGTCTTGAAGGACGTTACACACGCAAAACTGTTGTACATCCAGAAACTGGTGAAGTGATTATTGGGGATGACCAATTGATCACAGAAGATATCGCGAAGCAAATCGTTGCTGCGGGTATCAAAGAAGTTACAATCCGTTCAGTCTTTACATGTAAAACACCACACGGTGTATGTAAACACTGTTATGGTAAAAACTTGGCAACAGGTGAAGCCGTTGAAGTTGGTGAAGCTGTTGGTACAATCGCCGCTCAATCCATCGGTGAACCTGGTACACAGTTGACAATGCGTACATTCCACACGGGTGGTGTTGCGTCAAGCTCAGATATCACTCAAGGTTTGCCTCGTGTACAAGAAATCTTTGAAGCACGTAATCCTAAAGGGGAAGCAATCATTACCGAAGTTACGGGTACGGTTGAATCTATTGTGGAAGATGCTGCGACACGTACACGTGAAATCACAGTTAAAGGTAAAACAGATACACGTTCATACACAGTATCAATGGCCGATGTACTTATGGTTGAAGAAGGTGAATTTATCCACCGTGGTCACCAATTGATCCAAGGTTCAATCGAACCTAAGCACTTGCTTCAAGTACGTGATGCTTTATCTGTTGAAACTTACTTGCTCGGTGAAGTTCAAAAAACTTACCGTTCACAAGGGGTTGAAATCGGGGATAAACACATCGAGGTTATGGTTCGCCAAATGCTTCGTAAAGTCCGCGTAATGGATACAGGTGATGTCGATATCTTACCTGGTGGACTTATGGATATTTCTGACTTTGAAAAAATCAATGAAGAAGCTCTCCTTTCAGGTAAAACACCAGCGACAGCACGTCCTGTACTTATGGGTATTACCAAAGCATCATTGGAAACAAATTCATTCTTGTCTGCTGCATCCTTCCAAGAAACAACACGTGTCTTGACTGATGCTGCAATCCACGGTAAAGAAGACCACTTACTCGGTCTTAAGGAAAATGTCATTATCGGTAAGATTATTCCTGCCGGTACAGGTATGTTCCGTTACCGTAATCTTGAGCCATTGTCAGATTTGTCAAATGCTCCTGAAGTAACTGTTTCAGAAACTGAAATTGAAGAAGTTAAATAAAATAAAAAAATAGCGATGACGATATCGCTATTTTTTTGTAAAAGAAAAACGGAAGATGAACGCTTAGTGAAGAGAGCATTTTCCGTTTTCTTATTAACAAATAATCTTTCGTTTTTCAGAAGTGAGAGTCAATGTGTCATTGGCTTGAATTGTGAAAGACTCGCCATCGATTTGAACGGGCTGAACGGACTGCGGCGTTACTGCAGCTGCTGTGGAAACACTATGGTGGAAAAGGTTATTGTCTAAATGCTTGCCCTTAAGTACACTAGGAATTAAAGAAAATATTTTTGGGATACTGTATCTGTCCAACTCAACCAAATGAATTTCTTTGCTGAGATTAGTTGCTTCTGGCGCAATCTGGATTCCCCCACCAAAATAAGGATGTTTCGTAAAGGTCAAAAGAAAGGCATTATCAAATTTAAAAGCATTTTTCATATTATAAACGCTAATCTCAAAAGGTTTTTTGCTGAATAAAACATGAAGGGCAGTTAGAAAGTAAGATAGCCTGCCTAACTTGAGAGCATTAAGCATGTTTTTCATACGTCCACTATTGGTCGCTTTGACGATGGCCGCATCTAAACCGATGCCTACATTATTAAGCGCATAACCGGAAAAGGATTGCGACTTATAATGTATAACGTAAAAGTCTTTAGTTTTATTTTGACGAATGTTCTTGAAGGCTTGGATAGGATCAAAAGAAAGCCCTAAACTCCGGGCAAAATCATTACCTGAACCTGAAGGGATGTAACCGAAGGGCAGGTCGTCAGGCAAGGCATTTAGTGCCAAAGATATGGTGCCATCCCCACCTAAAATAATAAGCTGGTCTTCGGTTGATTTCTCTTCTAGAATTTTTTGGATAAAAGACGCTTCTTGCCCAGTATGTTCGGTCGCAAAGAGTTTATAAGAGAGGCCCTCTTTTTCAAGATAGGGCAATAAAAGTTTCAATGAACGTTCCCCTTTGCGTGAACCGGCATTGGGATTGGCAAGAATGTAATAAATCATAGAACTATTTTATCAAAAAAATATATTTTAGAGGCAAATAACATAATAATTTCCAATGATACAAAAATTTCGGAAGAGTAACAAAGAAAAAGAGGAAAGTTACCGCCTGAATGACAAAAAACGCGAACAGCCTTTTATATGTTATAATTAGAAGAAACAGTTAAATATAAAAAAATATTTCTGCAATGAAAACTAAAAGTTATGGTTCTCATTGAGGATAATGAAGAATAATAGGTTAAAAATATGCAATACGAAGAAATAAACGAAAAAACGATAAAGATTAGCCTAACCTTTCAAGATTTGGTTGATCATGATGTCAAACTCTCTGATTTTTTTACTAACCAGTCAATGGTTGAAAATCTTTTTTATGAATTAGTAGAAGAGCTAGGACTTGAGGAAAGATTCTCATCAGGACTTTTAACTTTCCAAATTCAACCTTTCCCTAAAGGGGTGAATATCATTGTTACTGAGGAAAACATTGATATTGATCCCAATAATCTCCCGGATGATCCTGAAGAATTTGAGCAGCTGATGACGGATTTCTTTGGGCGTGTGGAAGATTTAAAACAAAATGGCGGAACAATGGCAGATACAAGTACAACTGAAACGAAAGAAACAAAAGTAGAAAATAAACCAGACCCAGATTTTGTCTTCTATTCTCTAGAATTTGAAAATATGTCTCAACTTTTGACAGCGGTAAAAAATGTTAAAATTGATGCAGAAGAGTCTGAACTTTACAGTTACCAAGATAAGTTTTATTTGATTATTTTGGACAATCAAAAATCAAAAGGAAAAACAGCTGTAAGTTCGATGCGTGCCCGAATGTTAGAATACGGCCAGGAAACGGTCAACAGTCGTGAAACCCTACAAGAATACGGCGAGATACTAATCAATACGCGTGCTTTGGAAGTTCTCTCAAAAATTTAAGATATGATAGATACTATAAAAGAAATCCCGATTAAGGGGATTCCCTTCACAGTAGAGTTCTTCATCGTGCTCTTCGTGACATTTGGAATGTCCTTGATTTTCACACCCTTAATGACCTTTGTTTCACGCCGAATTGGAGCTGTAGACAAGCCCAATAAGCGACGTGTCAATACGAAAATAATGCCCTCGGCAGGTGGTTTAGCTATTTTTGCATCCTTTGCAATTGCGACACTTTTTATCCTCCCGATGATTGTTTACCCACAACTTCCCCTAATGAGTCCCCAACAATTGGCGGCAGGAATTAAGCCTCATTTTGTGACTTATACTAGCTACATTGTACCTTTTATTGTAGCAGGGGGTATTGTTGTTCTGACGGGACTTATTGACGACATCAAAGAAATTTCCCCTAAGATGAAGATGACGGGGTTGCTTCTCGCTGCGTCAATTACATGGTTTTTTACCCATGCACGCTTTGACAATCTTAAAATCCCCTTTGGCGGTCCTTTTCTTGTGTTTCCTGCTTGGCTCTCCTTTATTTTTACCGTTTTTTGGATTGTTTCGATTACAAATGCGGTCAATTTGATTGATGGCCTAGATGGTTTAGCCAGTGGTGTCTCCGTGATTTCGCTGTTTACCATGGGTATTGTGTCCTACTTCTTTTTACCAGGATCAAGTATCTTCTTGCCTATCACTATTTTTACCTTAGTTGCCGCCATTATGGGATTCTTCCCGTATAACTATCACCCAGCGATTATTTATCTGGGAGATACCGGCGCACTGTTCTTGGGCTTTATGATATCGGTTGTCTCCTTGCAAGGTTTAAAAAATGCAACGGCAGTAGCAGTCCTGACACCACTTTTGATTTTAGGAGTGCCATTAACAGATACTATCGTGGCAATGGTGCGGCGAAAACTGAACAATCAAAGAATTTCCAGTGCAGATAAAATGCACCTGCACCATCGCTTGATGTACATTGGCTTTACTCATCGAGGCGCTGTATTAGTTATTTATGGCATAGCTGGGATTTTTGCCTTCATTTCCTTGATCCTGCAAGTTTCTAGCCGGATTGGTGGAATATTCTTAATTATTGCTTTGCTGCTTGGACTGGGGCTCTTTATTGACTTGGTCGGTATACTTGGCAAAGATCGCCAACCTTTTCTTAATGTTTTGAGGTTTATTGGCAGTTCTGAGTATCGAGAGCAGGTCATAAGTAAGAAACATAAAAGAAAATATAAACACGATAAAACAGAACGGAAATGAGCTTTTCGGCTGTTTTTTTTGTTATAATGGAGGGTGAAGTGTAAAAGATATTTTACTTATGAATTGAAGGAGTTAGAATGGCAACTTTAGAAATTAAAAATCTTCATGTGAGTATTGAAGACAAAGAAATCCTTAAAGGTGTAAACCTTACTATTAATACCAATGAAGTACATGCAATCATGGGTCCAAACGGTACAGGGAAATCAACCTTGTCAGCAGCAATTATGGGAAATCCAAGTTACACAGTCACTGAAGGAGAAATTCTATTTGATGGCGAAAATGTCCTTGAATTAGAAGTGGATGAACGGGCACGTCTGGGCTTATTCCTTGCGATGCAATACCCTTCTGAAATTCCAGGAATTACAAATGCTGAATTTATGCGTGCAGCCATCAATGCTAAACGTGCAGAAGATGACAAAATTTCTGTTATGGATTTCATTAAAAAATTGGATCAAAACATGGAATTACTCAATATGAAAGAAGAGATGGCAGAGCGTTACCTCAATGAAGGCTTCTCTGGTGGGGAGAAAAAACGTAATGAAATCCTCCAACTTTTGATGTTAGAACCAACGTTTGCTATTTTGGATGAAATTGACTCTGGGCTTGATATCGATGCGCTTAAAGTAGTCTCAAAAGGCGTGAATGCTATGCGTGGCGACAGTTTTGGTGCCCTTATCATTACCCACTATCAACGTTTACTCGACTATATTACCCCAGATGTCGTTCACATCATGATGGAAGGCCGCGTTGTTATGACGGGCGGAGCCGAACTTGCGAAACGTCTTGAAAAAGAAGGCTATGCTAAAATCTCTGAAGAACTAGGGATTGAATATAAGGAAGAAGCATAAGTTGAGGTCGTGTGAGGTGTTAAAGGCCAGGAAGTCATAAATCACCACATACATCATGGAGATACAATTAAATGAATGAAAAAATAAAAAATTTCTCGCTCATGCATGCTGAACCAAGTTGGTTGTCAGAACTTCGTCAAACGGCCTTTGAGGCTATGACAGAGTTAGAAATGCCCAATATTGAGCGTGTGAAATTCAATCGTTGGGGCTTGGATAATACAGAAATAGGGGAGTCTGAGCCCAGTGGAAACGTCCCAAGCTTTACAGAATTACCCAATCACCCACTTTTGGTACAAGTAGGCAGTCAAAATATTATGGAGCAAATGCGTCCAGATTTGGCTGAAAAAGGTGTGATTTTTACTGATTTTGCTTCAGCGATGGAAGAAATTCCTGAGGTAGTTAAAGCTTATTTCGGTAAAGCTGTGAGTTATAAAGAAGATCGTTTAGCAGCAAGTAATGTTGCCAGTTTTAACTCCGGTGCGGTCCTGTATATTCCGGACAATGTTGAAATTGACGTCCCTGTAGAAGCAAAGTTCTATCAGGATTCTGAGTCAGATTTGCCTTTCAATAAACATATCTTAATTATTGCGGGTCGTAACAGTAAGCTTGATTATTTAGAACGTTTGGAAAGTATCGGTGACGGGAACGTTAAGGTCACAGGTAATCTTTCTATCGAAGTTATTGCCCTTGAAGGCGCGCAAGTGAAATTTGCGGCTATTGACCGTTTAGGAGAACATGTAACAGCTTATATCAGTCGCCGTGGTCATTTAGCAAATAATGCCACAATCGATTGGTCTATCGGTACAATGAATGACGGAAATGTTATTTGTGACTTTGACAGTGATCTTAAAGGTGATGGAAGTCATTCACAAATCAAAGTTGTTGGCTTATCTATGGGGAAACAAATCCAAGGGATCGATACTCGGGTGACCAACTTTGGCCGTAATTCAGTAGGACATATCTTGCAACATGGTGTTATTCTTGATCGAGGCACATTAACGTTTAATGGAATCGGTCAAATCATGCGTGGCGCTAAAGGGGCGGATGCGCAACAGGAAAGCCGCGTCTTAATGCTTTCAGACCGTGCCCGTAGTGATGCAAACCCTATTTTGCTCATTGAGGAAAATGACGTGACTGCAGGACACGCCGCGTCTATCGGTCAGGTTGATCCTGAGGATATGTACTATCTCATGAGTCGAGGCTTGGATGAAACAACAGCTAAACGTCTTGTTATTCGTGGTTTCCTCGGCGCAGTTGTGACTGAAATTCCAATTAAAGCCGTTCGTGATGAATTTATCTCAATTATCGAGAGAAAGTTGGCAATCTAATGATTGACTTAAAAAAAGACTTTAAAATTCTTAACCAAAAAGTTAATGATGAACCGTTAGTCTACTTGGACAATGCAGCTACCACTCAAAAGCCACAGCAGGTATTGGATGTTTTGAGAAACTATTATGAGCACGATAATGCCAATGTTCATCGTGGGGTTCATACTTTGGCAGAGCGTGCAACTGCAGATTACGAGGCAGCGCGTGAAAAGGTTCGAAAGTTTATTCATGCTTCCTCTATGAAAGAAGTATTGTTTACTCGTGGCACAACAACGAGTTTAAACTGGGTCTCAAAATTTGCAGAGCAAGTCTTAACAGCAGGGGATGAGATTATTATTTCCGTTGCGGAGCACCACTCAAACTTTGTCCCTTGGCAACAAGTTGCCGAAAAAACGGGGGCAATTCTAAAAATTGTCTATCTGAAAGATGGTGCTTTGGACATTGACGACTTAAAAGAAAAGCTGACAAGCAGAACAAAATTCGTCAGCTTAACACATGCTTCGAATGTCCTAGGTTCGATTACTCCGATTAAGGAAGTGGCTGAATTAGTTCATCGCTATGGTGCCTATTTTGTTGTTGACGGTGCACAATCTGTTCCACATATGAAAATTGATGTTCAAGACTTGGATGTAGATTTCTTTGCTTTTTCGGGGCATAAAATGTGTGGTCCGACAGGCATTGGTGTGCTCTATGGGAAAGAGGCATTGCTTAATCAAATGAACCCTATCGAGTTTGGTGGGGAAATGATTGACTTCGTTTATGAAAGTCACTCCACATGGACGGAGCTACCATGGAAATTTGAAGCAGGCACGCCAAATATTGCAGGTGCTATTGCTCTTGGGGCAGCTATTGACTACCTTGAAGCAATAGGAATGGACAATATTCATCGTTATGAGCAAGAACTTGTAGCTTATGTGATGCCTAAACTAAAAGCGATTGAAGGTTTAGAAATCTATGGTCCAGAAGCTGTTGAAGCGCGAAGTGGTGTGATTGCCTTTAATATCCGAGGGCTGCATCCTCACGATTTAGCGACAGCCTTGGATATGGAAGGTGTTGCTGTACGTGCTGGGCATCATTGTGCACAGCCTTTGCTCAATTATCTTGGTCAAGCGTCAACAGCACGCGCAAGTTTTTATATTTATAATACGAAAGCAGACTGCGATAAACTGGTGGATGCTCTTTTGAAGACAAAAGAGTTTTTCGGCTTATAGTATTGAAAAAAACGGAGAAAAAGAATGGCACTTTCAAAATTAGATAATTTATACCGTGCAGTAATTCTTGATCACTCTTCTGCGCCGCGCCATGCAGGTGAATTACAGCAGGCTTGTGTTGTTGATTTGAACAATCCGACCTGTGGTGATGTCATTCGCTTGACTGTTGCGTTCACAGAAGATAAGATTAGCGATATTGCCTTTAGTGGGCACGGTTGTACAATTTCAACGGCGTCTGCTTCCATGATGACGGAAGCTGTGATTGGCAAGACAAAAACAGAAGCCTTGGAATTGGCACAGATTTTTTCAGAAATGGTGACAGGACACGTAGAGCCAGCGCAAGAGCGCTTAGGAGATGCACAATTCCTTGCAGGAGTTTCGAAATTTCCGCAACGGGTAAAATGTTCAACTCTAGCCTGGAATGCCCTGAAAAAAGCGATTGAGACAGAGGGTACTGCTACTGTATCTGAGTCTCATTAGAATGCAAATAAAGAGAGGAAAATAATGACAGAAGAAGTTCCAGTATTAGAAGAATATAAATTTGGTTTTCATGATAATGCTGAATTAGTCATGTCTACAGGAACAGGTTTGACAGAAGACGTGATTCGTACAATGTCGGCCGCAAAAGAAGAACCAGAATGGATGCTGGATTTCCGCCTCAAGTCCTTCGAAGCCTTCAAAAAATTAGATCTCCCAGAATGGGGTCCTGATTTATCAGACATTGATTTTGATGATGTGGTGTATTACCAAAAGCCCACCGATAAACCTGCACGTACTTGGGAAGAAGTTCCTGATGAAATTAAGGAAACCTTTGAAAAAATTGGTATCCCAGAAGCAGAGCGTGCTTATCTGGCAGGCGCTTCAGCACAGTATGAGTCAGAAGTTGTTTACCACAACATGAAGGAAGAATTTGAAAAGCTTGGTATCGTCTTCACCGATACGGATTCTGCTCTGAAGGAATATCCGGAGCTTTTCAAAAAATACTTTGCAAAACTCGTTCCACCAACAGACAATAAATTAGCCGCCTTGAATTCAGCAGTTTGGTCTGGAGGAAGTTTCGTTTATGTGCCTAAAGGGGTAAAATGTGAAATTCCTATCCAAGCCTATTTCCGTATTAATAACGAAAAATCTGGTCAGTTTGAACGTACTTTAATCATTGTTGATGAAGGGGCTTCTATCCAATATGTGGAAGGCTGTACTGCACCCACCTATTCATCAGCCAGCTTGCACGCTGCTGTTGTGGAAATCTTCTGTGAAGAAGGTGGATACATGCGTTATTCAACCATTCAAAACTGGTCAGATAATGTTTATAATTTGGTAACAAAACGTGCCAAAGCAGAGGCAAATGCAACTGTGGAATGGATCGATGGTAACTTAGGCTCACGTGTCTCTATGAAGTATCCAGCTGTCTATTTAGATGGTCCGGGCGCACGTGGTACCATGCTTTCCATAGCCTTTGCTAACGCAAATCAAGAGCAAGATACAGGTGCAAAAATGATTCATAATGCGCCAAATACAAGCTCATCAATTATTTCTAAATCCATCTCTAAATCTGGCGGAGCCGTAAATTATCGTGGACAAGTAACTTTCAACAAAAACTCTGCACATTCTAAATCACATATTGAATGTGACACGATTATTATGGATGACATTTCAAAATCAGATACAATTCCATTTAATGAGATTCATAACTCACAAGTGGCCTTGGAACATGAAGCCAAAGTATCTAAAATCTCAGAAGAACAGTTGTATTATTTGATGAGCCGCGGTCTAACAGAAAAAGAAGCAACAGATATGATCGTTATGGGCTTTATTGAACCCTTTACTAAAGAACTCCCAATGGAGTATGCAGTAGAACTCAACCGATTGATTTCTTACAGCATGGAGGGTTCAATCGGTTGATTATCTCTGAGTGCCTTTATAACTAGATTTATGGTTGATATAGTTTATTTAAAAAATACAAAGGGGCACAAAAGGGGCAAACAAATAAAAAGCGCTAAATACAGTGTTACTAACGAATACAATATTAACAAAAAAGTGCCCCTTACAAAATTAAAGGGGCACTTTTTTATTTTAATTCATTTAACTTTTTTACTATATCAACTTTAACAGATTTGGTAACATGTGAGTAAATACTTAGGGTAGTTTTATAATCTGTGTGTCCTACTCTTTCCATTGCAGCACTCAAAGGGATACCTAATTCTGCAAGTAGGGCAACATGTGAGTGACGAAAAATATGTGAAGTTAAATGTTTATTAATTTTTGCTTTTTCTGCTGCTCGCCGTATTACTACATTTAAAGTGTCTAAATCAATTGCTGAACCATTAACAGTGAAGAATATATAATTATTTTTATTAAAATCTTTCCCTTTGACTGATCTATTAAGTTCCAGCAATTCCAGTTGTGATTCTATTATTTTAATAATATTATCTGGAATCGTGATTGTCCTGTAGGAAAAATCTGTTTTTGGAGTAGTTTTTATCTTCAATGCTCGATCATATGTTCCATTTATTGTTATGAGACCATTCTCTAAATCAATATCTTTAGTAGTTAAAGCAGCAGTTTCTCCGTATCTTGCTCCAGTATAGGCCATAAATTCTACGAAGTTTGCTAAATGATCTACTCTTGGAGTAATCCTAAGTATTTTTAATATTTGTTTTATTTCGCTTAATTCAAGGTAGCTTTCTCTTTTTTCTTGAACTTCTTCAAATGATTTTACTTTTTTAGGAGATTTAACATAGCTTGCTTCATTTTTATCAAGATATCCCATACGTACACCGAAATCAAGAATAGAATGAAATCGTTTTTTGAAACCATTATAGTAACTATAAGCATAGCCCTCATCCATCATTTCGTTAACTAACTTCTGAATTGTTCTGCGTGTGATATTCCTTGCAGGGGTAGACTTCGGGATATTATCCTTTATTCTTTTATCGTGAGCAATTAGGCCTCGCTTAGAAGAATCTTTTACTGTTGGGGACCAGTTCTTGAAATATTCTTCATATAGTTCCCAAAAAGTAATATTACTTACATCAGCATCTTTTACGTGTTTATCAATCTTTTCTTGGAGAAGACGTTGCGCCTCCTTTTGTGCCCTTGAAGTATTTTTGTCAAGAGTAATAGATACTTTCTTAAGTTTCTCAGTTAAAGGATCACGATACCGCTCAAAGTATTTGTACTTTCCATTTGGCAATGTTTCTATCCACATTTGAAATTAACTCCTTTTTCATGTAAAATAGAGTATAGGAAAACACACGTTTGACGTGTTATTTCTGTACTCACTTATTTAAGTCCGTCCAGGCTCGCCAAAGTTTAGGACGGATTTTTTTATTTATAGAATTCTTTCAGAAATGATTCTCGCAATTTCCGACACATTTGCTCGACTAGAGAACTCTAGTTTTACTTTTCCAAGGCCGGAGAACCATAATTCAAGTTCACTGTCTAAATCAAAAGTTCCAGCAGTCTCTATAGAAAAGCTTTGAATTTTTGAATATGGAAGAGAAGTAAAGTCTTTTTTCTTACCAGTAATACCTTGTACATTGATAGCAATAATGCGATGTGTTGTGAATACGACCCCATCTCGGATTCCTTTGTAAGTTCCTAAGACTGATTCGCCATTTACAAAAATTGGTGAGATGTTGTCAAGAAAAGCATCATCATTTGCAGGTTTTAATTTTATAAAAGCCGCATTGTTAAAATCAATCATTTGGTTTTCTCCTTACCCTTTTAACGTGGATAGCGCACGTGATAATTATATTTTTTTAATTATTTTGTTTGCTGTTTGTTGTGATAGCGATGATACTTAATATAATGGCAAGTATAGCTAGAATAGCAGCAATATTAGTAACGATAGGTATCCAGGAAATTAGAAGTGCTATAACACTAACAATAAACGAAATGATTGATAAAGCCTTTATTTCTCTGTTTTCCATAAAAAACTCCTTATACAATATTTGATAATAAAAAAGCGCCTAGACAAACTAGACGCTTTTTAAACTTTATAACGTAGAAAAACTTACCTAATTTCATCCGGAGATGAAATATTTTATAAAGATATTCTATAAAAAATTTTTTCTCTTGTTAAAAGTTACCGTCAAGCTTATAATTTTTTATTTGTATTTAATTGTTTAAAGTGCATTCAAAATCGCATAATCAATTTCTTCTTGAGCGATTTTGAGATTTTCAAAGGTATTTCTTAATCCAAGGCAAGTACAAAGTTTTTCTGGAGTTGCCCAAACATGATTGTAATCGTTAGCTTCTACGAATTCAGGGGCTTTCTTATGAAGCAAAAAGCGATTAGCTTTCGCTTCATTTCTGCAATGTTCAAGATGTTTTAAACATTCATTTACTTGTATTAAAGTTTTTCCAGATACAAGGTGCCCTATTTCATGAAGAGCTACATAATCAACACATTCTTCTGGTACATTAATACGTACACCAATTGCTCCATGAGGAAATTCAGGGCATTTAGGGATAAAAATTCCTTTTTTGTTAAATTCAATCGGAAGCCAAAGAAATTCTATTCCTGTTTCTTTTAAAATTTCTTTATAGTTCATGGCTATTTTCCTTTTGAATCATCTCGGTTTTCTAAATAAGCAGCAATTACACCTCGGAGAATTGCTTTATCTTGAGTAGTCAAAGGTGTACCTTCGAAAGCTTCTGCATGATCAATTGCTTCTTCGAGTTCTGGAGAAAATTGCTTTTCAGATTTTTCTTCACGTCCTAATAGATAGTCAACTGAGACATGGAAGTAGTCAGCAACTTTTGCTAAATCACTTGCTTTAGGATTGGTTTTTTTCCAGGTATAGAATAAATTTTCGCTAAAGCCCAGTTCAATTGCTAAATCTTTCATAGTTATATGCCTACTTCTAGCTAAGCTTTTTATATTTTCAAATACTGTCATATCACTCTTCCTATAAAATAAATTATTGAAAGCACAAAAACTTATAGTTATCACTTGACAAAAATAATAAGATTTTATAGAATTAGTTTTGTAAAGATAAGTTAGTCTTTCAGTTAGCAAAAAGACCTATAAAAAGCACTGTAAACGCTCCGCCAAGAATGTTTATAAAGCTTTTATTAGGTGTTTTAACTATGCATTAATTGTACAAGAACTTATAGTTTTTGTCAAATACAAACTATAAAAAGCTAACTTTTTCTTATACAAAAATATATGCCAAATAAGCGAACAAACATAGCAACACCCAGTACGACGAAGGAGCGATGTTGCGACTGTAGGTACACGGCGTATTCACCTCGACGTAAGTAGTGAGTTTGGTAAATAAAAAAGCCCCAGTGGTGCGCAGCTCATTAATCTTTTGGCGTAAATAATCCAATTACACTTACTATTGAAAAAATCCAAAACGGAAGCAAAGGATGTACTTGTGCTGCTGATGTTACAAGATAAGCAAAGGCGTTAGCGACACCAAAGACAACTACTTTTCTTTCTGAAGCATAGGAATAGGACTTATGAAAAACTTCTTTAAATCTTTCAGCATGAAATTCAAAATTGATAAAAGCGATATTCAAATTCTCTACCTTATCGGATTCAGTTTTTATGTTTTCTTCGCTTTTGGAGTTAATTTGAGAACAGCTTTGCTTTGGTTCTTGATTGGGATTCTTGGACTCCTCTTTGATAAATGATTCAAAATCCGTAAGTATATTAGATAAATCAAGATTTTGGAGAGGGTTAGAAGTTATTTTCATTAAGTCGGAATAATTTTTAGTTATTTCTTGGATTTGATGTAGGTAATTTGGTTGAGTAAAAGATTGTATTGCCCTTGAAGCAGTGTGAATAGAATCAAGTGCATCTTGTAAGTAAGTAGTGCTAATAGTGTCATTCAATATTTTAAGCGTGTTATCTGAAATTGTATATACGTGAGATAAGTCAATTTGAGGTATACCATTAATAACAGACAATATTGCTTCATTATGTTGCTGGATGGAATGCACTGTTGAAAGAGCAGCATTTAAATTTTTGTCGTTAAAAGGCGACGTTAAATAATCTTTATTCATAAAAATCTCCTATATATAATTTTTGATTAGACACCAATATTATATCACGGAGTTATGATACGTGGCACTAGCCACAGGGAAGACTACTGGCGAAGAGGTTCGATTCCTCGTCTTCCCGTACTGCGAAAGCAGATTATTATTTACAGAAAGGAGTGACTATATGCCAACAAGTGATAATGGCTTAAAACTTGTTAATTCCTTTATTGAAGAAACAGGAATTGAAAAGATGAGTTTAGCAGCCAAATATGGTGTAGCTAAGAATGTGATGATTGATATCCTAGCGGGACGTCTTCAATCACCTAAAGCACATCAAGTTATTTTGAAAATTATTGATGATTTTAAATTGCGATAGGAAGAAAAAGATAAAAGTAATGTAGTTATTTTGGACGAGATTGTTTTTATCTATGACTTGGATGTCTAGAAGGAGGAAGAAAAAATGCCATATGCAAAAGTAACATATCTTCCCGTTGATAAACCAGAGAATGCGGAATGGTGTGACAAGGAGCATTTAATGCAAAAGTGGGAAGGATTAACTAAATCTACTCTTACGGCATGGCTAAGAGAAATGCGAGAAAAACCAGAATTTAAAAAAGGTGTTTTAAATCCAACTCATAAAATTGTATTCATCAACAAGGAAGTTTTTCGAGAGTTTGTTGAATGGAAAGAAGCTACTCGCTATAGGAGTTATAAAAAATAGAAAAGGAGTAAAACATGAATCAATTAATTAAAATTACACAAAATGAAAATAACGAATCGGTAGTAAGCGGTCGTGAGCTACATGAATTTTTAGAAGTAAAAACACCATATCATATTTGGTTTGAACGAATGACTGAATATGGATTTACTGAAAATGTTGATTTTATAGGTTTTGAACAAAAAAGTTCAAAACTAGGAGGTCGCCCAAGTCAAGACCACGCTCTTAAACTCGATATGGCAAAAGAAATTTCTATGATCCAGCGTACACCAAAAGGCAAAGAAGCTCGCCAGTACTTTATTGAAGTAGAAAAAGAATTTAAGCAACAACAATTACGAATTCCTACAACTCAACGCGAACTGGTTCAATTAGCATTGTCTGCAAATGAGGAAACGAATCAGCGAATTGATGCAGTTGAGGACAAAGTTTTGGATTTGACTGACCGCTTTGGACTCCCGTCAAATAAAGCAAAAGTCTTGCAGAAGAAAGTAGCAAGTAAAGTTTATATGTTTACTGGTGGTAAAGCTTCAAATGCACATAAGAAAATCGGTAGTAAAGTTTTCCGTGAGTTCTACAAAGACTTGAATAATCGATTTGATGTTGTGAAATATAGTGATATTCCACTTAGTCGCTATGAAGAAGCGTTAGAATATCTTGAAATGTGGCAACCAGCATTTAACACAACATTGGAAATTCGTTCGTTAAACTCACAGACAAGTTTTGAATTTGAAGTTTAGAGACAGTTATAGGAGAGTAGAATGACACAGTTTATAACCATAGACGAAGCGAAAGCATTATTTACACAGTGCTTAGGCAAAGCACGCCACCATATCGAAGTAGATGACATTACAGACAAGCTGTTTGACGGTCAGGCAATTGTTACCTTTACATTCTTAGGTAATGGCTACCGCGTAGAATTGGAGGGCTGAGGCAATGAAATTAGGCAAATATACCCTTACCGCAAAACGACTTAAAGGTATTACAGTCATTGTTTGTGATGAGCAACGAGAAGATGACTTAGCACGTAAATTTATCTATTTTACTGAAAAAACTAAAAGAACCCCACTTGTTATTACGAAAGAAATTGTAAAAAAATATCATTTAAAACAACAAGCTAAATGTGACTTAAATGCTTTTTATGATAAAAAAGTTTCAGAAGCTTTATTTACTGAAGTTTTTGAACTTGCTATAAACAATAAAACAAATGGTTGTAATCCTTTTTGGGTGGGCTTTGAATTATACTGGGCGGGTTATGCCAGAGGTGTACGTGAACAGCGTCAAAAACAACGAGAAAAAAGCAGCAATATCGAATTATTAACAGGCAATGATATAGCAGACTTAGCTCAAGTTTTGAATATTGATGCTCGAATTTTGTTTTCTGCAGCATTTGATATTGTGGCAAATAAAAAAAGTCCACTGTCGTGAACTAGGAGAAGAGGGAAAATTATGAGTATCAACTATGAGGAATTCGAAAAAGTAGTAATAGAAACTGATGAAAAAAATCCTGTAACTATTGCCATATTAACTGCGGATACAGTTGAAATAGAACAAGGTTATAGGATTAAAATTACGCCAAAAACTAAAAATTAGCCTTGCAGACGCTCTGGATGTTGATATCAACGAGTTCAGAGAAAAATAAAAAGCTCCACTATCGTGAACTAGGAGAAGAGGAGGAGAGAACTTGTCAACAATATTAAGTATAGCAATACTTGCTGTCAATCTTATTAATTTAATTGTACTCGTGAAAATTAACAAAGAATGACTTAAATTTTTTTAAATGATGAATTTTCTTATTTGTTTTTACAAGAATCCTATTTGGAATTTTTGAGACGTAATAACTAAATGAAACACTTTGAGATGGAAGTAAAAATATTTCGTGAATGAAATTTTCGCTCGAGTCTTGTATGGCAGTGTAGTTAATTTCGAATGAGTAAGGGTTTAATCCAGTCGATATTTTACTTCCCAAGATGTAATTAGTATTTTCTTTTTCCCACTGTTGCGCTTTATGTTTACGAATTTTTTCATCATATTCTACAGGGGAAAAACCATTGTCTAAAATTATTTCTTCATCTAGAAATAATTCAATATTTTGGATTCTTAGAGGTTTAGAAGAAGTATTAATGACGCAAAACTCAATTTTTGTTTGATTGCGGTTATTACTTTTGAAGGTTGAAGATAGTTCAATTGAATATTGATTAGACTTCCAAGTATAAATTGTTGAATAGATCGCTAATATCAAAGCAATGAAAGCTATGATTGTATCTGTGGTAATGTCGAATAAAAAATGCAAGTTAATACTCCTATCTTTTTTAATAATTATAGCAAAAAAGAAAATCTATATTAATTAAATAGTGAATGTAAAAATAAAAAGCCCCTAGTAGGAACTAGGAACAAGCAAAATATATATTTTATAGGATTTGCTTAAATTATAGCAAATCATAGGAGGAATTTCAAAAATGGAATTAAAATTACTGCCTATAGATGCAGAAACAGGAGACATTATTGACTTTCGGCCATCTATGCTTAAAGAGATGGATAACAGTGATTTGACATCGTTCTTAGCAGCTGTGAAAGTCGCAGATAAGATGAAAAAAGAAGCCGAAAAAGAAATTAAGAAGCGCCTTGATGAAGGACAAGTGTTCACTCGATTGTCTTATGGTGACCAACAGTTTACTAGAACGATTGTTGCTCCCCCAGAGGTTAAAGCAGCGCTGATTAAAAAGTATGGTTATGACAGTGTAGAGCCCTTGACAATCGCAAAACTCGAAAAGAAGTATGGGGAAGAAATTTATCAAGATTTAGAACCATACATTATTTTGAAGGCTAAAAAACCAGCTATTAAATGGGATGAATAGGAGGGGGTATGGCAGAAAAACAGTCAACGTTTGAAGTCTTGATGGGTGTTAATGTCAACGCTAAAAAAGAACAAAAAAACAACCTTGATTATTTATCGTGGGCATGGGCTTGGATAGAATTGCACAAGCGTTTTCCAGAGGCGACAAGTAAAGTCTATGAAACACCAGAAGGAATAAATTACTGGAACGATGGACGGACGGCTTGGGTTAAAGTAGGAGTCACAATTGAAGGTCTCGAGCATATTGAGTATTTGCCAGTGATGGATTTTAGAAACAAATCTATTCCACTTGAAAAAGTTACAAGCGCAGATGTCAATAAAGCCATTCAAAGAGGGCTCACAAAGGCAATAGCTCGTCATGGTTTAGCTTTGTATATTTACGCTGGAGAAGACCTCCCAGAGCTAACAGAAGAGCAACACCAAGCAGAGATGGCTAAGAAGCGAGAGCAACAAAAGCAATTTCAAGAAGAGATAGAAAAACAGAAAGAAAAAATAGATAAGCTAGAAACTTCAGCTGCCGTTAAAAAATATTGGCAAATGTTGCCAAAAGATTTGAAACAGGCAACGAAAGAGTTTGTGACTAAAAAAGGTCAGACTCTAAAGCTGTTAGAGGATAAATCCTCAGGGGAAGTTGAAGAACTTTTCCCGCCAGAGAAAGTAAAGGCATAAAACTACGTGCTCGGAATCACGTTAAAAGCAACGTAGATTCATTTGTTCAGCAATAAGACGGTAATAACAGAAAATCGTATTTTGTCATTGTATCACGTTAGAAAAGCCGTGTTTCTCTGAAAAATGGATCTGTATCACGAATAGGCTTCGGTGCAGGAAGGACTGAGTAAGTCGGACGCTATGTACTCATGGAGACCCAGCGTTAACCTATTTTTTATAAAGGAAATGAATATATGGCTGATAATAAAAAATATTATTATATGAGATTGAAGGAAAATTTCTTCGATTCTGATGAAATGATCGTTTTAGAAAATATGGACAACGGTGATGGGATCATTTATAGCAATATTCTTCTTAAGTTATATCTTCGAAGTTTGAAGTATGAAGGAAGGTTAATGTTTAATGAGCGCATTCCATTTAATCCACAAATGCTGTCAACGATTGTCAGACACCCTGTTGGAGTAGTAGAAAAGGCATTAAAGGCTTTTATTGAACTTGGATTGGTTGAGGTCATGGATAATGGAGCAATTTATATGCTCGATATTCAAAATTTTATAGGAAAAACTACAACTGAAGCAGATAGACAAAGAGAATATCAAGCTAGGATAGCAAAAGAGAAAAAAGCTGTTAGAAATCTAACAGGAAATCTTGGAGAAATCTCTGAGAAAACTACACCAGAGATAGAGTTAGAGAAAGAGAAAGAGAGAGAATATATTGTCAAGGAAGATTTTATCTTTCCTGACTACTTATCTGAAAAAGCGATTGAAGAAGTTAAAAAAGGTAATCAAGAAAATTATAGTTTCAGAATCCCTATCGCTTATTTGAATCAAGTTACAGGAAAAAATTATAGACATGTTCCTAAAAATATTAATTTAGTGAAAGCGAGATATAACGAAGGTTTTCTTTTGGAAGATTTCAAGAAAGTTATTGACATTAAGTTTGCGGAATGGGGAAAAGATACTGAAATGAATAAGTATCTAAGACCAGAAACGCTTTTCGGTACAAAATTTGATGGTTATTTAAATCAAAAACCATTACCTAAAGGGAAAAATGTCTTTGCAGATCCAAATGCAAAATTTGATGTTAATGATCGCGGAGGCTGGTAATGAGTTTGTTTGAGTTATCAGAAGAGGTGCAGGCGAAAGTAGACAATGCCAGAAATCAAGTTAAAGAGCTGATAATGAGCGACACTGAGGTTTGGGATTTTATTGTTTCTCATGGGATACCTGATGAAGTGATAGACAGAAACATCAGTGAGCTACATAATTACATTCTTCATCGCACAAAGCCAATTGTTTCTGGTTACCAACAAGTGCTTAGATATTACAATGGTCTGATTATCACAGAGTACAGAAAAACGGATAGGCAGAAGCAAAAAGAGCTGGAAGCTAAGACAACGGCTGTTCTTGATAAAAATAGTATTGTTCCTGATAAATCACTTCTTACAGCGAATTTTTCAAATTTCAAGTATACCAAAAAGAATGACAAAGAAGCTGTAGTACTTAAAAAAGCATGTGATATTGCAAGGCGTTATCTTTCTGGTGAAGAATTTAATACGATTTTCAAAGGCTCTCCTGGAGCTGGAAAATCTCACTTAGCCATGGCTATTGCGCAGTGGGTAAATGATCAAGCTCGTCAACGGAGAGTGAATAAGAGAGTTTTGTTTTTAGATGCAAACGAGATGTTCAGAAGAATAAAGACAAGCATTAGTGAGCCACATTCTTATTGGTCAGAAGAAAATGTGTTGACTTTGATTCGAAGCGCAGATCTTGTTGTCTTGGATGATTTGGGAAGTGAAAGTACTTTCACAGGAAAGGAACAAGCCTCGGATTACATTCAACGTTTTCTCTTTGCAATGATTAATACTAATCCTTGCATTATCACAACGACTAATTTAGAAAATCCAAACGAGGTTTATAATCCTAAGATCGTAAGTCGCTTAGGACGAGCCTCAATGGATAGCGTAGTTAATTTTGATGGAATTGAAGACAAGCGATAAAAAGGAATGAAATATGAGTACGAAAAAATGTTGTAGTGGAGCGAATTGTGAACACGAGTTTAACGCTAGTTTTGATTTAAGTACGGGGTGGGTAATTTGTACCAACTCCACCGTACACGCTCAAATTTTAAAAGCGTTCGAAAATGAAACCGCAGTGTTAAGCTATTCAGAATTAACCCCAAATCATTACGCAACGATTAAGACTAAAGATGTCTTATTAGTTCGAAATATTATATCTGAACTTGAAAAATAAATAGTAATGATTAATTTTAATGGAATTGAGGATAAGCGCTAATGGGCAATAAATTGAAGCATTATATAATCCATGCTTTTGAGCAAGAAAATTATAAATTAAGTTCCGCAGTAAAGCAGAAGATGATTCAACAACTTTCCTATACGGAACTTATAAAAAAATTGTCTGACATGGCAGAGATGCCAGCAATTACACAGTTTGGCGAAGGTAATACGAGATGAGAATCACGTTATTTCCGGCTAAAATGCCGACCACGCAACAACAAAAAGGTGTGACGAAGCGTAATGGCAAAACAATTTTTTACAATCGCAGAGGCACAGAAAATACGGAGCTTAAGCGCTTGTTAATGAGAAATGCGCCATCGAAGCCCATTGCTAAGGGTGTTCCTATAATCTTGGATGTGATTTTTACGTTCAAACACCAAAAGAAGAAACTGTGGGGCAAGTATAAACCCACTCGCCCAGATTTGGATAATTTGCTCAAAAACTTGCAAGACTACTTGACGACGTTTGGCTATTATACCGACGACAGTCAGATCGTAGTTCTCTGCGCTAGAAAATTTTATGGCAACAAAAATAAAATTGAAATAGCAATAACTGAACTTGCAGGAAAGGAAGAAAATGACACCAGAATATTTTTGGGAGAAAATTGAAAAATTTCGTAAAGAAGAGAATATGACGCTTAGAGCGGTGAGCAGATATTTTGGCTTGCCTGACACCTATCTTCAAAATCTTAAAAATAAGAAAAACAGTTTTCCGACAGCAATAAAACTAATAAAATTCAGAGAGCTTTTTACAGATGATGAGATGTTTGAAGCCCTTAGAGCTTATGAGAGCCTCACTCCAAACGTAGACAACTTTTTAATGGAACTTAAAGTTTCAAAAGACGTTCGACTAAAAAATAGATTGAAATGCAAAATACAGCGAGGTGTCTGATGGTAGCAATTAAAGCCTATCCTGCTTTTAAGTTATTTGAACGAGCCAAAAGAAAGACATTTGATGGCTTAGGAGATGAAGAAGTATTTATCTCCAAACGTACAAAAGGACATGAGAGTGTGGAACAAACTTATAAAAAGGTTTGTTTGGAATGTAAGCAAGGCAAGCCGATGACATGGCAAGAACTTTATGATTTTCTATTTCCAGAAGTGCAACGGAGAAGATGGTATTTAAAACATTGAAAATCGTGAAAATTACGCTTACATTGAGCGAATAAAACATCTTGAATAAAATTATACTTGAAACAAAAAACAAAGCGTAAAAACGCAAAATATGAGGTACAAAAATTGAAGTGTAAATTATGCGGGCGAGTCATCCCCCAAGAGGATGTTATTCCTGACCAAGAGTATCAAATTTGTTATGAATGTGAGGTTGAGTTGGAGTTTGGGTAAAACTAAAATTTACATCGTTGAAAAAGGAGGTTTTTTCGAAGATATGGGAACAAGTAAGGAGTTAAGCGAAAGGCTTGGATTACCTCAACGTTCAATAAACGAAATTGCAAGTAAAACTAGACGAGGGCTAATGCCTAAAGTACCAACGAAAAATGGTCGAAGAATTTACGTGCTTGAAGAGGAGGAAGACAATTGATACGAAGATTTAAAAAACTTACGAACGAAGCAATATTGCCAGAACGTGCTACAAAGGGCTCAGCTGGTTATGATATATCCGCAAGCGAATCTGTAACGATTCAGCCCGGAGAAATTAAGCTTGTAGCAACTGGTCTAGCTGTTCAAATGGAACAAGATGATGTCATGTTACTTATAGACCGCAGTTCTAATCCACGAAAACGAGGGATTGTTTTATCTAACTCAGTGGGTGTCATTGATCACGATTACTTTCCTAATGAGTTCATGGGAATGTTTACGAATATCACAGACCAACCCGTAACTATTGAAGTAGGACAGCGCATTATGCAGGCTGTATTTGTAAAGTATGGTTTGGTTGATGACGATAAGGCAGAAGGCCAGCGCACAGGCGGATTTGGAAGTACAGGAGAGAAGTAATGGAAGAGCTTAAATTAATAGTTGAGTTGTTACTTCTTGTTATTGGTGGTTTTATTATGGGTGCTTCTTATGTTGGCATACGGCTTGAAAAAGTAAAAAAACAGCGTGATGATGCGCTGAAACAAGTGAGAGAGTTGGAGAAATGCGGTTGGAAGAATTAAAAGAAATTGAGCCAGTAGCAAAATTATTTGCTTCAGTGAATGATGTTTCGATTCGTGAGATTAATCTGGAAGAAATAGGTCATGAAGTACGTTTCATTGATGTGTACACTGCAGAGCAACTAAATCAAGTTATTGATTATTTAGAAGAGCGTATAGCAAAAGTTGGAGAATACTCAAGCGGTAATGAGGTTTTACTTTATAAAGGTATTAAATCAGCATTTAGAGATACAAGAAAATTAATCGAGGAGGCACATAATGAAGATGCAAATTAGTGCAATGGCACTTGATAATGAAAAAGTAAGACTTGAGGTTGCTGCAATAGTTAGATTAGAACTAATCCATGAGCTAACAAGCAAATTCATGGAGCGGAACAATTGTAACCATGAAGAATACAATACAGGCTACATGAATTGCTTGATCGATACAGTTCACATTTTATTTGAGGAGGCAGAGAATGAAGAAATGTGACATGTGTGGCGCAAAATACTCGGAAGAAGCAGAAAATGGCCTTTGTCTAGACTGTGCGAGTTGGCAAGAGGTGACACTTTGTGAACGGTGTAAAAGTATCATAGATTGTGATTGTATGGAATGCCATCATTGCCACCCTGAAACAATTTGTGACACATGTGGTCTTTGTCATATAGACATGTGGGAAGCTAGTGCTTGCTGGTCTATGGAAAACGACCCCGATTATGACCCGTTTGATATTTGAGGAGGAATGAATAATGTTTGAAGAAAAAGTAGAAAAACCACGGACGACAAGTTTAAGACCATTAAGCTATAAAGATGTTCTTTTAAAAGAGTTTTCCAGGGCAGTTCAAGAGAATTATACGAAAAATGCGCAGATATTGCGTGAGCATAGAGAATATATTGAATATCTTGAACAAGAATTAGAGAAAAGCCGAGACTTAGAAGGCCAAGCTAATAACCAAGCAAGCTATGAATACATTTTGAAATGTGAAGCAGAAACGTTGCTTAAGGAAAAACAAGAGCAAATCGTAGCACTCAAATCCCAGTTAGATTCGCAGCAGTCAAAACTTCTCGAAGTTCCACAGTTTGTGGCGAAATGGTTAGATAGAAAACCATTATATGCAATTAATGGTCCTATTCCAGTAGAAATTATTGAGTGGTCGCAAAAACAAACTGGATATGCGGATCTAGGTAGGAATATTAATCATCTGCTTAAATTAAAGGTTAATGGCTACACAGTCGCCAAGGAGAAGCGGTTTTATTTGAAGAATAAGCTGACAGGAAATTTCTTAATGAAATGGGGAGATGCTTTAAGTGAAGATACAGTGTTTACATTGCAAGAAGAGTCAAATAAAGGTCAATTTACCCAACAAGAAATCGACAGCATGGAAACTGGAAGCTATGAGCAGATTGAGGTGGAAGAATGAAAAAATGGTACCTATCAACACCAATGAATGGTAAGACAGAAAAAGAAATTCAAGAATCTCTGCAGCGTGGTATTGAATGGGTAAAAGAAAAAGGAGATAAATCTCATTCTCCGTATAATCCAGATAATGCAGCATTTAACGATAAGAACGAAGTTCACGATTCCAAGCCTATTGCGATGCTCGCAAAAGCAATTGAGCCAATGGATGAGTGCACAGGAGTTTTATTTATCGGAGACAGGAAAATTTTAAAAAGTAGTAAGGGCTGTTTTATAGAGTATCAGATTGCCCTGGAATATGGAAAGGAGATAAGATTCATTGATTGAACTAAACAAGATTTACAATGAGGACTGTTTGGAGGGTATGAAACGAATTCCCGATGCTTCAGTAGATATGATCTTGTGTGATTTGCCTTATGAAACAACAAATAATATTTGGGATTCAATCATTCCATTTGATGAGCTTTGGAAACAGTATGAACGAATTATTACAGATAAAGGAGCTATCGTTTTGACAGCAAATGGTTCTTTTACAAATAAGGTCATTAATTCCAATATTGAGTTATACAAGTACAAATGGATATGGATAAAAAACAAGATTACAAATTTTGTAAATGCTAAAAATAAGCCTATGACAGCTTTTGAAGAGGTTCTCGTATTTTCTAAAGGTGTAACAGCGAATGGTTCAGACAAAAGAATGAATTACAATCCTCAAGGGTTGATTCCATTTGGTCAATCTGTAAAACAAGGGATTGACGGAAAACTTGTAGGTAAGCGCCCAAGTCATAAAGAAAGATATTTACAAGAATATACTAATTATCCTAATGATGTGCTGAAGTTTGAATCTGAAAGACAAGGGTTTCATCCCACACAAAAACCTATTCCATTGTTTGAATACTTGATTAAAACCTATACAAATAAAGGGGATACAGTCCTAGATAATTGCATGGGTTCAGGAACAACAGCAATTGCTTGCATAAACACAGAACGTAATTTCATAGGCTTTGAAACAAATAAAGAATACTATGATAAATCCTTAGAACGAATCAAAAACAATGTGACACAGCTAGATTTATTCGAGGAGGCGAAATGACAAAAACAAAGCTGCAAATCATGCGTGAGAAGAAGGGGCTGACTGTTCGAGAACTTGATGAGAAGATGAGTGAAAATAGGCAATGGCTTGGTAATTACATGGCAAAAATTGAAGCAATTGAGCAGGGAGCTTCAATTCATTGTTTCTCAGATTATGGTATTAAGCATCTTGCACAGGTACTCGGCTGCTCGGTAGATGAATTGGTGGAGGAATAATAATGGGATTATTTACCTTAAGGTTTACGCATTGTTCAATTGAATGTGATAAATGCTTAGATGGAGAAATAGTGAACACTGGCGATATGGGTACAAGAACAGTGGAAGATGTAAAAAAATATTGGAGAAGCGAAGGGTGGCGCATTGGAAAAGTAATACTTTGTCCAGCTTGCCATCACAAGAAGGAGGCTTAGATGACTGAAGGAGTAAAAGATAACTTAAAAGACTATCTTGTGAATTATAGCGAGCAAGACATTCAAAAAATTCGTGAAGAAAAAATGCCATTAGAACAAAGTACAAAACTTGAAGAGAAACTTAGTTTTGCTGTTGAATCTTTACATTTTATAGAGCAAGGTAGATTTGATGCTGCTGAATTTGCAAGAAAAGTCCTCGCAGAAATAGAAAGAGAAGAGGAGAAAGATGAAATCAAAGAAGAATAAAAGAATGAATATTAAAAAAATCACAGTTATTGCAGGAGTTACATTATTATCAATAATTACATTGTCTGGGTGTACGATGTGGGAAGATACCATGAAAGGTTGGGAAAGCGATACGAAAGGATTGCCTCGAATCGTTACTGTCTACTCTAAGACAGGAGAAGTGTTGAAGAAATATGAAGGCAATAATGTTCGTATTTCAGACGCAGAGAATGGCACAATGGTTATCAACTTAGATGGCAAACGTATTCAAATTCAGAATGCAGATGTCATTGTGGAAGAAAAATAGAGAATAAAAAAGCCCGCTGTAACGGGCTTAAGGAAATGATTTAGATTTTTATTGTGACTTCTATATTATATCAATACGGGAGGCAGTTTTCAAATGGCGGATAAGTTGGATTTGTTGATGAGTGATTACATGACAGGAATGCTTCAAGTGAAGATAAATTCTCGCGAGTTATGGATTACTCGTCAGAAAAATGAAGAACGCATCGGAAGCAGTGGCACGAGTTCCAACACAGCGCCACAAGAACGCCGAATGATGATATTAGAAGAAGATACGAAGCTTCAGAAAATGAAAGACCAGCAGAAGGTACTTACGGAGTTGTTAGGTACGGTTAGTCCTGAAATAAGAACGATTATCACGCTTAGATTTAAAGAGAAAAAGCAGTGGTGGCAAATTGGAGCGAGGCTTTACATGGATGAACGGACGGCAAGAAGAAAATATGAGAATTTAAAGGAGCTTCTTAGAGATTCTCTATGGCGTGATTTAGTGTAGAAATTGTTGCCCGTTTTCTGTCCGTTCTGTGTCCGCTTTGTGCCGTTTTTAAGTGTTAATATTGTATTATGAACAATTCGGCAGAACACAAAATGGTAAGTCTCGGTGTACAAAAGTGTGCTGAAATTGTTTAACGTTGCTGGACGGTAAAACCAGCGCTTGGGAACTTAGCTCAGTTGGTAGAGCAGTAGATTGAAGATTTATGTGTCTCAGGTTCAATTCCTGAAGTTTCCGTTTGTGCATCTCGGTTGAAGCAAGGTGATACTTGTCCGAGAGCCTCCTAAGGGCGAAAGAAAGTCCTAAAGTACCTAACAAGAGTTGAGGTGATAGCCTCTTTGAGATGTTACCTGTGAGTTGCGAAACGTTGCAGGACTAGTAAAAGCTAGTGTGAAGATGGGGGTGTGCCACAATAACATAATCATAGAGCAGAGGTCTTTTCGTTGGATAGAAGTAAGCACATGCCGACAGGATGATGACTTTGCCAGATAAGGAGAAGTGTGATAGCTTGCTCAAACTCTGGAATAAATCAAACAATCCAATTTGCCGTGAACAGAAGAAATTCTGGTATAAGAAAAGCGCCTAGTATGAGTAGCACAAGGCAAAACACAGATGATAACAAAGTATGTTAAAGAGGAACATAAATTATTATAAAATCTGTATCGTGTGAAAGTTGGTGAGTTTCGTCCTCAGCCCTAACATTAAAAGCAACAGGAGCTTAAAGAGTTGCTTGCTTTAAGTAGAGCCTGTTGGGTTAGTCGCTTAATAATGAGAGGGTTATTGTGGTTGGAGAAAAACCGCACAATTAAAGGTTATTCGTATAGTGGTAGTACAACAGTCTCCAAAACTGTTAGCGTTGGTTCGATTCCAGCATAATCTGTAGCAGTTTCTTTACAGGAGAGGAAGCTGACTCTGAATGGAAGAAATTTCTTTGTATAAATACTATCCTGCTTAGGCTGTCAGAAATGGCGGCTTTTTTGCATATCTAAAGGAGGGAGGTATGAAACTAACTAAGAAGCAGCAGGATTTTGCTGATTATTATATTGAACTAGGAAATGCTGAAGAAGCAGCTATAAAAGCTGGATATTCAAAGAATTACGCTAGAGCTAGTGCTTATAAATTGTTGGCAAATGTTGGCATAAAAAAATATATAGATGAAAAAATGGAAAAGCTCGCTTCTGAGCGTATTATGAGCGCACAGGAGATACTTGAAAGGCTTAGTCTAATAGCTAGTGCAGAGATAACAGAAACAGTTGTAGTGTCCAATGCAGAAGGTTATGCAGAAGTTGAAAAAACTCCTGACTTTAAGACACAAATACAAGCTATGAAAGAACTTCTTAAACGCTACCCAGATAATGATAAACTCATGGAGCAACAGCTTAGAAAAATTACTGCGGAAGCCAATGCTACTGAAGCGAAAGCAAAAATACTTATTGACAGTGCAAATAAACTTAGTGGTAATATTAAAAATAATAAATTACTTAAAGCGCTTGTTGAAGTTCCTATTGTTGAAAGGAGAGAAGGTGATTTATAATGATTGCTTTTAGCCCTAAACAAGCAGAGAATATCAAAGTAGATATTACAGGGATTGAGTTTGAAATGAATGAAGGCACAATTCGTTCAGGAAAGACAAACAGTGATATTTTTAAGATGGCACGTATTTATGCACAATCGCCAGATCGTGACCATTTAGTCCTTGCTTATAATCAAGAACAAGCTTACCGCATGTTCATTGACGGTGAGGGCTTTGGGTTAATGTATATCTTTGCGGATAACTCAGAGATACGGCACAATGAAAACGGCGATCACCTTTGGATAAACTTCGGACATGGTAATGAAAAGCGTATCTACTATAAAGGTGGAGGGAAAGTAAATGCTGTTGGTGCTATTACAGGGATGTCATTTGGTACTGTTGCTTTTTTAGAATACAACCTTTTAAATAAAGAAGTTATTTCCGAAGCATTTAGACGGACCTTAGCAAGTAAGCTTAGGTTTCACTTAGGTGAACAGAATCCACCAGCACCCAATCACCCAAATCTTGAGTTATTAAGTCAGTTTGAAAAGACAGGAACCTATCGTTTTAGACATTGGAGACCGACGGACAATCCTATTCTTACTGGACAACGTTTGAAAATGTGGGAAGAACAATCAAAAACTTCCGATTATCTTTATAAGCGTGACTGGTTAGGACAGCGAGTGATGCCAGAAGGTGTTATTTACTCCATGTTTGATGAAGAAAAACACATGACAAATAGCTTGAAAGGGCGAGTCATAGAAACTTATTTCACAGCAGATGGTGGACAAGCTGATGCAACCACCTGTGCCTTTAATGTCGTTACTTTTCATGAAGGTAAGTATTATTTGTACCGCATGGCGAATTATTATCACAGCGGGACGGATACAGGCCAGACAAAGGCAATGTCAGTTTATGCTAAGGAAATAAAACAATTTGTATCATGGTGCTATGATAAATGGCCAGAAATGCCGCATTGGAATTACTTCTTTGTTGACCCAGCATGTAAAACGTTGCGAGAAGAATTGGATTTGATTGGCATTTCTACGGATAAGGCAAATAATAATAGTCGAGACAAAGTATCAAGTAACGGTTTAAAAATTGAAGTTGGCATTGAGAGAGTGCAGAATGCTTTTGAGAAAGGTGCTCTTTTTTTGTACGATTTAGATGGGGAATATGACCACTATAATCTAATAAAAGAAATTGGTTTATATGTTAGAACTCCAAATGGTTTACCAGTGGATAAAAATAATCATGCTTGTGATGAGTTACGCTATGCAGTCAATTACTTCACAGTGACATACTTGATTTAGGAGGTGACCAATGTTTGAAAGACTAAAAAACATGTTTAGAAAAGGGGGCGTAATTATGGGAAGAATTGAATCATTGAATGAAATTACAGACCATCCCAAAATTTCCATTGATTCTTCGGAATATCTTCGCATCCAAGAGAATAAAAGAATCTATAGAAATATCTTTGGACAGGTTGAATACTTAAACAGCGAAGGAGAGATTGTTAAACGTGATTTTCACTCGTTAAATGTATCAAAAGTTGTTGCTAAAAAGTTGTCAAAGCTTGTTTTTAATGATGGTTGCTCAATTAGTGTGGATGATAAAGTAGCAAATGAATTCTTGCAAGAAATTTTTAAAAGCAATAAGTTCCGTAAAAACTTTGGAGAAGAATTAGAAGCAGGTTATGCTATCGGTGGTTTAGTTCTTCGACCTTATTATGATGAAGCAAATAATACAATCAAAATTGCTTATTGTAGAGCTGATACATTCTATCCCTTAGAATCGAATACTAATGATATAAGCGAAGCTGCTATTGCAACGGTAACTCAAGTTTCAGAAGGTAAAAAGACAGTACGCTATACGCTTTTAGAATTTCATGAATGGGAAAGTGGCAAATACTTTATCCGAAATGAACTGTATCGTTCAGAGGATAAGGAGAAAGTTGGTATTAGAGTTCCTTTAAATTCGTTAGCTAAGTATGAAAACTTGCAAGATGAAGTATATATGGAACATTTTACTCGTCCTATTTTTGTTTATATCAAACTTGCAGGGAAGAATAACTTTAATATTTCAAGTCCATTGAGCTTAGGGATTATTGACAATGCAAAGCGCCAACTGATTGATATTAACGAAAAGTATGATCAGTTCATGCGAGAAATTGAAGAGGCAGGTAGAAAGATTCTTGCTTCAGATGATTTCTTCAAGTTCAGATACAATGAACAAGGTATGCCGATTAAGCGATTTGATTCTAAGACCAGTGTGTTCCAACGTATGAAATCTGAGGAACCTTTTATAGATGAATTTGCGCCATCTTTACGTTCTACAGAATTTATTGATTCAATCAACTTTATTTTACGCACAATTGAGCTTCAAACGGGTTTTAGTTCTGGAACCTTCTCTTTTGATGGGCAGTCTGTTAAGACCGCAACAGAAATTATCAGTGAAAACTCTGAAACTTTTGCCACTCGTTCGGACAATGTTTTGATTGTAGAAGAAGCATTAAAAGAGTTAGTTGTTACTATTTTTGAGCTTGCGACATCATACAAAATATATGATGGTAAGTATGATTTTGGGATCAATATTGATTTTGATGATGGGGTTTTCCAATCACAAGATTCGAAAGCAGATTATTATGCTAAATTGACAACGTTAGGGTTGATTTCTAAGAAACTTGCGATTCAAAAGATTCAAGGAGTTACAGAAAAACAAGCAAAGGAAATATTGAAAGAAATACAAGATGAAATTGAAGGTATAGATTCTGAATCCATTGAGGAAGATAAAATTGACAAAGGCACAAATGTACCTGGATACCTTAAATAAGGAGGCGGAAAATGGCTGTTACACCGCATCAAATTGATTTGTGGAGTGGTAATATGGCTCATCTTTATCAGTCATTAGAAGGCGAAATATTACGTTTAGTGATTCAACGTTTAAATAAAGGTTCTGATAATATTGTGGACTGGCAACTGCAAAAATTAAGGGAGTTGCATTTATTTAATTCAGAAACCGCCAAACTAATTGCAGAAGTATCTGGTGTTTCTGAAAAAGAAGTTAGAAAAATGTTCAATAATTTAGGTCATTCAACCATTGAGGACATTGACAAATTAGTAGCTTCAGGGCTGCATTTAAAACTACTACCTAATAATATAGATGAAGTGTTGAGGGCTTACTATAATCAAGCGTGGGGTGATTTGAACAACTATGTTAATCAGACGCTTCTTTCAACTAATTATGGATATGGCTCAGCATTATCAAAGCTTTATACGGACATTATTAATAAAACTGTAGCAGCCTTTAATACAGGGCTTTTTACTTTTGAAGAAGCTTTGGAGAGAACCGTTCAACAATGGGCTCAGCAAGGAATTAAATCTACCTTTATTGATAAAGGAGGTCATACATGGTCTATTGAACGCTATGTGAGGACAGTTTTAAAGTCAACTATGGGAAATACATATAATGAGCTTAGAACTTCCAGAATGACTGAATATGGAGTAAATACGGTAGTAGTTACAAGTCATATGGGCTCAAGGTTAGCTTGTTCTCTTATCCAAGGGCATGTTGTAGATTTAAGGAAAAATATTCCAATAAACTCTGAATATAAAAGTATTTATGATCCTTATTGGAAAGCTGATTATGGTGAAGCAGGAGGTCATAGAGGTGTGAATTGCCGCCATGCATGGATTCCTTTTATACCTGGTGTAAATACTAATAATCAACCAATATTTGATAAAGAAGAAAATGACAAGGTTGCTGCTTTACAAAAAAGACAACGAGAGCTTGAGCGAAGAATAGTTAAATTCAAGAAAAATAAAATGGTTTCTGAAGCGATGGGAAATAAATTAGGTGCTCAATCATGGCAAAATAGCATAACTGCTACTCAAGCAGCTATAAGAAAACTGGTTAATAGCAATGAATATTTGTCAAGGAACTATAAACGAGAAAAAGTTTACACCCCTTTAGATACTTTGCTAAAAGATTTTAGATATGACAATTAAGCGTTTATTTGTATAGGCGCTTTTCTTATACCCTGAGTGGAAAAAGTGAAAAAAATTTTTTCTCTTTTTTGTAGGTTCGACTCCTATACAGGGCATAGCTCGCCTAGCTATAAAAGGCAAAAACAAAATCCAAAGCGGGAAGTGTCCGCTATAAAAGACTATGGAGGTTAGAAAATGGATATTAAAGCCATTATCGCAAAGCATACAGACAAAGACGGAAAATTTAATGCTGAAGAGTTTCATAAAGAAATCAGCGCAGAGATTCCGAAAGAATTTGTGAGCAAAGAACAATACAACAAGAAAGCAGAAGAAGTTGATCAACTCACAGGTGATTTAGAAAAGGCTCAGAAGTCTAATCTAAGTGCTGAAGAATTGCAGAAACAACTTGATGAGGCTGTTAAGAATGCAAAAGAACGTGAAGAAAAATTCAACGCTGATCTTGCTAGTATGCAAAAAACGAATGCAGTAAAACTTGCATTGAAAGACTCAGGTACTGTGAACAGTGACTTGTTATTTAGTCAAGTGAACTTAGAGAACATCATTATTCAAGACGATGGTAAAATTTCTGGACTTGATGATCAAATAGCAACATTCAAAGAAACAATGCCTTACTTATTTCAAAAAGCAGATGAACCTGCAAAACCAATAATTGTCGCTGGTGGAAATCCGTCAGCGACTCCAGCAGCTACTTATGACTTGTCTAAAATGTCTTATAAAGAAGCAGCAAAATTAAAAGCAGAACAACCAGAAGTTTTTGCGCAGCTCATAAAATAGAAAAAGAGGTAAAATAATGGCAAATGAAATTACAATTCTTGAAAATTTGGTAGACCCACAAATTATGGCTCCTATGATTGCGGCACAACTCCCTAAAGCAATTAAATTTAGTGGAATTGCTCCAATTGATACGACATTAGAAGGACAACCTGGTTCAACAATTACAGTTCCTAAATATAAATATATTGGCGATGCTGTAGACGTAGCAGAAGGTGCAGCAATTGACTACACTAAACTTAGTACTGAAACTGACACGTACACTATTAAAAAAGCTGGTAAAGGTGTAAAAATTACAGATGAAGCTGCATTATCTGGGTATGGAAACCCAGAAGAGGAAGCTCAACGCCAAATTCGTATGGCGATTGCTTCAAAAGTTGATAATGATATTTTGGCAGCTGCACAAACAGCTACGCTTGAAGTAAATTCAGAAATTAATCTTGATTTGATTGATACATTGGAAGCTACTTTTGTAGATGCACCAGATAATTTTGAAGATGTTGACTCTACTGGTGTACTTTTCTTGTCTTACAAAGATGCCGCTAAACTTCGTAAAGAAGCAGCAGCTTCATGGACTCGTGCTTCTGAGCTAGGAGATAATATTTTAATTAATGGTGCTTTTGGTGAAGTACTTGGCTGGGAAGTTGTACGTTCACAAAAAATTACTGATGGGACAGGTATTGCTGTTAAATCAGGTGCTTTGAAAACATTCTTGAAACGTTCAGTATTGGCAGAACGTGAACGTGATATTGACCATAAGTTGACTAAATTTAATGCTGATCAACACTATGTTGTTGCTTTAGTAGATGAATCACGTGTAGTTAAAATTTCCCCAAAAGACTAACCCCTACAGGAGTAACATTGAATAAAACAACGTTATCTCTTGAAGTAGGGGCTACAGAAACACTTACAGCAACTGTAGCACCAACTGATGCAGAAGATAAAGCTGTTCAGTTTTCATCAAGTGATACAGCAATCGCTACGGTAACACCTGTTCAAGGTAAAGTTACTGCAGTTGCTGCAGGTATATCAACAATTACAGTCACAACAGTTAACGGTAAAACAGCAACTTGTGAAGTGACAGTGACAGAACCAGGCGGAGGAGCATAGTCTCCTCTTTTATTTTGAGGAGGAGTTTATGGCTTACTTAACATATGATGAATATAAAAAGTTTGGTTATCAAGAAGTTACAGAAGAAGAGTTTAAAAGGCTTGTAGTACGTGCTTCTGATTTTATTGATATTCGTACAAGAAATTTCTATAGGTTTCATGATTTAGAAACTGATATAAACTTCCGTACAACTCAATTTAAGAAAGCTATTGCTTTACAGATAGAGTACATGGTAACCATAGGAGCTGTCTCAACAGCTGATATAAACAATCCAACATCTTGGTCACTAGATGGCGTTAGCGTATCTAATGGTAATTCAAGGCTTGCAGATGATGGGACAACTATATCGATTATTTCAGAAGATGCGATAGAAGTATTGAGTGAGACTGGTCTGTTGTATAGAGGGGTACCTTCATGAGTTATTATCAATTACCGCCTATTATGGCCTTTCCGCATAGTATTTCTTATAGAGAAAAAACAGGAGAAGATGATTATCAGAAACCAACTTACGGTGATGAAATCATAATTAGTCATGTTTGGTTTAATCTTGCTTCCAGCTTTTCAAGAGGAGGAAATAACTCCACTGAAAAATCTCTAAACTCCTCCATAACAATGTTTAATCGCTATTGTGATAATATACCCAAATTTGAAAATAATACTCCAGTAGTATTTGAAGGTAAGGAATACAACATTGTTTTGGTCAAAGAACTAATTTTAAATGGTGAATCAGTTGGTTACCGCTTGGAGGTTGTTTGATGGCTATTAAAGTTGATTTAAAGGGAGCAAATAGGAAGCTTTCCAAGCCGAATCTAGAGCGTGGACTTTATGCCATGACGAATCAAGCAATGGCTGATATGAATCCTTTTGTTCCGTTTAAAGAAGGAGAATTAAGACAAAAGGTGCATGCTTCAAAGGGAAGTGTATTTTATGAATCAAAGCATGCTAAGAGACAGTTCTATCTTCAAGGAAGAAAATACACCACTCCTGGTACTGGACCTCGTTGGGATTTAAAAGCAAAGTCTAGATTTAGAGGTTCATTATCTAAAGCATTCAAGAAGGGAGCAGGTATTTAATGGATTTCATTGAACGACTCAACGATAGTGTGAATTCTATACATAGCCTGCCTATAAAATGTATTTTAGGCTATCTGAAGTCAGAAGAATGTCTTGTTTTATATCCTCTCCCTGGAGGACAAGTAGAACGAGAATATTTTGACGGTACAAAAGACCAATTGCTCAATTATGAATTTGTTATGAAGTCGAAAGATCAAGAAAAAATCCATAAGACACTTTGGCAAATTCAATATCATTTAGAAGGATTATCATTACTTTTAAGTAATGACGGTTCTTTTGATTTTGAAGAAATAAAAATTACAAATAAGCCTTATATCAATGACGAAGATGAACAAGGATATTACATTTTTATATTAGATATACAGGTTTCAATTACAACATTCAATATGAAAGGATGATTAAATGGCACGTTTAAAAAATGCTCTACGAGCACACTTTATTGCCCCAGTAACAACGACTGGTGCAGAGCCAGCAGAAGAAGATTACTTGGAACTTGCAAAATGGATTTCTGGAGTAACAGATGACACCGATGAAGAAACTGATGATACAGGTTTCTATGACGGTGATGGTACTAAAGAAACAACAGTAACTGGTGTTTCTGGTGCTTATACGTTTGAAGGATTTTACGATTCAGAAGACCCAGCACAAGCTTTAGTAGCATCTAAAAAGTATAAAATCGGAGATGATCGTAAAGTTTGGCATAAAGTTATTTCAGCAGACGGCAAGAAGCAATGGACAGGAATTGCGACTTTGTCAGACATCAAAGCTGGTGACGGAGATGCGACAGACTATGAAGCTTTTGGATGTAAGGTTACTTATAACCAACTTCCAGTGGAGAAAGTTATTACACCCTAATGCGCCCCAGTCTGTAACTGGGGATAAAGAACTAAAAAAAGTAAAAAAGACTAAATAAAGGCTAGGAAATATGCTCCTAGCCTTTATTTTTTAAGGAGGAAATATGAAACCAATTCAATTACGTAGTAATTTTATCGATGCTGATTTTAAGGATAGTGATGGCAACATTGCATTTACAATTCGTTTCGATCGGAAAGATGAAAATATTGAACGTTTAATGAACTTTGAAAAAGAATTTGAGAAGCTCAATGAAAATTTCAAAGAGGAAACAGCGACACTTGAGGAAAAGAAAGAATATGTCAAAACTATCGTTGACTCATTTCTTGAAGAAGGCTCTTTTGACAAGCTCTATAATTCTAATCCGTCACTTGAAATTGTGATGGTTTATTTATTCCAAATTGTTATCGGAATAAAAGAAGAATTGGAAGCAGAAGATCTTAAAGCTCTGGAAAATAAATATCTGAAGTAGGGAGGCGACTATGTTTTCTCTTTATGAAGAATTAAAAGATGAGTATGAAGTGAATGGCGAAAAACATAAGGTCAATGTGTCATTTGATAACATTCTCAGCTTAATTGACATGTTGAAAGAGAAAAAATTGTCTGACCGGCTAAAGCTCGACTTTGCTATTAAAATGCTATTTGGCAAGAAAACAAAGCTTATCGAGCTAGAAGTAGAACAACAGTTAGATATTTTTAATTCAGCTTTTGATAAGTATGTTATGCAAGGTCAAGTTGAAAATACTGTTAAATATGACCGTCAAGGTAACGAAATGCCTAGTTATGTGGCAGATACCAAGCAAAAATACTCTCTTAAATATGATGCTGAATATATTTATGCCTCGTTTGTTCAAGCATACGGTATTGACTTAATAGAGTGCCAGGGGAAACTTCATTGGTTTAAATTTAAAGCCCTACTTGGAGGACTTCCGGAAGAAACTAAATTTAGGCAGGTTTTGGCAATACGCACTTGGGAGAAACCTTCTAGTGAAAAGAATGCTCAAGAAAAAGAAATGAGGAAATTGCAAGAAATTTATGCATTGCCGGATGATGAAGAAAGCGAGAAGACTTAATGGCTGATGGAACAATTACTATTGACATCATTATGGATGATGGATCAGTAAAAAAAGGACTTGCGAGTATTAATGGGCTTGAAGGTGCTACAAATAAGGCTGGTACAAGTATCAAATCAATGGTTGCTGCAATGGGGCTTGTCAAGATTGCAAGTGCTGCCTTTGATGTCCTAAAAAGCTCAGTAGGAGATGCTGTTTCACGTTTCGATACAATGCAAAAATTCCCTAAGGTTATGAAAGCTTTGGGTTTTAGTGCAGCAGATTCTGATAAGTCAATTAAAAAGCTATCAAATGGCATTGACGGCCTACCAACGAAGCTTGATGATGTGGTAGCGAGCACACAACAATTAACATCAATTACAGGTGATTTAGATAAGTCTACAGATACTGTTTTAGCTCTCAATAATGCTTTTTTGGCTAGCGGAGCAAGTACTGAAGATGCCAATCGTGGTATGCAACAATATAATCAGATGTTATCTACTGGAACTGTAGATTTAGAATCTTGGAAAACTCTCCAAGAAACAATGCCCTTAGCCTTACAAAAAACAGCAGAAGCTATGGGATATACAGGTAAGTCTGCTCAACGAGATTTGTATGCGGCCTTGAAGGATGGAACTGTTACTTTTGATCAGTTCCAAGATAAATTGATTGAGCTAGGTACAGGAACAGGCATGTTAGCTAGTTTAGCTAAAGAAAACAGTCTAGGGATTGCAACTTCGTTTGGTAATTTACGAAATGCGGTATCTAAAGGTATGGCGAATACTTTAACAGCTATTGATAAAGTGGTTCAAGCGTTAACTGGAAAATCTATTGCCCAAAATATAGATAACTTAAAGGGGATCATTAATTCTGCTTTTGAATCTATAAATAAATCAATAGAAAGAGCAATTCCTACATTCCAAAGGGTGGGTGAGTTCGTGAAAGAACATAGCACTCTATTTAAAGTATTAGGTGTATCCATAGCTGGTTTTATAAGTTCTATTGCTGTAATGGCCGGGGTAGCTAAAACAATTACCATGGTAAAAGTTGCATTTTCTGCGTTGAAAACAGTAATGTTAGCAAATCCATTTACATTAGTAATTGCTGGGCTATCAGCATTAATAGCTGGATTTGTATATCTTTATAAAACTAATAATAATGTTAAAAAGGCAGTGGATGATTTATTTAAATCACTGGGTTCTTTAAAAGGGATTATTACCCCTATAGTTTCAATATTTAAAGCGTTAGGAAAAACTTTGACTGATGTTTTTTCTAAAACAGACTTTTCAAAATTTACTCAAAGTTTTTCTTCTCTGGGTAAAAGTATATCAGGAAGTTATGGTATTCAGAGTGGAATAGGTAAAATATCAGATAGTTTTATTTCCCTAGTTGACGGAATTTCTACAAATGCTCCATTATTAGGTCAAAGTTTTGGAGAAGCAATAAAAGGAATCGAGCAAGCTATAGCTAATGCTCTTCCTTCAATTGTTTCAGGAGGATTAGAAATTGTAGCTGGTTTAATAACAGGAATCGCTCAGGGATTACCTTCTTTAACCATCGCATTTTCTTCATTGATAACTAGCCTTACAGATTCAATTGTGACTTTGCTACCGGTGATTGTAAGTAGTGCAACTAATATAATTGTTACTTTTTTAAATACATTAACTGAAAATCTCCCTTTAATTATAGTTGCAGGAGCTAATTTAATTAATTCATTTTTACAAGGCGTTACAGAACAACTACCTTCTTTGATTTCTAATGCAGCAAATCTGATAACAACTTGGTTAACTTCGATAAATGAGCATATGCCTGAGATCCTACAGGCAGGATTTAATTTAGTAGTGACATTCTTAAGTGGTATAGCAAGTAATATTGGGAAGGTTACAAGCCAAGCAGTTGATATCATAGTTAATTTTGCCAATACTTTAGCAAGTAAAATGCCTGATATTGTAAGTGCTGGAGTAAATCTGATTGTAAGTTTTATCAATGGTATAGCTTCAAATATTGGATCTGTTATAAATGCGGCAGTGAATTTGATTGTTAAGTTCCTGGAAGGAATCGCAAGAAAAATTCCTGATATTGTGAATGCAGCGATGGATCTTGTGGATGCAATTGTTCGAGGAATAGTACAAGCAGCAGGGCGGTTAATGGATGCAGGTATCAATCTAATAAAAGATTTGGCGAGTAATATTAAAAATCGCCAACAAGATATGCGTGATGCCGCTTGGGAACTTCTTGAGGCTATTATTGGTATATTCGTACCAGATTCATTATGGAATGCGGGAACTGCAATAATTGACGGATTTTTAGGCGGATTAAAATCAGGGTTTGAAAATGTCAAAAGCTTTGTTGGTGGTATAGCAAGTTGGATAAAAGAACATAAAGGTCCAATAAGTTATGACCGCAAGTTATTGATTCCTGCCGGTAATTCAATCATGGACGGTCTAGATGAAGGGCTTACGAAGAAGTTTAAGAATGTACAACGCAATGTGTCAGGCATGGCAGATAAACTGTCAAATGGTTTCAATTTACCAAATGTTTCGGCTGAATTTGCTCTTACTAGTGGGAGGGGCTATATCAATCCTTCTCAAATTATTCAAAATGCTACCAATAATAATCAATCTCATAAAACAGAAATTAATGTCAACATTGCAAAAGCGGTACTTTCAAGCGATAGTGATATCGAGGAAGTTGGCAATAAGCTAGCTAAAAGTATTGAAAGAAAAACGAGAGGAAATCTAGGATAATGAATTTAACTAATTACCCCTATTTTCAATTCAGAGGAAGAAAATCTAATGAGTTAAATATGAGGATAAAAAATGATATGGAATTTATTCTGCCAGAATCCGTTCTCGATTTTCAGAGCATTGATGGTAGGAGTTCTGATGTTATTTTTGATAAAGATAAATTTAATGACATTGAAAAAACTTTCTCTGTCAGACTTTATAAAGCTAAGGAAACGAATATTGCCACTCAGCTTAGAAATATAGCGGGATGGCTTTATGTTTCTAAAGAGTACTCTCCTTTAATTTTTAGTGAGTATGGCGACTATTATTATAAAGCTATTTGTTACGCAAGCACAACAGCTCCAGACGAGAGGAGAGAATGGTTAGATATTGCTTTCACATTTAAATGTCAAGCTTTTATGTTTCGACTAGATGGTGAAGATGTACGAGAGATTGCCAGTGGAACAGCTCTTACCAATCCAG
>ERZ1034962.61-NODE-61-length-58574-cov-32.639023_pt1 | contig 58574 bp, 91 predicted proteins | sample MGYA00520696_ERZ1034962 | MGnify/ENA primary metagenome ERZ1034962 (study PRJEB33766, sample SAMN09781770) | gut metagenome | biome: gut microbiome | host: Homo sapiens | place: Madagascar | study: EMG produced TPA metagenomics assembly of the PRJNA485056 data set...
CTATCTTCACAGACTGAGAATCTCAAGTGTTTGTTACTTTTAACATTTTAAGGAGCGCACCCTGCAGGATTCGAACCTGCGACTTTCTGATTAACAGTCAGACGTTCTAACCAACTGAACTAAGGGTACAAATCTCTACCTATTTATCACAAACCAGTAGAGCTATAATGTTTCTTTAACTTTTGAGTGATATGTAGTGTTCCCTATGGGATTCGAACCCATGACCCTCGGATTAAAAGTCCGATGCTCTCTAGCCTTGCGGAACCAACTGAGCTAAGGGAACATAGCCCACATTTCTATAAGTAGAATAGTGGTAAGAACTTTGCCCCAATAGGCATAACACACTAACAAAATATGATTAATTACTAAATTCAAATTAAAGTGATAGCGTCTTCTCACATCATGGCTGGTGATTGTAGAAACTCTACATACGTGAGGCACTAAGAGAATCATTTTTCTCCTGTTACTTCCCAATTTGGACGAAATCTTTATAATTAATTAGCTACCTTAACTATAAATAATTAGAGGATTCGAACCTCTGTTTCTATCACTATATTTAAAAGGTTATATTGATTACAGCTTACTAATTAATTAGCTATTTAACTAGTAATTGTTTCATATTAATCCCATTTAATGGGAGTTGCGCAATATTTTGAAACTAGACCTCTCTTCCAATCAACTCTTCACAGCTGATAGATTAGACAGATACCGTCCTATACTTCCCTTATCTCAAGGGAGAGTCTCAATATAACTAACATAAATATCAATTTAAGTAAGAAAGTTTAGTGGACTTTGAGTGCTAGATATATTAAATAGTACATCCTAAATAATACTCTAGTTATCCACTAAACTTATCTTTGAAGAAACCTACAACTATTTATCACAAACCATTGTAGAGCAATATTTTGTCGACCTATTTTAATTCACAATTATTACAACTTGAAAATATTTTAAATATCTTTGTTGTAACTTGTAGTTGTGCTCCCATCCAGATTCAAACTGGAAACCTACTGCTTAGAACTAGATAAAGGAGTCGAACCTCAATCTAGTTAGATGATTTACAGCTCATTACACTGTATGAAGGCAGTTGCTCTATTCAATTGAGCTATGGGAGCTGCTAATAATTAGCATTCTTTCATCAACCTTGCCAAGTGAACTAACTATATAGTCAGTTATTTAGAATTGGTAGTTAATAAATGTTAATTTATAACCAACACTTAAAAACTTACCAATTCTTGTCTTAGGCATGAATGAATTATATGGAATGAATTTTCTTTATCAATTCTTCTATCTCAGCTTCAATACCACTGAGTACTTGTTGGTAATATTGATCCGTTATTATAGAAACTGCATCCTCATTCTTACTAGATAACCAACAAGTAAGGGTATGTGTCCACAAACCATAAATATCACCAAGAAATACTTCATCTGTAGACATAGTTGCAATGTTAGACGTTCTGAACATTCCATATTTATCTGGACATATTGCATGATTCCATGCTAAATTCATTGCTCCTAACTGTCTATGAACTTTAAAAGTGTCTTCAAGAGTGTGATGAGACATCAATTCTCCTTTAAATTTATGTAACTGACAAATTTGATGTTCTAATTTGTTAATCTCATCCTTTTTCTTTATATTTTTCTGAGCCGTAACTCCAACTATAATAAATATAATTAAAGTTAATAAGGCTATTCCTGTTATTACCATAATCTAATTAATTACTACAATAGAGGTGCTTCTCTATTTTGTTTATACTTATTACTTATTAACCAATAATAAAGATACTTATAATTATTAACTAATTCAATAATTGGATAGTCTTTAATATAAATAACCTTATAATGGTCTATTACTAATTCGCACAAAGCTTTAGCTGGGTTAGTTTTGTATCTCTTCTTCCATTCCTTAGTACAGCATAAATAACTAGTAGTCCAGGTATTGACTTTTCTAGTACTTATTCTATTCTTAGGAATTACCGGAAGGACACTATCCTGAACCCAGAAATCTAAAGCTTCAATTAGTAACTTGAAATTATCTTTGTCGATAATCATTCTTACTTACTCATTTCAGAACCTATAATGGCTATAAATAATACTCCGAATACTACAGCCCAAACAATTCTAAGAAATTCCATTATTCTTTACTTCTTAATACTAAAATAATAATAATAGGAATTGCTCCACAAATTATATTCAATAGTGTCATAACTATTTGTCGTTAGTTAACTTGTAGATATAATCCCAGATTTCTTGAGGGATATTGTTGCCAGTCTCATGCACATAATCCTTCATATGACACATATTGCCATCTTCAGCAGTCTTAATTACTGCTTCAGTGAAGATCTTGATGTCCTTGAGGTTTGGAGCAACAAGAGTAATGGTTGTTGAGTTTGCGGCACGAATGCTAGTAACCAGACCCTCAAGAGAGGAAAGTTTGCCCTCTTTCATCTGATTTCTAATAGCCTCATTAGTAACGTGAGCAGCTACCATAAGAATCTTATCTTCTTCGTCAGTCTTAACAACACTAATATTCTCCATAACGTCGTTGTTAACTACCAATACGTTACCAAACAAACCAAATTCGTTTACTTTCTTTGTTACCATAATCTTATCTATTTAATTAATTATCTAAAAAATACATAAGTCTTGTCCTATGATTAACCAATTTACTTTCCAAGATGCCAACTATTTATTATACTCTATAGTACTAGAGTCCTATTTTATCTTTATTCGTATTTCTGTTATTTAGGACATTTCAAAGAACGTGCATCTACTACACATGTCCCTTGTAAATCAGATATTACATATTGATTTACTCCCTTATCCCCATACTGAATAGAAACTACAATATTAGGTTCGATAGTCATTGTATCTGGCTTAATATCTACACCCATTAACATAGTCTCTACTTGTTCTGCAATCTTTTCTGCTTCTGCTGTTATCATAGTTGTTCCATAATTAGTAAGTTCCATAACTTTCTAATTAAATAGTAAAGACCTAACTAAACAATAACCATATAAATAATTAAAGTCTAATTAGGTCTTTTGATTATGGAACTTAACAGAAAAAATTACTTCTTTTTCTCGTCAATGAGGAGTTGCATAGCGTGACGAGACTTCTCCATTACAAACTCGAGCAGTGTACGGAATGTATATGGCTTACGATGCCACTTCTTAGGAATATAAGCAAGTGCCATCTCAGTCTGCCACCACATATTTGCAGTAAACTCGTCAAACTTCTCCTCTTCAGCTAACTTAACCGCATCAAGCATAGCCTGATGTGATTTAAGATCAAAAGTATCATCACAATCACCCTTGGTACGATAATCCCAAGAGTCCACTTTACGCTCGCCACGCTCTTTAGCGTTGACGAGTTCGTGTTCGCACTTATCGATATACTCTTTAAGTGCGTGGACAATATCGTCCTTAAACAAATGTAACAACTCAATGTCATCAAACTCATGTGGCTTGTAATCACCACTTGAGTTCAAGATGATTTCAGTTCTTTGCACTCCGTTAGCTACCTCTGTTTCGGTAGTCACTTTAACACCTTCTGGTGTCCAAGAAAAAATTCCATTTTTCATTGTTGTAAATCTAAAAATTGTGAATCTATAGACAGACACCGTGTCTGCCTTTATGTGTATTTTCTAATTGTGAATTGATACCTGAATACAATCTAATTACTCCTAATTAGACTAAACCTTAAACAGCAAGATTTTGCAAAATAACCATATTATTTACTGTAGTATTATTTATATTGTTAATAACTAGGAATTAGCCCATTTATTGAGCCAATTCCAACCTGTATATTCCTTAAATAGTCCTTCATTCATAAATGTAGAACAAAGAACACATAAAGCAAATGCCCCGAAACCCATAAAAAGGGCTACAAAGAGTGACATACTTGCAATGTAGTCTATACCACATATGTAAATAACGATATAGAATACTGTGAAATAAAAATAAAATCTTTTCATTTGTTAATGTGTTTAATTATTAATTATTAAATCGATACACTATTAGTTAATTTAAATAGAGCAATATCTACTTTAACAATAGACATCTTTCTAATTGAGAATTTCTCATTGATTATGAGAGACATCAACTTAAATATCTCTGGAGTATATTCTAATCCAGATTCTTTAATAAGCTGATTCACTGCATAATTATGAGATTTTCTATTAGCCACTGCTATATTATGATATTTAGCAGCGTTAAATCTCCAATTCTTATGTTCTTTTTCCTTTATCTTATTCTGGTACAACTGGAATACCTGAATAAGTGTTGAACTACCTGTAATCATTTTTGTTAAGTGTGTAATTAATAAAAATGAGCAGTTTAAACTCATGCTCAGGAGCTTGTCTTAAAAAAATGTGCGAATATGAATTACTTAACTAATCCTACATACATAGTAGTATGGTTAGAAGCTACTGAATCCATCTCACTAATCTATTTCCTGTAACTTATTTCTTTACAGTCATTGCATTCCAAAGAATTTTGTCACAGTTATAATTAGTATTCACCCATTGCTGAATCTCTCTAAGAACATTTTCAGAGTTAGATTCAATACTCAATTTGTATACCATAATTTTATTATTGTTAAATAGTTATTAATTAATAATGAAACTCAAAGTAATATTTTTTACGGATACTCTCTGATAAGAAGAATTTAATAAGGGTTTTTACCTGTTCAAGTTCATAGTCTCCTGGCTGACTTAATAAAAATGTAGAGTCTTTCAACACTTACTATCCCCTCTACTAACTGTCTTTACGCTTTCTTACTTCTAAAGTCTTTTTATACTTTAGTTCTACCAGTAATACTTTCAATGTGTTATGACGCGCTAAATACTGCCTAGTACAAACCTATAAAAGGACAAACATCCGTTCTACTATTTAGCTATATACTAAGATGATTTTTTACAATTTTTAGTTTAACCGTCTAACTAAACAAAGGACTTAATGTTGTTTTAATTTTGCATTTTTTGTTTTTTCAAATAATACAAAGTAACAGCTCTCTATACACCAAATTGGCAAAATAGCAAATGAAATGAGAATAGGCAAAAACCCCTTCCTCACACATCTGCCGTTGCGCGCTTACCTCTCCAATGTATCAGAGAGCCACGTTACCATGCGTTATTTTTTAATTTTGTTGTTAAATTTAGCTGTCTTTCCAGCTTGTCAGAATAAAAAATAGAAACACTGTTAACTAACTCTTATTTTTATTGTTTATTGTTTTGTTGTGATTTTGTTGTTTACGACAGTTACAGTACCACTCGTCGACTAATTCGATACCAACCGTCGTCTAAATCATGTAATTCAAAGTAGCCATATTGAGGATGAGGTGTAAATTGTCCACATAATGTAAACTCTCTACCATCATCACTTACAAATGTACTACCTGAATAGGTTCCTTTAAGACAAATGACCTTTTTTGTTCTTATTTTTTTCATATACTAAAATAATTACATTATCGGCACTTGCTTACAAATTATAAAATATACACTAGTACAAAATGAACATTGTTTCATCGGCACTAGCTTACAAATGTAATAATTAATAGGTAGGGATTTCTCCCTACCTATTAAATTAGAGTGACCATACGTTCACTCTCATGACTCTGTGTGCACCTTTGGCATAGTCGAGATTTCCCTGAGATACCGCACGTGTTGCCACGATTGGACGGCATCCTTGTGCTACCAAAGTAAGCTCACCCGGTAACTGTTTCTTTCCAGCTTTTACCGCCATGAACAATTCCAATACATTTCTAGTCTCAGCGTCGAAAAAGTCCACATTCGCAGGGTCAAAGCCCTCAATATGCTGAGCTGTGTACTCTGTCTCTGTGCGAGATTTGCCCTCTTTGCCGTTGTCCTCTTTAAATGAGCCCTCCCATTTGTAACCAGCCAAAGATGGCTTGATAAGATTACGTAATGAGATGGTGCGACCATCAGATAATTTAGCACCAAAGAAGGTATTTTGAGCTGTCTGTGTGCCGTTTACATTTGCGTATACTATGACAATCTCAACCTCTCCAGTGAGATGGATAGTCTCACCCAAAGTGAAACCATTACCACCTTCCTGTCTAGTCTGCATCTGTTTCCAAGCATCTGCATTAAGTTCGTTCAAGCCCGCATCCTTGCGGACCTTGTTTAACTCTTTCAACTGGTCATCCAACTGCTTTGTGGTTGCTTTAAAATCTTTCATAATTTCTAATTTTTAAATGATTAATAAATATATGTTTCTTTTTTTATTCAAATATGAGGGAGGGACTAAAGTGGGTGTCTACCGTAGCTTAAATAACTCTCTAAATTTTTAGCACTAGACTAAATCAGGGGGGGGATTAAAACGATGATTTTTGACAATAATTTGGGTATAAAGCCCTTATTGTTCAATTTTAAAATATTAATTAATATGGTTGAGAACTTGTTAGAAGGAATAATGACAAATGAAGAATTTCAAGAGCTTATGAAAGCTTCTGAAAATAATGAAGATTATAAATTTAATAAAAATGGTTTAGATATTTCAATGAATAGTTCAGATAATGGTTTTGAACTTAGTGTTAAATACTCTAATCCAGTACAATTTGAAGTAGAGAAGTTTAAAGATTTCTTAAACAACTTGGATGATGAGTTGTTTGTAGACATTTGTGAGCAGATTGGTAATGATGGTTTACAAAAGATTCAAAATTGTTTAGACTCAGAAAATATTGAATCTGTTCGTTCTGCAGTTTCTTATTTTAAAGCACACGCACGAAAATTCATTGCAGATAAAACTAAATACTTAAATGAGCAATTAGTTAAATTTAACTAATAACTTAAATACACATTTAGCTAGTTATTAAGAGGACTAGCTAATACTCTCTTATGGTGTAATGGTCAGCACAGAAGACTCTAAATCTTTTAGTCAGGGTTCGAATCCTTGTGAGAGAACAATTTAATTATAAAAGATATGTATTATGATTATAGCAATTTATAAACTAAATGACAAGCTGTTAAAAACAACTAATTTAGAAAAGAAACTTAAGAAGTTGAAAAAGTCTAAATTAGATAGTAAAATACAAATCCTTTTCCAAGAGGATTATGAGGGGGATTTAAAAGAGGCTGAGAATTATTTAGATTACATAATTAAAAAGAACTATGTAATAGATGACAATGTAAATGATACTAGTAGTGTGATTTTACATCACTATGTCAATAGACAAACTGGTTATACACACACTAGTATATATGATAATGATATAAGAATAATAAATGAAGGTTATGAACAAGTTAACTAAAAATTATAATATTTACGAAGACTATTTAAATAGAAATGCTATGCTGTCTTTAAATAGAGCGGAGGAAACAGTGGATAAAGTATTAGCAAAACCATTTAAAAATAAGCAATGGTTTCTTAATTATCTAGATGAATTAAACAAACAATCAGTAAGGTACTAATGTAATTTTAAATAACAATGATTGATTATAAAGCAACTATTAAAAATATACACTCAGCATTGTCTGATTTAAATATAGATGAATTATTAATTATACTTGATTGTATTAAAGAGATTCCTAATTATAATAATTCTGTACACATTAATAGTGGAGGTTACACATATCCTAGTATGGATAATGTTTTATTAAATTCAAAATTGAAATCTCCATCTGTCTCAGATTCATTATATTCTCTACAATTAGAAACCGACCATACTACATGTAATTCAGTGAATTGTACTGATGTAGTTAAAAAACGTAAAGACAATGAAACCAATTCTTCAATTTGAATTTAAAATATTTAAGGCGACCTAGCAATTAAGCTAAGCCGCCTTTTATTGTGTCTATTAATTACTATAATAATTATTTTCTCCATATACTAGTTATGCTATCTATACCTAGTAATCCCATACAACAATATAAAACTGTATCTACCATATCTGGGGCTTGTTTAGTTACAATACTACAATATATAAGTACTATTAAACTAACTATCCATCCTAATATTCCACACACTCTTTTACTACTTACTCCAGTATGTGCTGTTATTAATTTAATTAAAAACTATTTCATTTATCAGTATCATAAACTAAGGGTATTAAACTAGCAGGACCTTTTATAGGACCAAAATCTACACCATAATTTTTACCCCTATCATTAACCATAACAGTATCTCTGTAAGAACCTACAGTTCTGTTATTAAATTCTCTAATTGGATTTGCTTCTTTCTTGGTATTATATAATTTATTACCAAAGGTAAATGTAGAAGCTTTCCTATCTACTGCATCATCAAAGGCATCATTAAAGTTATTAAATTTTTTAACAGAATGCCTTACTGAAGTCCAGTAACCGCCTGAACCTCCACCATTAAAAGATTTACTACCTCCGAATTTACCTTTCTATTTATTATACTGACTATTAGGATTATATTTCTAATAAGCCATAGCTAATGCTGTTATATTCTAAATGGGGGTTCTATTAGAAAATAAAAAATCTCTAGTACTGTTAATTAAATCTCTTATATTACCCATAATTATTCTTTATTTAGTTCTTAAATATTTATCCCATAGCTACTTATCTCTTTCATCTACAAAATCTAAAAATCTTTGTAGGTCATTTAGTTGTATATTTATATCTTTCATACCTAGTTAATATTCTAATTATATATTTGAGCAATTGGATTTAAACCCTATTGTTTATTCCACTAATTAATAATCTATTTATCCCTATTTCTTCCTCTATTCATTTCTGTATTATAGAAAGCAGGTCTTGTATTATAGTTCTTCTATTTTAATCCCTATTTAAACTATCCAAAGTTCTAGACATTCTATAAGTTTTTATATCTACCATTAGTTAGACTATCAGTTGCATTTTTAGTCCATCCACCTAAATTAGAAGCTCTTCTTCCGAATGAATAATATTTTCCAGGTCTACCATCTTCTATCATAGATAAGTGTGAAGTGTCAAAAGCAGTCTACTGTGGAATACCCTAATTAACTAAGGAGATATATCTTTGTAATACTTGGGGCTATGAATTATTAATCTAAAAAGGTCCACCCTACTAATGTTTTTTAATTGTATTAGGATAAATTTTTATCTAATCGTAAGTATTATCTATATAGTTTCCCTATTTAGGAGTTACAGTAATTTCAGGTAGCACAACCCCATCTTTATAAATCATAGTAGTCTAACTATCCTAGTTACCATCTGCAGTTCCAAATAATGTAAGATTTGGATTTTGCATTCCGAAATTAGTTAAATAAAATTTAGTTCCTGATTTATTAAACTTACCTCTAGAAGGATGTGTTGGATGATTACTTAATTTTACCTTATCATCATAATGTCCTTTAGAATCAGGAGTTAATTGGGACAATAATTTATTATTAACATTATTATAATTTCCATTTCCATATTTTACTTGATTAGGAAAATACCGAAACATATCAGCTAATTCTCCTGTAGTAAAACTTCCACCCTACTAATAAGTGAGAGGATGATTCTTCTTTAAATCCTTTGTTTTAAACCACCCATTATCTAATATCGATCTATGTCCGTTTGGCTTATGTACTTCGCCACCATCTTCATGTTTCCATTTCTTTGCATTCTAAGCAAATATGGCTCTTTTTCTAGTTAGAGGATTTTTACTATGTGTTAATTCTTCAGTAGTTTTACCTGTTCTCTTTTTAGTTTCAGTAAATTTTCCTCTATTTTCCTTTTTAATGTGTATTCCAGAACCCTTAGCTAGATAAGGAATACCAAATATTTCTAAATCTTCCATTTTAATTAAATTTAAGAGTTTATATTACTAATTAATTTGTTATACACCTAATTATATATTATTATTGAAAAGTTAAAAATTAGTTTAGATAAATATAAAATAAATGTAAAATGTTAATGTTATATGGAAAATTTAAGTATTGATAAACAAAACGGAACAGTGGCTTTTAATGAGGAAGCCCATCGTTACTGGGATGTTAATGACTCATCTATCAAGTTTACTTCTGTAACTACTATGATTGAACAATTTGGTCAGCCATTTGATAAGGAATTTTGGTCAGCATATAAAGCTTTAGAGAAATTGTTACCTGCTGATGAATTTAAGATTGAGAAGAAGTCTCTTTTAAATACTAAGAAATTTGATCCGGTTCTGTTAGAGGCACATAATATTACTGAGCTAGATTTTAATAAAGCACAGCAAGAAATATTAGACTCTTGGGATGAGGAGAATAGAAGATCTTGTGAAAGAGGCACTAAAATACATGCAGGATTAGAGAATTCCTTTTATACTAAGAAAAAGAATATTACACTAGATAAATATCAAATAGGAGGTAAATTTGAGTGCCAAAAAGATAGAACTTCTCTAGATTTGGAGAATGCAGTATACCCTGAGTATTTAATTCATTGGGATTCTCCATCTGGTAAATTACATATTGCAGGTCAGATTGATTTATTAGTTAAAAAAGGCAATTCCATCGTAATTGGAGACTGGAAAACGAACAAGAAGATTGATACCAAGAGTTATTTTGATTCTAAAGTAAGAAGTTCTGTTAAGATGAAGTTTCCTCTAAATAATCTGGATGATTGTAATTATTATCATTATTGTCTTCAGCTTAGTACTTATGCTTATATAATTGAATCATATAATCCTGACTTTAGTATAGAAGACTTAGTATTAGTACATTTTGATCACAATGACAATATGACTGTTTATCATCTACCTTATCTTAGAAAAGAAGTAGAACGTATGTTATCTTATTATGAAAAGGAGCATCTTCTACAAGAACGTAGATTAAAGAATAAACGAATTGAATATTAATATGATACTATGTATAGCATTATTACTAATAGCTTATTTAATTTATAACACTATAATGGAATTAACTAAGAATTAATATATAAATTAATATATGGAAGAATATATAACTAAACGTACTAAAATATGTAGAGCTTGTCCTATTTGTGACCAAGAAAATGAGATTTGTAATGCACATTTGTATTTAAATCCTGAAAATAATGATGTAAGTACAACACCTAAGAAGGGATATTTAAAGGGATGCGGATGTTGGCTTCATGCTAAGATTAAAAACTTAAACAGCAAATGCCCTTGTGGGAAATGGTAATGTGTAAAGTAGAGGGATGTATAAGTGACACAATATGTGCTAAAGGATATTGTTCCAGACATTATTATCAGATAAATAAGTATGGCAAAATCTTAGATAGAATTAATAAAGATACTAATATAATTCATATAAAAGATACTTATGCTGTAATTGATTTATATGACAGAATAGGTAATAAAATAGGTGAAACTCTAATAGATGTCGAAGATATTCCTAAAGTTAAAAGTATTGGATGGCATATTACTCCAAATAAACGTAATACACAATATTGTGTTAGTAGTAAAGGAATGCCCCTACATCGCTTATTAATGGATAATCCAGAAAATATGGTTATAGACCATATTAATCATAATGGTCTCGATAATAGAAAATGTAATCTACGTATATGTACTAATCAAGAAAATATTTGTAATTGTGAAATACCTAAGAATAATAAATCTGGATGTAAAGGAGTATATTGGGCTAAAGACAAACAAAAATGGACTGTACAAGTTACTATAAATAACAAAACTAAATATATAGGAAGATATACAAATTTAGAAGATGCTATTAAAGCTAGACAAGAAGCCTCTAAAAAGTATTACGGAGACTTTGCTAATGATTAAAAAAAAATGAAATTAAACATATTAATTAAATGGTTACATGGAATATTAACTAAACCATTAACTATAATAAAAAGTATATATTATAATATTAAGAATAAACATCAAGATTTAGCAATTAAAAGATTAGGTATATGTCACGAATGTAATCACAAATTAAATACTAACTTCGGTGATTTATGTGATTTATGTGGCTGTGTATTAGATAATAAAACTAGAATTGAAGATGAATTTTGTGAACAAGGTAAATGGTAATTATTGCCATAAATTAAATGTAAATGACTATGGATTTTAGAAGTGAATTAAATGGAAAAGAAAAAGTAGCTCAATCACTTATCGGAATGGAAAGTACAGGAACTCCTATTGTAGTTAATGGACAAAGGGCAGATGTTATTTTAGCTAATGAGAAGAAGTCTAAGTTTAATACTAAAGTAGATGAATATGTAGATAAATTTGAAAAGCACAATAAAGCACTTGAGGACTATGCTAAAGAAATCTCAAAGGACATCAATGGTTTAGAGATATTACCAATGGGTTCTTATGCATTAATTAAACCTTTTGATGAGAATCCTTTCCAAAAGATAACAGTAGAGAGTGGTATTATTACAGACTTAGGCGGATTTACTCCTCAATATAAGAGTGAAGAGGATGGTCAAATTCACGAATTGGAACAGTTTATTCGTGTTGGTACTGTAATTGAGACTGGATTCAAATGTGAGTTCTTGAAAGAAGGTGATGTAGTATTCTTTACTAAAGCTAGTGAGGCTACTGTTCCATTTTTCAAGCAAGGATTTGTAGTGGTTAATGAATCACGAATTATGGCAATAGTTAATGAGAGATTAACAGAGAGAAAGAATCAAATTAAAGATAATGGAAACAAGTAATAAAGTTTATCTATAGCCGGGAGATGTCGTAAGTCTGCGTTAGCGTGACAAAATGCATTGTCCGGCTATGCTTGTTATTAGAAAGGAACAAGCAATATTTAAAGATGAAATGAAAGGATTGAGATGCAGATGGTTTACTGATTCAGGCTTAATGTAGGAAGCAGTATTCAATACTAAGGATTTAATACTTGTATAATGAATAATTTATTAGTTAAACCATGGAACTTTGGAGACTCATATTTTAATGGGGATTCCTACAAAACAAGAGCTTAGGCATTTGCTGCTGCCAGAAAGAATGGCAGTGGAGTATTTACTTATAAAGGTAAGTAGTATAACACAATGTAGAAAGGTGAGAATGCAGATGAGTTTAGAAAAGCTCATGCAGACTATGACTACTTCCTTGGGAATGTTGCAAGTAACTAGGGAGGATGGAAATCATCTAATCCAATACAGACTTCTTACAAAGTAAATAATGTCCCAGATGCATATACAAAACCCCTTCCAAAGAGTTCAAATCCTCAAACTCCAGTAAAGACTAAATTATCTATGTTTACTAATGATGATATTAGAAATTTAGGATTTAGAAATTATGCCGGAATGGTAAGTGCTGTTGGAAATCAAGCTAATGCAAATAATAATTTTGTAAAAGCTATGATTGATAGATATGGTTCGGACACTAGTAAGTGGAATTAGGGTGTTGTAGAGAACGATTTAGGTGTTAACGGAACTTATAGAAGTTTTGGAAGAGGTGATTTTGGAGATATGTCTAGAGCGATGGCAGGCTGGATAGGATAGAATAATGGAGAAATAGATAAATAGGATTTACAAAATAGAACTGGATCGGATGGAGTAATTTATTCTGATAATAAAGTGAAAAACTTATTTGATAGTGTACAATTACCTAAGAAATAGTATACTTTTAATTTCACACCTATAGGTAGTAAATCAATCAAATTTAAACAAGGAGGACAAATGTATAAATATAGAACAGGAGCACAAATGGTTCAACCACAATAGGCTAACAGTCAAGATCCAATAGATTAGATAGCTTAGATAGCAGCTGGATCTCTATAGGGTGATGAAAATTCAAAACAATAGTTAATTTAGGTTTTAAGTAACAAAGAGATTGCACCTAAATTATTACAAATAGTTGATGCTGGAGTTAAAAACTAGGACAAGCGAGCTATGATTATAGCTTAGGCAATAAAAGCTTTATAGTAGGGAATTACTCGTAAAGCAAGACTTGGGGCTAAGTTAGATTATATTAAATAGTCTATTGGGGAATGCCCTGAAGGTCAAGAAGTAGTATATTTTAAAAAGGGTGGAGAAATCTGTAAAATGTGTGCAGGTAAAAAGATGCAAGATGGAGGAAAATCTGACCCTATTAAAGAATTTAAGAAAAAGAAAGTGAATAAACACTAGTAGGGTGGTACTTTTAAGTAGGCATTTGATAATGCATATGGTAAACAAAGATACTTTACATGGAATGGAAAAGTATATGCCTCTTATAAAGGTGATAAAGCTACCGATTAGGGATTTTAGGGAGCAATAGATAATCTTTAGGAACAAGCTAATGCTTTAAAAGATTACAATGCAGGATCTCACTTAGGATGGGATCCGGGAGCTAACAAAACTACTGCAATTAAACATAACAGTAAGGGTAATATGTAGGGAGTAGTTAATGATGTTGTAATTACCGGAAGAAGAATAAGTCCTGGATAGAAAGCTAATAATTAGCGAAAACGGTATTTCGATTAGTGGACTGCATATGTTAAAAAGTGGCATCCAAATATGCTAGGAAGATTTAAAAATACTATGCAGAATATGGGATATAAGTATGATTGGAATACTGGAATCTATAGTAAGTCCGGAAGTTCTTATAGATTAAATAATGGTTAGCTTCAAACCCAAAATATTTATACTGGAAATTGGAATAATATAAACAATTCAGACGCACTTCCTGGTATGCCTGCAAATGGTTTATCTATGAGATTACAAAAATAAGATAAAAATACTGATGTTTAATGTTAATGATTTATGAATGTATTTAATTATGACAGCGATCATCTTGTTCTAGAATTAAATGAGCCTGAGATTCTTTTAATTAGAGAATTTAAGGCTCTTCTAGATAGAGATAAAACGAAAACTAAGACTAGAGTAAATAAAGAACTCACTTATATTTATCTTGCTCTAGATTGGAAATCTCCTTATTCTAATTATTTAGAATAGGAAAGACATGAAGAAGCCTTAGCTGATAGTGGTTTGACAGAAGTTTAGTTTAATGACCCTATATTTAGAGAAGCTTGTCGAAAATATAGAAAATTACAAGAATCAAATAAATCTGTGAAATTATTAGAAGCAGCTCGAAGAGCAGCAGACTAGTTTATAGATTATTTTGAGACTATTGTAGATTTGAATGAACGAGATATTAATGGTAAACCTATTTTCTCTGCAGAAAAAGTAATGAAAGAAATGGCTTAGTTAAGTAATGTCCATGAGCAATTAATTACCTTAGAGAAAGAAGTTAAGGAGTCTGTATCACAAGAATCTGCAACTAGAGGTGGAGTTAATACTGGATATGACCCAGGTGATTTTTAATTGATATGCCTAGAAAGAAGAAAGTATTACCTGATGAAATCTAGTTAATTGTAGATGAAGTAAAAAAGAAATAGTAGGAAGAAGACACTAAAGAAGCTAAGAAATTAGTTGATGAATATAGGATTGAGCGTTCTAATGATAAGACATATTGGGATGTTACTAAAGATATGAAAATAGAATGCTTCGATCCTACTTTATCTTATGAATTAACTGGTTATAGACCTATAGATGAAACTCATGGTTTAGATTTTGACCCCTCATGGTTTACCGAAGTTAGAGAAACATTTTTAAGAACTGGAAGATATTGTTCTTATTTACCTAGAAGTAAAAGATGGGATGCATTTTGGAAAGAACAATATACTAGATGTAAATATGGTATGACCTCACATGGATACACTATTACTGGAGATAACTATTTCTTCTTAAATTTTTATTAGTTACCAGTAGTAGATATGGATAAAGCATCAGGTGAAGGTACAAATGAAAGTTTTCCAGTATTCTTTGCTTCTCAATATATGTTCTTTCATTATTTATAGATGTGTAGAGTACTACATAAAAATGCCGCTTTAATGAAGGCACGTTCAATTGGCTTTAGTGAAATAAACGCTTCTCTCGCAGCTAGACTATACACTACTATAAAAAGAAGTAGAACTATGATTACCTGTTTTAAAGATACTTATTTAAATGGTACTTTTAGTAAGTTAGACCATGCCCTTACATTTATTAATACAAATGCTGATGGATTTTTTAAACCTAGATTAACAGATAAAGCTCTAGAAAAGAAATCAGGATACCAAGTTAAAATAGATGGTCAGTTCACAGACTTTGGATGGCGTTCAGTTGTAATAGGAATTAATGGAAGCAAGCCTTCCAATATTCGTGGTGATCGTGTTGACCTTCTTATTTATGATGAGGCGGGTTCGTGGCCTGATTTAACTACTGCTGTAGTACAAGGACAAGAGTTATGTGAAGTACAAGGTGTTCCTAGAGGTATTATGTTATTTGGTGGTACTGGAGGTGACTTTGGTCCCCCTCTTGAAGGATTGAAAAAGATTTATTATAATCCTAAGGCTTTTAAGATTCTGCCATTTAGACATAAATGGACACAAGATGGAACCACTATAGAGAGCGGATTCTTTCTTCCTTATTTTCTACAATCTTTGAATCCCGAATATATGGATTCAAGAGGAGTTTGTAATTAGACAGAGTATAAGAAAGTATTACAAGAAGAAAGAAATAATCTGTTAGCTGTTCCTGAAGACTACCTTAAAAAATGTGCTGAGCGTTGCTGGAATGCAGAAGAAGCATTTACTCTTGAAGGTTAGAATAAGTTTAATAAGATGAAGATAGCAGATTAGTTAGCTAAAATACGTCTTCATAAAATTGGACCTAGACCACAAGTAGGAACTATTGATTATACTTACAAATCTAATAAGCATTCTTTAGAAAATATAGATGGATTTAGATGGCTTCTTAATTCTGGTAAAGTTTAGATATTAGAGCATCCAGTATGGTCTGATTTATATAAGGAACAGATTGAGAAGTAGAAGAAAGAAGCTGAGGAATAGGGAATTGATTTTGAAGCTCCTGTATATACAGAAATGAATGATTTATATGTAGCAGGTATTGATGGTATTGATATTGGTGCTGCTTAGACTTCTAAAGAAACTAGAGACCCTTCTGATTTTTGTATTGTAATTAAACGTAGAGCCTTTGGTCTTAATGAACCTCAATATGTAGCTATGTATAAAGACAGACCTCAAAATATTAGAGAAGCTTATAAGATAGCTATGTGTATGTGTAGATATTATAATTGTAGAATTAATATAGAGGCTACCCGTGTAGGTATGATTACTTGGGCTAGAGAAAATAAATGTCTACAATACTTTATGAAGAGACCTAGAGCTACTTTGACTGATATTAAATATGGTACTACTAAATAGTATGGTACTCCTGCAACTAAAACTATTATAGAGCAACAGACAGACCTTATAGCTGATTATGTAGAAGACTATGGACATAATATCTGGTTTGAAGATATGCTAGAATAGTTAAACGGTTATAATGATGAGAATAAAACAAAATTTGATATTATAGCTGCTTTGGGTAAACAAACATGCCCCCTTATATAGTAATATATATTGAAAATTCCGAAAAATCGGTGAAGACTAAGATGATTTAAAATTATAAAATGTATTATCATGGACGAACTAAATTTTATTGAAACAAATTATCCATTATTTCAAAATGGAACTAGTAAAAGATTAATAAGACATAATTTCTTTTCAAAAATTGAAACAGAACTCCAAGCTTATTTATTAGGTTTTATATATTCTGATGGGTGTATAAACATTCAAAGACATACATTATCGATACATATAAACGATATAGACTCAGAACTTTTTGAATTATTCAAAATAATAAGTCCTGATGCTTATACACAACAAGAAGAAGGGTATGAGTCGAAAGCCTTGGTAAGAGGACATACAGTTAAGAATAAATCTTCTATTCGACTTGCTATTTCTAGTAAAATACTGATAGAAGATTTAATTAATCTAGGTGTCTGTGAAAGAAAAACCTATAAAAATTTACATATACCTGAAATGAACCCTAATTTAATAGGTTCTTTTATTAGAGGATATTTTGATGGTGACGGATGTTTTACTTGGCATGCATCAGCTCCTAATTTAAACAATAGAGAACGTAATTGGAGAATTAAAATGTCTTGGCAAATTGATTCTAAAACTCAAACATTATTAACAGAATTTCAAAAATGGTTTGAAACTCAAGGAGTTACTTTAAAAATTAATTATATAAAAAGAGATAATATGTATCGTTTGTGTACTTCTTCAAAAAAGACTTTTAGTAAGATATATAATTTAATCTTTAAAGAAGCCCAATATAGTTTGTCTAGAAAAATTAATAAAATAAATCATTATGTTAATACCGAGGTAACTCAGTTAATCGCTGAGTACCGTAACGCGTAGGAGGTGAACGTTAATGAGAGTAATAATCCTCCCAAGAGTTCGGAACATGCTTATAGTTAATAATGCAGAATTAAATTTCTTAGTTATAATATGTGAGCATGAAAATGTACGCTGAACTTATAGGAAACTATAAGAATCTAGGGATAAAAAGCCTTAGAGGTAACACACTTGATGGTTGAACTTGCAGATTAGGAATTGTCAGGGAGACAACCTACAAAAGTTGACAAAGAAGTTGAAGAATTTTAGGACTACGGATATTATATAAATGACAAAGGTTATAGAGAATTTGGGGTTATTCCAAAGAAACAATCAAATCAAATAGTAATTAAATAGGAGGAAAATAATGACCCATACCGAATTGAAACAAGTGATCCTAGATTATATGAGAACACAGTTTTAGATAGACTTTATAGGAGATATTCGTATTGAAGATTTAGACCCTATAGGATATAAAGTTTCTCTTAATCTAGACCATGCCGAGAACCCCTTTGTATTAATGGCAGATTTACCTGATGATAAATTTGTAGATTTTATAAAAGAGGAATTAAGAAGAAGTAAATTACATAGAGTAAAGTATTTTAAAGCAATTAAAATACAACCTCCAGAACCTAAACTATGTTATGACAGACAAAGAGCTTATAGATAAGACTAACGAAACTATTTCTGAACTTGTATATGATAAAACTAAGTTATAGAAAGCTTATAATTATTATAATGGAAAAAGAGATAAGGAATAGTTTCGTTATTTAGAAGAAAATTTTGGTATAGGAAGTCCTACTTCTGTTGAATTTACACCTTTACTAAGAAAACATGTAGATGCTTTAGTTGGTGAATTTCTAGGAACTCCTATATTACCAAAAATATCCTGTAAAGATGCAGGGACTATCAGTAATATGGATAGAGAAAAATAGCTATTAATATAGACACAAATAATAGGATTTTTAAAAACTCATTTAAATAATTCCTTACTTAAATTTGCTAATAACTAGGATATTACTGATAAATCTATTAAATAGTAGTTAGATAAAATAATTGAAGAGCAGGATTAGCAGTTTGTTTCTCAATATGAAATTGCTGCTTAGAATATTCTTCAATACATTATGTAGTCTGAAGAAATTGATTTTGTAACTAAACTTAGACAATTATTTATAGACTTATTAGTTACAGGCTATTGTTTTTACAGAGTAAAGCCATCATTTAGTAAAACTAATATTGAAATAGAGGTATTAAATCCTTTAAATACTTTTGTAGACAGAAATCCTGAATCTCCTTATGTCAAGAAATCTTATAGGTCAGTTGTGAGACAATGGCTTTCTAAAGGTTAGATATTAGCTAAATATGGAAATGAATTAAGTAAAGAAGACTTACGTAATTTTAAATAGAATTGGACAGATGATGACACAGCTAGATATAGAAGAGCTTTCGGTCCAGTTGTAGATATAGATGAAGCTAGTGATGATGACGAAGACCAAGATTTACTCCCAGGTTATCCTGAAGATGATTCTCATAGATATAATCTAATTCCAGTATACGAAGTAGAATGGATAGAAACTGATGATAAATTTATTATGTAGAGATATAATACAATTAGAATCGGTGATGAATATTATATTCTTAGAGGAATTGATAAATAGGTAATCAGAAGTCACGATAATCCTAATTATTGTGGATTGTCAGTAAATGGTGTTTATTTCTTAAATAGAGCACGTTAGCCTTATAGTTTAATCTTAAAATGTGCCCATTTGTAGGATCGTTATGATCTCCTACACTATTATAGAGATGCTATTGTAGCAAATAGTGGTGTTAAGGGTAGTATTATTGACATTTCTATGATTCCTAAAGTATTAGGTCCAGATTTTGGAGCTAGGGTAAAGAAATGGAGAGCTTATAAGAAACAAGGAGAAATGTTAATTGACTCTTCTCAAGAAGGAAGAATGGAAGATGGATAGGCTCCTTTAAATACTATATTTAATGGCTATGATGAATCTTTACCAGCATAGGTAATACAAGCAATTGATTTGGCTATACAATCTATTGAATCTACTGTATCATCTATTACAGGTGTATTTAGGGAAAGACTTAATGGCATTGAATAGAGAGATGCTGTAACCAATGTTAAATAGGGAGTAACTAATTCTTATACTGTAACTAAACCTATTTATTAGCAAATGGATTTAGTTGTGAGAGAAGTCTTACTTGATAGTCTTAATTAGGCTAAAATAGTTTATAAGAAAGGACTGACTGGTACTATTACTCTAGGAGATAAATACTAGAAAATATTTACAGCACTTCCTGAATATTTTACAGTTACAGACTATGATATACATGTAATATCTAGTACTGAAATTATGTAGGATATGCAGACAATTAAATCTACATTGCCTGACTTAATTAAATCAGGATTAGTTAGTGCTGATATTATATTTGAGGCTCTTACTGCTAAGAGTTTAACTGAACTTAAATATACTGTCAAGAAAGCTATAGAAAAATAGAAAGCTGAAAATAATTAGTTATAGCAGCTGTAGTAGAAGTTAGAGGAAACTAGTCAGTAGTTACAATAGGCTTAGCAAGAATTATAGAAAGCTCAATAGAAAGCAGAGTCCCTTAATGAACAAAGAATGCAGCTTGATTAGCAGAAGATTCAATTAGAATATCAAGTTAATTGGTATAAGGCTCAAACAGATAGAACTTATAAAGATAGACAATTAGATATAGAGGATTAGAGAACTAAAGTTGAATTAGCTTAGTTAAATGATGGCAATCCTTATAATGATAAAATTAGACAATCATAATGGCAATCAGTTGTGAAAAAGTATACTCTGGAACTGGTGATTAGATTTATCCAGAGACAGCAGATAAAGCAGTTACAGTTCTAGCTAAAAACACTACACTTGACATATATTTAGCAGACTTAGCAAAACAAATTTCTGAAAAATAGGGAGCTGATGAGGTGGCTAAATCTTTAAAATTTAAAATAGACTATTTAGCTACAAATACAGCAGATGCTAATAAAGTAAAGGAGTTAGAAGATTAGCCTGAAACTAATTAGTGGGGTGAAAACTTTGTATTACCTTCTGTGAAAACTCCCTATACCTGGAAAAGAACTATTGTATATTTTGAAGGATAGAATCTTAAGGACGGTTAGAAATTTTACGAAATTGTAACTGCAGATATCGCTGAAATTAGTTAGACTCTATATATGGTAAAAGATAATTCCTAGTAGCCTAAGGTAATATATCCTCAGAAAGCAGTAGAAGTAGACGGAGAATTATAGAATGTAGATGATACGGATGCTTCTATAGATGATATAATCAAAGCTAGTGAAGAGAGTAAAAATAATTGGAGTAAATATCCATCAGAAATAACTGCATCTAATCCTTATGGATTTATGGCAGTAAGACAAAGAATAAGTGGTGCTTGGAGTTTATTTAGAGTTGCATTATATTCTAAGTGGGCTTATGACAGTAGACTTGTTACTAAATTTACAGTGACTAGTACTTTTGAAAAACCTCAATTAATTAAAACTGCAGTAAATCCGGGCGATTAGTGGGTAGATACTAATGAATAGGAATTTACTGGTTATTTATGGATGATTTCTGCTTCCTAGAATAATAATAATTATGTTTTAGATGACAATAAGAATATATGGAGTGAACCTCAATTAATTTCAATAGTTAAGTAATGGAATTTAAAATAGATATTTGTAATTCAGTACAAGGTGATTTAACTGTATTAGATTTATCTAAAGAGTATGGTCAATACTTATCTGAAGAGGAAGAAGTGGCTAGTACTTATGAAGATACATTATTATTTAAATACAGTAAATCAGTAACTGTAAATGTATTAATGAAAATAGGAACTACTGAAATAACATTCTTAGATGCATTAATACATGAACACAATTAGTTAGAAAATGGGGTATATAAGGATGATGCATGTACTTTCAACCTTAAAGAAGATGGTTTTTATACTATTGACCATTATGTATTTCCGAATATAGATTGGTATAATTGGTATAAAAATAAAGCTTCACAAGAATATAAAGATAAAATAAATAGAGTATATATAATAGATGAGGGAGTTATTAAAAAAGAAGTAGATGGAGTATTAAAAGAAACTACTCTTAGAGAAGTACTAGAAATGAATCTAGAAGGAACTCCTATTTAGTAGGAACATATAAATACTTTCTTTACAGGAAATATGCAACAGTGTTATGTTAATTATTGTAAGAAATTATTTAATGCATTATTAAATAAATGTAGGACTTCTGCATATAATGAAGATTTATATGCTAGAGACTTCATTTGGATGACTCTTAATGTAATAGATTATTTAATCTAGTTTGAACAATTTATGGAAGCTGAAAAAATAGTAGAAGAATTTAATACTTGTGGAGGCTTCTGTCATAATAATGAATATGGATAGCATACAGCTCATGGATGTGGATGTTCTAAAGCGTAAGGCAATAGAACTTTATAGAGATTTATTAAATAGAGCAAAGAAAGGTTATCAAGATGATTATTCATTATTGTTAAATATTATTTGTTTTATTAGTTTACCTATAGATATAGATAACAAAGAATTTATTAAAGAGAACTTACTAAATTAGAATGATACACTCTATTTACAATTAGGTAGGGAAAGTAGGTTTAACACCATGTTCTAAAGAAAGACCTAAACAACTTATACCTCTTTTAAAGAGTAATTTTTTAGGAGAATTTCAAACAGAACTAGAAAAGAAATTAGCTAGAGAAAGTATAGGTGTAACTGTCACAGGTAAATATACCTATAAACCTGATGGTGACCATATAACAAATATAGAATAGATTACATCTATATATGAGGCACTTGACTATGCTTTAACTCTAGCTAAATCTTATCAAGATAAAAAGATAGAAGAATAGATAGAAACTATTAAAACTAATATAAATTAGTTAACCAGTACTGTTACTAATTAGGGAGAAGAGTTATCTACTTTATAGGAATTAGTTAATACTATTAACACATAGGTAGGAACCTTAAATGGTCAATTAGCTAATTTAAATGTAGATGATAAAATAGAAGTTTGGATTAGGACACACTCAGGTTCAGTAGCTCTAAATGGAGAATCTAAGTTAGATTTTGCTATATCTCAAGCTGAAGGTAATGCCATTAAGTCTAAAGAAGACGGTCTCTATGTTGAAAGCTCTTCTGCAGCTGTATATAAATCAGAATTATCTGATAACATTAAAATGAATACTTCTGTGGGTGGACTTAAATAGGGAACTAAGGTATCTGATTTAAAGGGTAAGGCATTTTCTACCATATTAGATAAACTATTATTCCCTGTATTAGTTAGAGAATTAGTTCAGCCTTATGTAGTATCCAATGTATCTAGTTAGTTAGTAGAGGTAGGCAGTCCTATTATTCCGGCAAGTACAACTTTTATCAAGGGAGACGCTGGAGATGTAACTTCTAAAACAGATTCTATAACCCATAATAATTAGGCTTATACAGAATCCACATATACAGAGTTAGGGGATTATATTTATAAGGTAGTAATTAATTACTCTGCTGGAGAGTATTTGGTCGATGATAGAGGATAGACTACTGATAAAAGAATTGAAGCAGGTTCTATAAATAAAACTGTGGCTACTATTTCTGCAACATATCCTTGGTATTATAACACCAATAAAGGTGCTTTAGTTAAGTATGGCACTCAATCTGGTATAATAGAAATTAATTTATCAGGTAAAGCCGTTATTAAAATACCTGGAACTAATTCAACTTTAAATAGTTTGAAAGTAAATGGTGGTTTAGGATTCTTAGATGTCGATATGTCTGGATGGACTAAAACTACTGAATAGATAAATGATTACACATATTAGGTATGGACTAAGAATGATTCTTATGCTTCTGAACTACCTCATCAAATTCAATTCACATTAGCATGAAATATACAGGTGATTCGTTGTTAGGAGTTTCATTTTCAGTAAAGACTCCTAAACCATTAGATTGTAGAACTGTAGTAGATACTACTTAGGAATTATATACTATTCCTGCTGAAATAGCATATGAAGGTATGTCAGTTTCTAATCTGGAAGATGGTTATATTTATATGTTAGTAGACAAAACTAATATAACTAATTCTGATGGATGGGTAGCTTCTTATAAGGCTCTTTAGTTAGTTAGCTGTACAGAAGTTGAGTATATAGAATGGAAGAAAAATACTACAGAACAAGGAACTGCAATAGATTCTGAAAAGCCTTATTTACATAATGATACTTACTATTATATTTATGAGGATAGTATTGAAAATAAAGGCACATATTATGTAAATCAAGAATAGTATCAACGTGTTTGGAACTTAGCATCCTCTAAAGCTGATAACACTAGTTTCCTAGCTTTACAAAAGAAAGTGGAAAGTAATAATACTAACATTACTACTAACTACTTAACTAAAAAAGATGCTACAAATACTTATGTAAATAAATCATTTTTAGAGGGTACTGCAGAAACTACTTTAAAAGAAGTAACAGATAAGTATCAAACAGCAGAAACATCTGATTCTAAATATTTAAAACCCTCAAATTTTGGAGTAGAAGATGTAAACACCTAGTTTTCATTCTTAAATACTACAACTTTTGAGGAATACAAGTCTACAGTTACAGAATAGTTAGACACTAAAATAACTAAAAATTCTAGAGCTACTTTAGAAAGCTTAATGGTAAATACTATCTAGAATACTTCAGGTAATACCATGAGTATTAAAACTGACGGTATATTCTATGGTACAGAGAGGTTGGCTAAAGTTTCAGAAGTACCTAAGTGGATGTGTTTATCTCAAGAAGAATATAAATAGTTAGAGACAGATGGCACTTTACAAGATGACACTTACTATTTAACATATGGTAAAAATACAGATGATTCAGGGTTTGTAACTGCAGACTTATTGGAAAGATAGGTAAAATCTATTATGCAGGGTGTGACTAAACTACAAGATTCAGCGACTTTAGCAGATTGTATTTCTAAAGTAAATGAAATAATAGATAAATTTAAAGTTTAATAATATTCTTATATTGTTGTCTTTTCCTATTATTTATTAAACTAAAACTTATTTATTATGTCAACAATTTGGAAAAACGGAAGATACTAGCCCTTAATTAAGTATGTCACTAGTAAAGATTTTAAACTATTATCTGACCTTGTAAATATTATAAATGGGGATTCCAATACTAAAGGTTCCTTTAGAAAAACTATAAAAGACTTAATTGGAGGAGCCCCTGAAACTTATGATACATTGAAGGAGATTGCAGATAAACTCAAGAATAATGATGATTTATATACAGCTATTAGTAATACTATTGCTACTAAAGCTACTACAGTTGCCCTTAATGAGGAGATTACAAGAGCTAAAACAGCAGAAGCGTCTATTACATCAGATGTTAATGATAAGCTTGCAAGTAAAGCTGACACTACTGCCCTTAATGACTACGTTCTTACAACAGTACTTAATAAGTAGATTGATACACTAAATACTACCATTGACACAAAGTAGCCTAAGGGTAATTATCTTACATAGCACCAATCTCTTGAAGAATATGCTAAGAAAAGTGAGATTGCCGGATAGATTGCTGCTAAAGCTGACATTGCAGCGCTTACAGCACTTGAGGCTCGTATTGTTGCACTTGAAGCCAAGCATACTGAGACTAATACTTAGATAAAAGCCTAATAAATTACATTAGATTTTAAATGATATACAGAAATGGTAAATTAGTTTCTGAAATTAATAAAAATCTTTCAGAACTAATTGATACAATTGAATAGGTAGCGCAGAGAAGTATAGGAGCTGTATATAAAGGTTCCTAGTTAGTATTTTTAACTGTGCTAAATGCTATAAAGAGCTGTTATGGTAGTGGTTCTTGGCTTTCAGATAAAAATTGGTTAGATAACGATTATTGGAAAAATAAATAAATAAAATGGCAATCTTTAAAGATTTAGAAAATAAAATTGAATCGCTTGAGACACCTTGGAATGAAAAGACCGGTCAATAGGTTGAAGATTTAATCTCTCGCCATCTTGTTAATTCTATGGACTTCGCTAATAGTACACTTACATTAAGAGATTATAACGGAGATGCAATTACTTCTACTAGAGTTACTGTAGAAACTCCATCTTATGATTAGGATGTATTGATTGTTGCTGTTAGAATTAATGGTACTATTTATAAAACTGGAGAAGTAGTTATGTAGTGTAATTCTAAGAGCAAAGTAGAATTAGCAGTAGCTACAAGTCATACCTCCACTACCTAGTCTTTTGGTGTTTAGGATGCAGCTGGTGCCGTAAAAGTTAAGATACAATATGGAGTTAATAGTATGGAAACCACTGTTGCTCCTTATGCATTAAAAGATTTTTCATTAGATTCCTCCGGTACTAAAATTGAGCATCTCAATAAAGCAGATAGTGAATTAAGATGGGTGAATATCACAGAATTATTTAATGATTCATAGGAAAGTAAAATTACTGCTACCCTTGTAGATTATCCACAAAAATCTAGTATTCTTGATGTATCTATTAAAAGCTAGAAAATAGCTCTGTCGTATACAGGCAATGTTATTTCTACTACTGCTTAGTTTACCCTTGAAGGAGGTTTAGCTTCAGAATATCACTTAGAGGGTTATTTAAATGCAAAACCTACAAATACCACTGATGGTAATTTGTCTTTTGGAGGATTATAGCCTGGATTAAATTTATTAACTGTTAAAGCAGTACATAAAACTCAAAACATCGCAACAAATTATATAAATGTTTGTGTAATTAATCCTTCTGGATTTAGTGGGGTTGCTGTGGCAGTAAATGGAATTACTGGTTCTATTAATAATCACGATACAGTAAAGTTGTACACACTTACTGTTTATAGTCCTACTAAAGAGTCAGTAACTATCAATACATATCTAAATTCTGACTCAGCAGACGATAGATAGAACTTACTTGATACTGTAGTAGTTAATGCTCAGAATTATGATGCTAATAATAAGTATGATGTTACTTATAAGAAATATATAGAAGTAAATAGTGATGATGCTAAATAGTATTTACAAGTAGAAGTAAGTGGCAAGCTTTACTAGTTCCGATCAACTAGTTCTGATAAGGTATTTATGTCTAATTATTAGACATTATCTATCTCTAAAGCAAATGCTAACTATCTATATACCGCTAGTCCTAGACCTACAATTAACTTTGATTAGATAAATGGTAGAACTACTACTTTGTTTAATGCTAGCCCAGATTATTGGACAGCTTCGGATGGTAAAATAATATATAGAGTAGAGTCTAACACTGATAAGGTATTTGAAACTCCTGTTGATTTATAGTTAAGTAATAACTTTACTCTTGAATTTGGTTTTAAATCCTATAATATAAGTAATGAGGAGTCCCCAGTAATTACATTTGGTCAAATGTTAATTAAACCAACTGTAGTATGTTGGAATACATCAGCAGCATAGCTTTATAATGCTAGATTTGCACAATTCAAAGAAGATGTAGATACACATATTACTATTACTGTTTAGAAAGGATTTACTCTTAATTAGAATGATCCATATTACCCTAACTATTTCTTGGCATAGGATTCTTATAATACATTAAAAGCTAATTTGGAAAGTGCTAAGTTTAACTTAGTAAGAATCTATGTTAATGGAGTAATTAATAGAGAAATATCTATTGATGATGCTACTTTACTCACATTGTAGAGGGAAGCTCAGTTACAAATAAATCCTAAGGGTTCTGACTTAGACTTATATCTGTTAAGAGTTTATAATTCTACGGCACTTACCTTTGATCAGATTTAGCATAATTATATTTCTTTCTTAGCTACTAAAGAATAGAAAGATAAGTTCTACGATAGAAATAATATCTTGGGAACCAATGGTGCTATCTCATTCGCTAAGAGTTTTGGTAAATACAATACATTAGTATATGTATTCCCTAAAGGAGGTAAGTTACCAAATAGAACCTGGCAAGGTGAAAATAATAAACCTGGAGATCAAGATAAAGCAGCTAAGAAAATTAGATGCACATTATTTATTAATTATGCTGATTAGGCAATTAATAAAATATATGGTGGTAGAATAAATAATGGTCTTGTTAAGGGTTAGGGTTCTTCTGCTATGCGTTATTTAATTTGGAATACAGCATTCTAGTTAAATAAGTTTAAAGATGGAGAAACTAAAGTAAAGAGTGTATTTACTCCTTATGAAGATTTAGATACTGCCACTAATAAATTCATAGCTAAACCTACTCATGAAAAGAAAGGTTATTACAACATGCCTCCTTATAGTGGTTAGTATGACTCTTCTGAAAAAGATTTAAAAGTAACTAAACTCGTAGGTAAGGTTAATTTTGCTTCTTCTATGTAGTCTCACAAAGAGGGTGCTTGTAAACTTTATAATGATGCATATAAATCAGATTCTGACTAGACAGGACTACTTATGGGAGGTCGTAAGACAGTACATGAAGAAGCTTTCTTATACTTCTATTTAATTACTGATTTAGAGTCTGTAGCTAACTATGAATTAGCAGATTTACTTAAGAATCCTAATGTTTAGTTTATGGGATTCTAGACATTTGGTTCAGCTAAGGGTGATAAGGCTACTTTTGGTTACGATGATGATAAAACTCCTGAATACATTTTAATAGAAGGTGGTGAGAACTCTGACCCTCATGTTAACTTTAGAAGACCTTGGGCTGCTTTACAACGTGTAGGATTAAATGCAGCAGGTTCTAAAACATTAACTAATTTCCCAACTGTTACAGTGACAGAATAGAAATCACCTAACAGAGATTATACAAAGAATCTTTGGATTTAGGATGAATCTATTGTTTACTAGAATCGTGGTTCTTGGGATGTGGACTTTGGATTAAATGAGGATGCTACTGATTTCACAGAACCTGCTCGTAAATCATTAAATAAGTTTGGTGAGTTTGTAGACTTTGTTTATAAATACAACTTTAATTTAGTTAAGACTGGTGAAACAGATATTACTAAATGGAATACATTAAATAGATACATAGCTACTAAGGCTATTCCAGCATTTACTGGTTCTAGAGAAGGTGATATTTATCGTTATGATGAGTTTGCAGGAAGTACAAGTGCTACTGGAGAAGCTGTTGGAGGCTGGGTAAGAGGAGGTACTATATACGATCCTACTACTGGTTGGTCAAGACTTAATATCTACGAAGACTTTGAAATGGATTCTAGTATTAATTAGCTTGATATAGCTATTGATGAACTCAAATCTTTATTTAAGAAAGGCATAACTAAGTATATAGACGTAAATGATGTAGCTATGCATCAAGCAGTAATTAGATTCTTATCAGGTACTGATAATAGAGCTAAAAACACTTACTTCTAGATATTTGGTAAAATTTATGAAAATAAAGCATAGACTGATGAAGCTGATAACTGGTAGCCATCAGATAAAGGTGATTATTTAATTAGGTTATACGGTGATGACTTAGATACAATTATTGCAACTGATAATAATGGTCTGTAGTCTAAACCTTATAATTTACTTGAGCCATCTTATGTTCCTGAAACTGCTTCTCAATGGGGTGATAGTGGATTAAATGCTTTCTTCTATATGTTTGATTTGTAGTTTGAAGATATTATTAAAAATAAACTTTATACAGTAATTAATCAAGCATTTGGAACAGCTTCAGGAGAGAATACCAATTTCTATAAATATTTCTACAGTATTTAGGCAGATAAGTATCCTGCTATTGCTTATAATCACACTGCTCAAATTTATTATGAGAATGCTCAGATAATTAAGAATGCAGGTGCTATTGAGTACTATGACAATAACTAGATTGAACCTATTGAGCAGAGTCACGGTTCATGCCTAGAAGGTGAGCAATAGTTTATGGAAAAGAGAAAGAACTTCTTAGCTTCATATACTAAGTAGAGTACTACCCCTGATTATCCAACAGGCTCTTCTGCTGGAGGTAATGAAAGACCTCTGTAGTTAAGATTGGAGTTCACTCCTTTCTAGGATTTCTATCCTACATATTACTATGACGGCACTAAGTATTTAATGCCTAATGATAATGCTGATTATAGACCTGATATAATTAAGTATTTAGTTAAAGCAGATTAGAATTATGTAGTTAATCTGAAAGAAACAGGTCCAGCTATTAACGAGGGTTTAATTTCTACAGTATTATACAAGAAACTTAATATAACTGGTTTAGTTAACTACAGTATTAAACCTAAAGATTCTTATACTAGGTTAACTAACTTTACTATTGACAATAATAACTTAAAGACTTATAAAGATTTCTTTGGAACTAATTATCCTAAATATAGATTAGATGAGTTTGCAATGAGAGGTCCTGTATTAGAGAGTTTGACTCTTAATAATATGACTACACTTGAAACTCTCAATCTTACAGACTTTAATAAGTTAAAAGAGGTTAATTTAAGTGGAACTACATTTAAAAGAGTTATATTACCAAGTAAAGCTGAAACTGTAATTCTTCCAGAAACTATTGAGGCATTGGAATTATATAATCCAGTTAAAGAACTTAGATTGGAAGGAATTAGTAACTTGAAGACAGTCGATTTATCTAATGTTGGATAGTTTGATGTAAATTCTTTCTTAGAATAGTTAGTTGATTGTAATAGTCTCGAATCTGTTTCTTTACGTAACTTAACTATTAATGTAACTGAACAAACCCTCTCTAAGTTACTCTCTGTTAAAAATAATATTACTGGAACAATTAATATTGTAGATAGTACAGGTGATTTGGTAGAAATTAGTTATGATACTAAGAAGAGCTTAGTAGAATAGTTTGGAGATATTGACAGTGCAACTAATAATCCAAAAGTTAATTATAAAGCATCTAGTTCAGCTTTCTCTGCTACTTGTGATACTGAAATAACTGTATTTGGATTAGGAGATAAGGGAACTGGTAAATTTAATCTTTAGATTAATAGTAACTAGGTGGAAATAGTAAATGACCCAACTCCTAGATTACATATTGATTATTAGTTAGCTAGTTCTTCTTACGATTAGTACTTAAAGGTAGACTCGAAGACTGGTAATATCACTTTAATTAGAGAAAGTGTTACTGTATAGCCAGTAATTAATATTTTAGTATACAGAATTGGCAACTCTACTCCTACTAAACTTACATGTAAAGTTAAAATCTAGTGGACAGCTCCTCAAATTGGAGACTTTGTTTATTATGATGGCTCATACTCTAATAACTATAATGCTAATAAGACTTGTGTAGGTATGGTATATGCTGTAGAGAACACTAATGGTGAAAATACCAGTGGAACAGCCTATGTTATAGGTAAAGAAAATATGACTGATAATGCTTCATTCTATCTTGGATTTAGTCCAGAAGGTGTTAACGGAGGTAATGACTTAACTCTTAAAGAACTATATTATATAGGTAATTGGCTTAAAGATTAGAGGTTAATAACAAGTGCTAATAGTTCCGATTCTAACGATTATATCGCTATGTCAGGTGTATCTACTGATAAACCAGTAGATTAGATTACATATAAATCCTATACTGACTTTACTACAAATGGATTTACGGGCAAAGAAGATACTGCTATTTATGTAAATACTGTAAATACTTCTGTCCTCAGTAAATTATATTCTAGTTTCTAGAATTAGGTTAAGAGTTATATCACTTATGATAGTACTACTTAGACTTATAGTATAAAAAGTATGGATAAGTTAGTAGCTTTATGTAAGGGATTAAAAATTACCAACGTAACATCTGATGAGTTATCTAGTTGTGTAATTTATCCTTATTATTATGCTGCTACTTTATATCAACCTACATTAAAGTCTACCGAAAGTACTATTTATAATTAGTTCGCCTAGGGTAATTGGTATGTTCCATCTGCTAAATAGTTAGCAAGAATTATGTATTATAGAGGTTATAGTGCTAAAGGTACTAACTTTATTGATAGCACTTCTGTTGCAGAAACTATTACTAAACAAAGTTCTGGTACTGAAGCTAAAAATAAAGCAATATTCTCTAATGCTAAATCGGTTATGGGAACTAACTTCCCTTCCGTGTGGGCTAATATAGCTAATAATTAGAATACAACTACTACTATAAATACTTCTTCTAATTATAATAGTTATTCATATTAGAGTATGTGTACAGATTATAATTGTACTGCACATAGATATGAGTGGATTCCAGGTAGAACTTTTACTAATAATTCATATGATGTTAATATGTATTAGTATATAGCTGCTTGGAGAGTAACTAAACATTAGGGAGTTCCATTTACACAATTTACTTATAATAAAGGTGCTTAAAATGATTGATAAGAATTTATCTTTAAATAATATGTTAGAGAGGGAGGACTTATTAGCCCTTCCTCTCCCTGAATGGAAAGAATTATTAATAGAAAAAGATGGGGCTTGTTTTGACTTTTAGTTAAGAGATATTTTACAAGCTAAATTAACATCTTATGATAAATCTATTGATGTAAATTCTTTCTATTATAAAGAAGATAAGAAGTGGTTGGACAAAAACACTAGAATTGGATTACAGAATCTAATTGATTGTGGAGCTTAGACTATAACTGTTTAGTTAGATTCTGAACTATTAGATATTTCTGCTGACGAATTAAAAGAATTCTTAAATAAGTTAGAAGTTTATGCTGGAGAATGTTTTGCAGTAACTGCTAAACATAGAGTGGCTATTAACCAGTTAAAATCTACAGAAGAATTACTTAATTATGATTTTACAGCAAATTATCCTAAGAAAATAAGATTACAATGAATGACATAAAGATTGGACTGGGAGATAATTCCTCCTGGTCCATTTTTGTTCCACCACAACCCGAAAAACCCCCTTCTATTCCTATTGAAATCCCAGATAGAGTGGAACTTAAAAAGACAACTATAGATAGTGGATTTAGTTGTGATGATAAATTAACTACAAATTGTCCTAAACCAGAATTACACACTCATCTTTGTAAAGAAAACTATTTAGGAGAATTTAAAGAAGAATCTGAGAAGGCATTAGCTAGGAATAATTTAGGAGTTTATAGTAAAGATGAAGTAAGTAAAGTTTTAGCAGATGCAGTTGCAAATCTAGACACATCTATTTTTATTACCAAAAAAGAAGTATATAATTTGGTTGAGAATTTAGATTTTGTTAACTCTTCTATTAAAGCAAACATAGATTATGAAATTCCTGAACAATTATTTAGTTTATGACAGAAATTAGAAGATTATTTCAACAAGGTAAGGAATTTGTTCCTATTTCTTTAGCAGAAGCAATTGTAGTTAATACTAATAATCTTCCAGGATTTAATTCCTTAAAGATAACGACTCTGGATCGGGTCTTATATAGTTTAACAGGAGTAGTTGGTACTAATACCATAAATATTAAAAATTTATAGGATACCAAATAGGATAAATTAACAGCCGGTAATGGTATAGTTATTAAAGATGGAGTAATTAGTACTACTGCTAACATTGGAGATATTTATAAGATTGTTTCCACATTACCATAGGCATCTGCAGAAGTGACTAATACTTTATATCTAGTTCCAACTACTTCAGACAATACTGAGGATGGAGCAAATATATTTGTAGAATGGCTATGTGTTAAAGTAGGGGAAACTTATAAATGGGAAAAATTAGGAGAATCCAAAACTACTATTGATTTATCAGATTATATAACTAGTATTCCAGTAACTAATAGTAGCGGAACTATAATTAATGTTAATTATGAAATTCCTAAAGATCTATATGATAATTTAATGAGTGGAAGTAATGTCACAACAAATTGAACAACTTAAACATGGTACTACACTTATATTTCCAAGAACTTCACAGGAAGCGGTATTAATTAATTATGAAAATAAAATATAGACTTTAGGAGATTATATAAATAGAACAATAATAACTCCAAATGAAAGTCCTTAGAATATAAAGGTTCAGTATAATAAATAGGGAGAAATAATTAATACAGAGCCTGTTGAAAAATTAAATATATTTGTAAATAGAGAGCAATGTGTTAAATATGACGGTAATACAGAAGCTAATCTAAATTTTGGAGATGATTTCACTAATAAAAATAACAATATTAAATTAACTTGGGGAAATGGCACTACTTAATTTTATATCAAAATATGAAAATGTAGCTAAATATAAAGATTTAACAGCAAGTTCTCCCAGCCTTAGTGGTTCCGCAGAGAATGATTATGTTAAATTAATATTTACAGAAGATGGACATATTATTACACATGGAACTGACTATATTCCATGGGGAAAAAATGGTATTATTCCTATTAATAGATTACCTATAGCAGATGGTAACAATCCAGATAATGAGCATCTGTGGGATTCTGCAACTATTAATTAGAAAATTAATGATAGTTATGTAATTAATTCAGCAATGCGATTTAAGGGTACTATTGGATTAAATCCTACATATAATGGTACCTCAGATACAAATAAATACTTAGTTAATAATGTAAAATCAGGCATACCGTCTGCATAGGTTGGTGATACTTATCGAGTTACTAAATCAGGTAATTATGAAGGATTTCAATGTGAAGCAGGTGACCTATTAATGTGTATTACTGCCAGCGGTACTAATAAAGCTGCAGAATGGACAGTAGCCTAGACTAATATTAATGGTACTGTTGACTTTGTAATTAACGGTAAGGTACATAAAATATATTCTAATGATACTTCTGGTTTAACTATGTTTGCTCCAGTAAGTGCAGGTACTCTTGGAAGTATTTTAGTTTCAGGTGGAACTGGCAGTGCACCTACTTGGGCGAATCCTGCTAATTTAACTATTGGAACAGCTAATAAAGTATCTAACTCTTTATCTAATGGAGCTGGTATTATAGCATTCTCCTATAATGGTTCGAGTGCTAAAAAGATTGCTCTTGCCCCAGCAACTGCTACTACTATCGGTGGTGTTATTGTAGATGCAGCAGGAGATAAGGCTACTATATCAGTTGATGCAAACGGTAAAATATCTTTAACTGCAACTAATGTTAGAAACGCATTGGGATATGACCCAGTAGGAGTAAATAGTTGGCGTCCAGTGCATGTAGATGGAGTAGAATTTCAAGGAAGTGCTACTAACACAGGAAATCTTAGTATTAAACATGGTTTAGGTATTACTATAACTAAAGACACCAAAACTTATGATATTACTTTTAGTGCTAATACCAATTATACAACTAGTGGTAAGAATTATAAAGTAGAAGCAGATTCTACTACAGGAGGTTTATATGTAAATGTACCATGGTCTAATACTACTTATGGAATTGTAGATAGTAAAAACAATGGTTTGGCACCTAAAGTAATTGATACTAATACAACATTTATTAATAATGCCTTCTATTTATTAGCCTCTTCAAATGGAACTGCAACTCCTAGTTGGTATAAATTACCTGCTAATGCATTTGCTAATACATGGAGGGATATAAAAATAGATGGTGTAAGTATTGGTAGCAGTGCCTTAAACTTAATAAAAGGCGACCACATAACTTTATCTAATACTAATGGTACTGTTAAGATTAGTTCTACTTGGAGAGACATTTAGATAGGTCAAAATTCTATAGGTACACGAGCATTAAAAATAGATGCATCAAGTGACATTTATGTGTCAGAAGTAAAAACAGATACAGTAGAGACAATAAGCTTTGGAATTTCATGGTATAATTTAGATACAGGTAAATATGAACATGTTTAATAAATAATGAGAATAGCATTTAATCCCTCTACAGTGGCGGCTTTAACAGCTCCACCAAATAACAAAGATATTACATTTGACCTCAGAGGGCGAAATATATTTGCACGAGGGGTTAAATTTTATGGTACAGATACAAATACTTGGAGAGATATAAAAATAAATAATGTAAGTATAGGTTCTCATACCTTAGACTTACGAAATGGTAGTAATACTACATTAACTAATACTAATGGTGTAGTAACTATCAATTCTACTTGGAGACCAGTAGTGGATAACTTAACTAGTAATTCCACTACTAGTTCTCTTTCTGCTAATTAGGGTAGAGTTTTAAAAGCTTTAATTGACGGTAAATCTGATTCCGGACATAATCATGATGGTAGGTATGTTAGATATTATGCTGTTACTACATTAGATTGCAATAATTTAGCTGCAGGTTTAACTGCTGCAAGAGTATCTGCTACTAATGCAGCCCATACTAATAATAGTGTTTATTTATATATTTCAGATATAGGAACCCCATTTCAGATACAAATACCTGATTCTAATGTACCTTATATTTATAAAAGATATTACAGTTCAGGTAAGTGGAGTGGATGGTTTAAATTAAATGCAGGATATGCTGATTCGGCAGGTTCAGTTGCCTGGGCTAATATAACAGGGAAGCCTTCATCATACACACCATCAGCACATACTCATGCTTGGAACTCCCTCACTCATTCTAGTACTACTGAGAACCAAGCTATCCTAACCAATGGAAAAGCAAATGGTTGGAAACTTTATACATTAAATATATCAGGATGGAACAATGCTGCTAATAATGCACATTCTCATTCTAATAAATCGGTACTCGATGGTATTACTTCTGGCTTAGTTAATAATTGGAATACAGCTTATACCTTTGTTCATACTATAACTGGAACTGATACTGATAAGGTTATTAATAAATGGGATGAAATAGTTAATTTCTTAGCAGGTATTACAGAGGATAATAAATTAAATACTTTATTAAATAGTAAGTTATCTGTATATGAATTAGCTGACAAAACTAATGTAGGAACTATTAAAAATAATGGTATTTATTATAGTACTACAGATGCTTCTTCTGGCACTTTAACTAACTCCCCATTTAATACTGGATTTGCCTTAATAAACATGACTTCCTATGATGGAGGTGATGATTTGAGAAGATCTCGTTTAGCATTTAATGCTTATGGAGAAATTAAGGTATCTGATGATAGGGGACAATCTAATACAGCAGAAACTTGGTATAATGTATTAACATCTAAGAATTCGGGTATAAGTGGTTCTACCATTAAATTAAATGGTACTAGTATTACTGTATATAGTAGTGGTACTGCTGACGGACGATATGTAAAGAAGTCAGGAGACACTATGTCTGGCGCTCTCAACCTTGCTAATAATACTTGGAATAAAGTAGGAGATGATTCCTATATGGGAGACTGTAATGTAAGTGGGCATTTTGGAATTAAAGCTGCCAATACTACATATCCAGGAATTGCCTTTTTTAATAATGCAAATGCCCATTTAGGTAGCTTAACTGCTTATAGTGGTAATATTAAATATGGAGCATATAGTCTCCAATTCCTTGATAATGGGAATACTAGTGTGAATGCTAGTACTTGGACTAATCCGTTTAGTGCTTATAATAGTAATGCTGTAAAAGACGGACAAGCCATTTGTGTTTGGGGATAGAGCTCTTATTTAAGCAATTTAGCAAATGATACTGGAGATATATCTTTATGGTTAAAAAGAGTTAATGCTAAGGCTGCGACACTAAATATGGTGTTAGATGGTGAGTATTATGCTAATGGGACTTAGAGATTAGCTCATGTATCTGAGATTCCTAGCTCTTTAAAGAATCCATATGCCTTAACTATTAGCCTAAATGGAACAAGTCAAGGTCCTTATGATGGAAGTGCTGCTAAGAGTATAAATATTACACCAGGTTCTATAGGTGCTGCTACTAGTGGACATAATCACGATGGAAGATATGTCTATAACTATGGTGGAACTCAAATGGACGGCGCATCTAAGAATAAGAATGCTTTAGGTATGTCTACTACTAGTGGTATTTCTGGAGATTGGTGGCATATTTTACAAGCAGCTTGGAGTGGTGAATATCGTTGGAACTCATAGATAGCTTTCCCTACATAGAATAGAAATGGTATGTATTATCGTAGTGGTTTAGATGATAATACTAAATGGGGAAGTTGGGTTAAATTACTTGATGTTAATAATTACTCATCTACTTTAGATTCACGTTATTATACAGAATCAGAAGTAAATAGTCTTTTATCTAATAAATTAAATACCTCTGATTTCAATTGGACTAATCTTCCTGGTAAGATAGTAGCAGGAAACGAGTTTAATATAGTTAATGCCGGATTCAAGGAACATATGTGGTTTAACTATTTACCTATAAACGATAGAAGTAAAACTGCTACAATTTTAAGTTACTGTTTTGGAAATGGTGCTGAAGGATATGCCTCAATCGTAGCCTCTGGATTTATAAAGAGTGGTGGAAATGCAAGTCAATTATTAAGAGCAGATGGTGGAGTTACTGCTTTTAATTGGTCTGGTTAGGCAGGATAGCCAACTTGGTTATGGGGAGGAAATAGTTAGCACTCTTATTATGTATATAACCCTAGCAATTTTAGAGTAGCCTATGCTGCCTCAGCTGGAAACGCAGATACTTTGGATGGAGAACACGCCAATAGTTTTGTTAGAGCTGGAGCTATAGATACTGATAAAACAGATTTAAATGCATTAGACACTTATTCATTTATTAAATCTGTAAATTCTAAGGTTGCAGATCACTCTCCTAAAAGAAATACTGGATGGTATAACGTTATTTAGTTAGTACATAGAAATGGAGCAGGTGACGGAGCTAGTTATATAGGTTAGATAGCGCTAGGTATGACTACTAATACAGATGATATGTTCTTTAGGGGTAAAAGAACAGACTCTTGGAAAACAGTTATTCATTCAGGTAATATCAGTAGCCAGACTGTGGCTTCAGCAACTAAATTACAAACAGCTAGAAAGATATGGGGTCAATCTTTTGATGGAACTGCAGATGTCAGTGGCACTTTATCAAATGCAGGTCATATTAACTTTTTGGCTAATAATACTTATGATGTAGGTAGTAACACTAGTGCTATAAGATACATATATACTTATTGGATAGGAGCTAAATCTGGGTAGAAATTAGAATTAGGAGCAAATAATAGTACATATGGGAAGGGGTTATGTTTAGACACTAATTTAAACGTAGGTATTGGAACTAATACTCCCTCTTATAAACTCGATGTTAAAGGAGATATTTATTCTTCAGGATATGCGAGGGCTTCTAGTGGATTCATAAAAGATAGTTCATCTAATGCTTATGTCCTTTTAGGAGGCGGTAGTCACAAATTAGAAAGCGCATTAAATGTTGCTCATGCGAATATCTCAAGTAGTGCTAACAAATTAACTACTGTTAGAAATATTGCTCTAGGAACAGATCTTAGAGGTTCTGCTAATTTTGACGGTAGTAGCAATATAATTATTAATGCAAATATTAATGCGTGTACAATTAGAGTGGGTAGTACTAATGGATTACCTTTTAAACGTATTGCACACTTTGAAACTGGAAGTAGTTGGAATGATAATGCGTTATTACTTTATATTAGCTAGGGTTATATAAATGGTAGTAATGGTATTTGTAGAGTAGAATTTAGAACAGATAATATTTCTTCAAGTAACTCAAATCCTAGTGCTTCCTCATCAGTGAGATGGCTTGTGCGTAATGGTTATAATTTAGATTCTTTATACGTAGGATATTATGTTACTACAGGTAAAGCATATATTGATATTTATTTAAAAACTACAGGTGATTACCAGGGTACTGTAATTAGAGTATTATAGGATAGTAGAGGAGGTATAAATTCTAATGTTTAGTTAATAGATTCTTATTACTATAGTGATACAAATCATAAAGAAGCTTATAACTCTGTAGAAGCAGCATCTACTGCTCTATATAATAGAGCATATACTAGAATAGTGTCGGGAAGTGATGTAGGTACTGTGAGTCATGCTAATAGTGCAAGTAATGCAGACACCACTGATGGTGTTCACATTAAATGGGCAGGGTCACTAACTTCTACTTCTCATTTAGTGGCTTGGGAAAAGGATGGCTCAGCACTTAGAGACATAAATCCAGCTAATGTTTCTGTAGGTTATGCCTCATCCGCAGGTAATGCTAGCACCTTAGGAGGTACTTCTTTAAGTGGTTTATTTACAGCCTTTGGAAATAACGCTCATAATATTACAGCTACTATTGGGGGAGTTACTAAATCATTTTTAGTAAATTGGGCTGCAGACTCTGATAAATTAGATGGTAAACATGCATCTGATTTTGCAGCGGCTTCTCATACACATAAATGGGCAGATATTACTGATCGTATCACTAAACTTAGTCAATTAACTAATGATAAGGGTTTCGTTACAGGTTCTGTAAGTGGTAAAACAATTACTATTAATGGTACATCTACTACTTGGTCTAATACTTGGAGACCTCTTGGTACAGGTAGTGGTGATGCAGCTGCAGGTAATCATACTCACAAAGTTAAAATTAATGGAAGTGAAAAGATTATTACTGCTACAAATGCCAAAGATGTTGTCGATTTAGGTACTTATCTTACTTCACATTAGTCCTTAGCTGGTTATGTAAACACTGTAGAGACTATTGGTGCTGGAAATGCAGTAACTTCTATTGTTAAAGCGGGTGGAAAAATAACAGCAAATAAGGGAACTACCTTTTTAACTTCACACTAGTCTTTAGCTAATTATTATACTAAAGGATAGGTTGATGCTAAACTTGGTAAATATTTACCATTAGCCGGAGGTACTATGGATGTAGGAGCTCAAATACAAAGAACAGCTAATGGAGGTATGTGGTATTAGGGAAGAAGCATAGCATTATTAAGAGAAACTTCCGCAGGTGGTTATCATGCTTTGTGGTCCTTAAAAACTACAGATGGTTCTTGGGATTTTGGAGAGTATAATAGCTCAGACTGGAATAATATTCCAGTATTATCTTATGTTCTTGACTCTAATTTTAATAAAGGTAGTAATACTACTACTTATCAAATTAAGTTCCCATTAGCTTCAGGTACCATAGCTCTGACTTCTAATATCCTAAATCCTACTAATTATTATTGGGCTAATATTAAAGTTAGTAGTAGTAGTTCTACAACTACTTCTCCTACAGTGCACACTCTTAATGCAACCAGAGTATGTGCTGGTCACAATCCAGGAATAGATAATTCTATATCTTGTTCTAATTGGTTTAGAAGTAGTGGAAACACAGGTTGGTACAGTACTTCATACGGAGGAGGTTGGTATATGTCTGATAAGGATTGGATTAGAACATGGGGTAGTAAAGCTCTTTATGTTAATAATACAATTAGAAGTATTAATTACCAGGCAATGTATGGAAGTACTTCAGTTAGTGCAGCTAAATTAGAAAGTGCTACTAACTTAGTTTACGGAACTGATACATCTTCATAGAGTATTAATACTTATCTTAGAGGTACAACTGTAACTTTACAAGTTAAAAAAGGAACTTCTACAAACTACAACGCACTTTAGCTTACTTCTGATCGTATTTACTGTAATAACTATTGTGATATGAAGTATAGTGTAGAAGTAAGGGGAGATCATTTTACAGTATGGAATGATTCTTATTTGGCACAACTTATGGGTTCTAAAGTGGGAATAGGTACAAAGAATCCTTAGTACACTCTTGATGTTGGAGATAAAATGAGAGCTGGCGGCTATATACATTCTGGACATAATTCAAATGATGCTATGTTATTAGCAGGTGGAGGATGGAAGAAACTAGATACTCTCGTAGAATACCCATCGGATGAGAGTTATATATATAGAAAAACTACAACTGAATATGACCTTAGATTTGTTAAATTAGTTAACTTTAATAATCTCATATATGTTGATGGATGGATTAGCGCTGATGCTAATGGTAAGTCTTTTACTTTAGGTGCCAAATTTAAACCATATTTATATAGAGATGACCATAGTATACCAACTATAGTATAGATGGGTTGGGATGATGTAGTAACAATAGATGGAGATGGAAACGTAGGATTTCATATAGAAGGTGGTAGAAAAAAGCGTATAGGATTCTTCTATACAGGAAGGGCTTAACACTAATTAACTTTTGAAATTTTACAAAATAATATACAATTATATATGTTTAATAAAAATAAATGATTTATGACTTTAAATGATGTTTTAACAAAGCAGAATCTTATTACAAAGATTCTTTTAGCCAATGATGGCAAAGAACTCCCTAAGGAGTTGAAAGTAAAGATTATGAGAATTAGAATGTCTTATAATAAGATTAAGAAACAGTTCGATGAAGATACACAAGAGTTTAGTAAGCAGATTGTTTCAGATGAATTGAGAGATTTAGCTAACAAGACCGAGCGTACTCCTGAAGAGGAAACTAAGTTCAATGAACTTAATAATAAAGCTAACTCTGAATATCAGGAATATCTTATGCAGAAAGGCATTGAAGATATTAAAGATGCACCTGAAGATACATTTACAGAAGATGAATATGGTGATATTCTTGATGTAAATTCTGATGGTGAGTACGAGATTAATGGTCAGAAAGTAAAAGCTGCTGACCTCATGGAAGCTTTTTATGAATTATTTGTTAAGTAATGGAAATAACAAAACAAAATCAAACATTTAATCTTAAAGACACAACTTCTGATGGTTGGACTGTTTCTGGTTCAGCTACTCAAGAAGTTAATGGCAGCACTTCTATTAATTTTAGTGTAAGTAAAGATGGAGAGTTGAATAATCAAGTTGGTTATTATAATTATAATGTCCCAACTGATGGTATGGTTAGTGTTAATATTACAGCACTTCCAGAAAATTTGGATGCAGTAATTGATTATACCCAGACCGCAACTCAATTAATTAAAGATTATCTCGCTAACCAAACAATTTCTAAGTAATATGGGAAGAAAGAAACCTAATTCACCAAGAGCAGGACTCTCAACAGGTGGTAAATGTGGTAGAGGAAAGAAGACTAAGTAAATACCTACATAAGGTACTACTTATAATTCTTAGATATACTCCTATAACAATAGCCATTATAGATTTATTACATACAATTTTATCTTATTTGGATATTCCTGCTGAATTACTAAGTTTTTTCGGAGGAATATCTATTTTAAGTTTAATCTTTTTATATTCTGCATCTTATGCTTTTCAATATTGTGAACTACATAGGATTCCTTTACATTATGTTGTATGTAGTAATTTGATAGGTTTATATGATACTTATATTGGTATCCCATGTACAGATAAGCAATTACTCTGTATTTATTTAATAATAACTGGTATATTTATTATAGGATATGTTATAGCTTATAAAAAAGTTACTAAATTAGATTATAGATGATATTGATGCAGGCAATTCTAATGTATCATATGAAGAGTAGTGCAAAATTCTTCACTTTATCTAGAATATGACAGATAAGGATTAGAGAATGAGCAAAATACAAGCATGTGATTATTTAGGTGTTAGTCGTGCTACTTTTGACAATTATGTTAAGAACGGATGGATTCCAAAAGGATATAAATAGGATGGGTTTAAGGAGTTGTCTTGGATGAAATCTGATCTTGACTTTTATTTAGATACTTATTCAAATAATAAGTAATGTTCTGATGTTTGAGGAGACATAGTTAGAGGTTATTATCAATTGATAATGCTATTAACTAGGTTTCCTCTTTTTATTTTTAGTAATGTCCGAAATTTAAGAATTTAAAATATATAGTTGTTTAGTTCTAGAACATAAACAGATAATTATTAAGTATTTTAAATTTTAAAGCAATGAGCGAAACAAAAACTTTTGTTGTTCCTGATAACTTAACAGGAAACAACGATAATCTTGCTACTATGGCAATGATGAACGGAGGTTTTGGAGGAGGTATGTGGAATAATCCATTAACAAAATGTTAAAAAATTTATAAAATCAGATATATCTCTTTGGAATATTCCGGATTATTACTATAATTGTCCATGTTTAATTTTTAAATTATTTTGATATGGAAAATTGGAAAGTAATTGAAGGAACTGGAAATCACTATGAAGTAAGTGATCTAGGAAACGTTAGATGCGATGGAAGTATTGTTCCATTAAAGATTGAACCCACTGGTTATGTAAGTGTTAAAATAAAACTAGTATTTGGTACTAGAAATTTTTGGTTACATAGAGTGGTTGCTGCTTATTTCTGCTCTAATCCTGAAAATAAAGAACAAGTAAATCATATTGATGGAGATAAACAAAATAACAAAGCATCTAACTTAGAATGGTGTACTAATACAGAAAATCAACGGCATAGAATTGATGTTTTGGGAAAAGATTGCAAGGGAGAACATAATCCTATGTATGGAGTAAGTGGTGAAAAATCACCAGTATTTAAAGGCTATATACTTCAAATTGATAAAAATACTGGGGAAATTTTAGGAAGATTTGCAGGAAGTGGTGATGTTATCAGACATTTTCCAGAATTTAAATCTAGCGGAATAAACAAGGCTGTGTTAGGAATAAATAAAACATACAAAGGGTATATTTGGAAACGAGAATAACATAAGTGGATTTAAAACTCAGTGAACTCAGGGAAACTCCTTAGAGCTTTAACTACCAAATATAAATAGTAATATTTATATGGATGAATTAACTACTCATGTATGGTAATAAGGTTAAAGATTGGACAATCCTGAGCCAAGCTCCCTTTTAGGGAGAAGGTGCAACGACTATCGAAAACACATCAAATGATGGAAGCGAGTAGAGTAAGGTTCAAGTGAATCTGAAGTACTGAGTACTCTTAAAAGAGTAATGATATAGTCTAAACTTTATAGAAATATAAAGATAATATGTGGAAACGACATATTAGTAAATAACAATGTTATGTATCTTGTGTGGATGTACATCATGCGTTGGATGAATAATGGTTATGGAGACCAAGGTGGAGACCCTGCAGTACAAAGACAGCTCCAAACTCTCTAGGATTAGATGCAAGATAATCACAATTCAGATTTAGTTATGTAGGCTATTAAGGGTAATAGTTAGGCACTGCAAGATTTATCTACTAGATTAAGTTGTGATGCTAATGCTATTTAGAGTGCAATTTAGAGTGTACAATCTAGTATAGCTAATGTGGGTAGCTAGGTAGGATTCTCTTCTGAGAGAATAATTAATGCAGTAAATAGTGGGGATAGTGGTATTATCCAGGCTCTTAACAACTGTTGCTGCTCTACTCAGAAAGAAATCCTTAAAATGGGTTATGAGAACCAGATTAACAACTAGAATCAGACTTATTAGTTAACTAGCTAGTTAAATAGTGTAAATAATGTAATTCAAAACGGATTTCGAGACACTAATTATGCTACTCAGCAATAGACTTGCTCTTTATAGAATACAATTAAAGATACATCTAATATTAATACTAACGCTATTTTAGCTAAGTTAGATGCTCTTAGTACTACAGCTTTATAGGATAAGATTCAGTCTTTACGTGAAAAGAATAGTGAGTAGGCTACAGCTATTAATAACTCTCAACAAAGCGCATTATTTGCTCAGATGTTAAATGCTGCAACAACTCCTATTAATGCTGCTGTAAGTAATTTGACTCAAGAGATAGCTAGTATTTAGTGTAAACTTCCAAATACAGTAACTTTACCATATTCTTGTGCTACTGCAGTTCCTACTTCTTTAGCATATAATTTATATGGAGCTAATACAGGTCTTTGGGCATAAGAAAGGAGGTATCTATGATATTACTTAATCCTTATGTTTACGCAAATAGAAATGGTATTCCTAGATTAGAAGCTAATTCAGTAAATGTTGGAACCGATAATGTAACATTTACCTTTACTCCACATAGTTTCTTAAATAAAGCTTATTCAGGATTAATTTTATTTAAATTGCCTGGATTTACAGCTCCTACTACAGCAGTTCCTATTGTATTTAGTACAAATGGAAAGGATTAGAATTTAACTACATTAGGTGGAGCAGCTGTTACTTCTGCAACTTTAAATTAGGCTGGTATATATTTAGCTTATTACGAAAATAATACATTACAATTATTATCTTAATATTATGGCATTTTCTAATTTACGTAACGGTAATCAACTATTTATATTACATAAAGATAATGTACCATCATTGGAATTAGGTAAGGTGTCTAACATAACACCTCCTGTTCCTAAGTATGGTAATACTGGGATGTATAATCCAGAGATGATTTTAGATATTACTGCTGACGTAAATGGAACTATGACTAATTTCTAGAAATTGCCAGCAAATAGTGAGATAGCAGATTTTGGTAATAATATAGTTATATCTTGTAATAAAGAAGCTATGAGTAGTGAAATTAATTCTATGAAATAGCGGAGTACAGATATAGTTAATAGTATTTAGTTACATAAAGACATTATTAAAGGATGTGACGAAATACTTATGCAATTAAATCCTGAAATCTAGGAAAGACAAAGATAGGAAGCAGAGAATAAAGCTTTAAGAGAGGAAGTTAATTCTCTAAAAGAAATGTTTAAAGAATTTATGAAATCATGGCAACAATAATTGAAGTACAAGATACAAAGTTAGACAATCTTTCTGAGTATGTAGAGAAAATGATCAATTATGGCGGAAAAGTAATGCGCTGTATTGAAGAGATGTAGTCAAAAGATTACAATGAGAAGTATGGAAGACGTAGATACCCTAGAGAAGAGTATCGTGACCCTGACTATAATAGATATTTTTAATTATGAGACAAGCTTTAGATACTTATGATGATATGCCTAAATATATGAAGTAGTATTTACGTAATTATGGATGGCATTTCAACAAAGCTTTATGTAATTATGCAGTATCTCTGATGGAAAAAGGAGGTCAAAAACTTGAACCAGTATCTAAAGAATATGTAGATAAGACTTTAGAACAATACAATGTTCAATTAGAAAAGAATGTAGGTTGTGACTATGTATTCGTAGCTAACATGTGTAAAGCAGATTACTATGGCAGTAGTATAACCGATGAAAAACACTTTGCTCTTTATATTAAAGATACGATAGATGATGAAGATGCAGGTGACGGCACTACTATGAGAAGATGGTATGCAACTATGGTAGCTAATGGAACAATGGTAGATTGGGAAGAGTTTATATGATACATTACAAAGCTTGTTTAGAAAAATATAATTGGTCAGTTGATATTTATGTAATACAACATAAACGCGATTTGGAATATTTAGACTGTATAGCTAGTAAATATAATTTACCTAATAAAATTTATGATAAATTAACAAATAGACTGTCTAATTATATTAATTCCGGATTTATTTATAATTGTGACAAAACTAATCACAGTATTATATTTGTAGGAGAATCAGATTCTATTTATGAAGCTGCAAATACATTAGCACATGAAAAGAATCATCTAGAGATATATCTGTGTAAGTTATTACATATAAATCCAGAATCAGAAGATGCAGCTATTCTAAGTGGAGATATTACAGAATAGTTAATAAATCCATATATAGTATAGCTAATTAAATAATTAAAAAGTAGTAATAGAGGAATTTCTTAATTTTAAGGAGTTCCTCTATTTTTGTTTTGCCACAATATTTCTATTAAATATATATAGACCATAAAGTAATAAATACACAAATACTATGGGAAAATATTTTAGTATTGCAGAATTAACTAAGAGTGAAACTGCAAATAAAAGAAAAATTGACAATAAACCTACTAAAGAAGTAGAAAATTGTCTTAATTAGTTAATAGATAATATTTTAGATCCATTGAGAAAAGCTTATGGATAGCCAATTATTGTGTCAAGTGGATATAGATGTCCTGAATTAAATAAAGCAGTTGGAGGTGCTAGAACTAGCTAGCATACACTTGGCTAGGCTGCAGATATTCATACTAAATCTAATTCTAAAGAAAGTAATAAACAATTATTTGAACTTATTAAATAGTTGAAGCTTCCTTTCGATTAGTTAATTAATGAGTATAATTATTCTTGGGTACATGTTAGTTATTCCAATAGAAATAGAAGACAAATCCTTAATATTAAATAATGGCACAACTTTTTGGTAAAAATTATTAGGAAGCAGGTTCCTCTTCTTCCCCACTATTACTAAGAAGTAATGGAGAAATTAAATTACAGTGGGGAAATAAATTTATAGATTTAATTAAAAATGGGAAAATAAATTCAGAGGCTAAACAATTTATCTATATTGTAGATAGTAAGGATAACATAAATAATAATGGTATTTATTTAGTCAATTCAGACCAAACTGTCTGGGTTAATATAGAGGGGGTTACTGTTTAGTTAGCCGATACCGTAAATAGTTATGTTTCCTTTTTAACGGAATAGGATATTTCTGCAGAGTAGAAGGAAATAGCTTTAACTAATATAGGATTATTTTATGACACATTGGAAGATGCTACTAATTCAAAAATATAGTATGGTTTAATCTATGTAAAAGATACTAATAAACTTTATTTAGTTAAAGACGGAAATATAAATGAATATTAGGTAGTATCTAATTTACCATCATCCGGCAAATTTGATGATTTAACAATAGGAAATATTAGTATAAAAGAAAATAATATAAATTCAACTCAGTTAAATCTATCTATTAATAATATTTCTTATATTTAGTTATATAATAATTCTATTATATGTAATTTAGATTTAATTGTGAGCACTATTAAATCTTCTAATTATAATCGTAATTCTTCAGGATATTCTATTTATTAGGAATAGAATAAGTCAATACTAGATATTGATAGTATTAATTGGAGAAATATAGAATCAGAACTACCAAAAAACCAAAAGGACTATACTAAATATACAACTTTAGGAGAATACAATATTGTAACTTAGGTATCTGAAAAAGAGAGAAATGAAGAGACAGGAGAGACCTCTTATGAACTTACATTAAAATATCCTAATACTTTTGTTGAAGGATATTTAGACGCTGATTTAGAAACTACTTATAATATTTATCTTCTTACTCCAGATTTACAGAATGGGAAATCTAAATATTTTATTTTAGATAAAGCCTTTCCAGATGGAGGTCAATTAACCATTAATTTTGAAGAAGGAGGAAGTTAGACTTATTCTAATTAGGAGACTGATAATTATACATACCCTTCTGATAAATCTATTAAATCAGCTTATTTTAATATAGATGGTTATTACATAGATATAGGTACTAAAATTAAGCATTCTGTTAATCCTGAAGAATTAAAAATAATTAGTTTAAGTAATGATAGTATCACAGTAATTCCAGTACATCAAGATTTAGGAATAGATTTAGTAAAAGCTACTTAGTTTAAAATATATTAGGCAAGAGTTCCTCAATTTATTTAGGGTGAGGGATTCTTAGCATTACGTAAGTGGGATTCTAAAAATAATAAATATGCTTATCACACTATTATGGGTATTTATAAGGAATCTTAGTTTGGAATATCTGATAACACTGATGATAAATTTGGATTTTATAGTGATGATGTTAAAGTTAAAGGAATTTCATTAAGTAGTGCTTAGTTCTCTGGACAATTACCTAGTTTTACCGATATAAAGCCAGAGACAATAGAAGATAATTAGTTTCCTACTATGGAAATAGTTAATGAAAAAATTAAGAAAGCCGTTGATAATGCTGGTGATACTAATTCTCTACCTAAAGGTTCTATTATAATGTTTAGTAATACTGAAAATATACCTGATAAATGGTAGATTTGTGATGGTACTAATGGAACCCCTAACTTAATTGATAAATTTATAAAGGCAGGAACAACTCTTAAAAAAGAGTCTGTGGAATTAACTAAATATGTAGGTTCTACAGAAAATCCTGGAGAAACAACTTCAGGACAAACAGAAGACAATAAATATAAGCTTGATGCTTATTCTTTAATATTTATAATGAAAATGAAATAATGAATATGGAAAGTAATTTTGATGACTCAATGTTTGATGTAGATGAGTTTGATGAAACTCCTACTCAAGAAAAGCAAGAACCAGATCCAAAACCAGAAAAAACAGGTAATTAGGAAACTGATTCTACTCCCCCAAGTGAAGGAGATTAGGAAGATGATTTAACTACTGAGGTATTAAAACTTAGAGGTATTAGTAATCCAGACAAGATTAAATTTGAAGATGAGAGCGGTGCTGTTACAGAACGCTCTTGGGATTCTCTAACTAAAGAGGAGTAGATAAATATCTTAGCAGACTAGAGAGAGCATTAGGAAACTAATAATGAGTTAGCAGAAGATGAAATTGACCTTATTAATACTATTAGAAATAGTGGAATGAGTGTTCAAGATTATATGCAAACCATTACTCCACAGATTAATCAGCCATAGGAAACAAATTAGTTTGATGCTATGTCTGACGAGGATTTATATGCTTTCGATATTTTAAATAAAGTTGGCAACGATAACATTACAGATGAAGAACTGGATGCTGCATTAGAAGCTGCTAAGGCTAATGAAACTTTATTTAAGAAAACAGTTGATGGATTAAGACAACAATATAATAGATTATAGGAAGAACAAAAACAAAACATTGCAAATCAACAATAGGCTGCTGCTCAGTAGAGATATTAGGCATTTGCTAATGTAGTTAACAATTAGATTGATAACTTTAATAGTTTTGCAGGACAACCTATTCAATTATCTAATCAAGATAAGGACAATTTATCTGAATTTATGTTAGCTTTAGATGAGGATGGCTCCAGTGCCTTGGGTAAGGCATTGCAAGACCCTAAGCTTTTAACTAAAGCTGCATTTTGGTTACTTAATGAATAGGATTTAATTGCAGAATTATAGAAGTAGCAACAAGATGCATATACTCGTGGCTATAATGCAGGTAAAGGAGACATTCTTAACAAATCTAAGTTCGTATTTAAACCCACAAAGCCAGCTACGAGTAAAAAGGATGAATCTATTTGGGATTCAGACGATTGGGATTAATTCTTAAATTTAATTTTTATTTATGTTAGTAGCAAATTTTGTAACAAACCATGCAACCATGGGAGATACAAGAACTTACGAAGATTTTAGTAAGTTTTTAGGTGAAAGACCTCACCGACTTGGAGTAGTATCAAGACTCTATCCAGAATTGACAGCTACATTCTTGACAGAGGCATTGCGAAACGTTTATTATGGTGATTCTAAGCCAAGTAAGTATCAAAGTATTGATTCTACTTACTTCGAGTGGGAAGTGGAAACTAATTATATTAAACGTGTTCCATTTGCAGCTGAACCAGTTGGTGATGGAGCAAATGGTTCTGAGATTGAAATGATCTTCCCAGAGAATTATTATCGTTTGCATGAAATCTTCAAGATTGAGAGTACTGGTCAATAGTGTTTTGTTGTTTCTGACAGTGTTAGAAAAGCAGATAATATGTGGTCAGTAATGGTTCGCTTGCTTGATGATGATTATTCTTCTGTATTGGATACTGATGGTACACATATTGGTGATTATACCTATTTTATTGGTAATGCTAAACCAGAATTGCATGAAACTGGTTGGGTTAAGTATCAGAGTAACGTAGAAAAGATGCGTAATTATATGAGTACTATTCGTGTATAGGATACATATAGTGCTAAGTATGCATTGATGGAAGATACATTTATCAAGATTGGTAAAGGAGAAAACCAAGGATGCCTTACTGAAAAGATTTACAAATTAGACCCTATGAAGAAGAATCTTATTGAGAACTTCTTGTATGCAAGAGAGAATATGATTTTACTTGCTAAGGGTACTGTAGGTGTTGATGGTAAGACCACATTAGCTGATAAAGCTACAGGACAACCTATCTTTATTGGTGATGGTGCGATTCCTCAAATTGAACGTTTTGCAAGTAAGTATTCTGCAAACAGAATTACAATTGGCACATTCCACACAATAATTTCTGATATGGTATCAAAAGCAGATAAGCCAACAGGTAATCATTTCTGCTTTATGTGTAATGAAAAAGCTTGGGCTATTGTACAGAGAGTACTTGGTGAGTACCTTTCTACTAGAAAGACAGATGGAGCTTATCTTTGGTCTAAGCAAGGTGAAGGAAAGTATATCAAAGTAGGTGCTACATTCGATGCATATGAGTGGGGTGGTAATACTATTAGCTTTAAGGTTGATAGAACATTGTCTAGAGAGTATCAAGACCCATATTTCTTGTGTATTGATTTAACAACAGGTAAGACATCTACACAACCTCCTATTCAAATGTTCTCATTGAAGGGTAAGGATTATATCTTCAATGAAGTTCTTGGTGTTGGTGGTCGCTCAGGAGGTGAAAGTGGTGTTGTAAGTTCACCAGTAGCAGGTGGTCTTATGACAATCTGGGGATATGCAGGTATTGCTGTATTTAACCCTTATAAATCATTTATCCTTAAAGCTAAGGAATATTGATTTAATTAATAGATTTAAAAAGATTATCTAATAATATTAAGATACGGTAGGAGACGAGGTGCTCTCCTACCTACTCATAGAAATTTATAATGAATTATGGCAAAGAAAGTTAATGATGTAAAGGACGGTGACTTAAAGAGTAATGTTGTTGTTCTTAGAAGTGTTTATGGTAAAGTTGGATAGAAATATTTTATTCAACCACAAAGAGATCCTAAAACTGGACGTTTTCCAGAGTGTGTAAAGTAGGTAAATTCATATGGAGATATTCTTCTCACAGAAGATGAAAGAAATAGAGAAGCACAAGGTTTAGCACACTTTATTCCAGTAACTGAAGTATTTACTATTACTGACGGTAAATCCTTTAATTTGGATGATATTTATCAAGCTGCTGAATGGGAAGCAATTAAAAATTGTGACCTTATTGCTGTAGATAGATATGCTAAAAATGATAAAGGTGATTATTTAATTGATGGTACTGTAGATAAGCATTCTACAAGACCTCGTTATGGTGCTGCTGAATTATATGTTGATAAACCTGGTCTTGATGCATCTCGCAGAGTTACTAGAAAGAAACTTATTCATCAAGCTATTAACTTCATTCTTGATGATGAAAGAGGTTATGATGGTAGATTGCTTGTAGCTAGAGTATTAGGTAGAAATATGAAGAATCAACCTAATGCGGATGTTGAGGATTATTTAATTTCTATTGCAGAAAAGACCCCAGAGAAGATTATTAATTGTTATACTGGAGGAGATATGCAATTCCGTATGTTATTTATTGAAGCTCGTGAACATGGAGTAATTAGAAAAAAACAAGGTCTTTATGTTTTCGGTGATGATGGAAAATGTATCTTAGGAGCAACAGATGATGCTGCTATTGAATGGATGTAGAGTCCTAAAAATAGTAAAGTCATGGCTATGATTCGTAAAGATACTTATCCTGAAATGTTCGTAGATGAAGAACTCTCAGATAAGAAATAATAAACAAAATTAATCGTTTTAAATGACAGCTAGGTAGATATTTGAAGCAACTTTAATAGAATTGAGTAAGATTCAAGCTCCAGTTCTTAAACTGTATGAATTTAATTATCTGTTTAATAAGGCAGTTAATTAGTATATTAACAAAGTATACAATGTATATGACATTAATCAGCAAACTACTGATGATTTAAGAGTATTAAAATCTACGGCATTTTTAAAACCTCATAAATTTGGAGATAATAATCCTTATAGTAGTTATTCTTCTGATAACACGGAATCTCCTACTTATAATGGAAATAGTCCTGGTGCTGATTCTAAATATGCCAAGGCTAGTTCTTATTTAAGTGCAGCACATTCTCAGATTCAATCCTTGAATGGTGCTACTTATGAGGTTTATATGCCTATTGATTATTTACATATGCTTAATTGTGTATGTATCTATTATGTTGCAAAATAGAAAGACTGTTGGGATGCAGGTTCATATATTCAAATTCCTGCAACTCGACTTACAGCGGATTCTTGGAGTTAGATTGTAACAGATATTTATAATAGACCTTCTCCAATGCGTCCATATTATTATGTACATAATCAATCTTCTAATATAACTATTCCAACTTCACCAGTGTCAGGTTCGGGAGATCCTACAGATACTAATCCTGCAGGATATACTGGAACAGATATGCCTGTAGGTGGTTATGAGGTAACTGGTGACAACGGAACTGTAGCAACAGATAAAAAAGCTGGTTCTAACTTCTAGAGAACATTTAAGCTTAAATAGGGAGAATCTACAAAAGATATTTCTTTAGTAGAAAAGCCAACAGCAGTGAGACTTGCAAACCCAAGTAATGTTCGTTGTGAAATCCGTTATGGTAAAGATGATTCTCTCTTCTAGTTAGTAGAAGTACAAATTGATTATGTAAAGAGTCCTCAATTTATTCGTTTAACACAAGAATAGATTGATTTAACTGAAGATACTTCTCAAATTATGGAGTTCCCAGATTATGTAAACCAAGAGATTATAAATGAGTTGGTACACTTAGTTATGGAGCATTCAAATGATCCAAGACTGGCAAATAATATTTAGATGACTAATACTATTGCCCGACCAACTGGACAGTAGTAGGCTGCACCTCAATAGTAGTAGGCAGCTCAACAGTAGTAATTTTAATTAAATTATAACTAATTATGGCAGGTTTAAATTTTTAGACACAAACTATTATTAATAGTAATCTGGATCCAGATTCAGGTAAGGGAGTAATTCTCTTTGAAGGTAAGAAAGAGAAAGTTGATGGAGTTGAGAAGGATGTTCTCAAGATTAAGAGAGATTTTCTCTTCGTAAAAGATAATGTTGATTGTATTCGTAGACGTAAAGGTTATGCAGCAGAGTTGTGTGAAGCAACAATTGATTTTACTAAGTTAACTTCTGTTGTACCTACAGACCATGCAGTTAATTATTTGAGACTTGATATTTATTTAGGAGTAGATGGTGCTGAACCTTATATCTATTCAACTCCTTGGTATCATAAGGGCAAGCCTTTCTGGGTAGAATTTATTGCTAAGAAGGGGGATAAAGCTAAGGATTTGGCAGATAGACTTGAGAAGACAATTAAGTCTAATCATATGTTCCAAGTAGATAAAGATCTTATTAAAGTAGCTAATGATGGTGCAGGTAAGATTACTCTTACTGGTGCTACAGAGTATCAGAGATTTAGAAAGGTAACTATCAATATCTTTGAGGAAGCCGCTGATTATGATGAGGAAGTAGCAACAATGAATCCTAATAAGGTACAAGCTACTGACCCTATCGCATTAGTTAAATTTGGTAAGAATGCATTTGGTACTTATTCTCAGATTATCAAAGATTTGAGACTTCCTACTGCTGCAAACTATCAGTGGTCTGCTATTCGTCAAGTAGAAACTCCTATTGTAGGTGCTACATACAATCAGTATATTATTGAATATCACGCCCCTGCTAACAGTCATCCATTGAGTGTTGTTGGTGGACGTCTTAATTCTCATACAACTCATGTATTCTGGGTTAAGAATGATGCAGACTTAATAACTGCGTGGGAAACTGCTTTGAAGAAAGTCGGCACTATTGTAGATTCTGATACTGGTGCAGTTACGGAAGATTCCGTAGTAAGCCAATCTGAATTAACTAAAGGAGTAAAAACTGTTAGAGGTTAATGGAACAAGTGTTGCTTGAATGGATTTTACCAATAATAGGTAGTGGCGGTCTAGGCGCCGCCATTACTTATATTTTTACTTTTAATAGTAGAAAGAAACAAGCAGATGCTGAAGCCGAACAAAGTTTAGTAGAAGTAGAACATAAAAAGGAAGATTTAAAACAGGATTAGTATGATTTCCTGTAGAAGACTTGTGACAAGTATATCAAAGACTATCATGAATTAGAGAGTGATTTTAGAAAACAGCTACAAGGATTAAGAGGAGAAATTGATAAAGTTTCCTTTGAAAAATCTAAAGCTATTGCAGATAAATGTACAGAAATTGCAGAACTAAAATCGAAAGTTACTTATTTAAAGGGTATACGTTGTTATAATTTTACATGTTAGCATAGAATTAAATAGAATCCTGAGGAAAATAAATCTAAATAGTAAGTATAAATGTACATAGAGAAATTAGCTAGTTAGATACGAAATGATGTAGTATCAGGTTTAAGAGGTTATCACTAGAATTTATCTATGAATATAGACTAGCTCTAGGATGAAATAGTAGCTTGTCGATTATCAATAATAAATGAATTATATTCTAAAGGAATTGCTCCTATAGACGATTTATTAATGGCTATTAATTGTGTAGATGTTGATTGTGAATCTTTAGAGAGATGCTCTTGTGGTAAAAAGAGTGATGGCGACACCATTACAGCACATTTTCAAATACCACAACTTGTCACAACATACGGAACTTAGGCTATTAAATATTTAGGAGCCACTGATAGATAGAATAAATTTACTATTGTTACATCATTGTCTGAATTACAAACTGTAAAATATAGAAGAAGGGGATTAACTAAACCTTATGTCTGGATTGACTTTGCTCCTAATGTAGATGGAATGTTAGATTGTTTTTTATTTAATGCTCCCTTTGTAAGACAAGTGTCTATAGTTGCAGTATTTAAAGATCCAAGACAATTAAATAAATACAAGTGTTGTAATTTAGATGACTTAAATGGACCTGATGTAAATAATAGTTTTATTGATTAGTTAATTAAAGACAAATTGACTAAAGAGAAACTCTATTATTATAGACAAGCAGCTGCTCCTAAATTACCTAATGACTAGCAATATACTTCTGGTAACTAATTAAATACAATATGAATTTTAACTATGCAATAAGTCAAGCTAAAACAGAATATGATGTAACAGGCGATTTAGAAGATTTACAAGAAATTGGTTTAATTGCTTATGATAAAATAGGAAATAAAAATACTATACTTAAATAGGTACAGTTAAAAGTAGATTGCTCTAATGGGTCTATTCAGTTACCATGTGATGTTTCTATAATAGAAGCAGTTACTTATTGTGGTGAAGATTATAATTATACTAGTAATGTAAAGTAGGATGGAGATCCTTACTCTGCAAATGTAGAAAATTATATAGAATCCAGAAAAGCATTTACCAATCCTTATTATATAAGTGGTAAATTTGTTAAATATAAAAGAGTAGGTAATACCTTATATGTAAATAAAGGTTTAGATACAGTAAATTTATTATATCATGCCAATATTTTAGATGAAGACGGATTACCTGATATAAATGATAAAGAAGCAAGTGCTATAGCAGTTTATATAGCTTTTACTATTAAATAGAAAGAAGCATTTAAGACTCATAACCAAGCAATTATGTAGGAAGCTCAATATTTACGTAAAAGATGGTTGGGTTTATTAGATGCTGCTAGAGTACCTGACTATATTTCACAAAATGAAATGAATGATATACTAGATGCCAAATATTCTTGGGACAGAAAGGTATATAATAAATCATATAAACCAATGTAATGAATAGGGAGGCAATTTTGCTTCCCTATTTTTGTTTCTAATAACTAAACAAATATAAATGAGTAACTTTGCAATGGGGCATTCTTTTACATGCCATGACATATTTATGAATTTTCCAGTTAGAAAGCTTAAAATGACTCCTGAATAGTGTAAAGAAGTCTATTCTGATGGGAGTAAGAGAGATTTAGCAGCTTCTATTTGGATGAGTAGTGTAAGATTAATTCTTGATGATATTATTGAGAATAATACACAGTTTAAATTACCTGGAATGGGTAGAACACAATCTTACATATAGATGAAAAGAACAGAAGGAGATGATTTTAAGAAAGCTTTTAGACGAGGTAAATGGCGTGATGTAGATTTCATTACATCTAATTTCTGTGGTTATTAGTTATAGTTTGTAATGGAAAGTAAGAAAAGAACAAGAAGAGAAAAACCCATTTATTTAGCTACTAGAGATAAAGATAAAATAACTGAATATACTAATTAGGGTAAATAGTATTGAAATAGAAAACAATTTAGGACTATTATGAGCAAATATTTGAAATGTATCCAACTATAGCACAATCTGATATAAAAAGAATACTTTAGTATGGTTGGAAAGCCTTTTATTTACATAATAGTTATGGTGGTGATGTTCTTGTTAATTAGGGTAAATTATGGTTCTATTCAGGATATTTGATGAAAGATTCATTACGTTGGTTTGAATATTATTAGCATAAAATGAGAACTAAGTTAAGAGTGATGTATAAGCGTAAGAAAATCAAATGGGATGGATATTACTATTTTGCTCTAACTAGACCACAATATGAAGCTTATTTAGCTTAGAAACATACTGGTAGAGGGAGACCTAAAAAGAATTTTATATTTGAAAAAGTTATGTTCTTCAAAGTATATGATGAATGTAACATTATGTAGAATGGACATGTAGCTATATTTAGATTCCCATATTCTTGGGATAGAGGTTTTTCCTTTTATCAAGCAAAATTAAAAACAGATAAAGCTGAATTAATATTACTTAGAGAACCTTTAAAGTTCAAAGATATATTATTATCAGAATATAATTATGAATTTATAATAGATGAACAACGTAAATATAAAAAGAAATAATTTATGGCAGGTAATACTATAATGACTGCAAAA
>ERZ1034962.62-NODE-62-length-58396-cov-54.239266_pt1 | contig 58396 bp, 81 predicted proteins | sample MGYA00520696_ERZ1034962 | MGnify/ENA primary metagenome ERZ1034962 (study PRJEB33766, sample SAMN09781770) | gut metagenome | biome: gut microbiome | host: Homo sapiens | place: Madagascar | study: EMG produced TPA metagenomics assembly of the PRJNA485056 data set...
TGCCGTTCTTGGTGAGGGTCACGGCTTTCGAGGCTTGCACGGTGGGAACGGGGACATTGGTGGTGACGGCGACTTTTGCAAGCCCGTCATAGCCCACGTCGGGAGTAACATTTGTCGCCCCGTTCTCGGTGATTGTCACCGCCTTCGAGGCTTGAATTTGCTTTTCGGGGACATTGGTGGTGACTTCGACCTTTTGCAGCACGTCGAACCCCGAATCGGGTGTTACGCTCGTTGTGCCGTTCTCGGTGAGGGTCACGGCTTTCGTGGCTTGCACGGTGGGAACGGGGACGCTCGTTGTCAAGTTCACCTTGGCAATTCCGTCATAGCCTGTATCGGGCGCGATTTCCGATGAGCCGTTCTCGGAAACGGTGACGGATTTCGTTGACTGTATTTTCTTTTCCGCGGGAATAGGTACATTGACCGTTATCGGCGTGTACCGTGTCCCTGCGGGCGCGGTCGTTGTGCCGTTTTTCGTTATCGTGAGTGATTTGTCTTTCGGGATTTTGTTTCGCGCCGCGAAAAACAACCATTTCCATATACATGAAGCCATCGTTGCACTCCTTAAATGTAGTGAATTGTTTTGAGTTTTCCGGGTGTCCACTCAAAAAGGGCAAAACGCTTTATCGCGCCCGTGAATCCTTCGTTTTCGCCCCAATCGGTGGTGGGCGTTGCGGTCGATGTGCGGCGCAGCATTACGCCGTAAATGTCCGCTTCTTTTTCGTGGTGCAAATGCCCTGCGTGTATTTCGCGCACATCTGCATTTGCAAACTCCAACGGGAAGCCGATGGAAAACTGTCCGCGCAAGTCGTGCGGTGCGCTTTTCGCGCCATCTCCGTGCGTTATGCCGATGAAGCAACGCCGCCATGATATGACCTTGCGGGGCTTTATCTCATCGTCAAACTCGGCTTGCGGAAACGCCGCTTCCAGTGCCTTAAACAAGCACCATGATGTACATTCGTCGTGATTTCCTGCCGAATATATCGCGTTGACGGTTGAAGCGTGAGCCAGCGCTTCACGGAATACCGTGTGCCAGAACGAGCTTGCATCCGACCACGCCTGCGGAAAGTCAATACGGTCTATCGCCGTGCCTTTCACTGTGTGACCGCGCATATCGTTTGTGTGAAGCATATCCTGTCCGAAAACGATGTTTATCTCGTCGTAGTGCTTTGCGCGGATGGCGGTAATCAGATCCGTCAGCGTTTCGGCGTAGGTGTGAAGCCGCGCAATGCCGAAGTGCATATCGAAAAGCGGGATTTCAAGCATTGCTCTTTCGGGTTCGCCCTTCGGCGGTGCGATTTCAATCGGCAAAACATCGGTCTTTATCGCTTCGAGAATGTCCTCGGTGCAGATGCCGTCCGAGCCTTGCTTGATCCACGCTTGACGGATGTTGCCGTCGCCGTCTACTTGCACCGTTGCGTTGTGTGCGGTGAAGTTGCCGAATGTCCCCGCGCAGAGCGTTTTGCTGTCTGCCATAGCCCCGCGCCGCCAGTGATGTATCTTGACTTTGAAGGTCTGATAATTCATCTGCGGGTGTTCCGCCGCGAAAACCTTGTAGGCTTCACGCGCAGTCATGCCGCTTTGCACCATCTCAACGCATTTTTGTTTTAGCTCGATAGGAATCGGTGTCCCGCTCATTTCAGCCCTCCTTGGCTTCCCGTTTTTGTCGTATTATTTGTTGTCTGCGCCGTCTGCGCCATCCGCGTCGTTTTCATCTATATCGGCGTGGGGCTTTTCATATCTCATAGCGCGTATGCTGTCGCTCATACCGCGCGTGGTAGGGTCTACCACGATGCCGAGAATTGACAGCACAACAAACAGCGTGTTTACGACTGCGAGGATGTTTTCCTGTACCGAACCCACGTCAAATTCCACGCCGAAAAGGCGCAGAATCTGTTGAAAAAGCACGATGAGCGCGGGGATTAGGGAAATCCAAAATGCCTTGTTTTTGAGCCTTACTTTCCAGTTGATTTTCATTCGTTGTCCTCCGTTTTCTTTGTTAAATCTCCATCGACTGCGCGGCGCGTCATCGCCGAAAGCAGTCGTTGAAATCTGTCGCGGTTTTCGTTGGCGGCGTTCTGCTTGTCGATCTCGCGCAACGCTTGGACTTTTTCCACCGTCACACGGGTGTCCCCACCTTCAAGCGCCGTGATAAGCAGCTTTGCAACGAGGTCTTTGTGCGCCGCGCAAAGCAGCTTGTAAAGAGCTGTGAGTTCGTCAACGTCGTATTCAAGCAGCTTCGCAAAACGGTGTTCGTTCAGAAGCTCGCCCTCGGTGTAAAGCACGCCGTATCTTTCGCGTTCCTCGTCCGTCAGACCGTCAACAATGATGAGCTTGCGTTCTGCAAGTAAGTCCTCCGTCACCTTGTCAAGCTTGGAAAGAAACTCGCGCTTGGGAAACTCACGAGAGCCGCCGTCGCGGTTGATGTACCCCATATCGCCGTTTATACGCACCGTAGTGCCACGCGCGATGCCGCCGAAGAATACCACTGTCACGGTTTCTTCGGGCGCTACAACGACCGTCTGTGTTGCTTGCGGCACATTCGCAAGCGCTTTCTGCACTGCCGCCGCGATCATCGCGTTCAGCTCCGCTTCTGTGAAGGTTTTTCCCGCCCCAGCGGGTTCTGCCGTTGTGGTTTTCTCTGTTTCCGCGACCGCCGCTTCGGGCGCTTTCGGTGCGGTGTTTGCCTTTTTCTTCGTTTCTGTCGGCATTTCTGCACACTCCTTTGTGTTTTATGTGTCTGTATTTTCAAACGGAGCCGGCGGAATCGAACCGCCATGATTACCTTTGCTCCGGCATGGAGGGCGAATGAACGCCCTCCGTGGGTGTAACGCTGTGCGTTATGCTACGTTGGTGATAACGCCGACCTTGCTTGCGAAAACGGGCTTGATGTCGAACGTAGCCGTCACATTGAGGTCGATGGTGAAATCTCTCGTTTCACGCGGGGTGAGGGTGAGAGTGATGGGCGAACCTTCGTAGAAGCCGCCGTAGAACGGTGCGTAACCCATACCCGCTTTTGCGCCGATATAGATGTTGTTCCCGGTGTCGATTATGCCGAGAGTGCTGTTCTGCGTACCCGGTATAATGACGGGCGGGATTTCGATGAGTTGAACGCCGCCTGCGTTGGGAAGGTAGCCGCGCTCGAACCACTTTTCACCGAGACCGTATTGCAGCCCGGTGATAGCCGCGCCTGCGCCGTCGGTCGGGAGAATCTTGGAAAGAGCGTTGAGTTTACCGAACGCAACGAGGTCGCTGCGGGAAACACCGTTTACCGCAGCCACGATAGAGGAAATCTGATTGAAGTTTGTGGTGGTGTAGGTGCTTGCGGTGAGCCCTGCGGGGATGTACGCGGTGTTGTTTGCGGCGGAAGCAAGCTTCTCCATGAGGATGGCGTAAATCTTGTTCCACATACCGCCCATGATTGCCGCGTAGTACGCACCCATGTCGCCGTTGACGATGTTCTGATACCACTTGATCTTTGCCTGTGTGGTGTAGAGCTTCGGGGTGAGAACGAGGGTCTTTGCGAAAAGCTCGTTGTAGGACGCACTGCGGGAAGAACCCCACGAGCTATCTTCAAAGAGAAATACATCGTTGGAGCGGATTTCGATTGCCTTGCTCTGACCGAACGGGATTTCTTCCCATTGCATGAAGCCACGAGCGGCAACATCGGAATACACGCTGAACATTACGGGCTGAATGACATCGACAGTGATTGCGGCAAGGGCGTTGAGGAAGGTTCTGTCGGTTGCAAGCGACAGATCTTTCTTCATGTCGGCAACGGAAGCGGGAGCTTCACGACCGACAGCTTTGTAAGCAAGCGCCGCGCAGAAGGCGAATACATCGTCGGTGTGCGCTTTGTTGACTTCGTTGAAGTCGCGGGGGCTGTCGTAGCGGGAAACGAATTTCTCGCCTGCGTTTTCTCTTGCGACACACTCGTTCAGTTTGCCGCCCATGTATTCAACCGCAACATGACGACCCACGCTGACGATCTGTCTGCGGGAAATGTCTTTGCCGTTTACACGCACGGTCACATCTTGGGTGCCGTTGCTTTCGTATATGCTCTTGTCGAGCGAATTGAGTTTGAGAGACATTATTTTATTTCCCCTTTCTTTTGATTAGCCCGCTGCCGCTTCGAGAGTGCGGAGAACCTGTACGACATAACCTGTGCCGTAGAAGGAAGCGCCCTCGTTGAACGGTTCGGAGCGGAGAATTTTGAAGTACACGCCCGAGCCTGCGGCGGGTTCGGATGCGGAAGGAGTAAGCTTGCCGGAAGCGGCAATGGTCGCATACTGACCGACAACGGCTTGCGTGGTGAAGTTGTCAGAAGCAAACTTGTACTGTTCGCCGACAATCAGCTCGGTAAAGTCGCCCATGGTATCGGCAGGAAGCCCGACACCGAGAGTGTTTGCGCCAAAGTTGAGGGTCTGATCGGCGAAAGTAGCTTTGCTGACATCGTAGTTGTTGACGGCATAAATGCCCGTGTGGTCGCCGTAGCGCTTGCCGGAGTTGCCGTTAGTGGGCGCTACAAAGTACCATGTGTTACCGTTGTATATGGTGCCGAGCGCGTTGCCATCCTTGTTTTTCGCGGAAGCGTAGCCCTCGCAGGGAATAAGAGACTGCGGAACGACAAGCTGACCCTGAAACGCATCGGCGGGAACGAAATTGTTCGAGCTGAAAGAGCCGAATTTGCCCGCGACATTCTGCGAACCACGGGTCGTTATGTCGCCGACCTTGTATTGGAATCCGTAATTTGCCATGATTGTTTTTCCTTTCTGAATTGTTTATTTGTTGAGTACGCCGTGGATGTAAGCGTCTACATCGTCCTGCGGAGTATTTTTTGCGGCGTTCGCGGCAACATCCCACGCAAAGTGCTTCTTTGCGGCGTTGTTCTTCGCGGTCTGCGCGGCAAGAATCTTCGTCATGCAACGAGCATCAACATCGGCACGGGCTTTTTCGTCGCCGCAGAAATCGCCGTCGGCGTTTTCCATTTCGGCGTAAGCTTCAAGTGCTTCGTCGGTGATGAGGTCGTCGCACTCGTTTTCGGCGATGTCGTCGGCGTTGAGTGCGCGGATTTCCGCAAGCCTGTCAGTGACAGCCTTCTTTGCTTCCGCCATCCTGCGCTTTTTCTCGTTCTTCTGCATGGTCGCAAGTGCGGTTTCGGCGGCTTGTCTCGCCGTCTTTTCCTGTTCAAGCTCCGCAGAAGTGTTCAGCCTGTCGATAACATCTTCAAGACCGACTTCAACGGTGCGCTCGCCGTCTGTTACGCTGATAGTCCCCGTTGCGTTGGTTTTCGCGCCGACGATGATTTCTACGCCGTTCTTTTCGGCGGAGGAAAGATATATATTCCCGCCGTTGTCCATAAGGACAACACCGTTTTCGCCTGCGGCAAGAACCTTGTAATCGGGGAATTTCGGTTCAAGTTCGTTGAGTTTCATTCTGGTTTTTCCTTTCTTTTTGTTTGTTGCGGATTGTTTCGGTGTGCTGTTCGGTTCGCTATCGACGACCGCAGACGCAACACGGAGTGTTATTTTTTTCACTTCGTCTGCGCCGACGGCAGACAACGCGCGGATTCGCGCGTCACGAACCGCAGGCTGTACATCGTCGCCGAGAATAGTCGTTCCGAGGATTTGATACTTGGTGAATACTTCCGTCGAGCCGTCCATGTGCATTTCATCAACCAGTGTTTCAATGCTCACGGGCATACCGCCGAGACCCTGTTTCTCGATCTTTTCGACGAGTTCCACCGCGTACCACGTCCATATATAACCGGTTCCGACTATCCACTTTTTCCCGTCGCGTTCTTCAAAGCGAATATCGCTGTCGCTTTTGAAATAGCCGACGATTCTTTCGGAGGTTGCACCGATGAACGACGGTACTTTGTTCCCGTCCCTGTCGATAACCTCCGTAAAGTTGTGTCCGTCGCCTATCTTGTTTCCGACATAGGCAACGAGTATGGGTGTTTCCGCAAAGAGCCTTTTGTGTTCTTCAAGTCGTTCGTAGCGCCAATTGTTTTCATTGACCGCTCCGTTCAGAAGCCACACTTCGACTTTTCTTTGCAGACCCTTTGTTTCGGCGCACACGCGGATTTCGCCGTCTGCGGAGAATCCCCTCGCCGTGCCGCCGATATTTACGGTCTTAAAGCCGTTCATGCCGTCTTATCACCGTCCTCCGTGAAATACTCTCTGCACCACGAATCAAAGCTTGTTTTGCTCCCGCCGTCTGTGTCCCAACGCGCCCACGCTTCAAGAAATTTCGTACAGTCTTGCGAATTTTGGAGCATGAGTTCCTCCGCTTTGAGCGCCATTTCTCGGAAACCGCCGTTGTCGGTTGCGTTGCGGAAGCCTTCAAGTGCTTCATGTATGCTGTCCATCACCCGCAGAACGAGCGCAAAAACATCGTTCACGCTTTTCAGTTCCTCGCGCCAGTCAAGTTCGGGCGTTGCGGGATATTCAGCCATGAGATGGCGTTCGTGAAGCATATCTGCGAAATCGTCGAACCGCAGCGGGTACTTGTGTGCCTGCCTGTGTATCGCCGCTGCGAGATTCGGCATACCTTCCTCGATATAGGCGTATTCCTGCGCCGTATCGAGAAAACGGTTCGCCGTCTGATACGCCGCTATGACAGCCCTTGCGGGGTCGCGTATCGGCGCATAAAACGGATTGCCGTAGCCGTATGTTTCTCTGAAATTCATTCCTGTGTACCTCAATACAAAAAGCAGAGCTGCAAACACACCGCTTCTGCGATGTTTCACAGCCCTGCTTGGCTTTTTGTACTCACAGCACCCTTTGCCGTGAGCGTGTATTCAATGTGTTAATCTGCCGTCAGCCGCGCCCATATGCCCGTTACAGCCGTAGTGTTCTTCATATACCAAATAAGCACTTGCGCATAGCCGCTCTCTTACTCCGAAATCAGCGTAAATGCCGCTCTTGCGCGTGCTTTTTGGGAAGAAGCGTTTGCGCTCACGCAGACGAGCAATTGCGCACATCCTTCGATAAGAAAGATTGCCGCACCGTCACCGCTGCCGACCCTGCCCGAAAAAACATTGAGGGTTTGCATATTTATTCCGGCGAGCATATCGAGCGGAACGTTCCCTCCTTCTGCAAGAAAGCCGCAATACACAAGCAATTCCTCTCTCGTGGGTTCTGTTCCGTAGGCATCAACCCATTTCTGCCGCACTGCTTCCCACATCTGCGGAGAAATGGGAGCGGTTGAACCAAACACGGCTACGGTCCCTTTCAATTCCCCCGCCGTGTCGGAAATAGGGAGTTCCACTTGCAATGTGTCTGCATCGGCATTGTCGATGAGTACGGCTTTGCTGATTTGATCGTTCATCACAACGCCCGTGGAAGGGTCGTTGCCGTCAACATACAGGTCGATTGTATTTATTCGTTTCATTGTTTCCTCCGTTATGTTATTTTACAGGTGAACGACGCATTTGACAGCACGAAGGCGTTTCTAAACGAGCCGCCCGCAACCGCCACTTGGCACATATCACCCGAGCGGAGCGTAGGGAGGTTCGAGATGTACGGCAAGTCAAGAACCGTGTCGTCTGCTACCAACCGCACCCTGCATACCGTTCCGTTCGGCGCTGTCACAACACGCGCCTTGTAGGTACGGAAGCACTCTCTTGTCTTTTCCTTTATCCGCTCGTCGCATATCCGCTCGATCATGCGACGGAGTTCGCCGCTTTCTTCTATAAGGCTCATACGGCACTGTCCTTTCGTTCCTTCGGCAGCATACCTACCACCGTTTTCGATACCCGCAGAACCTTTATAGAATCTTTCGACGAGCGTATTTCAACATCGTCGCCGCTCTTTATTATCGCTCTTATGACGGCTTCAATGTCGGCTATTGTGTCAATCGCCCGTTCCGTACGCATCTATCGCATCCTCCGTGCTTTCTCCTGCTTCGCCCGCGCCGACTTCCTCTATCGTCTTTCTCGGTCTGCCGTTCTGCGGCGGGAGACCGCCGTTCGTGTCCTGTTTCATTGTGTATGATGTTATAGGCGGTATGAGCATATCCAACATTCCGCTCTCGCTTATGCAGTGCATCATCGAAAGCTTGTCGAGCCAGCTCTGCCCATCAAGCGCCGCAAGAATAAAATGTGCCGATGTGTCGCCGTTTGCAAGCGCTTTCTGCGCGTTCTCGCGGATTTTGTCGTCTGTGAAGATCGTGCCGAACATTGTAAAGTCCCAATCGTAATTGAGCCGCAGTGAAGCGTATATCTGATTCATCATGCGGCAGAATTGCGGGTACACCGTTGCCGTAACAAAACGGCTTTCTATCTGCTTTGACGCTTCGACTTGCGCCGCCTTGACATCTTCTGCTACGGGGAGTATTGACGAAAGCCCCGCTTTTTCCATGCCGTAGCGGTTGAAGCTTTCGCTTATCTCGTTCGCGTTTGCGCTTGCGGCATAATCATGCGACTTTATGTCGTCCACAGGCGCGGTATAGAACGCCGTGCCGCCCGTATTGTTCGCCGCCATCATTTGGTTAAAGTACGATTCAAACAACAGCCTGCCGCCGACAGACAGCTTGTACGCATCTTCTTTGACCGTGCCGTTGTCCGAAAAGTACGGTATCGAACCCGTGAATATCTTTATAAGCGGGTTCAGAAGCAAACTCAATTGTGCCTGTTCGTAGTCGCCCTGTTGCCCGTAGGTAAGCATAAGCCCCGCAAGCGGAGGAACGACGGCGGCTATCGTGTCGTCTATTTCGTATGTCCACACGCGCTCAACGGGGAGCGACACCCAGTAAAGCCAACGCCCGTTTTGCATAAACAAGCGCGGATTCCCTGCGCCGCCATCCGCTATGTTTTCGGGGTAAAGGTTAAGCCGCTTGCCCTTGCACATCACGCTTGGGCGCGAAGCGTACACGACTTTTGTTCCCGTTTTCGGCGGCTCGAATATAGCGTTGAAATCGTCAAGGTACGGGTCGAAAAGGTCGCCGAATTGCTTTACATCCGTGCCGGGTTGCAGGAAGTACATCATATTGAACGACACGGTGTACCCGCTCACGGAATTGTACCCGATTATCGTACACCAATCCTCGGGAAGCTGCTGCAAAAACGCATACTCGACCTTGTTGTGCGCTTTGTCCACTTCATAGCGCGGCACATAGTACACTTTGCCGAGTGTTGCGCACTGCCCCGCTATCTTGTGAGCGCACATTTCCGGGCGCATAGTTTTCGACAGCTTATCTAAAAGCGACGCTTCACGCTTGAAAGCCTTTTCTTTCGCTTCCTCGCCCGTTATGTTCACGGGGCGCGTGTAGTGATGGTAGGTCGGTATGTCCTGCGCTGTCTTTGTTATCTTGAAATACGGGTATGCCGTATGCCGCAACGTCTGCGACACTGCGCGCAGCCCTACTTCGTTTTCGTATGCCGCGCGGAGCATATCTCCGACTTGTTCCTTTGAAAATTCCGCGGGAAGTGTCGGTATGCCTTTGACACGGGCGTTCTGTATCTGCGGTTGGTTCGCCATGAACCCCGCACGCCCGAAAGCCGATTCAATCGCGCCCGTTGACAGCATGGGGAAATACTGACTTGCTATTTTGTTGTACCGTTCGATAACTTTTTCCGTCACCGTCGGTTCGCGTTCAAGCTCGACGGTCGCAATCGTTTCCGACATGGAATTTTACTCCTTTGCGGCGTTTTCGGTTTCCCGTTTCAATTCTCTTTCGAGGTTGTCCAGCAGCTCGTCAAGCGTGACTTTTATCTTCTCTGCATTCGCGCTTATGTATTCGGCGTTTATAGCCGTCTGGCACTGCGCAAGCCACGCTTTTTCATCTGCTGTGAGCTTTGTATACAGTTCGGCGGGAAGCTTTGCAAACGAGCCTTTCGGCTTGCGTGTCGAATACACGAGCATTCGTGTGAGCTTGCCGCCGCAATATGAATATGTGATGCCGTGCGGCGTTTCCTGCACAGCGCCTACATAGAGGGAATACTTTTTCTGTTCCATAAGTTAAGACCTTCTCGCCTTTCTCTGTTTAAGCAGTTCCGCACGGGGAGATGTGAGCTGCGGTACTGTCGGAATAGTTGTCGGAGCTGCCGTTTCCGCCGCGTTTTCGCCGTATCTTTCGGCGATCATTACTCCCCATGAAGATTTTGCCGCGTAACGTTCGACGCGCCGCGCATCTTCAAGTATCTGCGCAAGCCGCAAAGCGTATTTCAAAGCCGACCATATATCACGCTGTATCGCCTGTGTCTTGCGTTCCTCTTTGCGCGTAAGACCGCTCACGCGGGTTCGGAGGTTCGCAATCTGCTGACAAAGCAAGTCGCTTTTGCGATACGGCAGGATTATTATCCTATCGCCCTTGTCACTCTTTATACCATGCGCTTTCTTGTACTCGTTCACGCCTTCGAGCGCGTTCGGTATCGGCAATTCAACATTTCCGCGCTCAAATTCCGTCTGTGCGTATTCGATCATAGCACCGTCGGCGTTTGCCGTGCCGTATGTTCCGGCTTTCAGCGGCATTATGACGGGCAACGCGCCCGGCTGTTCGAGCGCCGACATTTCGTGATTGATACAGCACAGCGGCGGCATTCCGTCCTCCGGCGGCTTCATCAATTCCTCGACGATTTCTGTGCCGTATGCCTGCGCGTCAACGACAATATATGTCGTTTTGCCGCCGTCAAGGCAATACTTCTTCCAAAGCTCTTTCAGTTTCTTTGCTTGCAGATATGCCGACGGAGGCGGCGGGTAACTGTCCATGAATACCGCTTGCTTGCGGAATTTATCCTTTTTGTCGCGGTTTGTAAAGGGCGTAAGCTTCAACACAACATCCGCGCACTCGGCGTTTTTTCGTCCGTCTGCATACGAGACATCGTGTGCGACAATATATGTCGCTTCCGTGTCGCCGCAATGCTCAAACTCGACAGCTTTCAGCCTGCGGCTTCTCGCAAGCACTTCGTCATTTATCAGCGGGTTTTCATCCGTGCCGATATAAAGCGCTTCCATTTCGCGCATCCACGCTTCCTGCGTTGATGTAGCGCGTTCGTTTTTGTAATACTCAATGGAGCGGAGGTTGCACATCAAAGCGACTTGCCACGGTATATCTATGCAGAATCCGTCGTACTTTTCGCCGAACATCATCTGCTTCAACGCCGTTGCGCGGTATATCGCAAAGGCTTTATTCTGCCGTGAAGCCGCGTTGGATATGTAGCATTGCTGTAATTGCGGGAAGCACCTGTCTTTCGCGTTATTTACGCGGCGCTCCAAACGCAAGCCCTTCTTTGTTTCGTTCTCAAAATCATCGAAAGGAAAGCCGTTTTCGCCTTCCTGCGCCATTTCTTCACCGACTATCGTTGAGAACGAATCGCCGCGAGGCGCGTACATCGTAAATTCCGAGCCGTAGCTTGTGGATATGCGGAACATTTCCGCGCGGTCATTGTTGCGATTCCATATCCCCGTTATCGCAGGGTAGCACTGTTCGAGCGTTGAGAATGTGCTTGAAGCAAGCAAAGCACTTTGTTTCTGTGCGGGTGCGAAATAGCGCGTTTTTACGCCGGGATAAAATGTGCCTTGATGAAGCTTGCCGCCTATAAGCACAAAGGTTTTCGTTATACCTCTTGCACCCGTGGTATATACATTCCTGTACCGCGCATTTATCCTCATCATTACGCGCTGGACAAGTTCAAGCCCGAAAGGCGCGTTATCTGCGCGGAGAAGGTCAAAGAAATAATCGGGATAGTATCGGAAGAACGAGACCAGAAGCGCGGCGCTCCGAGGATCTACATTCTCATAATCGAACGCTTTTTCAGTAGAAACTTTTTCCCACTTTCCAGCCTTCCTGTTGAAGGACATCTTGCCGCCGCCGTATGCTGTCGGCATTATTCGTCACCTTTTGCCGGGCGCACACGGGTCAATCCCGCATATTCGCGATTTTTGCGCTCCTGCTCCGTTTCTTCGGGCAGAAACTCGCCATACGCATCTTCGGGCAACATCTCATCGGGCAAGTCAATGACGGTCGGCATATCGCCATTCTTGCGCATTGTGTTGTATGAAGCAAGTATCAGTTGGTCTGCAACATCGAGCGAATATTGGTACTTCGGGCTTTTGAGGAAGTTATCGCGAAGGGCTTCGACAAGATCGTCATACGAAAGCAGTTGCCCTTCCTCCATAAGCCCAGCCTTTTCAAGCGCCACAACGAGCGCGTCCATGCGCATATTTTCAACAGGCTTTTCGTCTTTCTTGCGCATTTGCTCTGCGGCAAGCATATCATCATTCATTTTCTGAATGGCGGCGGATTCCTTTATTTCCGACTTTGCGAAAAGCCAGTTTGCAACGAGCGAACGCTTGCAGACCGTGACGAGCGTTTCTTCCATGCGCGGATCAATCGTCACGCCTTTATAGCGTTGAAGCCAGCTTTCGTATTTTTCATCAAGCTCGTCGTACCGCTCGTTGGTAAGCGGGAAATCCTTGTAAAGCGGCTCCGTTCCCCATTTGCGGCGCTGTGCTTCCGTGCCGGGCTTTATTCTTTCGTTGTTGAGAAACTTTCCGAGGTCATTTTCGGAAAGATTTTTGCCGAAAACTCGGCGAATGTCCGTGATTCCGCTTTTGAATCCGCCGTTTTCGCCGCTTTTATCTATCGAGGCTTTGTAAATCTTCCAGTGGTCGCCCTTCATTCTGCAAATGTCCTCGGGGACAAGCGACGGCACGAACGCCGTGTCGGTTATCCCGCACATGATAAAGAGGGCGATATGCGTTCCGTTCGTAGCTTCAAGCACTTCGAAATATGCCGCAAGCTGTCTGTCGTTCTTTGCCACGCTTCGCTCCTCCTCCGCAAAACAAATTAAGGGCAGGACACAGACGCTCAAAACCGCAACATTTTGTTTTTGCCGTTGCAGTTCTGCACAACATCTTGTGTTCTGCCCTTAAAATATCATATAAATGGCGATTTGTCAAGTTTGCCCCGCGTGAGAAACTGCGCGAAACCGCTTTTTGCGGTCAAAATAGGGTGGATTGCGCCGTTTCGCGCTCGAATCTCTCACAAGACTTGTCGGAATACGGCTTGTAAAGCTCACAGCCGACAAATTCAAGCCCCAGCCGATAAGCCGCGATTCGGCTTGAACCGCTTCCGAGGTGCGTGTCGATAATGCGATCTCCGGCATTGGCAAACTTGCGGAATGTCCATTCGTAGAGTTCAATCGGCTTCTGCGTTGGGTGGAATCTGTCCTCTCTGCCGCTTCCGCCGTTCGTGTATGCTTCATACATTTCGGCGTTTCGGAAGAAGCTTGTCCATGCGTATTCAACGGGTGACATGGAAAAGCCCTCCGTCGGCACTTGCTTCTTGCGCAGTATGATGAAGCACCGCGTCGGCGGCAAGTCAAAGTAGTTGCCGCCCCATATAATTTGGTTCTTGCTTATTCGGAAAAGCTCATCGAAATACTCTTTTGGTGGCGCTTTGTCCCATGTCCGTATGTCCTCGTCAAAGATACCCCCTGTTTGGTATTTCGCCGCCCACGTCCCGCCCGTCCGCGACATCGCGCCGAGGTCGTATTTTGAGAACCGCTCCCCGAACCGTTGCCAAGATCGTACTTGTCTGCCCAGTTGCCGTGTCCTCCGAATCTCCCCTTCGCGTTGCGGAATTTCCGCTCCGCGGGGGTCGGCTCTCTCTGCATTAACAGATTGTGAAGCATCGCCGTAAGGCGGGTCAACACAAGCGAGGTCGAAATACTTGTCGGGGACGGTGCGCATATACTCCATGCAGTCACAATTAAGTGCGATTTGCTCTGCCATGATTTTCCCCGTTTCTCAAATACCGTATGCGTTCGTTGCGGAGCTGCGTTTCAACATCATTCGGGTACAGACCGCATATTGCGCACATCCAACAGAAAATGTCGCTTTCAAAGAAGTGTTCAAGCTCCACCACACCGTATGCCGCAACATTAAGCACGACACCGCTCGTCTTGCCCGTGCGGTACAACCGCCGCCAATCTCTGACGGCGGTTAAAAGCACTTCACGGCACATCATGCGCACGGCACGGTCGAAATTCACATATTTTCTTTTACCCATTCTTCAAGCGTTCTCTCCTTTGCGATTTCGTCATGCAAACGGTTCAGATAAAAGTTTGCTTTCTCTAAGTCCTCGCGCGGCTTGCCCTTTAAGCGATATCGCCACACATATTTCATGGCGTTGCCTTTCAGATAACCGAGAAATTCGTCCTTGCTCATCGAAGCCTTTATAGCGTCGATACACTCTATCTCGCCGTTCGTGTAGTGGGATGGATGGTTTACCATATCGCGTACGGGTGCTTTTACTTCTTGTTCGTGCATTTCGGCTCCTTTGTTTCAATCAGTGATGGTGCCGTACACAAAATGAGGGTGCATGGGTATATATGCACTTCCATATCCTCAAAGGGCACCTTTTTGCAATGTGGGCACCGCACACCTTCGGGTTTTCCCACGTTCTTTATCATTACATTGTTAGCAACGAGACTTAAACTTCCGCTGTTCCGAACGTCACGCAATGGGAAAACGCCGTTTTCCTTTCTGCCGTCCTGCCGTACAAATGTGAGTTCGAGTTTATTGATCTCGTTACCGCAGTTTTTGCAGCGGGGATACCTCTTGCTGATTTCTTCCAGCGCATCTATTCCCATGCTACGAGCCTCTTTCGCTTTCCCCGCATCTTTTTCGCCTTCACTGTGCAAAAGCGTATGTATGGCTTCTTTAATCGTCATACTCATCTATCTCCTTTTCTATTTCGTTCCACACGCGCATAAGCTCTTTTCGCGGCAGCCGCCCATCGGCGGTGAACCGCGCGCCCATCGTTTCAAGCGCAATAAACGCCGATTCGAGAGCGGAAAGTCCGCCGTGGTGCAGCGCGGGCTTTCTGTAATACGGTTTCGCGTTATAAGCAAACTGATTCACCATATCGCACAAAGCCTGCTTTGCCAGAAGGGAAGAATATTTATCGTTCATTCGCGCCCTCCGTTTTGAGCTTGCTTTTTGCAGCAAGCCCCTCAACGAATCGTACCGCCTCATCCGCCGTGCCGCATATCTTTATGACTTCATCGCCGTATGTTCGGAATACGCTTTCATACCACGCCATGTAATCCTTTTCTCCGGTGTAGTTTCGGCATGTGGTGATGTGTCGTATGGGATAGGGTTGCGATTCGCGGTAGACGACAACGGTGACTTGATTATTCATCGGCACTTTCCGTTTTCCTCCTCTATCATGACGAGTTTTTCGCGGTAGCCTGCTTCGTATCTTATCCAGAATCCCGCGGGTATGCCGAGCGCCACTTCAAGGCACTCGGCAACATACGGTGTAAGCGGGGTTTCGCCGTTAAGAAGCGCTTCCACATATTTCTCTGTCCACCCCAGCTTTTCGGCAAGGTCTTTCGCGGTCATGCCGCGATCTTCAAGCTGTTCTTCAATGGTTGCGCCGGGCGGTATGGCAATGTAGGTTTTGCTCATTTTGTATTCTCTCATTTTTCTCTCCTTATCGGGCGTATATTTGCCTTTTGCGTGAATAATGATTCATTGCCGCAAGAGATTTTCGCGAGCGTTATACTCATCCCGACATATCCCTTCGGCACATATGCTTCATCGTCCAGTATGTACCCCACACGGACGACAAGAGAATTTCCGGTGTAGTAATCTTCGCCGTCCTCTCTATCCGTTTCGTTCAGCGCAAGGTAATCGCCCACTTGAAAATCACGGTCGTTTTTGCGGATTTCAAAAGTCTTTTTGCCTTCGCTGACTTTTGTGAAAAAGCGCCTTTCACATTTAAGCTCATGTATCATTTTCAATCCTCCATTTTTGCCCCGCAGTGAGGGCAGTAATTTGTCAATATCCACATATGGCAGTCCGACACAGCACACTTACCGCACCGGGAGCAGCACCAGCTATTGCGTTTCGCGGGATCGCGAAACCATATCGCGTATTTCACTTCTTGCACATCGGCGGCGGGCGCATCATACAAAAGCTGATTCAGTTTTATATGAACCATGCTGTTTACTCTCCGATTCTGCCCACTTCTCACCTTCTGTTGCGCCGCTTTGTATGCCGCGCCTTCATCTTCAAGCATTTCGTCAGCATTTATGTATTTCGGCATTATCTTCTTTCCTTTCTCCTTGACTGCAATAATCGTCAGCTCGGAACATATCCCACTGTTCGCCGCCGTTGTAGAATTGCGAATTTATATGACAAATCCCAGTAACGCTTTCCCAGTAGAGACAGTCCTTGCACCTCACCACGGGCGCATACCCCGCTTCCGCAAGCAAGCGCGACTGTTTCAGTGCCATGCACATTGCAAGCCTCATGTTCTGACCCGCTCTGTCGGGGCAGTTGTCAACGCAGTCGCACCTGTTAAGGCACTGCTCCCACGCTTCGCACATGATGTCCATCATTTTCTCTTGTTCTTCGGGGATTTTGACGTTTTTGCTTTCTCCGTAGTCTCTGAATGACATTATTTCTCACCTCTGTCTAAAAGTTCTCTTTCCCTGTCCAACCGTCCGCAGAAGTACGCGGCGCTCTGCTTCACGGTTTCGTAATTCGTGCAATGCGTTGCATCTGCGTTGTGAAGGCTTCCGACATTCCACATTGCGCAAGCGTATTCGTGTATGCAGTCTCCGCAAGTCTGTGCGGGTTTCTTCGGCGGTCGCACTGCTTTCATTCCTCGTCACCTCTGTCTACCGCTTGCCCGCAATACGGGCAAAACTTGTATTCTCTCAACGCTATGTTATTTGCGCAGGCAGGGCATAGGTTGAATATCCATGTGTGTTTTTTGCCCGTTTCTTCGTCCTCATCCTCGAATAATGTTGTCACCGTGCATTTCTGCGGCATCTGCTTTTCGAGCGCCTGCATACCGAGCGCAACCGCTTTCATTGCGGGCGGCTCCTGCCGTAGCAAGTACCTTTCAAGGTCGTTGAACGCTTGTTTTGCCGTCCATTTTTGGTCAAAGTTCAATGCTTGTTCGTATGTCATTTCGTTTCTCCTCTCTTGAATCGTTCGAGCTGTTCCGCAAGACGGATGTATTCGGGATGGCGTATCTTTTTAAGATACCGTTCCTTTCTATCCCGCGTGAAGTTTGCCACCGCCGCACGGGCTGTCAGACCGTTTGTCAGTTCAAGCCCCGAGCGAATGTCTATCAGAATGAACCACCGCACACCTTTGTACTCGCACAGCGCAATGCCTACTTCGATTTTCGAACCATCGGGCATTTTAACTTTCTTTACATTCCCGATAACCCGTTCGTACTTTTCACCTTTCGTGATTATGTAGTATGTTTTCAGCATGATAACCTTCTTATTGCAGTTTGACTTTGTGTAATTCTTTATGGCACGACACGCAAAGGGTCATGAGATTTTCGGGTTCGTCGCCGCCACCTACGCACACAGCCTTGATATGATGAACATTCAGTTCTCCGTCGTCTATGGGAATAAATATCCCGTGTTGATTCTTAAAAGCATGGAATGTCCCACATTTTTGGCAGGTAAAATTGTCGCGGTACAGTATTCGCAACGAATATGGATCGCGCCCACGATTCCATACCGTTATACGGGCGTACTCTTGACTACATTCGTCGGAGCAGAAGCTTTTACGTCTGCCGCTTAAAGGTTTCCCGCACCATCGGCAATGTTTCGGCTCAACATAATTTGGACAGTCGAAATATATCTCTCTGCCGTACAGTTTTGCCGCTTCGTACAGTGCGGGAAACGGACGGCGCGTTCCGTTGCGTTGCCACGCTTTCAGCATTTCTTTTCCCCCTCAGTCGTGCGGTTGAATTTTGCAAAGGGTGTTTCGGCATTCAATTTTATCGCCCGGATACCACTCGTTCGCCGCTCCTTCAACATATTCGGATGTTATGATCGGGTAAAATTCGGTCATTTCCGTATCAAAGTCTTTTGCCGCCACTCCCTCGAAAGTGCCCTTGCGACGATGTTTTACCGTAAGTTTTGTTCCTGCTTTAATAATCATTTTTTCTCCTCTCGGTCGGTCGAATCGTTAGCATTGTTTTTTCCTGCCATCACTTCGCGCAGCGCATCCATCGTCGTTTCTTTGGATATGAATTCCTCCTGCTCCTCCTCATTTTCATTCTCCCACACTATACCCGCAAGCACGAACCATACGCACGGAAGCGCTACGCCGTTGCCCCACATTTTGTATTCGGCGGCATCGGTGCGCGGATTTTTAAGCCATTTTGATATTTGCTTATCCGTTTTCTTCTTTACACCCATCAGCTCAGAGTAGGTATCGAACACCTTGCGGAAAAACTCAACATCGCCCTCTCCGGCGTTGTCGCACCAATCATCGGGAAAACCCTGCAACCTTGCGCATTCGGTCGGCGTGAGCCTGCGCACACGGTATTCTATGTCCATGCACGCGCCCGCGCCCTTCGCAACGAGTGTCGGTTGCAGTTCTTCTTCAATGACGGGTTTGTACTGCGCGTTCTTGCCTTGGTTGAAGGCATCTCTGCCGATTCCGTAAGTTGTCGGCTCAAAAAGTATCTGATCGTTGTTGCACGAAAGTGTCGCGCTTTTGTTTTCTTGTATCAATGCTCCTTTACCCCCCCTTCACATCCGCAACGGATTTTAAGCAACAGCGGCACATTGTTGCCGCCCGTACCCATGCGGGATGAAAGTGTTTGTATAACATCTTCGGTGCGCAGCTTTACGCGGCTGTCGTGCGGGTGATATTCATTCACGAATACGTCTTTCAACCACAACCACCCCTCCCTGGTTTCTTGTTGCATCACTGCCGGAAGTGTCTATCGTCCGCGCAGTGTCGGCTTCGTAAAATCCGCTGTGCGGGTTTGCAGATTTCATTGAGTTTGAGGATTTGGAGCATATGCCGTAGCATATTCCGGCAGCGGGTGTCACCCTGGCTCGGGGCGTTGGACTTTTTTCAATCTCTGCTCCCGCCGAGCGCGTTTTTGCCGATACCTCGCCGACTGCTATTTCAGAAGGAACCAATATGCCGCCGAAATTGCCTTTGTCGGGCATACGCTGTTCGCCGCCTGCTCCGCTTGCCGTTAAGGCTCCCGTTTGCTCTCTGCCATCCCACGAGACTGCGCCAGCAACGCCGCTTTCAGAATTTCGGAAAGCTCTTTGCCGTGCGCGGAAGCCCTCCGCAGAATACCCAGACAAGCCCTCGGTGTCAAATAATACTTTTCCTGCACCCCCCTTTGTAAAATCTGCGACAAGAAAGATGCGTTTTCTTCTTTGGGGTACTCCCCAATATTGCGCGTCAAGTGTTCGCCATGCGACGGAATAACCGTCTCCCAAGATTTCGCCTGCCGATTCCCACTTCGCAGGTCGAGGAATTGATACTTCTTCTTTGATTCCGCACACCGCTTTGAGGACTGCGCGGAAATCTTCTCCTTTGTTGGAGCTGAACGCTCCGGGGACATTCTCCCACACGATGTATCTTGGATATCTGCCACCTGTGGCACACCTCATCTCTTTTATAATTCTTATTGCTTCGCGGAATAAGCCGGAGCGGGAGCCGTCAAGCCCTGCTCTTTTCCCGGCTGTACTCATATCTTGACACGGTGAGCCAAATGTGATGATGTCCACCGGGTCTATTTCTGCGCCGTGGATTTTGGAAATATCGCCGAGGTGCTTCATTTTCGGGAAATTCTTGTGCGTGACCCATATCGGGAACGGCTCGATTTCCGATGCCCACAACGGCTTTATTCCCGCCAACATTGCGCCGAGCGGAAAGCCGCCCGAGCCGTCAAACAAACTGCCCAATGTCAGCATGACAACCTCCCAAAATATTTTGTAAAGTCCCTCGGGCTGCTGCCCGTTGCGATTTTGTCTGCCTGTTCACCCCGCACTCTGAAAAAGTGCCATTTCGCGCGTTGGTTTGAGCTTGTCACCAATGCGGACAACACGCCCTGCTCCGTGAGCCACGCTTCCTCCACGCGGTGTGTCACGGACTTTTTCAATGCCGCCACCGTCATAATCCGTACCTCTCCTTCAATTTTCGTGTCCGAAGGTTTCTCCTCCCGACCGTTTCGCTGTGTGCGTAAATGTTTATCTTTATCTTTTCGTACTGCGCATCACGCTTGCGCACATACTCTGCCCATTCTTTACATGATGCGGCGCACCCGGCTTTACGGTTTGGACAATCCCGCTTTGCCTTGCGGTCATAGCAGGGCGTTTGTGCATCCGTTGTCACTGCTGCCTTCCTCCTTTTCCTTCTTCTTTCGCTTCAAGCCCCGCCTTCACGATGGCTGCCGAGCTTTTGAAGTGTCTGCCGAACCATTCGCGCCATTCTTTACACGAACGGTATCTGCGGCATCTGTCAGCCCCGATTTCCTGTGCCGTGCGGCATTTGTTGCACGGGCAGTCGCGCATCGCCGGGTGAAGCTTGTCCTCGGTGTGTTCGCACTCGTTCTTTTTTATGAGCGCACGCGCTTTCACGATCTCCGTCCTGCCGCATTCACAGCGCACCGTATAATCAATCTCGGAATTACACGCGCGTTGTTTTACGGCGATAACCTCATACTGCCCGAATTTGTCGCCGATGTTGTATCGTTTCATAGTTGACTAAAAATCCTTTCTGTTAAGCGCTGCTTGTATAACCTCGTCGGTATTGAAAGATTGACCGTTTTTCGGCGTTTCCTCTTTCGACCCGCTTATTTTGTATCGGTTCTCGTCTTGAAGAATCCATTTTAAGATCGTTGCGTAATGGTTTGCGTATTCCCTGTTTTTTTCGACCATGTAAGCCGACAGAAGGTCAATGTATCGTTTCTTCCCGCGGCTTGCCAAGTCGTTGTATTGCTTGTCCGTGAGTTTCACATTGCGAAAAGCGCCAAAAAGGTGCATAGGGTTTTCCGCGGGCGTAATAGTAACCTTCGGGATTTCAGTTTTCGCCGTGCCGATTTGCGGAGTTTCTATCATCGGCGTTTCTATCGCGCCCAAAACTGCGACATGGCGCGTTTTCGCCGTTCGGTTGACCGCTACAAGTCCTGCGTGTTCGAGTGCCGTCAGAGCCGTTTCTATGCTGTCCTCGCGCGTTCCCGGCTTGTCCGGCATAAGATATTCGCGGAGGTTCCTTGCCGTTGCGTTTATCCTGCCAAGCCACGGAGCGGCTTGTTGCATTCGACCGTAAAGCAGCTCTTGAAACGGCGTTAAGCCGCGCCGTGCGGAGCCGTTCATTTCATCACGCCCTCCACACTTTTGAGAGGTCAACGACTATTCCGCGTTCCGCAAGCTCGTTGTTGAGGGCTTCAATACCTTCTTCGGCGTAACCGTTCAGCACCTCTGCATACGCATCAACGAATTTGCGCGTTGTTTCTTCGTTCAGCCCGAAAAGGTCGTCAGCCGCAAGTATCGCGACGCTGATACAGGTCTGCGCCGCTTGATACGCGATAGCTTTGTCGCGATTTCGTTCTATCTTCTTTGTGCAAGCGTTCATTTTGCCGTCCTTCTGCCGTACTCGGCGATCAGCAGGGCTTCTGCCATGCCGTCGTGTTCTTTTCTGCATTTTGCCGTTCGGAGAAGATTCACTTTCGGGAAAAGCCGTCTGCATACTTCGCACGAACGCCCTTTGTCGCTGTTCAGCCCGTATGCGTTCTTCCACTTCTGCGGCGATACGAGCTGATACGGCGTTTCCGTTGCTTCCAGAACCCCGAGGATGTAGCCGAACGACTTTCCGAAATTGAACATTGAAGTAACGCCCTGCCCCGGCATAGCGCCGACCTTCTCCACGAAAGCGACCGTTTCGCCCCGATGCGCCGTACAGACCTCTATAAGCTGCTCATCGCTGTAAGGGAATGTTTCGGCTGTGCGCTCGGCACCGTCGTTTATCACGGCAATGCCGCCGCTCTTGCCGGGGTCTATGCCTATATGTATCATTCTGTTGCTCCTTAAAAATCGTAATCATCGTCCGGCATCACCATTTCCGTTTCGGGTTCGGGTCTGGGTTGGGGTCTTGCCGGCACCAACGCGCCCGGCTTTGTTTCCGCACCGTAGTTCTTCTTGAAGTCCTCGACGGTGACACGCTTTTTCGGCTGCATACCCATCAGCATTGCCGCCATGCGGTTCGGGCACACGACGCTTTCAAGCCGCACTTCGTCGTAGATAACGACTTGCCCCTCAGCGTTCGTAAATTCGCGCGTAATCAGCACGCCCTTGATGTCCACACGCTCAAACGGTTGCAGGGTGCGCGCCATTGCGTACATTTCCTTGTTTGCGTTTGAGAGCGGCAACGAGCAGTTCACCATCATGTACCGTTGGGCGTATTGCTTCGGTTTCGTTTCAAATTCCTCGTCCGTTTCGCCCGGCTTGCGCTTCTGCTCGACTTCGACCTTCCTCACGCGGTATGTGACCGCGAAGGTCAGTTTCATCGTTTTAATGTTTCTGTCGTACCATTCCCTTACGGGAACGCCTGTGCGCCTGTGGTTTTCGTCATACGGCACATAGACGTTCCCGCTTGCTTGAATGTTCGTGTCCCCAAACTCGTCAAGATACTTGATTATCATTCGACTTCATCGAAAAATCCGTCTACATCGTCGGATTCCTTCGGCGGCGCGGCTTTCTTTGCGCGTGCCGCCTTCGCGGGTTTTGCTTCGGGCTTTTCTTCGGCTTCGGCGGCATCGTCCGTTATGATGTCGTTGGTGTCGTCAAAAAACTCTGCTTCGGCGGCTTCGGGCGTGGGCAGTGCGGGCGTTGTCATGTCCGCAAGGTTTATATCGTTCAAGGACTTGTCCTCGGCTTCCTCTGCCATGCGCATTTCAATAGATTTCGGTGCGCATTTCAGCACTTCGCGGAGTACATAGTTTTTCGCCATTTCGTCGAAATGCTGAATCCACGGCGTTTCTGCTTTCTTCTGCATTTTCCACGGGAGCTTACTTATGTCCGCGCCTTCGTCTATCTGCTTATAGAGGTCGTAGTCAAACGCCTTGCTGTACCGTCTCGCGTGTTCAATGACTGCCAGTTTCGACTTGTACACCGCTTGCGAAAAGCCGTTGAGCAGCTTGAAGTATGCGTAATAGCCGACAATAGGCTTGCTGAGGCGTTCTTCATCATCGGATATGAACGACAGGATGGGTTCGCCCGTTTCGGGGTCGCGCCCTTTGTATTCACCCTCGCGCACTTCCATCTTTGTGATCTTCGCGTATACACCCGTGCGCATTGCAAGCTGTACGCGCCCGTTCGTCATGATCTGAAACTGTGCCGTGTAGCTGTCGTAGTCGCCCTTCGTGCTGTTCCATCCCTTGCCGTAAGGGACGATCGCGTATTCTCCGAGCGCGGGTGACGGGGAAAGTTCAAGCGCTTCGCCCTGCAATGCCGCCGAAATGACCGTCGTTGCATCGCACTTTTGGAGCGTGGGGCTTACGCTTACCGCCGAAACGACTGCCGTCACGAAACGGTTGCGGCGCTTATCGTCGGCTATTGCCGAGCGGAGCAGCTTCTGGTATGCCGGGGATTGGATAGCCACGGAAAACGCTATGCGCTTTTCTCCATCGCCGTTTGCCTTTGCAAGTGAATTGTTTACTGTCTGCATTGTTTATTCTCCTTTCGGTACTTTGCTGTACTTTATGCCGTTCTGCCGCATATACACGCTCAAACCCTTTAACTGTTCGGGCGTACACGATACGCGGAAGTCAACGACCACAATCGCAATCGGTTCGGCTTCGTCCGCCTTGGCGGCTTCTTCTTCCGCCGCGGTCTGCGCTTGCGGGGCGGGAGGTGTTTCTTTTGCTTCTGCGGCGGTTTTTTCGGCTTGCGCTTTCCTGCTCTGCGCTTCGGCATAAGACTGTTTCAGCCGCGCATCGTAGGATATGACATTCAGCACGCTTGCGCCCTTTGCGTATTCGTCAAGCAGCATATTTTCAAAGTCGCTTCGGAGCGCCTTTATCGTTTCTACCTCTTTTGCGATGGTATTCACGATATCGTCTATCTCCGCCTGCGCCGCGGTAAAGCGCGTCGTGCGGTTCAGCCACTTTGTACGGCTTATCTGCTCATAGGTGCGAAACCCGAGTACACCCGCTTCCTGTGCCTTTTCTTCGTAATACGCTTTCAGAAGCAAGTTTTTTTCGCGTTTCTTTGCTTCCTCGGCGGTCTGTATCTGCCCCCAGAGGTTCTCACGCGCGGATTTCAGCACCGCCGTAACATCCTTTACCGCACTTTCAAATTGCTCATACGGCGCGAGATAGTCTTTCTTGACGGACTTCCTGCCCGTTTCTATGCTGTCAATGATCTTCATAATGTCCGCACTGCGTGTACGGGCTTTGTCGAAATCCTCGTCTGTCTGCAAGACAAGCGATCTGTCCGTTTCCGTTGCGGCTATCGCCCACTTGCGTATCTCCGAAATATTCGACAGTATTTGCGGCAGCTTCTCAACGAAATCTCCGTTGACCTTAAACTCAATCGTGGTAGGCGCGGTCGGCTTTTCAAACTCGGCTATCGCGCTGCTTATGCTTTCTTCCATGTTTTCTCTCCTTACAATGTCAGTTTTATAGGCGGTTTGCGTTTTTCTTTGACATACCGCCAGAATTTTTCCGCTTCGCCGATGATGTATTCGGTGTCGGCTTCCGCCCCTGCGGCGGATATGTTGTAGTTTCTCGTCTCCGAATTGCCGTCCGGGAAGCGCAGCTCGGCTGTCAGCACCGCAAAGCTGTAATTCATCACATAAAGCTGTTGCAGGACTTGACAATAGTATTTCTGCGGTATGCCGCTTCGCCACTCGTCTATTGCGGCTTTGCTGTTGATGAGCGCCGTCTTGCATTCCCACACACCCTGTTCGTGGGTTTCGATGTCGTAAAGCTCACCGTCGAGGGTGCATGACAGATACGGATATGTCGCGGAGTGGTACACTCGGTACGGGCGATATGTCATTAGATATCTGTCCTTGAATTTCAGCTCGAATAGCTTTCGTATGTACTGCTCCGCTTCCGTACCGTATGCCACTTCCGGCTTTGCGGATATGTCTTTCCCGCGTGCTTTCTTCGTTTTCTGCGCCCACAGCTCCTGCGGCGTTGACATATTCGAAGCACCGCATATAACGGCGATCTCACTCGCGCCTATGGAGCGCCATCTGTCCGCAAGCCAAGCCGCGCGGTTTTTATAGTCCGTGTAGGTCGGCGCGTGCTTTTCAGAACGGGAGGTCATCTTCATATCCTACATCCACAAACCCTGTTTCCGCGCCCGGTGGTGCGTACTGCGGCGCTCCGGAAGCGGCGGCAGGGGATGCCGAAGCCGCGCTTTCTTCTGAATACTCAGCTATCATTTCGTCCTTCTTCCCGCAGAATGAAGCCTTGTCCGCTTTTATCTTCGGAGCAGTCCGTTCTACGCCGTTCTTGTCGGTGTAAGAATCCGTCATCAGCTCGCCGCTTATGATTATCTGCGCACCCTTGCGGAAGTTCCGCGATATAAACTCTGCCGTAGACCCCCACGCTTCCACGCGCCAAAAGTCCGCCTTTGTTGCTCCGCGTGTGAAGCGGTTCACCGCTACGGTGAATGCACACACGCTCTTTCCCGTAGTGGTCACTTTCAGCTCGGGGTCATTCGTCATGTTCCCCATGAGAACCACGCTGCTAAATCCAGCCATTTCCTGTTCCTCCGTTGTTTGTTATTCTGTCTTTGAGTGCATACAATACGGTCGGGTCTATCCCGATAAAGCGCAGATAGTCCGCCGTTAGTATTTTTCCTTTTACGCCGAGAATGTCGTTCTGCCGCTTTACCCGTTGGAGGTATTCGCTTGCGACCGACTTGCAGAAGCCCGTCAGCTCGGCGATGTCCGCAAGCTCCAACACTTCTTTTGACAGTATCTCGCGCCGCCTTTCGACGGTCATTTTCATGCCGTTCACTTTTCCCCTCCTTCAAAGAACGCTTTGAAGCGTTCTGCACCATACTGCCCTTCGGTGATTTCTATAATCTCACGCACCGTGTATTTTTCTTTCGGTGTAATCGTTGAAAGAAAACGCTCCGTACCCGCGCGACAAGCCCCCGTGATAACGCGATACATAGTTTTTGCTTCTTCAAGCGGAATCTCCGAATCAAGTGCGAGACTTTTGTATTGCTCCGCGCCGCGATCTTTTGCAGATTTGAACGCCAAGTCCTCCAAGCCCTCGCGGAAAGTCTTGCAGTGCGCGTAATTCCTTCCGTCAAACACAACATTTCGACCGGGTATCTTGCCTTCGTAAAATGTGTATCCGTCTTTTTCTCTTGCATTCTTTACATGGGTCAGAATGTTATCGGCGTAAAGATATTTACCCGGGACATATGTGCCGTTTTTAAGCTTCTTATAATTCGCCGGGACGGTGATGCCCGTGCCGCGCAAATAAAGGGCGCCGCCAACCGTCAGCCCTTCGGGCAACGCGGTGATGGGCGTGTTGCGCAAATCAAGGTCGCCGCCCACCGTCAGACCTTCGGGTAGTGAGGTGATAGGCGTGCCGGACAGGTCAAGCGAACCGTATTCACTCTCTAATTTTTTAAGTTCTTCAATCGTGTATGTCATTTTCTTTCTCCATTATTTCAAGCTCCGCATTCGCGGCTTCCTCGCGGGATACGACTTCTGCAACGGGCGCAATCGTCACGCTGTGCTTGCATTTGTCCAGAAGCTCACACGAAACCGTGTACCATGATTTCGTCGGCGTTGCTCTCTCCGCAACCGTCCGCTTCGGCGGCGCGGGACGGATGATTATCGCGGTTATTTTGTCGTAATCAATACCTTTGCAGGAAACACCGTCTCGCCGCAGCATCGCCGTTTTCGCTTCTTCGAGTGTCACCGCCCCTTCCTCCGTTCCTGCACGTTTGATATAAGTACGAACGCGCCCATCAGAAGGCAAGCTGTCACGATCAGCACTATTGTTGTTTCTCTCATCGGCAGCCCCCGGCGCACGGCGTAATCTTCCGAGCCTGCCGCGATAAAAGCGCACAAGAAGCCGATCGCCGCGCATATTCTTTTAACGATGGTCATTTTCTTCTTCCTCCCAGTCGGCGACGATTCTTTCCGCCGCTTCATATGTTTCGGTATAAATCGGGCGGCTGTTGTCGCCCTCGTTGTGCGCTCTCATTACATCCGAAAGTCGGGATTGGTCGCAGTAATACCCCGCCTCCGTCAATGCGTCGCACAATTCCTTCAACTGCTTATTCAGCGCATACACACGCGCCTTCAAGTTCGATTTTTTCTGCATAAATGAAATTAAATTAATCAAATTTCAGAAAACCGCTTGACAACGCGGAAAATCCATGCTATATAGTCTTTGTAACAAAGTTCTTTGTTACGGCGTGGAAAGCGCGGAAAAACCGCGTTGTCGGGTTTTCTTTTTCCTTTGCGCTCTGGACTTTGCTTCTTATCGAGAGCGCTTCGAAAAGCTGTGATGTGCTTCTCCTTTCTGCGTATTGCGATATTTTATTTTCGTCCCTGCTTACCACCAACGGGATATTTATGCTCGGAAGCAGGGTCAAGGGCTTTTGCTTTTCTACGGGCTTGCGCGATACACCTTCGAATCGCGTATACGCAAGCCGCGTAAAGGTTTAAGGTTCAACTTGATTTTGGGCGCACTTTGAAAAACACCCTCAAAAATCGGTGTTTTCGCAGTATGTTTTCGGATTTTGGATATATCACGGAAAATCACGGGTTCACGCCGTCAAAACCGTTTCGATAATTACTTCGCTCTCATTGTCGATCCTTTGCGCTCCCGCAGGGTGGGGATGATCAGTCCGCGCAGCCTGCGGCGAGGGTCGTGAGGTAGTTCTGCCGAACATCTTCAATGAGTGTTCCGCAATCGTGTTTACGGGCTTCCTGCCCCGCAAGCACCTTGATCTCGGCGGTATTACTTTGTATCTATGTGAATTTCGATGATTGCGAAATGAGTTTACCCCAAATTCGGGGATTAGTCAAGTGATAATTCCCTGTTTGCAATGATTTTGTAGGGATTTACAAATTCAAAGCACTGCTTTTGGGGAAATTCACCAAGAGGAGGGTTCCGTTTGTTTGCCGATAGGCTTGCCCGGATATTGAAAGAGCGGGGCATTGATAAAAAGACAATGCTTTCCGACCTCGGATTGGGCAAAAATCAGTTCGTTTACTGGAAAAGCAACGGAACGACACCGAATCACGCAACCGTGGAGCGTATCGCAAAATACTTAAATGTGCCGGAAGCATATTTGCTCGGCATATCCGATGGTTCAGCTGCTCCCGAAAATCCCGAAAAGCAGGAGCTTAAATCCCTTATCGACCAAATGACGGATGATGAAGCAGAAGCCTTGATGGCTCTTGCGAAATTCATGTTAAAAGACCGTTATTGATCTCGGCGGTATTACTTTGTATCTATGTGAGTTTCGATGATTCGATAGTGGATGAAAAGTTCGTTTTCCCAATTATAGTTCGTTTTCACAAAAATTGTCGGTGGATTTTTGGGAAACCGAGCAAATTTTGTGAAACCGTACAGGTTCGAACGATTCGTTTGCTCTGAACCTTTCGGGTTCGGTACAATTATATTTCATTTGCACTTATTTGTCAAGCTATTTTTGAGCAAATGAAATTGTTTTATGTTTTGCACAATTCAGCAAGGGGTGTTTTGGTAGTTCTGCCCATATATGAGCGTATTTTGGAATAATTTCATCGGTCTTTGCAACGAGAGGGGCGAAAAACCGTCTATCGTTTGCAGAAAGATTGCGATAGCACCGAGCGCACCCACCGCATGGAAGCGCGGTGCAATGCCCAACGAGCAAAGCATTCAGAAGATTGCCGATTATTTCGGCGTAACACCCAATTATCTGTGTCATGCTAATGCGGACATGACGACTATCCCTGCGCCGCGAAAAGCGGTATTTTGGGAAAATTACCTTGAATTGTGTAACGAACGGGGAATCAAGCCCACAACGGCTGTCCGCGACATGGGAATCTCACCCGGAGCGCCCACTTCATGGAAGCTCGGCGCTGTACCGCGTATCGCTGTTGCACAGAAGGTCGCGGATTACTTCGGCGTGACCGTCGAGCGGCTGTACCACGGCAAAACCGAAACCGCCGCGGACACACACAAAGACGAGATATTCCGCGAAATCGTCAGCACCGTTGAATCCCTCGACGAGGACAAGCAACGTCAGATTCTTGACTATGTGCGGTTTCTCGATTCGCGAAATTAGTATATCGCGCAGAAATTTAGATGTCAACGATAAAATCTAATTTATATCTAACTTTGGAGATATGCACAAATTGAGATTCTTGCTTTTGTGCATATTGATGTGCCTATGTTCTGGGAAAACTTTGTGCAGTTATGCAAAGGAATAAATAAAAGCCCTTCGAAAGTGTGTGCGGAGCTTGGCTTGTCAAACAGTATAGCCACTGCATGGAAGGGCGGGGCGATTCCCCGACCCAAAGTGCGCAGCCGGCTTGCCGAATACTTTGGTGTGCCGGAAGCCGCGCTCTTTACGGCGGCTGACGATGAGCCGAAAACCGACACCGAGGCACTTTTGAAAGCCGTGGACGGCTTTTCAGAGCGCGACATGAAGGAGCTTATCGTCTACGCCGAATTGATAAAAGCGAGGAAATCGTGACTACGTTCGTTTTCTTAACTCGCAGGGATAGTATAGTACAATAAATCGTACCTGTCAAGAGAAAATGTTCTGCAAATTGATATTTGTATCATTGCACAATACGCAGTAGCACGATTTGTTGATATTTACCATAGGTGAAAGTTCGATGTTCTGGTCTACATTCAAGTTTCTTTGTGATGAAAACCATATATCCCCGTCAGCCGCTCTCGTAAAGCTCGGGCTGTCAAAAAGCCTTGTGACATCATGGAAAAACGGCACTTTGCCCGACTGCACAACCATCGTGAAACTGTCAGAGTTTTTCAATGTGACGGCTGATTATCTGCTCACAGGCGAGGTCGATGCCGTTATGGAGCGTTTGAAAGAAGCGACAGAAGGATTCACGGATCAGCAGCTCGATGAGCTTATCGCATACGCGCAATTTATCCGTGCGAGGGACAAAAAATAGCCATGTTTTGGGACAATTACAAGCGTCTGTGCAAGGAAAATAACACTTCTCCTACCCGTGTATGCGAAGAGCTGAATATTTCAATTTCCTCTGCAACAGAATGGAAAAACGGCGCACTGCCGCGCCCGAAAGCACGGAAGCAGATAGCAGCCTATTTCGGCGTTTCGGAAGAAGCGCTTCTATCTTCAACGCCCGTCGATGAAACGCTTTCTCCCGTAAAATCGGCTCTTGTCAGCCGTATTCGAGAAATGTCAGAAGAAGATGCCGCGAAGCTTTCGGCTCTTGCGGATATGCTTTTGAAATAAACAAAAAAAGAGGTGTCCCTATGGAGCAAAACTATTGGGGAAAAGACCCCGGCAAGAAGATCAGCGGCATCGGCAGTGCCCTTATTTGCCTTTCGGCGTTGGCGATCATAGCAGGCATAATATTCCTGTGTGCCGCGCAGAAACCCAGTTCTCGCTCCTATCTGTCATCGAAATACGATGAATACCTCGAAGAATATTCAGCATACGAAAGCAATCTGCAAACGGGGTGGACGATGATCGGAGGCGGTATCAGCCTGCTGCTTGTCGGATTGGGTGTCACCTATGCCGGAGATTGCGTAGAATACCGTAACGACCTTATCAGAGAGCAGAACGAGCTTCTGAAAAAGCAGGAAGCCCGCGTGATAAAGAAAGAGTTTGAAGAATATGAGGCTGCAAAAGCGGAAGCAAAGGCAAAGGCAAAAGCGGCAAGAGCAGAAGCCGAAGCGGAAGAAAAGAAAGCAGAATGAGCGTGTTTATGTTTCAAACGCTGATGATGTATAGCGCTTATATGGGCAAACCAAATGGACTTGATATCGCAACGACTATCGGAATCATAGCGGGCGCTGTTGTTATAATCGCCATTATCATTGCGGTCGTGATTGCCGCAAAAAAAGCGCGTAAGGAAGCATATCTTGAAGCCATACGCGAAGCGCAAAAAACAAAACCCGCGCCGCCGAAGCAGGACAATGTTCAGCACACCGTCCCGCAAACGAATCATTCTACACAAACCATGCGGAGCGACCCGAGCGGAAAGCTTGGGCGCTTGGGAATATTTATTTGCATCTGCTCTTTCGTTTCGTTCTTCGGAGGCTTTGCGCTTCTCTTTTCGGATAAGGCTCTTGTATCTCAATTGGGTTCCGTTGCCGTGAGTTCCGGGGCGGCGGGTTTCATGGTCGGCTTGGCGCTCAACTTCCTTGCTGACATCCTACAATACCGCAACGACCTTATCAAGCAGGAAATCACTGTGCTGCAAGAAGTCAGAAAAGACATTCAATCCCTTAAAGCAAAAGAATCTTCCTCCGACGATCAGAGCAACCCCGAAACCATGCAGACCGAATCATCGGATAATTTGTGAAATTTCAAAAACCCTTTCTCGCGTATGCGTGTGCGCGTGTGCGCGCGCGTACCCGTACGCGCAATAGGCGCCGCCGCGGGTGGGCGGCGCCTCACACACTCACAATTAAAAAGGAGTAACTTATTCTGTAAGGAGTAACACATAGAGTACGATTCACTAATCAGTGAATAACATGATTAGGGAAAAGAGCTAATATATATAATTATATTCCAATCCGCGTGTGCGCGCGCGAGGCGGCGGATCTCTCAAAAACTTCTTTGTATTTCCCATGAAAAGTTACATTTGCGAGTTTTCGTGTGAGATTTCGCACGGAATCAAAATTTTCCCGTGCCTATCATTTTCGTGACATCGCGCAAATGATTCGGCAGCGCAAAGCAGAACGTTCAGTTCTTCCGCGCTTGCGTGTCCCAGAAGTTCGATCAATTCTTTTTCAAGCTCTCTTATCATCACCATACCTCGCCGCGGGAATGAGATTTCGCTTCCCGCGCTTTTTTGTACAGCCGTCCCTTTTCGGCGGCGGGGAAGCACCGCAAATACTCCCCCGCCCCGTAGGTCGGCTTTTGTCGCACCGTTATCGGGCAACGGCGGACAAACCCTTCCCGGCAGAGCTGCACCGCTGCTCTGCACATTCAGCGTATCATCAACACGGTGCAGAATCAACAACCGCTTTCGCGTATTTCCTCCCTCTTTCGGGAATAAGACTTTCAAAACGCGAATTGCGGTTTCCGTTTCCGACAATTTCGCACGAAAACCGTCACCAACACTTGTTTTTCGGAGGTTCGTTTTGAGAGAAGATGTTTTTTCGTCTGAGAAGGTCACAGCCCGTATCAAGAAAAGATACGATGCCTGCGGAATGAGTCCGCACGCGATCGCCGAGCTTTCCGACGGTGAGCTGGCGGAATCCACGATATACCGAATCCTCAACGGCACAAGCCGCGACCCGTCGTTCCGTTCCCTTGTCGTCATGATGCGTACTATGGGCGGCAATCTGAACGAGCTGTTGGAGGACGAAGCGCCCGAAGAAGCCGTACCGCCGAAAGTGGATGAAACTGCCGAACGCCTTATCGCGATATACGAGCGTATCATTTCGGAGCAGCAGTCACGCATACGCCGTCTGACCTTCGGGATTATCGCCGTTGTCGCCGCCGTGTTCATCGGCTGGCTCATCATTGACATTTCGCACCCCGAGGTCGGCTTATTCCGTTATTAAACCGCCGCACAAACATTGTACGCCCTGCGTCGGAAAGATTTATCCCGACTTTTTCCCGTGTTTATCGCATAAAAGTCGCACAGAAATCCTACGCCGGCACCGCAAATGTACGCGGTTGTCTGCAAATTGTAGTCAACTGTGCATATTAGCATACCAGCCACCCGCAAAAGCTCACCAAAGTATCAAGCGTTGCGGCAAAGTATCACACAGTAAATTCTGCTTTCGAGGTCACACGCAAAAATGCCGCAGGAAGAATATTACATAGTCTCCACACACTACACAATCAGAGAACGTGCCACGAAGCGCTACGGCAAGCAGTACGATGCCGTTTTCAGAATCTACGACCTGTCGGGCAAGCCCATGCAAAAATCAATACGCGGCGCTACAAAGACCGAAGCGCGGCGCAAGCACGACGAGTTCATAACAAACCACTGCAAGCTGATAGACAAGCTCCCGAAGTACAAACCGTCAAAAGCCGTCGCGCCCGCTGCCGATAACGGCAAAAAAGACGATTCTCCCGTGCTTCACAATTTCGCGTATCTTGCCGATGCGTACATAGATTCCCTCTCCAACATCAACCGCGAATCGACGATTCTCATGAAGCGCGGAGAATTTCGCCTGTTTCTCATTCCGTATTTCGGTACAATGCCGATGAAAGACATTGACAAAGAAATGCTGTTCAAATGGCAGGACGATCTCTGGAAAACAAAAAATCCCCGCACCGGGGAATATTACTCTTATGCACAGCTCCGCAAAATACGGAAAAATTTCTCCGCTTTCCTTTCGTGGGTCGAAACCCGCTACGGCAAGTACGGATATAAAAACTACCTTGCGGAAATACCCGCTCCGAAACGGCAGGAACCCGTCAAGCAAATGCAGACGTGGACGAAAAAGCAATTTGAGAAGTTCCTTACTGCCGTCGATAACCCGAAATACCGCGTATTATTCACTACGCTGTTCTACACGGGGCGAAGGAAGGGAGAGGTAATGTCCCTATACCCCGCCGACATAAATTCAACCACGGGCAAAATTTCGTGGAATAAGAACATATCATTCAAGACGGTCGGCAAAGAGACGTACAAGATCACGCCGACGAAAGCAAACAAGGTTCAGGTATTGACGGCAAACCACCGCGTCATGTCCGAGCTGACGGAGTACATAAAGACGCTCCCGCCCGATTCTGTGTTCGTTTTCTGCGGAGAAACACCCGGTACGCCGATAAGTCAAAACGCGTTGACATACGCTTTCAAGAAGTACACTGAAAAAGCCGGGCTTCCGCCGATACGGATTCACGATCTCCGTCACTCGTTTGTGACGATGGTTATACATCACGGCGGCAGCTTCGCCGTTGCCGCAGAGCTTATAGGTGACACGATAGAGCAAGTCGCAAAAACATACGCCCATGTGTACGGCGACGATGCCGAACGCATAGTTTTAAGCCTGTGAAATGCACGGTTTTCCTCTCCGAAAGTGAGCGTGTTGTGACACGATGAGTGAAACCACAAAATGTAGTGGTTCAGAGAGCGCTAAAACCACAAAATATTGTGTTCTTTCACTCCCCCTCGTCTCCACCAGACCCCCAAAAACACGGAAATTTAGTGTAGTTTGCACAAAAATTTCCGTGTTTTTATCTTTATTTTCGTCAGATACAGACAAATTGCAATGCTGGCATTCGCTGCAATTCGCTGTGGATTGTGACACAAAGTGTGACACAAAAAGTGACACGGAAAAAGCAAAACAAAAAGGCGGCTGCGCGAGGTGAGAACGCAACCGTCTTTTTGCATGAGGGAGAAGAAAAACTCGAATGTGGCAGGGGCAGCAGGATTCGAACCTACGAATCACGGAGTCAAAGTCCGTTGCCTTGCCGCTTGGCTATGCCCCTATGGAGGCACGCGTTGTAAAACCGCATTGCTCATACGGAAACTGCCGCGCAAGTTTTTTGACAGGAGGCAAGACAAAAATGGAGAAATGTCTATGAAGTGTTATAGGTGTTGTCTCAATGTAGCCGCGTTGAATATTTCGGCAGCTTCTTCAATGTCGGATTCTTCGGTCAATGCCGAGAACGACACGCGAAATGTGTTAAGTGCGTACTCTTTTGAATACCCCATCGCCATGACTGCCGTGTTGGGATGAGTGAGAGCCGCCGAGCCTTCGCACGCAGAACCCGTCGAGAAGCACACAGAATCGCGCACAAGGCTGTGTAATGTTTCTGCCCGTGTGTTTGTACAGTGCAGGGCTAAAATGTACGGAGAGGTCATTACATGGGGCTTTACGACGGTGCCGAAACGCGGTTCGAGAAGTGAAAGGAATTTCCGTTTGAGCTGATCGACGCGGGTGTAGTTATCGACCATATTGTACGAAGCGTTCACGAGTGCGCTTGACATTGCAACAATGCCGAAAACGTTCTCTGTCCCCGGGCGAAGATCGCCCTCTTGTTTACCGCCGAAAAAAGCTTTCTTTATCAGACCGGGACGCGCAACAACGCAGCCGGTTCCTTTTATTCCTCCGAATTTATGCCCGGAGAAGGTCAATATGTCGATTTTGTCGAAACCGTCAATGTCGATAGGCAGCTTGCCTACGGCTTGTGTCGCATCGCAGTGGAAAACTGCGCCGTATCTGTGGCACAAGTCCGAAATCCGCATGACGGGCTGTACGGTCCCTAAATAGTTGCTGACATAGCACGCGGACACAAGGCTGACATTGCCCTGTTTTAACATATCTTCGAGAGCATCGCAGTCGATCTGACCTCTCTCCGTCGTGGGGATCGTATGTGCGGGGTCTGCAACGGAAGGACGAGCCGATGAGTGTTCAAACACAGAGTATATCCACTCGCCTTTACTGTGATTGCTTAAAATTGCAAGGTTGTTGCTTTCTGTTGCTCCCGAAGTGAAAATCACATCGTGGTCTTTGCAATGAAGGTATGTCTTTATCTTTGCCCGCGCGGCTTCAACGGCTTCCCTCGCCTGTGTCCCCATAGGGTGAAGTGACGACGCGTTCCCGTAAAAGTCTTGCAGATACGGCATTGCCTTAAAGAGCGCGATACTGTCGGGCTTCTCTGTTGCCGCATTGTCAAGATATATCACTGTCGTGTCACCCCTTCCCCGTCTATGTGCCGCCTATATCATACCACATATTGGGGTCGTGCGCAACATATTCTCGCGTGAGATTCAGTATGTTGTGCTTTGAGCCGTTCCCCGTTGATTGCGTAGAATGCCCTTAAAATCGCGCAGGGCGTTTATTTGAGGTTGAGAGCATAGTTTGCTTGTCTGAAAGACAAAAATTCAATGGCGGGCGAAATTTTAAGCGAGAGGGGCATTGGAGCGTGTATGAGGAAGTGAAGGTTGATTTTGAGAGGGAAAGAGAAAAGACAAGGAAATAGGGTGAGAGGGGAACTGGTGCACGCTTCTCGGGCTTTGAAACGCTCGAAAAGACTTGAAAACCACCCCGGGCGCGGGGCTATGCCTTGCGATAATATATACATTGTCACAAGGTCTGCGGCTTCCTGCTGCTCTCGCGCGTGCGTGCGCATGGTAGGACAATCCGGAAACGATTCCCGACACGGCAACCCCTGCCGAACATATGCGCCAAACAATGACACACCCCAACATCAAAACATCATCACCGAGCCGAACCACCGACCGACAACCCACGCCACCGCGACACGCTGACAGCACACCGCGCCGAGGCTTGCGCTCGCCGCTCCGCGCTTGCCGCTTGCCGCTCGCCACCGAAAGAGGGGGCGCAATTCAATACTGATAATCATTGAATGATTATATATATAAGCTTATATATACAATCATTAAATTATTATACGGGGGGTGTGGGGGGTTTTCGGCTTTCGGTTTTGCCGGGCTTCGGGCGGGGGTTTCGTGTTTGCTTTCGGGCGTATCGGCGCAGGCTTTCGGGGCGCGTGGTCGGGGTTCGCAGTGGCGGCGGAGTAGAGCGCGGGAAGATCGGCGGCGGGTAGTCCTTCGGCGGTGGGTGCGTGGGTGCGTGGGTGCGGTGCTTTGCCGTGCTTCCGAGCGTTCCCGCGGCGGGGCGTGGTTTGTGCATTTTGACGGGGCAAAAAATCACTTGAAAAAACTTTTTTCTTTTGCTTTCGGCGGTGTTGCTTCTATGTATGCCGTAAAACGCGCCAAAATGCCCTGTATACGCTTTTCGGGATTTTCCGGGCTTCAAAAGCAAAAAAAGCCCTTTCGGGGCTTTCGGGGAGGGCTAAAATCTGAAAAGCCTTGCGGCGCGGGCAGTTTCGGCGTTTTGTCAATTGTTTTTTTGTGCGGGAAATGATACAATATAGATGCTGAAAGGCGGGGCGCGTGAAGCGTGCCGCCGGAGGCAATAAGGGGACGCGACCGAGGAGGGAACGAGGTGAAAAAAACGAACGCCGCCGAAATGCTCGCGAATTACGCCGAGCAGCTCGGAGCAGCGAAAGAACGCGAACGGGTGCGGAAGTGCCTGCAAGATCTGGAACGGCTCGCCGAACAGACAGCAGACGCGGACGAAATCCGCGCGGCAATTCGCAAAGCCTGCGAAGAAATAGCAGGCTAAAAAACGCGGCACCGCCCAACGCATAGCAAAACGGGACGGTGTCGCGAAGCAACGCAGACGGCGCGCGCGTCCGCGCCCTGCATCGCTTCAAATTCTACCACATCCCGCGCCCCTTGTCAAGGGGCAAGAAAAAAAGAACAGACCCGCAAGACGTGACCGGAAGGCACGCAGGGAAAAGAAAGGCGAAAAGATGAAAGGCAATTTTGAAGTAAGATACCCGAAGCATTGGAGCGAAAGCCGCACGCCGCGCGCTTTTAAGTATCTGGCAAGGGCGGAGGCGTTCGCGTTTTGGAGCTGCGCTCCGTGCTACATCGTCAACGTCGAAAGCGGCGAAGTCCTCGCGCGATACGGTGCGCGGGTATTCGTTCCGGGCGTGGGCATGGTGTACGCCGCCCCGGATGATGACGGCATAGAGTGGAACGGAAACGCGCCGACCTTCCGCGCGAGGGCGTAAACCCTCGCCCCGTCTGCGGATATACGCCGCACCGATGAGCCGCAAACGGCGAAACGGGAACAAATCCACAAGCCCCGAGCGGGCAAACAAAAACGCCCGCCGGGCAAGAAAAGAAAGGAAGAAAAACCATGACCGCAACCATCACCACCAACACCGCGAAAAAATCAATTGAAATCGCTTTTGACGGCAAACCCGCCGCCGAAGTCCGCGAAGCCCTAAAAGGCTTGCGCTTCCGCTGGAATCCTACGCGCGGCATCTGGTACGGCTTCGCCGATGAGCAGACCACCCGCGAAGCGATCGAGAACGCCGAGAAGGGCGCAACCGTCACCACGGCAGGCAACGCGACGAACAGAAACGCCGCGAAAGCCTCCGCGAAGGAAGCCGCGCCGCTGCCGTCACTCTGGGAGCGCACCCGCACCGACGACCTCCCCGCATACGGCACAGAAAACGAAATCAAAAAGGCAATCAAGGCGGCGCAGAATGGCACTGCGTGGAGCTACGACCGCGCAGCCGCCGACTATTTCCGCAAACACCTCCGCAAGCGCTTTCCCGAGGTCAAATTTTCGATCACCTCGGGCGGGGCGGGGTGGCTCAATTCTTGCGACATCCGCATAAAGGCGGCACCGTGGGGATTTGTCGAAATCAAAGGAGACCCCGAAGCAGCCAGAGACCGCGACAGGTACGACCGCCGCGAACCGTGCGAACAGCTTGCCGCCGTTCTCGAATATTGCAACAAGCTGCACGCGGCAGCAGATGCCGACGATGGCGATTATTATGCCGACTACGGCGCGCACCATGATTTATATGGGGGTGCCTCTGTAAGCTTTTACAGCTTCGAAACGCTCGAACCGACAGAGGCGCAAAAAGCGGATGCGGCGGACTTTTCCCGCCGCAAAGCCGAACACGAAGCCGCCGAGGAAGAACGCCGCGCCGAAGAAGCAAGAAAGCAGATTGCCGAACGGAAACGCGAACAGGAACGCGCCGAGCAGCAAGCCGCCGAAGATGCGCGGAAAATCGCCGAAATCGAAAACGGCGCGACCGTCGAAGATTTGGAGCCGTCCGAGTTTGTCGCCGTTGACGATCTCCACGGCAGCCGCAAGCCGTCAACCTTCGCGGAAGTCCTCGCGGATGCGCTCAACGATGAAACGCCGGGCGAACTCGCGCAGATAACGCGCCGCGTTTCGATGTCTGAAAGCCTTTTCGACATATTCGCCGGGCTTCTTCTGTATGATTTTTCATTTTTCGCCGGGCGCGGCGGCACTGGAACGCTCGACCCGCGGGTGACGGATGAAAATCTGCACAAACTCACCGCCGAACAGCGCGCCGGGGTGCGGTTCTTTATGTCGGATTGCGTCGGCGTATATGTTGATGGCATTTTGCGCGCCGTCGTTGACCCCGAGGGCTACGGATACGCGCGATATACCTACATCCCCGGCACGGCTTCCACGGTTCGCCCGTGGGAAGCTGCCGCGGCGGAAATCACCGCCGAAGCCGCCGACCGTGAACCGTTCTACATCCCCGCGCCCCTTGCCGAACAGATCGAGAGCGCAAGCCTCGCCGAAGGCGAAGCCATGACCGTCGTCAATGTTGACGGGATGACCCTTTCGGCGCGCGAGGTGCGCGGAACACTCCGCGAAATCACCGCGAACCGCATCATCATAAATCAAGGGCGCAAACGCTTACCGGGCGCGGTATACCTTAACGGGTCGCCCTCTCTGGTCGTGTTCCGCGGCACGCTGCCCGAAGTCCCTGCGGCGCTGCGGTATGAGGATGTCGGCGGCGGCTTGCAGCGTGTACGGTTCGCGGGCGAAAGCTGCCGCGAATATATGCGGGATGTCATCGCGTGGGCAAAATCGGAAGGCTTCACGCCGTGCATTGATACGATTGCCCGATAAAAGGCGAACAGAAGCAGAACAGCGGCGCGGGTGTGCAATGCACCCGCCCGCAAAAGCCCGTAAGACTTGACCGAGAACGGCAAGCGGGGCGAAAGGCGAGAAAATGAACAGAACGAACAGAAACAAGACGAGAAAGCCCGCGCAGATTAGGCGCACGATTAAGGCAATTTTGGCGGCGATAGGCGGCGCGCTTGCCTACGGCGGCGGGGTTGTAGTGCTGTCGCCCGCGTTCGGCGGTGACGAGCGAACACTATTCGCGGCGATGATTCCCGCGGCGGTGGTTGCGCTCCGGCTTGCGGGCAAAAACGAAAAACGGAGGGCGAAGAAATGAACGCAAACGAGTATAAAGCGATGGCGGCGGCTTATCTTGCCGCGCTTCCGGCGGCGGGTAAAAGCCCTTGCACCGTCAAGGCGTACCGAAACGCCGCGGACAGCTTCGGCGCATATCTGGACGGCAGCGGCGAGGATGTTTCCCCGCTTGCCGTTATCGGATGGCGGTCGGCGCTTGCGGCGGTAGTCGGCAACAATACCACCGCCCACAATATGACTATACTGCACGCGCTTTTTGCGTGGGCGAACAGAAACGGGCTTGCAGAACAGAACCCTGTTGACGTTATGGAGATACCGAAGCACCAACGCCCGGACTATGACCTTCTGACGCTCGACGAAATCGAGACGCTTTTGAAGGGAAACGCTCCGCGCGGAATAAACAAAAAAACCTCTTGCAGAAATCGCGCGATTGTGATAATCTTACTACAAGCAGGCTTGCGCAGTGACGAAGTGCGAAGCCTTACACCCGCCGACCTCGATTTTGAAAACGGCGCGATCACCGTCAAGCACGGCAAGGGCGACAAGCGGCGCACCGTACCGTTCCCGGCAATAGCCCGCGCGGCTATGCGGGACTACCTCAACAGCGGGTACCGCCCCGACGGCATGAACAGCAACGCCGTATTATTCGGCACGAAGGCGCAGAACAGCAGCGGCGCGGAAGTCTGGGCGAAGCTTTCAAGCGAAGCATTGCGGCAGCTTGTGCGCGTGTACACGGGCAAAGCCTGCGGGCATTCGGTCTACCCTCACGCCCTGCGGCACGCGGCTGCTTCCATGTGGGTGAGCCGCGGCATATCAATGCGTGATACACAAACCGCCCTCGGGCATAGTTCGATCTTGACAACCGAGCGCGTATATGTAAGCATCCTCGACCCGCGTGGAACAGCAACGAAGATAAACAAGGCGTTTGACGAGGCGGCAGAAACGGCATGAACAGAAACGAACAGAAACAAAGCCTCGAACAGTTTCTTGCCGCCCGAGGACTTTCAAGCCCGTTTGCCGACTACACGCTCGACAAATGCCGATTGCCCCACGGCGAAACGGCGCGGCAACGGGTGAAGCGTTTGCGCGATACCGAACGCGCCTGCGGCGAATATTCCGCGCGGCGGCAGGCGGCAATAGCCGAGTATAACGCTATGGCCGCGGCGAGGATCATCACGCCGAAAACGCGAACGGAAATACTCATAGACCGGGCGAACGGACACCCGGACAACGAATCGACACAAGCCGCGCGGCGTATGTGCGCGAAACGCGGCATTAAATGGAAAATTTGAACCAAAAGGGAGAAGTAAAACATGGACTTCCGGAAAGAAGCGCGTGTAATCCGCGCCGATGGGCTTTATGGCAACATCGTAAAGGTTTTTGACAACGGCGAATGCGTTGTAAAGTACGAAACGGGTGAGAAGGGCAGAATCACGAACGAGGACGAAGCGGACGGCTTCAAACGCTTTTACATGATTCAGCCCATCGTGTACGGCAACAAAGACACGGGCGAAGCACTTGCGAAAGAGCTTGCCGAGATCAGCCGAACCATTGCGCCATATGTGAGGCGCTGCGATCAGATACGCAAGCAGCTATGGCGTATGCAGAACAGAATGGATCCCGAATGGCGCAAGCGGCAGGACGGCGAGCTGCCGAACAGACCTCTTTTGCGATACGGCAAGACCGCCGAAGAATCCGAGGAACACTCCGAACACGAATGACAAAAAAGAAGCCCCGATGTTTCGGAGCTTCTTTTGTTTTCAGCCTTGCGCTTCGGCAACACGCAGGCTTGCGGTGATTGTCTGATCGTATGAGCCGCTTCCTGTTTCGGTGATGGCGAATGTGTATTTGCCGCCCGTGGAAACGAGCGTGCCGGGGCTGTGATATGCGCCGGAGCTGTCAACGAGAACGAATTTGACGAGTGCGGAGGACGAAAGACCCGTGACCGCGAATGTGTATATGCCTGCGGGAACGGTAAACGCCGCTGTTATGGCGGTATAACCGTTGCTTCCCTCCGCAAAGCCTTCCGCTGTGACGGAATCACCCAAAACGGTTATGTTGCCGTAGCCCGACGAGTGCGTGACTTTGTATGTCCCGTCAACGAACGGAATAAGGTTGGCGCTCGTTGTCGATACACTTATGTCAAGGTCGTTGACCGATGTACAGTTTATGGTCATTTCGCCAGTCTGCGCGATTGGGAGCGAATACGAGCTAATGAGGTGAAGTTCCGTCGGGCTGCCGGGTTTGTCGGTTCTTTGAAGGGAAACAAGACAGTTCTCGCGAAGATGAAAGAGCTGACCGCAACGAATAGAAACGGACTTTTGAAGTATCGTTTTTTGTTTGAGGAAAAACCGCGCAAGGTCGATACACTGTGTCGGATTCCAGTACGAAGCGCGTGTTTCGCGGTAAGTTCTGCGCCCTATGAGGTTTATGTTCGTGTCGCTTTTCGGGTCGTAGTTTGATGCCCTGCCGTATATTTCGGCTTCATCGAGGCTTTCGCCGCAAATGATAACATCGTTGTACACTTCCGTGTTTTTCGCCGTTTCGGATACGCCGAGAAGTTCGGAGTTTTCGGGTGTGAACGACCACAAGACGGGCTTGTATTCGTCGATAATATCGTTCTGCGATGGTTCGACGCGCAACGCGCCGACCGCATCGTAGCCGATAACGCCAGCGAGGATATTGTTGAGTTCGAGTGCGACCTCGGACAGTGCGCCGCTTTCGCCGTCAACGGTTATCTGATACGGCACATCCGTCATGGCGACGGTGTAGCTTGTGCCGTCGGTGTTTACGACGGGGTATATCTTGCCGTTGTAGTACGGCGTACAGACGGGCGCGACGGGGTCGGTCATGCGCCCCTTATCGACAGTGTACTGCTCATAATTTCGAATGTCCAAACGCAAAAGAGAGGACAACGCAGTGAATACATTCGTATTCGTTCCGCCTGTTGCCGTAGGCACAACATATGACGCGGCTAAATTGCCGCCCATGCGTCCGTCAAGCCTTGCCCATTTGTCTGTAAGGCTGTATGTAATCGTGCGTTCTGCGGGATTATAGACGGTCTGGGGGCTATCTATCACAAATACGCCCTGCGGGAGCATAAACTCTTCGCCGCTCGGCAAGCGCAAACCCATCATAAGGCGAACGAGAGAGCCGAACCAAACATTGTTGACGTTGTAGTCAAACGCATTGTCGGTGTTGGCAAGCGTGATGTCCGCAGTGCGGCGCGTTCCGTTTTGGAGCGAGACATTCAGAGTGCCGCTCTGAATGAACGCGGAGCTTCTGTGCCTGCGTGAACGCAAACGCCCGCGCTCCGAGCCAACGGAAAACGCAACAGTGCCGTCGGGTTGCAGAAATTCAAGCCGCGCCAGCTTTTCAAACGGGTGTTTGAGCGCGTGGATGTACTCGGCATACGTCGCCATTGTCAGCCCTCCTTTACAAGAGAAACGCCTTCGGTGTCGCCGATCTCAATCCACGGCACGGAAACGGTGGTCGGCATGGTGTTTGAAGCGAGGTTCACCGTCCCTGTTATGGGCGACGAAATGTGTACGCGATACATGAAGCCCTTCGGGTGTTTGAGGAAAAGCGCGTTGTCAGTCTGTGAAAGAGCGTACAACGCCTGTAATTGCGCGTAGGTGTCTTTGTATACGCCGCCTATGGGATTGCTTAGGAGTGCAGACAAAGTGCCGCTTCTCGGGGCTTGTGAGCTGCCCTGCCGCAAGGGGTACTTCGTGAAGTTCGCAAGCAGGGTCGGTTCGTTGCCGTTGCCGATGGACATATCCTCGGCGTTCGAGCGGAACGACCAAACGGAAACGACGTTGTAGCGATCGTATTCGGTTTCATCCTCGGCAGCTTCGATAAGCTGATATGCTTCGGGATTCGCGCCGACGGCTCCGCTCGCGGGTACTATGCCGTTGCCGCTAAATTCGCCCGTGACGAGTTTGAACGCCATGTAGTAATACTTTTCGCCCGGTATTGCGCCGTAGTCCGTGAGCGTGGGTTTTGATGCGCTGACGGTGGCAAGGGCTTTGTCGTCGCGGTAAAAACGAACCTTGTATTTATCGGCGTTCCCGGCTTCGAGCGTGCCGTTGTCAAACTGTGTGAGCATGACGGTGTTGCTGTCAAAAACGGGCGTGATCTCGTTGTTCATCGCAGCGTTCGTCGGTATGGTTTTCGTGATATACATATATATCGCCGTCAATGCCGAGGTGTTGCTTGCCGCGCCGACGGTAACGAAGTCAAAATTGGGAAGGGAAATGCTCATTGTCGCATCGTCTTGCCCGACAAAAGAGAATTTTGTTGGCGAAATCTGAACGCAGAACGCTTCCCCCGCTTTCAATGAGCCGGGGATAAGATATGTCAGTTGTGAGCCGTTCAGATACAGTGTCACTCGCCCGCCTCCCGCCGTCACGGAAAGTGTATTCCCCGCAAGGTTCGACAGCCGGAATATTTCAACGGCGGTGCTGCCCCATATGCCCTTGTAGCCTATGTAATACGGCGCGGAAATGCCGTAAGTAGTCCATTGCACTCTTGCACCCGCCGCGAGTACAAGATTTCCGCCGCTGAATGTTGCGCCGCTTGCGGGTGTAGCGGTGCCGGGAATGCTCTTTATTCCGTCAATCGGGCAATTGAGCGTCACGGAACCGTCGCAGTTGCATTTTGCCGTAAAGTCGGGCGAGGCGGTTGTTTCGTAAAAGCAATCAAAGGTTCTCTCTGCTTGTGCCGTCATGCCGAGCTGCGTTTGTATGTAACAAGCGACGGTGTACGATGAGTGCGAATCGGGCGTTATGCCGTCGTATTCGTAGTCAAGCACGGGCGTTTCGATGTAGCCCGTGTCATCGATTATTGCGCCGTGAGAAACGACCCACCGCACAGCGCGAACCGCATCACCCGAGCCGAGCTGCACGTTTGCGGTCATGGATATGTGCGGGGACGGAAATACATTCCCCGCTTCGGGCGGGTAGTTGAGAACGATTGACAAATCCGGCTCTGCAACAGCACTGAAAACGGTGTCTGAATATTGCTCCGTGTAGTCGTTCGTGCCGGTCCCCCAATACTGCGTGATCTTGTATTTGTATGTGTTGCCGTTTGACACGCCGATGTGTGACCACGGATAGCCCGGCGTTACGGCGAAGAAAACGGGGTCTCCATATTTGTCTTTCGGCGCGACGGAGGGGCTTACCGTGACTTTGCCCGTGGAAAAGAGTGATTGCGAGGTCGAATTGTTGAGGTAGAAGTCGATTTTGTACGCAACAAGCGGCGTGTCTCCGTTGAGCTGCCATGTGACAGTCAGCGCGTCATACGCGCTGACTGCGGTATTCCCGATATTTGCGAGACTGGACGGTGTAATGTTGGTGGGTTGGTGAAGCATATTCTTGTTTTATCCTCCTTGTTACTTGCTCTTTGCAAGCGGCATAGCGCCGAAAAGCTCCTTGATAGTGTAGCGTTCTGCCGCGCTTGCGGGAATCGGCACGCCGTTGACATAGTATTGCGTGCTTCTGTTGCTGTTGTCCGTGTTCCCGATGTTTGTGATGACCCCCTGCTTATTTCCGAGGTGCTTCACTACGGAAGCGTTGTCAAACAACGCGCCGATCGCCGAGGTGAAGTCGCGGAATTGAGCGTTTGCCGTCGGGTTGAGTATGCGCTTCGCAATGGACGGCGGGAGAACGATTTCATCCTCCGTACACGCCTTTATACCGCCCGTGCCGTTAAGCACGCCGCCCTCGTCGTAGAGCATATTGGAGCGGTCGTTTGAAGCACCCGGCATATGCTTGCCGCCGCTGACGGTGGAGTTCTTGTTGCCGAATTGTTTCAGCACGGTGTTGATGACGGAAGAATCCGCACCGAGTTCGCGGTACTTCTTGACGATGGCGTTTATAGTGTCATACGGCACGCCGCCGTCCTTTGCCTTTTCAAGCGCGGCGAGGACTTCATCCCACAAGCGGCTTGTAAAGTATTCGGTAAGCGCGGATTGCGCCGTAGCGACCTTTTCACGCGCAGAAGCAACGGAGCTTTGGTCGTAATAGCCGCTTGCGACCGCCTGCGCGATTTTTGAAGCAACATCGCTTCCCCATTGCCATATTTCCGCGCCCTCGCCCTTGCCGAGCCATTTCGCGAGTATGGCGTTGACATTGCCGCTTGAAGCGTTGCCGCTGTTTATGGCATCTTTCAGTTCCGCGATGGCTTGATTTTTGAGAAAGTCGTTCAGACTTTTGATTGCGCTTGTGACTTTTGAGGTCGCGCTTTCGAGGTCGGATTCCGACGGCACATAGTTTTCAAAGCTCTTTATGGTGGAGCGTATCGACTGCGCCCATTGCGGGTTTTTGTTTTCGCCGAGGTTCGCCCATCGCGACAGAATTTCCTCGATTTCCTGCGGGGAATACTTTCCGTCCTCAACGGCTTGTATGATTTCATCCCACGCTTGCTTTTCGAGATATTCGTCAAGCTTTTCGATGGCATCGTTCAGCTTTTCGGTGTTCTGCTTGCGGGTTTTCTGATTTTCCTGCCACTCCCATTGGTCGGAAGCGGCATTGTAAACGAGGTTGTCCCGCTCCTGCTTTGCGGAAAGCAGGGCTTGTCGGGCTTCTTCCACGGCAAGGCGCTTTTCTTCGAGCGTGAGAGCCGCGTCCTGCTGCTCCTGTTCGGCTTTCAGCGCGGCAATAATGGCATCGCGCTTCGCCTTTTCCGCCGCTTCTTGCAGCTCCTTGCGGGCTTCAATGATGGCGTTCTGCTTTTCTTCGAGCGTTGCGGCGGTTTCGAGCTTGTCGAGATAATCTTCAAGCACCGAGAGAATGTATTCGCGCTTTGCTTTCGCGATGGCTTCTTCAAGCTCTTTTTGCGCTTTGAGCAGGGCGTTCTGCTTGTCTTGAAGCTTTTCTTGTTCTTCCAGTTCGGAGCGTTGGGCTTTGAGCGCGGCAAGAACATCCTTGGCAAGCGTGACGGTGGTTTTCAAACCGCCGTTGAACCCGCCGAGGCTCTTTGTGGCTTCATCCTCGCCGTTTATCCATGCGTCATAGATAGCCTGCGCTTTGTCAAGCTCATTCATATAGGTTTTCAGCTTGTCAAGCTCGGCTTTTGCTTCGTCTTTCTCCCCGGCGGTTGCCGCTATTTTGCCTTTTCTGCCTTTTCTCGCCCTTCTGACTGCCTTTACTGCCTTGTTATATCTCACAATCGCAGCGTTCAAAGCGTCTTTGAGTTCTTCGCGGCTTCCGTAACCAGAATTTTCAAAAGTCTGTTGAATAGTTTCGTAGGCTTGCGATGCGCGTTTTTGCTCATATTCAAGCTCTATCTGCGCTTTTCGCGACTTTATGTTTTCGCGAATCGCTTCGGTATTGCCTGTCCACTTGCCCGTTTCTTGGTCGAGGACAAATCCCATATCCCCGAATTTCTGTTGCAGTTTTTCAACCGTGGCTGCAAGTCTTTCGCGTTCTTGGGCATCGAGCTTTTCCTTGCCGTTGAGTTCATCATAAACATCAAGCAAGTCCTCGTAAACAACGATTTGCCCCATAGCGCTCGTGCGTGATTCTTCAATTTGCTTGTTGGCAAATTCAACGCTTTCGGCAAATTCTTCCGCGGCTTTCGCGCCCGCTTGCATTTCTTCGCGTTGCTTTATAACAGATGTCACAAGCGCCGCAACAAGCGTGGTGAGTATAGCAATGCCCGCCGTCATCACCGCGTTTTTCAGCGTTGCCGCCGCTGCTGCCGCTTTGTCCGCCGCCGCTTGTGCGTTTGTCGCCTTTGTCGCGATTTCCGTCTTTGCGGCTGTGGAAAGCGCCGCGTTACCCTCGGCATCCACCATTTCTTTGTGCGCCAGCGCCGCCGCCGCTGCCGTCTTGGAGGCTGTTGCGGCAAGCTTGATAGTCTGCACAAACTTGATTGTTCCCTTCACAAGCACGCCCGCCAGAATCTCACCACCGAGAACGCCGAGGAAGGTCAATATCGTACTTATGCCGCCGAGCTTGTCCACGACATCAAGAGCCGCCGAACCCACTTCCACAAGGTCTTTTTTCAGCGCGAGAACGCCTTGCTCATCGTTGGCAAGCTTTTGCCATTGCGCTTTAAGAGAGTTTACTCTTGCTTCGTATGTGTTGAGCTGTTTGAGGTTTTCGGCGGCGGAATAGCCCGCGTAGGAATCGAGCGTTTGCATGGATTCTTTGACATCATCCATGTTCTTCATGAGGGCTATGAAGAAGTTTTTACGGTATGTACCCGCCGTATCGTATACGCCCGTCATACTGTTGTAGATTTCGCCCATTTCCTCGGACAGCGCGGATTCAAGGGTCGAGCCTATATCGCTTTCGGCGTATTCGGCAAGCTTGTCCGCCTGCTCCGCCGTGAGATGGTTTATTTCGTCTGACAGCCCTTGCCATACATCGAGTATGGAAGCCGCGCCCTTGCGGTATTCCGCAACAATAGCCGCCATACGGTCCGACAGAGAAGCATATACATCAAGCGAACCGCTTTTTGTGGTGTATGCAAGCAACGACTTAACCGCCGTACCGAGCTGCTGACCGCTTGCGTTCGTTGCGCCTGAAAGAGCCGTGATAATCGCCACGGTTTCTTTCAGAGAAAGGTTCGCTTGGTCGGCGTAAGAACCCGCCTTTTGAAGCGCAAGCAGAAGCTTTTCGGTTGACACGGGCGCGTTGTCTGCTTGCTTGTTGAGCATATCCACAACGCCGTATATTTCTTCAACGGGGAGCTTAAACTGTTTGAGAATGGCTATAAGCCCGTCGGAAGCCTGTGTTGCATCAAGTTCGGCAACATTGAGAGCGAGAACCGCGCCCTCGGCAAGCTTCATAACATCCGTCCACTCATAGCCAGCCCGAGCGAAATTTGTCGCGATTTCGCTGATATTCTCAAAGGTCTGCCCGTATTTTTCCGCGAGGTCGTACAGTTTGCTTGCGACTTCTTGGTCAGATATGTTCTCGTTGAGAATACGGGTGATTTCTATCGTCGCCTTTTCGGTGTTTACAAGCGTTTCGTTGAGAGATTCAAGCCCGCTGCGCACAAGATTGATTGCCTGCATAACAACGGTAGCCGCCACTTGCCACGAAAGAAAGCCTTTTGCCATTGAGAGAATACTTTGCGTGTGCTTCTCGTTGGCGGCGGTGCTGTCTTTTACCGCTTTCGTGCGGTCTTTTGTGGTCTTTGTGGCTTTTTTGCCCGCCTCGGTGACGCTTTTGAGCTGCTTTGCATGGTTCTTCTCCGCCTTCGTCTGCGCGTTCATGGACTTTGCGGAAGCGTTCAGAGCCTTTGCGAGGGCGTTAAGCTGTGCGGTCAGATTCTTGTTGGGCTTTATGCTGCTCAACGAATTTGCAAGGGACTTTATCTGCCCGTTGAGAGCTTTTATTTGTGTATTGGCATTTTGGGTATTTACGGTTACATCAAGTTTTATTTGTGCCATATTAAGCCTCGCTGTCGGATTCTAAATAGTATGTGGAAAGGTCTATTCTTTCGCCGCTGTCGATGATTTCATACGGCTGCATTGCGCGTTTGAGAGTTGACATTATGGTTTCGTTCTCCTGCTCCCGCACGAAATTGTCCCAAAACGGGCGCGGGGGCGCGTTCTTTGCGACCGTGCCGTCTTGTATGGATTGTATAAGGTCGTCGGAAGATCGGCTCAATGGTGAATAAAGCGCGTGCTGTCGTGACGGCTGATAATCGAAAACAAGTGTATTTTGGCTAATGTGCAAATCCATGTTTAACGGGTCGCCTATCGGCGTACCGTATTGAGGATTGTCCGTCCTGCGCTCATATTTCGACGGCTTCCATTGCTGATACCAGTCGCGGGCGATATGCTCCATCAACGAGCCGCGCATCCTTTCGCCAACCTCCTGCAATGCGAAAGGAATCTTCTTGCCTATTTCGCCGCACTCTGCTTTCAGTTCGGTTTCGACAGAGCCGACTTGTGTCATTTTCACATCAAAAAATCCCACGAAAACACCGCCTTTTTTGGAATAGGGCAAGCCGCCCTGCTTGACAGCTTGCCCATAGTGTGAAAGATTCTTACGCGGTGACGGTCACGTTGCAGACGGCGGTGAGCGTCTTTCCGCCGTCCTTTGTCAGCGTTGCGGTAACGGTGGTGTTGCCTGCCGCTTTGCCTTGAATAAGACCGCTGTCGCTTACCGTGGCGGTTGCAGTCGCAGCAGAAACATAGGTCATAGCGGTGTAGACGGGCTGCGCGGTGCTTCCGTCGGGCATGATGTAGACAACAGGCATTTGCACGGAGCTGTTGACTTTTACGCTCACGCCGCCGCCGATAATGCCGAGAGAGGACACTTCGGAAACAGCGGAAGCGCAGGGAACGATGACATAAAACGCCATGTTCTGCGCGCCGACACAGGAAGTGCAGGAAAGCGCATCTTCGCCGTCGGTGATGGCTGTCCAGTTGCCGGAGGTCGTCCCGAGCGTGGTTGCGTTAGCGCTTACGCCCGCGTCGCCCGTGAGGATAGCCTTCGGGACTATAATGTGCATCCAGCCGTAGAAGGTGCCGTTTTCGGTCGAGCCGCCCTGCATCTTGTACACGCCGTATTTCTGTTCGACGGAAACAACGGGCGGGTTTGAGGTGTCACCGATGGCAAGCTCTTGTGCGGAAGCGTTCTGTACGGGGTAAAATACCTCGTAGACAGAGCCGGTGTTAGCCGCAAAGGCTGTGCCGGAAGCGTCGGTAACAACGCCGTCAACGACAAAGTACGCAGTACCCATGTACTCGCTTGCGCCGCTCTGCTTGACATAGCACAGCGGGTTTTCGTCGCTTGCGGGTTGGGTGTAATACTTCACGGCGGTGCCGGTGATGGTCAGCTTGTTGGCAGCCGCGGTGACTTGCTCACAAACCATCGAGATTCCGTTGTAGCCGAGCTTGCCGCCTGTGATAAGGCGACGGGTTTCAAGCGAAAACGCTTGCGAGGTGTATGTACCCGTCATGCGGAAGGTGTCGGGAAGCATACCGAAAAGCTTGTTGCCGATACCGCCCGCGATCTCTTGGAGATTGAGGGAGGTTGCAACGGCGGAATCGGAAGCGATCTTGTCGAAGCCGACGATGTTGCCGTTGCTGTCGCGGAAGGTCTGAGAAGCAATGCCCTTTACAAAAAGGTCGCTTCTGCCGAGTACGATTGCGTTCATATTGTGAAAAATCCTTTCTTATTGTTTTGCTTGTACACCGTTCAGTTTTGCTTCCATGTCTTTGCCCGAAACGGTGCCGAAAATGTTGTTGTCCTTGGGGTCATATCGCCATGACGGCACGGGATTTCCGCTTTTGAAGGTCACAAACCCGCTTGATTCCGCAGTCGCGTATATCATGTAGAGCTTGTCGCGGTCTATTGCGCGTACCCGTCGTTCAAATTCCGCAACCGTCCATCCGTAGATGTCGGTTTCTCGCAAATGCGAAAGATACGCGACAGAAGCGATAAGGTCGGGCATTGATACGTTGAGCTGCGGTTCCTTCTGCGCGTTCATCTTTTTCAATTCTTCATAGTCGCGCACAAGGTCGATGTTTACGCTTTCATCGGGTAACTCCGCACCGTTCTGTTCGGCGATAAGCTGTCGCACTTCGAAGGACAGTTCCGAGGGCGACAGTGTAACTGTTTTCCCGTTCTGTGTTACCCGCAGTCCCGCCAGACGGATATGATCTTCTTCCCGCCGTACAAGTATCGTCCCCATCACTTCCGACGGCTCATATACAATCCGCAACGAAAGATAGAGCAGACGGATGAAACGGTAAAACGCACCGCCGACGGATTCATCGACTTTCACGCGGTCGATCTCGACAGCGAAAAGCGCGGAAGTAAAGTCAAGGGTAGTGTATCGCACAGGGAGCGACGCAAGCCGTAACTTTAAGGCATCGGCGCAGTCGATATAAATTTCATAGTCATCGACGAGAACGGGGTAAAAGGTAAGTCCGAGCGCGTGAACGGGCTTTCCGTGCCGGATGAGGTCAGCGCGTGTTTCGGGGGTGTTGTTTTTCATTCTTTTTTTGCACCCCACGGTTTATTCTGCCGCCTTGCGGCGGTGAATACATTTCGGTGCTTCTTCTGTGTTTTCGTTCCTTCCCGTTGTGGGGCAATAGTGCTGATGGAGGCAGCACACGGAAGCGGCGTTTTGTCTGTCGTCATAATTTACGCCGTCCTTCATCTGCTTCTTGCAAAGCAGGAACGAAACGGAAGCGGTTCTGTGTTGGTAAAGGCAAAATGCGTTCATTCTCAATACCCGTTAAGTGATATTTCCACGGCGTCGGTGATTTCATTGCCCCACGACGCGCAAAATGCCGTCAAAATGAGCTTTTTGTCGGACGGGGTAATACACTGCACCGTTATGCTCCCGTCTGCGTTCTGCGCCGCGTAATACGCCGTAGAGGGCATATCCGAAAATGTGTATCGGATTTCGCCGTCAAACGGTTCTCCGCCTTGAAGCGCCTGCGCACGGAAGGTCTTGCTTGTGTACTGCCGTATGCCTTGCGGCGACGGCGTGTCGAATACGACGGAGCGCGTGCTGGAGCTTGCCGCCACGGCTGTAACGGTTATTTCCACCGAAACGGTAGGATTCTGCACAAGCGTTGCGGTTATGGTAGCTTGTCCCGGCGCTACGGCTGTGACCGTGCCGTCTGCCGAAATGGTCGCAACGGTGGTGTTGCTTGAATCGAAAGACCACGACACAGTGAAGATTTCTGTGCTTTGCTGCACTTTTCCGTCCCGAACGAAACGCGGGGAGATTTGCGTGGTCTTGCCCACGGTCAGTGGTCGGAGATCGTCCGCTTCGGCTATGAAGCTATGAGAAAGACCGTCGGCGATAAAATTCGTCATGTCATCGTATTCGCTTATTTCGTCCAGACGGATGGAGAATGTCAGAAGGTGCGCACTGTCGCGGTCACACGAAAACTCCTGCATGAAGTCGTTCCAGCCCGTGATATGAAACGCTTTTGAGCCGAGGATTATGCGCTTGTTGTGACCGAGCCTCCGCGTGACCTCGTTGAGCTGCGCCGTGACCTTGAAATTGCCGTAAGGCAGGACTTCGTTCAGCGGCGTTGAGTTTGCGTTGCCGTATTCGTCGTAATGCTCGATAAGAAGCGGTTCGGCGACTATGTTTCCGTAGTCGTCGTATGAGTTGTACGATGTGGTACAACGTCCTACAACAGAGGTCGCGTTGACCGAGGAAATGTTCGTCGGGTTCGTCGCAATCCATACGCTTCCCATCGTTTTCAGCTTTGCTCCGATCGGGAAATAATCGAAACGCGGGTCGTCGAAAAGCACTTCCTTGTAGTTATCGCCCTTGCGGGTCGCGTTGACCGTTGCGGGCGTAATGTCTGCCAGGCGGACGGTTGTTTTCGTCCATGCGTAAAAGTCCTTTTTCAGCCCCTGCGCTTCGCACTTTACATAGTCGGAAGCGTAACGCGCGCGCTTGGAAACAAAACGCTGTGTGCGCCCCGCAAAATATTGCTTGCGCCTGTCGCCGTATTCGGCGGGTTCGTTCGTTTTCGGCGGGTTTATTCCGGCTACGGCAGAAACTTTTATCGCTTGTGCGTAGTCTTTACTCGTCTTGTTCGGCATTGTTGCCCACCTCGCGCACTGTGTTCCGCATGGTGACGGGTTTGTCGTCGGAGCCGAGTGTCACCTTGGCTTTTGCCTTGTGCGCTTCCTGTGCGATTTTAACGCCGTCAGACACGCCTTCCTCGTACCGGGCTTTGAGCGTTTCTTCGTATTCCGTGCGGGAAATGACAATCATGCCCTTCTGATTCGGGATGTTAAGGTACATATTTGCTCCTTTCTTGCAAAAGCTTGCATTAAGGGATTCGTATGCCGCCGTCGGGCGTGAAGAATGGCATATTGCTCCATTCGGTAGACCCGCCCGTTGCGGCGGTGGCGATTTCAAGCGCGATTGTCAGTTCTCTGCCGACATTCGATTCGCCGTCAAATATCGTTCGACTTCCGCAGTCGGGATGTTTTGACTTTGTAAAGAAGAATGTGCCTACACCGTCCATATTTACGCCATGCAGGGATTCTATAAGCGCTTGCTCTATGGCAAAACACCGCGAATAAGCGTCGCTTTGGGTGTTAAGCTCCTGTTGGTAGTGTGTCCATATGTAGAAAACAACGGACAGTGATATTTTCAGTTCGTCGTTCGACGGCACCGTGCGCCCCATGTAGCACATGATTCTCGTCTGCGCTACGGTCTGTGCTTGCCGGACAAAGACTTGCGGTACAAGCCGATAGCCTCTTTCGGTCGGCGGGTCGGTGGGATGTTCGGGGTCGAAAACGACGGACATTTTTTCCTCGATGGTGGGGAGCGGTTCGTTTAGCGGCTTCGCGCCGTCGTAAAAAAGGTATTTCCACAGGCGGACGCGGGAATGTGTGTTGTCATCGGCGGGGGTGTATTCGCCTTTCGGCGCGTCGATAAGATAGTCGCAGATTTTACGCGGCAGATTTACGGAAGTCGAAAGGTCAAAATATGCGTCCTGTACCCGCTTGTACGGATACCATTGCGATTTTGTATCAACCGTCATCCGCTTTTACTCCTTGCTGTCGTTCTCTGTTTCTGCGGGTTTTGCGCCGCTCTCTTTGCTCTTTTTCACCGTTTCGGCAATCTCCGCTCTTTTTGTCTGCGCCTTTTCGGCGGTATCGGCGAATTGCGCAGCGGTCGCTTGCAGCTCTCCGAACATCGACTTGACATTTTCGGGTGTTGCAAAGAGCGCCATTGTTGCGCCGAGCCTTGCAAGCGTATCGTTTTCGGCGGCGAGTATGCTGTTTACCTCGTTTTCGGTGATCTTGCAGAGTTCGCGCCAGTCGTTGACGATATCGAAAGCAATGTCTTTGACATTTCGTTCGCCGAGCGACTTGAATCGTTGAAGCTGATTCACGGGGTGTGCGGAAGCGTAATAATCAAGTGTGTCGGAGCTTATCTTGTTCGGGATGTCGATGTGCAGATACTTCGTCAGCAGGACAAGCAGAAGTGAGGAACGCATGAGCGCAAGGTTGCAGACTTTCAGCCGCGGCAGGGTCGGTATAACGCTCCGTGCGGATTCGTTCTGCGTGTCGTTGAGGTTGTCCTCGATGCTTTCTTCGGCTATGCCGCGTGCAATGCCGAGCTTGTCGGCAAGCGTAAGGTAGGTTGTTGCTTCGGCGACGGTTTCTTCGGTGATAACAAAGGGGTTGGAAGTGTTTTCGTTCATCTTCTTTTTTGCTTCCTTTCGTTGTGTTTGGTGGTGTTTTGTACTTTATCCGACAGGCGGGATAGTCCCCTGCGGAACGGTTTGCTTTATCGCTATGCTTTGCTCGTATCTGCGCATTTCGCCCGCCAGCTTGCGCATGAGCGATTCAAGGCGGTTCGTGTCGGCGTTCTCTTTGTTCGCGCGGTTCTGCACAAAGAAGGACTTGTCCTCAACGCCCGGACGCAGATCGAGCCAGTTCGTGTTGAATCTGTCCTGCCAATGCACTTGAAAGCACATTGCAAGAATGTTGATGATGTCGCGGGAAAGCGTTTCCGCAAATTCGCCGTCTTTATAGTAGTCGATGTTGAGCATATCGCCCTTTTTCAGCCCCGTTGCGTACACGGTCAGTGTCTGCCCGTCGTATGCGCATTTGAGTGGAGTGTCGAGCGGGTCGCCGTCATCGTCTATGCCTATAAGCCGCACGGAAGCGAGGTCGTAGCCAGTGAGCGCCGTATCGACGGTAAACTCTGTTTCGCCTTCTGCTTCATCGGCGGGAAGCGCGTAGCCTTGCTCCGTGTATTCGGGGTCGGTAAATTTGGGCTTGTCGTCAGTGCCGAAAAGGTATTGCGGCATATTCGACGGCACGGTAAACAGTGCGGCGGCTGTGAGGAAATGCTCCGCCATTTTCGCCGCGAAAAGCGGGAAATCTGTGCCGATGAGGTCATACATCGGGTCATCTTCTACATACTGCTGACAAGCGTTCAGTACGCGCAAAAGCGGTGTTGCCATATATGCCGCTCCCTTCTCTTATTTCAGAATCAAGTCAAGCACGGAAGCAATAAGCGCTCCCGATACTGCGGAGAAAATAAGCCACCCGATACGGCTTATTTTGTTGATTGCGTCGGTGACAGCCTTGATTTGTCCATCCTGCTCGATGTTCTTGTCATGCTCCTTGCTGATACGCTTTGACAGGGCTTCGCATTTGCAGTCGAACTCCTTGCGGCGTTCTTCGCATTCGTGCTGTGTCACATATTGCGGTGCATCCATGTTTTACAGTTCCTTTCGGTTATTTATTTCAGCGGGGAGCGGAGCTTGTCACACTCCCCGTTGCGCTTGACCCGATTTTGCACACACGCGCCAGCGGTAGGTGTCGGGAGAGCTTCGTTGTTGATAGGCGGTTACGGGCTGCTTTGCGGTGTCAGCTCATAACCTTGCGCTTGATGCGGAGAAGGTCGAAAATGCCGACTTTCCCGTCTCCGTCCATGTCGGCGCGGGCGAGTTCTGCGGCGGTCGGCTTGTAAGTGCCGAACCATATGCGCTTTGCAATAAGGTAGTCGTTCGCATCGACCTTGCCGTTGCCGTCCACGTCGCCCATAAGCGGGAAGCCGTTCAGACCGCGGTCTTTGATGTACTTCGGGTAGTCCGCATACCCGTAGTTTTGGTCGCATATCGAGCCGCCGACCCTTTTATTGCGGAAGTAGTTGTAGGATTCGTTCCCATACTGCCATATCCCGATATTTGCGGTCGGTTTGTAATTGCAGGAACGGGAAAATTCCGCTATCCAGTGCGGGTATTTGTCCAAAACGCCCTTATCGTAGAACCAATAGTCGAAGAACGAACGCGAGGAATAAATCCCGCAGTAGTAGCCGTATGATTCAATCGTGCCGATGAAGGTCAGAATCATGTCGGTAAGAAGCTGCTTACCGACTTTCAGCACATCGCCCTCAACATCGACGAAAACGGGCATTTCAAAGGTCTTGCCTTTGAGACAGTTTTTGTAAAAGTATTCTGCGGCGTTCTTTGCGTGCGCAACGGAAGTGCCGCGCAGATAGTGGTATGCTCCGACGGGTACGCCGAGCGCGTGGAATTTGTCGTAATGGGTTTCAAACTTGCTGTCTTTGACGGGTCCGACCCCGCCTTCCGAGCCTTTGATAATGACCCAATCGACCTCTTTTGCGGCTTTTGCATAGTCAATGCCGCCTTGAAATCGCGAAATGTCTATGCCGAAGGTTTTCATTGTTTCCTCCTTTACTCGCTTACTTCCTTGCTTAATTCTTCTTTCGGAATCGGCGTGTCGGTTTCTTCGTATGTGTACGGCGCGTTTTCAATGTCAATCGCTTCGGAATAAAGCGCGTCGGTTTCGATTTGCCTTATCATCATGTTTTGGTCTGAATGTGTCAGATACAGTTTCACGCCGTCTTTGCGTGTTGCGTAATATTCTCTTATAATCATGCTGTTGCCTCCTCAATGTAGTCAGCGAAAGATGCCCAGTTTGTAGCCGCTTTGTATGCCGCCCCCGTTCCGGCGGGTACGATTATTTTGTTGAGCATTGTCGCTTTGAAGGTTGTGCTCTGTATGCTGGGCGGATTTGTGGGAAGCATAGTGATTGTTGCTTTGTCGCTTGTTGAACCTATCTGCAACGCGCCGCCCTCGATACTCGTCACACGGTCGGGAACCGTTATGCTCGTGAGGGAGGTGCAGCTGCCAAACGCGCTGTCCCCGATACTTGTCACGCTATTAGGGATTGTTACGCTTGTGAGTTTCTTACATCGGTAAAATACGGAGCCTTCGATGCTCGTCAGACCGTCGGGAAGCGTTATGCTTATGAGAGCGCAACTGCCAAACGCGTTGAATTCGATATTTTTCACTGTGTTGGGAATTGTTACGCTTGCGAGCTTGGAGCAGGTAGCAAACGCGTATGGTCCGATGCTCGTTACACCGCTCGGGATTGTCACGCTCTCGAGCTGCCCACATTGGGAAAAGGCGTTGTTGAGGATGCTCGTCGCACCGTCGGGAAGCGTTATGCTTGTAAGGGTGGAACACTGGGAAAAGGCATATTTTCGCACCACTGGTTGCCCCACCATTTTTGCGGTTCTGAGATATCCGAATACATCGTATGTTTCCTCAATATACGGTTCCGTCACACTGCTCCCCGCGACATTAACAGTCACATCGACCTTTTGGAGCGCGTCGAACCCCGAATCGGGCGTTACGCTCGTTGTGCCGTTCTTGGTGAGGGTCACGGCTTTCGAGGCTTGCACGGTGGGAACGGGGACATTGGTGGTGACGGCGACTTTTGCAAGCCCGTCATAGCCCACGTCGGGAGTAACATTTGTCGCCCCGTTCTCGGTGATTGTCACCGCCTTCGAGGCTTGAATTTGCTTTTCGGGGACATTGGTGGTGACTTCGACCTTTTGCAGCACGTCGAACCCCGAATCGGGTGTTACGCTCGTTGTGCCGTTCTCGGTGAGGGTTACGGCTTTCGTGGCTTGCACGGCAGGAACGGGAACATTGGTGGTGACAGCGACTTTTGCAAGCCCGTCATAGCCCGCGTCGGGAGTAACATTTGTCGCCCCGTTCTCGGTGATTGTCACCGCCTTCGAGGCTTGAATTTGCTTTTCGGGGACATTGGTGGTGACTTCGACCTTTTGCAGCACGTCGAACCCCGAATCGGGTGTTACGCTCGTTGTGCCGTTCTCGGTGAGGGTCACGGCTTTCGTGGCTTGCACGGTGGGAACGGGGACGCTCGTTGTCAAGTTCACCTTGGCAATTCCG
>ERZ1034962.63-NODE-63-length-58245-cov-78.981423_pt1 | contig 58245 bp, 85 predicted proteins | sample MGYA00520696_ERZ1034962 | MGnify/ENA primary metagenome ERZ1034962 (study PRJEB33766, sample SAMN09781770) | gut metagenome | biome: gut microbiome | host: Homo sapiens | place: Madagascar | study: EMG produced TPA metagenomics assembly of the PRJNA485056 data set...
CCCCCCCCCGTTACGGAACTGTTGACGCAGACTGCTTCGTATTCCGCATGGTAATCGCGTTTCTTCTCTCCAAAGCAACCGCCACCGCCGTTGCCCTCAACGTCGTAGGGAATATCCGTATAAATCAAATCGACGCTTTTGTCGGGCAGTTTCTTGATTGCTTCGTAGCAATCCACGTTGTAAACTTCGTTTGTCTCAAATTCGCCGAGTTTCATTCCTTTATTTCCTCCCAAACACCGGGGCGACAGCCAAGCAACTTAATTGCTTCCATGGTGGCTCGTTCCGTAAGTCCGCTGTTCCCGTCAACCAGGACGAGGTGTTTTCTCTTCATTTCCTCGTCATAGTCGGCAAACTCGGTATCGTCAATAACAATCCAGTCGGTGATTCTGCCTTTATTGACGGCGAGATACTTTCGTATTGCTTTTCCTCGGCACTCGTTAGCAGAATTTAACTTTCCGTAAATCCAAATGCTACGTTCCCAAAACTTGCGGTAAAGATAGTTGCCGTAGTCGTCAACGGGAATCATTTTGTCGTCGAAGTGTATTCCCCACGCCGAGGTAAGAATTATCTTCGCCTGGGTTCGAGCAATGATATGTCTCATGCGTCCGAGCAGTGATTTTTCGACTCCACGCAATTTCTTGTATGACTTCTTCGTCGTGTTGGTGTTGAGCACCCCGTCGATGTCTAAAAAAATTACTTTCATTTTTGCGTTTCCTCGCCGTCAAAGATAGAAGCATTGGCATATTGAGGCTTTTTGCACCAGCGCGGACAACTCATATAAACCAATTCTGAATCGTCCTCTATCCAACCTGCACAGTAGCCGTCACCGCACCCGTATTTGTACAAAGTCGGTGCATTCGGTGCCCGTTGAATTTTCATTTTGTTAAGTCGTCCGCAGTCAGTGCAATTCATTTTTACCTCAATCAGAATAAATATTCGTCCTCGCCGTTCCTCTGCTTTTTTTCCTCAACCGCCGCTTGAATACTTTCGGCGGCTTTCAAATTTTTTGCCAACAGTTTTATCAACCGCCCGGTCGGCACAATTTGTTCGGCTCTTATCTCTCTCACCTTTACGATTTCGCCCGTTGCTTGGTTCTCAAAATTGTATTCTGAGACGACACCGGCAAACGCCACCATTTCGCCGTGCTTCAACGATTGTGCCAGTGCAAACATGTTCGAGCCGGTAACATCGTAAATAACCACCTTTGCGCAGTGCTTCAAAATTTGCCCCGACTCGTCTTTTCGCTCTCGTGCATATTCAATAACCAAGTCGCATTTTGTAAACTTTGCGTTTTCGACTACTTTCGGCAACACCGCAACACGTCCGCACCCGATTACCGCCCACGTGCCGTCCGCCATTTTTTGCGACTGAATCATTTTTCCTCAGACACCGTGTAATCCTCGGGCGAAACTGTCGTCGTCGTTTCCTCAAAGAAATCGTCAACTGCGCTTCCGTCACTTTCGGTTCTGCCCTCATCCAAAACCTCGTTGTCTTTCTCGTAGGCATTCTGCATTGCGATACTCATAATGCCCCATTTGCTGATTATCTGACGAAGCATTGTTTTCTTTGCCATGGCGTCAAACTCTTTGTACCAAAACGAACTGTATTTCCACTTTTCGTCCTCGGGCACCTTGCCTGCTTCGTAATCAGCAAACGACACTTTCTTTCCCTTTACACCATTTTTCGAAAAAGCCGCCGAGTATTGGTCTGCGTGGTCTACCATCTTGTTTTTGCTCCAGTACAAAATCTTTTGGAAGCCGTTTATGTACTCAAAGTACGCCATGTACCCGACCACGGGTTTAGCACTTCTTTCGTCGTCGTTCTCAATGAACTTGAAACGAGGCTTACCTGTTTCAGGGTCGCGTCCCAAGTACTCGCCTTCGCGGACTTCGATTGAGTCGATGTCTTTGTAGTAGCCACTGCGCATTGCAAGTTGAATGTATCCTTTATAGCCGAGGACAAACACCGCGCGTTTTTGATTTTGCTTTTTGTCATTAAATGGTACGAGGTAGCACAGCCCGAGAGACGGGGACACGCTCAAACTCAACGACTGCGCCAAAAGCGCACCGCTCAGAAGCGAGTTTTTGTCACAGTCCTGAAGTTCGGAGTTAACGCTTGCCGCCGAAGTAAGGTCGGCAACAAACCTTTGCGCCAGTTTCGGATCGCCCAGCGTGCTGTTTATCATTTTGCGAACGCCTTCCGTTGCAAGATATTTGCTTACGGTCATTTTCGTCGTGCTTGCCGCCGACGATTGAAGTGTGTTTTTAACTTCTGCCATTGTTGTTTCCTCCTATTCGTTTGTCGGCACTCTGCCGTATTTGATTTGGCAACTTACAAGGAACGCTCGCAGTTTTTTCAACTGCTCTGAAGTAGCCCAAATTCTGAAGTCCACGACCTTAACTGCGTCCTCGATTTGCCAGTTGTCCGTTTCTGCGTCGCTCGGGACGGGCTTTTCGGGCGCGGTGGCTTCTGACGGCTCGGGTCGGCTACTTGACTGTGCAGCAACTTTCGCGGCTTCTAATGCCTTTTGACGGGCTTGCAGGTCTGTATTGTGTTTTACAACATCGCCCAAAGCATAGCCTCTTTCGTAGTAAGCCAGCAATTCGACTTCAAAGGGGCTTCCAAGCGACTTTATAGTTTCAACGTCGCTCTTGATTGAATCGGCGATTTCGTCAATCGATTTCTTTACGTTGTCTGACGACATTCCTTTGTTGAGCCAACGCTTGTCGGCAATCTGTTCCCACTTGCGTTCCGTTATGCCTTTGCTTGTCCAGTACTCTTTGTACTCGTTTTCTTTCTTCTGCTTGATTTCGTTCTCGGCAACCGTAATCTGATTCCACAGATTGTCTCGTGCCGTCTGCAAAGTGTTGATTACCTTTTTGATTTCCGCCTCAAACACGTCGTATGGCTGCGTGTAGAGTTTCTTCACTTCCTTGCGCTTGGCGTCAACCTGCTCTTTGATTTTGTTAAGCGTTGCGCACCGTGTGCGCGCCTGCTCAAAGTCCTCTTCCGTCGTCAGTACCAGCGAACGGTCGAGTTCTGTGCGTTCCTGCGCCCATGCCTGAAGGTTTTTGCAGTTTGAAATTATCTCGGGAAGATTTTTTGTAAAGTCCTCAACTACAAATTCAATCTTCTGCGGCATTTTCTTTTGCGCCACTTCCAGTTCGGCAAGTGCGCTTTCCATTGTTGTTGTACACATTTGTTACGTCCTCCTATAATGTTAGTCCGAGCGCAGGTTTCGTCCGCTCGGTGACGTGTTTCCAAAATCTTTTTGCCTCGGAAACTATGTAGGCAATATTCTCTTCGTTTCGGGATATGTCGTAATGTCGTATTTCCGATGTCCCGTCGTTGAAAATCAGTTGCGCCGTCAGCACGGCAAATTTGCGGTTTGTCACGTAAAGTTGCTGAGTGACCTGACAAAAATACTTCTGAGGAATTTGCTGAAACCACTCGTTCAAATCTTCCTTGCGAAGAACCCACGCCGTTTTGCATTCCCACACGCCCTGTTCCCCGTCAGACTTCCGTTTCAACTCGCCGTCCAATGTCGCCGTCATAAAAGGCGTTTCGTCGTTACTGTACACTCTGTACGGGTGATACTCAACTTCGTATGTGTCGGCGAACTGCGCCGCAAACAGCCCACGCAGATACTGCTCTGCTTCCGTCCCGTATTTCACTCGCGCGTTTTGAGATAAATCCTTAGGCTTGCTTTCGCCCACCTTTTGCGCCCACAATTCTTGCTCGTTGCAAAATCCACATCCGATTACGCTCGCCACTTCGCTTGCACCCAAACTATTGTGCCGTCCTGTAAGCCACGCTTCGTGGTTGGGGTAGTCCGTGAATGTTATCATTTACCCTCTGCCTCATAAATTCGGTAGCGTGCTACGCGTGTTTTCGTTTGGTCGGCGTTGGTGACTTCAATCATTTCACGCTTTACTATGTATCCGCGCCTCTTGATGTCGTTTATCCTGCTCGCCAGTCGGTAGCAACCGAAGCGTATTGCCTCGCGCTGTGTAATCGACCCGTATGCTTTGACGTAGCCAAGTATTTTGTCGATTTGCGAATATGTTCTGTTCTCTTCCATTACCTCGTCCTCCTCTTGTGACACTGAATTAAAGTTTTTTGATATGCTTCGGTAAACGCCCTGTTTGGTATCTTGCTTTTCCGTTCCTCGTAATCTCGCTTCCATTCGCCGTAGCCGTACTCGCCTCTCGCCGTCTTGGGACATTTAGAGTGGCACCCGGGCGTTCGTTCCGTGCAACCCATACACGGTGTTTGCGTTAATGCTTCACTCATACTCTTGCTCCTCCAAGTAAACTTTCTTTATCCTGTACTTGCTTCGCTGTCCGCACAACGTCACAACCAAATCCCTGCTCTCTCTTACGGCGAAACACACTTCCCTGTAGCACTTGCCTGTCCACTTAGCCACGTCTCGCAAGGTGTCGCATTGAGCAACCGGCAATTCCAAACGGTCTGCCGTCGTAATCAGATATACATACTCATCCCGTTTCATTGGTCGTTTCCTCCTCGCTAAATTTTTGTATCGACGCCCATATATACTTTGGCATATTGTCTATTTCGTCTAAATTCCAAAGTCCGTTGAATATGCGGACGAATTTATCTTCGGTTAGTGACAGCAAATCTTTTTCGTTTCTCTTCGTCTTTGGTGAAATCAAAACTTTCACATACTCGTCAAATAGAGCCTTGCGCTCAGGCAAACAACTTTCTATGTGCTCACGACATTTATCGAGGTTGCAATTCGTTTTCAGAAACCCTAAAAACTCTTCTCGTGCGCACGCCTGCGTTTTTAATAACCCATTTACATTTGGGTTATCTTCAACATCAAGTAATCTATCAAACTGTTGTAAAGACTTATCTCGTTTATAATTACTTACTTTATATAAAGTCTTTCTCTCTATCAATATCTTAGGGTCAATGGCGGTTCCAGTATCGTTAATACTGGTTCCATTGTTTGCGATGTCGGTTCCATTATTGTTTGATTGTGGTTCCGCCATTGCACAATGTTGGTTCCGTGATTGCTCAATGGTGGTTCCGGTATCAAGTGATGTTGGCACCCACGCCGTTAATCCCTTGCAAGAAACGCCCTCTTCTGCGTTCTGCGTGTATGCCCCGTTGGTTTTTACGAACAAACTGTTGTATTCGTCTACGTACACGGTCGGCGTATACCTGTCCAGTTTGCGAATATTGTGCATTCGCCAGTGCTTGATCAGCACCACTCCGTGTTCAAACTGTAACAGGTAACGACGCGTAAGCAAAATCTGTAAATCGTCGTCGGAAGCATTACTCATTCGGGCAATTGTACGGGGGTTCTTAACAAAGCCGTCGTCGTCGGCTGCGAACATCAGTTGCAGATACAAACCTTGGGCGGAAGCAGGCATTGTGATAAATTCGTCGGCGTTTACAATTGCGTCTGTGAGTAATCTTCTTCCCATGCCTTGTTCACCTCCACTATGCCCATTTCTTCGTCAACGACCACCAAAAACCTGTTTGCCAGTAGTTCGTCAACCGAGGCAGGGTCGGCGCAGATTGCCTTTGCGATTGCTCGCGGACGATTTGTGCGCCCCTTGCTGTCGCTTCGAGCGTTGATTTGCAAATAAGCGGCTTGTGCGTCACGGCTCATAAGCATAAAGGTTTCGCTCGTCACGATATCAAGTAGTAACGTTACTTTCGTTTTCTTCATTGCTGTCCTCCAAGAAACTCTTAAATTTTTCGTATGCCTTTAACTTGTTTTTGTTCGGATCGCCCTCGATGTCGAACCTCAGATACTTCGCAAACAAGTGGCGAACATCGCGCCGGGCGTTTTCGTATCCGCGCTGCAAGCCTTGCCTGTAGCCTTTCTGTTCTTTTGTGTAAATTATTTCTTTGCCTGCGCCCTGACTGCCGTAGGTTTTGTTGTACGCTTGCTTGCCTTGGCGCATGTAGTAGACTATATAGTAGGTTTCGTAGTCGTTCAGCAAACTCTCTTCGCACGTCCGCAGAATTTGGAAAGTCCAACCATGCGGATTTTGCAACGATTTGAAACCCCTTTTATGCAGAGACTTATCCAAACGGTCGTAGCCGTTGTAGTGCCCCACTTGCCTTTCGTAAATGTTCTTCGCTTGTCCCACGTAAAACCACGTGATACCATTCTCGTCCGTCCGTTCCCACAGATATATGCCGCTCATTCGGGCTTCCTTGGTCGGCAGGATTACGGCAGACAATGCCGCTTCAGCGTCCTCGCGCTTTTTGACCCAGTCGGGTATCTTTCCCATACGCCACCTCTGCTTTAATACGGAATATCGTCCGAATCCTCAGGGTGAACTGCAGCAGGGTCGAAATCGACCGTGCCGCGCTTACCTTCGCCCTCACTTTGGCGACTTGGCGACAGAAACTCTACGCGGTCACCACGTACCTCAAAAAACAATTTGCTCACGCCGTCGATTTTCACTACGCTAAGTGACGGGGCTCCCTCAATCAGTACCTTGCTACCTTTAACGAGGTGTTTCATGCACGCCTCTGCCTGCTTATCCCACGTTGTAACCGGGACAAACTGTGCCTTTTTGCTTCCGTCGTTTTTGTACACGTCAACTGCCACGGAAAACTTAGCAAACTTGTGCCCCGACTTTTCTGCAATTGTCGGCGTGTCCACGAGGTTGCCTGTGAAAAAATATCTATTCATTACGTCCTCCTAAATCTGAAACGGGATATTCCGTCCGTTTTTGTCTGTAAAAAGCACCTTTGCTTCGGCGGTGCCACCGATTGCCTTAAAAGCCACGCTTTTAAGTTTCCAGCCCTGCTCTCTTGCCAATTCGGCAAGCGTGCGCAACTTGTCCGTTGCCTGCGCTATCGTACTCATTGCTGTCCCTCCTGCGGTCTCATGTATCGTTGATTATTTGGGTCAAGGTTAAAGAACTCTAAATAGTCCTGCACGTGAAGTTTGCCTTGCATGTCGAATCTCAACGTCCCGTCCATGCGCTTCTTGAATTTGATTTCGTTCATCAATTGCGCCGCCGCAGAGTAACTACACGACATTACCGCAGCCAACTCGTTGATTGTCATTACGTCCTTGGAAAAAATCTCTTCTCTCCGTGCGTAGTCCATCTTTATTGGTTCAGGTGTCATTTTGTTTTTTTTCTCCCTCTCTAAATTTGCAAAGTATCTTTTTAAGATACCTACACGGCAAAAAAAATGAGCACTACTTCCTCAGGCGTCAAATTATAACGTTCTTTTATAATTTTGATTTCGCCTTGCGTGAACTCTTTCCCATTAGTCGCGTTTTTTTTGGCTGAAATTGATTGTGGGGACAGATTTAATGCTTCAGCCAAGGCTTTGTTGGTATCTCCAAACAATTTCATTTTACTCTCCAAAAGACGTTTATTCATTCGTTCACCTCCTTTGAGTATCGATTTAAGATACTACGATTTTACCACTCTCGCAGTATCTTGTCAAGATATTTTTCAAAAAAAGTTTCCAAAATTTTAACTTTTTTTGTCAAAAGGCTTGTTTTTTTTTCACAACTATGTTAATATGTCTGCGAAAGGTAGGTTAGTTAGATATTATGAATATGGGACAAAGAATTTACGAATTGAGGACGGCGAAAGGTATTTCGCAAGAAGAATTGGGTAAAGTCATTGGAGTCCAAAAAGCAGCCATAAATAAATACGAAAGTGGACTTGTTGAAAATATGAAGAGAAGTTCTATTCAGAAAATGGCAACCTACTTTGGAGTATCACCGTCGTATTTAATGTGCTTTACAGACGACCCGACGCCGAACGCTCAACGACAATCTACAGAAAACGAAATCATAAACCTCGTTCAAACAATGTCCGAGGACGAAAAACAAATGTTGTTAAAAATTATTAAAGGAATTAAAGGTTAACTTATGGTCATTGCTTTTGTTATAATTGCAATTTTCATTGTAATCGGCATTGTAATCGGACTGTTGAGAAAGCCCCCTTTGGAAAAAGAGGACGACGAACTTTCCAAACAACTTCGCGAACGCTATCGTCGCCTGCCACCTGAAGCGCACAAAGGAATGACTGAGGACGAGTACGTTAAATATTACTACAACTATAACGCACCCGACACGCCCTACATAAAGGAAAATATTGAGCCTACTTTGATAGATTGCCCTGCCTGCGGACACAAAGTTTCAAGTGAGGCACCGAATTGCCCTCAGTGCGGACACCCTATCGCCTCGAAACGTTGCCCACGTTGCGGCAGTAAGAATGTCGAAATAATCACCGGCGCAGATAAAGCGGTATCCATAGCCGTTTGGGGTGTTTTTTCTGCCAACAAAGTTATCAACCATTACAAATGTAAAGATTGTGGACAAAAATTTTAAGCACCCACTATTTCCTTAGCCTTATTAAGTACTACCTGTAACTGTTCGTCAGTCAACCCAGCCAACTCTTTCAAGATTTCAATAGTTGTGTTATTCACTTTCTTTTCCCCCTCGAAGGTTTTCTTTCAAGGGGGATTTTACTACACTGACAACGCCAAATCAAGCCTCAAATGTGCGACTTTGACGGGTCAAATATAATACCAAAAGGAGTCTCATAAATGAGCCTAAGCGAAAAACTACAAGAATTGAAGTCCCAGCAACAAATGTCAATCCAAACGATTTCCGATAAAAGCGGCATTCCCATAGGAACGGTCAAACGTATATTCTCAGGCAAGACCACCGACCCGGGATACGCCACTGTCTGCTGCATTCTTGCCGCCATGGACACGGGTTCCGAAACCGCCGCCGAACTCTACGAAGATGTTGCCACCGAAACCGCAGGCTCTCCCCCAGCGGACGATTCGCGCCTTATTGACCTTTACGAACGCACTATCGAAACCAAAAACAAATGGATTCGCGTTTTGCTAATTCTATGCCTTATTCTTGTCTCGATTTTTATTTTTATCCTAATTTGGGACATCTGTAATCCCCATATCGGCTTTTTCAGACTTTCACAGGAGATTTTCCCCAATGCCCTACTATATATCGTCAACCAACTACACCATTTCTGAGTCAACTTACAAAACAAAAGGCAAAGTGTTTAACACGTCAATCAGGGTTATGCGACTAGACGGGACAATTATTCAGAAGCGTTTCAAAGGATATCCGTCCAAAGCAGCACTAAAGCAAGCCGTCGGAGCATTTATCACCGAGGAGTGTGAAGTTATTTCTCGCGCCGCAATGCGGAACCGCGCCGACGAAGCGAAGAAGGTTGCCACCGCGCCGCTGAAAGATTATATCGCTCTCTATATGACTTCGCTCACCAATCAAAACAAGCAAGCCACGGTCTACGATAAATCCCGAATTTACAAAACCTACATTATTCCCACCCTCGGGGATATTCCTGCAGACGCCTTGACAAAAGAAACCCTGTATAATTGGCAGGACGGAATATGGAACGCCACCAACTCAAAGGGCGAGCCATTGTCCCACAAATACCTCGTGAAAATCAAGTCGTATTTCGCCGCATTCCTTTCGTGGCTCGAAACTCGCTATTCGTTCCCGAATCACTTGCCTGAGGTGCCAACCCCCAAACGCCGCGCCCCTAAAACTCAAATGAAGTTTTGGACGCGCGAACAATTTGACGCCTTTCTCACCGCCGTTGACAACCCGATGTACGCCGCCCTCTTTGCAACCCTCTTTTTCACCGGTCGCCGCCGTGGCGAAGTCCTTGCCCTTACCCCGGAAGATGTATCACCCTCGGAAATCACATTTTCAAAATCTTTTAACCGTTACACGACCGACGGCTCTCGCTACACAATCAACTCCACCAAGGCGGAAAAAATCTACAAGTCCCCCGTCTGCGCCCCTCTCGCAAAAACTCTCGCAGCCTACACGCCCCAGTCCCCGTTTTTCTTTGGTGGCGATGACCCCGTTCCCCCGACAACTCTGCAGCGCGCCTTTGACCGCTATACCACCGCCGCCCACTTGCCCCCTATCCGCATTCACGACCTCCGCCACAGTTTCGTCTCAATGATTGTCCACCTCGGTGCCAACCTCGCCGTAGTCGCCGACCTCATTGGCGACACCTTAGAGCAAGTCACTAAGACCTACGCCCACCTCTACGAATCCGACAAACGCGCCATTATCGAAGCCATTAAATAAACATAGCCGTCTCCCACCTCGGGAAACGGCTCTCTTTTTGCCACCAGTCACAAATCGGTCACAAAAATTTGGTCACAAATTTGGTCACAAAACGTGTGGAACTGGTGCAAATACGCGTAACTCTTATAGCATTTAGATATAAAGAAAGGCGCAAAATCAGGTGTTTTTGACCGATTCTGCGCCATGGAGCGGGAGACGGGATTCCACACACCACAACATCTTGTGCTATCGTCATATGATTTTTCACTATATATTGTAGTTTTTCTCGCTTGGTCACAAATCAGTCACATTTCGGAAACCTTGGTGGGAAAGAGCCGCTACGCGGTCGGCGGCGTTGGAAATACTTTTTTTCAATCGAAAACCCACCCCGGGCGCGTTTATTGCTTTGTTTATTTTATAATTAAAATAACAAGCGCGAGCGCGTGCCGATTCTCTCCGTTTCCTTCCTATTTTCCGCGCCTTTTGCTGGTTAACGAGATTTTGCCGCCGGGGGCGTTGCCCCTTGGCAATGAACAGCCGGCGGAGGCAAAGTCCTTTACACTATACAACGAGAATATACAAACATGATTTTGTAGTAAATACTATAACAGAAAAATACTAAATAAAGCAAGTAAAAACGGGGTAAAAAATAAATACTTAGAATAATATATAAATACTTAGAAAAGGGGGAAGGGCTTTAATAACGGGCAAAGGCTTTGAAACGTTAGTAAATGCTATATAACGGGGGAGAGGCTTTTACTATTATATAAAGGCTTTTTACTATAATAAGACAAAAGCCTTTTATATATTATAAAGGGCTTTGCGACGTTGTAAAGGCAAAAAACAAAAAAAATAATAAAAGCCCACCACCGGCGAGCGGATCGGGGCGGTGGCAGGCGTTGCGCGAGGCTGTCAGGCTTCGGGCGGTGGCGTTTGGTTTTTCTTCGCGCCGGGCTTTTGGCGTGGCGGTTCCGGGTTGCGCGGCAACAATCCGCCTTCTAACATTTTTATACACACGCGCCAAAATGCCGCCGGGCTTTCGTAGCCGTAAGAGTTCAACAAAATCAATTGCCTTTCGCACTCTTCGGGCGGTTGCGTGATCGCGAGCGTGCGCGCGTATTTATGGCGTGTTTTTTTTGCATATTCTAATTTTTGTTTGTACTTTGCTTTTTCTCTTTCTTCTTCGGTGGCGTATTTTCGCGGTCTACCCATTTTTTTACCTTCTTTTTTTGTTTTTCGGGGATTATATCACAAAATTTTTTTTTTGTAAAACAATAGTTAAGTAGTAAAATAATAATGAAAAAGAAAATCGTATTTTCGCTAATTAAGTAGTGTATTTACTTGTATTTTTCTTTATTAAGTAGTATAATTATAGAGTAAAGAAGGTTAAATAAATGCGCTTGCTGGAGTTCTACGGCAAGACGCGCGCACGGTTTCAGGGCGCGTAAAGCGTGAATCGGTCAAAATGGTTGTAGTAAATCAAACCGACGCACCGACGGCAAAAAGAGGGTTGCCGCGCGGTGGTAAATGATAGCAACAGCGACGCGCAACGGCTCAAAATTGCGCGAGTGTGCCGCCGTGGTTTTTATCTGTTAACGGTGGCATTTTTCTTAAATGAAAACAGGCAGCAACAACGAAAAAGCGAAACAAGGGCATCCGCCCTTGTCTATACGCCGCGCCGGGCGTATACCGACGAGCAGGCAAAAGCACGCAAGACCGCACCCCTTCAGGGGGCGGCGGTGCTAAAATTTGGAGGTTTACCATGAAAAAGCAACAGAACACGCACCCGATCGACATCTACGCGATCATTGAGAACGGCGGCGCAACGCTGGACAAAAACGGCTTTGAAGTAAATTATTTGCGCGGCTATCAAGTAAGCAAACACGACATCGCAATTTTGAAAGTGTCGGAAGCCGAAAAAATCGCGCGCACGGTTTCAAAACTTTTGAATAGAATCGCGCGGAATGAGTTTGTAGGCGTTTGGGTAAACGAAGGGCGCGTTTATGTCGATATTTCCGAACACGTAAACAGCCAGGGCGCGGCACTTAGAATCGGGCGCGCACGCCGTCAAATTTCCGTTTACGAATGGGCAACAGGCAATTGTATCGAATGTTAAAGGGGGACAAAAAAATGTATAAAATCAAGGTAACAGCGCAACGCGGCAAGGGCAAAATACGACGCATGGAATCGGCGGAAAACTACACCACGGCGGAAGCCGTCGCCGATTTCATAGAAAAAAGCATCGAACGGCAATATTTGTTGTGCGCCAAAGGCTGGGGCATGGTTGCGCAATATGAGCACGTAAAAAACGACGTAAAAACGGTTGACTTTTTCCCGGTGTCGCCGCTTTTGGGATCGGGGTTGCGATTGACTTTCCGCGTTATTGAGATATAACACAGAGTGACACGGACGGACGGCGAAACGAGCCGCCCGGCGTGGTAATGTGGCGAGCCGGTCACAAGCCCGGCGCAAAACAGAACAGCGACAAGACACCACCGCAAGGGGCGCACGCTGGGAGGTAATTTTATGGCACAATTTAGCAGGACGAATCAACCGAAGCCGCAGAACAGACGCGGCGGACGCAAGCCTTCGGCGGCAACTATTGCCAAAGGTCAGGCGGCGGAAATGGACAGGCAGCAAAAGGCTTTTGACGTTTTCGAGAACAGCGCAAGCGGCAATTTTTGCGGCTTTGATTTTGTTGATGTTTTTCATAAACATTACGACAAGCAAAACGCTATTTTTGCCGCCGAGAGTGACGACCGCGCAAACGTTGCCACGCCGTGGGGAGTTGTACACGTGGGAGCGGACGGCGTGATGTGCTACTTTTTTAGCGAACAGCCGACAAAAACAGTTGCATTTAACCGCAGTATTTACTTTTTTTCAGGGGAGGACAGAAAATTGAAAAACACACAAGATTTTGAAAAAATGGCAGCAGACTACGAGCAGGCAAAGGCGCAGGGAAAAGTATTGCCGGCGGAGTGCTGGGACGACATCGAGAACGCAACCGAACAGGAAGCCGCCACCAAAGCGTTTTCAAAAATTGAGTTTTGCGGCGGCGATTATATCGGATATTTTTGCGCGACTCAACCGTGGTACGAATTTGCGCTACTTGTATTTGACGGCGAAACCCACCGCAAAATTTACGACGATTTGCAGATACACCACACCGCTTACATCAACAGAGAGACGAAAGAAATCACAGACGCAACCACCTCCGAAAGCATAGAAGCAATCATCAAACAGGCAAAAAATCATTTGTTTACAGTTGCGCAACTTGCAGAACCGCTAAAAAGTCATTACGAATACGAGCAAAAACAAGATTTTATAATCAACCACTACGCGAACAGATACGCCCGAATCTACGCCGGGTATATCGGAAGCCCGAGCGCGGAGCAGGTAAAAGCCGCGCAAAATTGGTATTACGAAAACGCGACAATGCACTATTACGAAAACGCAGACGACGCGCGAGCCGTCCGCCATATGTTGCACCGACTTGCAGAACTCAGGCGCGAAACGCTAAACAGTTACGAGTATTTGAAGGAAGCATTGAAGGGCGAGTTTTACAACTATGAATGCATGTACGCGGAACGATACGACGAAGCCGCCGAGGCTGTCGGGGTAGATGTCAACGATATGACCGAAACACAAACAAAAGCATACAACGCGGCGTATAAAGAGTTTTGGAAAGAAGTAAACGCCCGTGAAGATTGGTAAAACAGAACAGCAAGGGCGCGCCGAACGGTGCGCCCACTCAAAACACAACATGGGAGGCAAAAATATGAACAAACAAACAGCACTACGCAACGAATATTACGAGAGACAAAAAGCACGCTACGGGCGCGAAGATTGGGCAAAAAGCAGCACGAACAACGCCGCGTATTTTGTTAAACTGGACAACGGCGACATCGTGGGAATCGAAAAACCGAAAATAAAAACACGGTTTTGTTTTGGGTATGGGTATTGCGGAGTTAGCACCGAAGAGGACTACAGAAACGCCGAAGCATGCGCAACACACGCAAGGACAAAACAGCAGTATTTTATCGAGGAAAATCTAAAACAGATCGACTACGATTTTGACGACGAAACCATGGCGTTAAAACTGGCGGACGGGATCGCCCGAGTAGTTGAAAAAGCGCACTACTATTACAATGCAAAAGATTTATCCCCACTCACCGACAACGATTTTCACAACATTGCAGACGGCTACGAAGTAGTTAAAACGGCGTTTGTTAAACGATTGAACAACTACCTAAAACGCTACGGACTATCAAAAATAAACGCGTGGACATACTTAAGCGATTAACAGCAGGGAGTAAACACCATGGACAGACAAAAACAACAGTTTGACATAAACAAAATAACAACCACCGCGCCGACAACCTACCGGGAATACGTAGATCGTTGGCAATACGTTTTTAACGATTACGCCAACAGCACGAATCAGCGTTTTACATAGGCAAGCCGACCGCAGAACAGCAGGAAGCCGCAAAAAATTGGTACCTGTCTAAAGAAGCATTAAACTATTATCCCGAAAAAGAAACCGCCGAAAACATCGACCGGATTTTGCACCAACTGGAACAGCAACACGCCGAACAATTAAACAATTTTGATTACCTTGTCGGCGCGTTTACATACGAATTTTACAATTTTGAGTGCATGATATCCGACCGGTACGACGAGGCAACCGAACAGATCGGGCTTGACTGGAACAGCATGACAGAGACACAACAAAACGCATTTGAAAAAGCGCGAGGCATATTCCTTGCGCAAGTGCGCCGGGCGCAGGAGGAGGGCAGGTATTAGAAATGAAAACCTACACCGCCGCCGAACTTAGTCAGGGGCATATATACGAAAACGCAACGGGCTTTTACGAATACAGCGGACGGAAAAGCGGCGATCTTTTGTACGTTTTTTACGTGTGCCACATATGCGACAACGGCGAAATCGTCAAAACAGCCGAAGAACGTTATTTTACAAAAACAGAGTTGCATTTTGAGTAAAGGAGAATACAAACATGAAAAAAGCATTTTTTATATGCACCATTTGCAAAGACGGAAAATATTTTTCGTGGGTGGAATCAATAAGCCAAGACACGAACATTGCAGCATTTTGCAGGCACAACAACATTGAAACCCTTGAGTTTGCGGAAAGTAGCAAACAGGCAGAAAGACGCGCCGAACAGCACAACAAAGATTTTCAACAGAACGGCACGTACATGTTTTAATCAGGGTAGCAGAACAGCATGCCGGGCGACGGCGGCAAAACCGTCGCGAAAAGAAACAAACACCGCCATAAGTCCGCACCGTTAAGGGCGGCAGGCGCAGGAGGACACATGGCAACACCTAATTTTCAAACACAAAAACATTTTAGTTTATGGGTCAAAGATTTTTCAATTTATGACGACAACGGGGAATTTTTGGACAACGACGAATTTGCCCTGATGGAAACGCTGGACAAAATCAAAACGTTGAACAGCACACTGTCATTTTTCCGCGTGACTCTCACGGACGGACGTTACACCGGGACACAATTTTACGTCGAAATGAAAAGCCGCGACACGGAATTGCCGACCGACTACACCGCGCAGGAATGGCGTGAAAACCGCAAAGGATATTGCGGCGACTATTATTACCCGGACAAATACAGCCTTGCAATCCGCAGAGAACAGGCTGAACGCAGGAAAATAAACCGCTGGCTTGCCGCAGAGGGCAAAAAACTTGGATTTGAACAACTTATCTGTGTGGCGATTTTCAGCAACGGCGAAGCCGTATACAGACGCGCGGAGGCATGCTAATGGAACTGGCTATTTTTCAAAAACAGTGGGAAATCGAGGACACTCTCGAAACGCTTGAAAGCATGCTTGCCAACGGCTCGAACCCTGTATCCATGAGGGCATTTTTGTCAATGGCTATAGATTTGTACGGAATGGAAGATTTTTTCAAGGGTGCCGAACTGGCGCACAAAAAATCGTTGATACAATATATATTGACGGCGTAACAGAAACGTTACAAAACATTACAGAACAGCACAAAAAACAGAAAGTTTTTAATGTAACAGGAGGAAACAATGAACACAACTACAATTGAAAAGTGCATAGACCTTTGCGAAAAAAGAGAACTGGAAGAACTATTGAACACGCTCAGATACGAAAGAGAAGTAAGCATTTTGAGCAGTAAAGGCAAAAAACCGACATTGCTAAACGCGACAAAAAAGTACCTTGAACAGACGCAGAAAAACGCAGCAAACCCAAGAATGTGCGCCGTACAGCACGCGCCCGACGATAAGCAATTTGTGCTTGACGGATTTAGTATGATAGTTTTCAACGAAAAGCACGACGAACTCGACGCGTTGCCGCAAACCGAAAAGACGAACAGCCTGAACCCCGAATCGTTGTTTATGAGCAACACGCGGAGAATGGTTTACTACGACTTGTCCAAAGAAGATAAAGCCATTTTGACGAATATCGGGAAATACATCAAACTGATCGGCGGAAAGTCCGCCACGGTGCCGGTGTATCTCTTTGGCGGATTTTACAATGCCAAAAGCCTTGCGCCCATAATTGATATAATAGGAACCGAGTTTACCGCCGTCAGAATTAACCCTATTACGGACGATCGCCAGTACTCCTCCGTAGAAATCAAAAACGACCTGTGCCATGCGCTTATTTTAGGTATGAGAACGCCGCCTGAACAGCGAGAGGAAATCAAAGCGCAAGCACAGAAATTTGCCGGCTTGCAGGGGGTGTCAACACTATGACAGGAAACGAATTTGACACGATTTACAAACTGTATCTGAGGGCATTGCCTTCAATGAAAAAATCGGCGTTGACAGTGAGCCATTACGAACTGATTTTGCGCCGCTTTGCTCAATTTGTAAAGGACGAGCCCAATATAACCGCGCTGACCGTTGTCGAGTGGCGCGAAGCATTGTTTGACGACGTGGCATGTAACACAATAATCAACTATATGACGACGTTGCACACGTTTTTCCAGTGGGCATACCGCAAAAAGTTTATAGAGGAAAACCCTGTACAGCCCGAGGATTTTCCGCAGCCCGAACGAATCAAGTACGATTTGTTGACACATAACGAAATCAAACTACTTTTGTCTAAACGCCCCATGAGTATGAACAAAAAAACAGGTTGCCGTAACCGTGCGATTGTGGTATTATTGGTACAGACGGGCATGCGTAACAGCGAGTTGAGAGCGTTGCGCCTGTCCGATTTGGACTTTACAAACAGCACCATTACCATAGAACACGGCAAGGGCGACAAGAAACGCAAGGTGCCTTTCCCGGCGTTGGCACAAACAGCCGTCAAGGAATATCTTGACGACGGATTCAGACCTAAAGCGTTAAGCGACGACGATTTTCTGTTCGGGACGGACGCAGATTCAAGCGGACACAGCACTGGGGGCAAAGTATGGAAGCCGCTGAGCGCGGTTGCATTGCAAGGTATGATACGCGTTTATGTCGAACGCACCACGGGACACGAAGGCGGCGTAAAGGTACACGCCCTCAGGCACGCCTACGCATCACTTTGCGACGAAATGGGCGTCAGTCTAAGAGACGTACAGAACAGCCTTGGACACAGCAGCCTTGCCACCACCGAGCACATTTACGTAACAGTGCTGGACAAGAATAAATCAGCAGTAAATATTAACAAAGCATTCGACGGAGTATTTGTATGAACAGTGAACGTTTGAGAGAGATTTTGGAACTGAACAACTTCCGCAAAATGCAGCAAGCACTTCAGGCGGAAGGCTTTGCCGATACGAAAACCGACAAAAGATTTGCCGAACTTCCGTTGACTGACGTTGTTGCGGCTAATTGCGTGGCAAAAATAGAACACGCCGATGGCGGCAAATATATGTACACGGGCAGATTATGCCTCGGGGTAAAAGGTTTCGAGCAAATGACGGTTGTATGGATAGAACAACTGAAAGCGTATCGCAACGTTTATATTCCACACAAAATACTGATTGTGGCAAAATAACAGAACAGGGGAGGAGCAAAAATGGACGAAATCAAAGTTGGCGACCTTGTAATTTACGCTGACGGGAAAAAGGGCAAAGTAACTGAAATTTGCAAATGCGACGAATGTCGCAGCCGTGGCTTTTGCGAGCCTACCGTGCTTTGCGAAGATTACACCATCGACGACATCACTATTTATGATAAGGAAAGCAACTTCAAAAGATTTTTTGTAATCGGCGAAACACTGTATGGCAATAAGGTCAGCGAGGCTGAAATCATAGAACAGATTGACAAGATAGAAGAACAGCGCACCAAGTTGAAAGAACAGAACGACCAACTGAGAAAACAATTGTACCGAATTAAACACACAATGATAGACAGGAACGAGGAATAGAAGAAAAAGCCGTGGCAATCGCCACGGCTTTTTCCTCTTTTTCAGAGTTTCTTTTGTACTGAGGAGAGATGTAACAAAAGTGGTCGGAAGGGATGGGGCTTCACGACACTGTGATTATATCACGACATTTTGAAATTGTTCACACTTTCTAAAAAATTTTTGCATAAAAAAATGGCAGAGTTAAACCTACCCCGTTACCGAAGTTAAACCTACCCCATCGCTGGAGTTTGACCTACCCTGCCAAAAATTATTATAAAATTGTATACTTAAGCCATGCCATGCCGCCACTGTCCTTTTCGGCGGTTTCTCGCCATACGACCCGAAAGCGTTCTGCATTGGATATTACACTACTTCTTATATCGCCCGTCCGGGAAACAATGTTACCGTTTCCGTCGAGGTATCGTGCAATACGGATAAAACGAAAGTTTGTGTATGAACCCGATGTTCCATTGTTGTAGTTATGTTTGAAATGCGCAGCCACAACCGACGACGGCGCATATGATACACTTAGATATCTTTTTCCTATGTCCGCTTCGGTAATTGTATAAGAATCGAACGCAACAAGTGGATACCTGCGTTTTTTTCCTTTGTATCTTTTTAATTTTCTGTAGCAAAGTTGGATTTCGTCACCAACTTTGACTTCACCACTCAGCACCTCGATTGTAAACGTCAGCGGATTGGTTGTTTTTGGCACGCCTGTGCCGTCTACATCGTGCGCACCGATAAACCTGATTACTGGGGCAGTGTCGGCAGAAAGTCCCGTCTGAAGCCTGCTGTCCGCCCACACGACCGCATTTCGCAGGTTATTGTACGGAACTGCAACCCAAACGATGTCGCCGACGGCAGAATTTGCCATAAATGCCGTGTATGAAGCCGAGATTTCGGTTGTATCGCCCGAAAGGACTACGCCACATTTACCTGTGCTTGCATTCGGCAAAGTCGAAACACGCGCTTTGTAAACACGCAAACAGTCGCGAGTTTCTTTTGTCACAACCTCGCCTGACATTTTGTCTAAGGCGTTTTTTATACGTATAAGGTCTTGTTCAGTCATTTTGTTGATCCGCTCCGCTCGAAGTTGTTGTTATTGTGCCAATATCGTTTACACTTGTGCAGTTAATTGACATCGCGCCCGTTTCGCCGATAGGCAATGTAAACGAATTTATAAGGTGCGTTTCGTAAGGCTGCCCTTCTTTGTCTATGCGTTTTACGCGTATCAGCCTGTTTTCCTCAAGGTGAAACATCTGCGACGAGGACAGCACTATCGATTTTTGCAAAACTGTTTTACGTTTTAGTTTCCACGCTGCCAAACTAACGCACTGCTGCGCGTTCCAGTAATTAGCATTGCTTTCCACAAGAGTTTTGGAACCTATCAGATTGATGTTCGTTTCGCTTTTAGGGTCAAAGTTTTGCGCTCTGCCCCAAACTTCTTTTCCCGACACACCTTCGCCCGTTATTATTACGTCATTGTACACGCTGTCCGTTTTCAACGTTTCGTTTACGTAAAGCAACGTCTTTTCGTCGGGCGTAAACGTCCACAAAACAGGCTTCTCGAGGTCGGATATATCGTCCTCGGACGGCTCAAGGGTAAACTCACCTGCGGCATTGTAGCCGACAATACCTGCAAGCATTTCGTTCAGTTGCAAAATCAATTTACCGACATTGCTTCCCATTGCTTCCGTAACGGTGTAAGGCGTTAAAAGCATTGAAATGTTTTGCGTAATAGAACCGTCGCTGTCCGCCGCAGAATATATTTTGTCGTCATAGTAATTTGTCAATACCGGCAAAACATTATCAAGTTGTGCGGCTATATCCGAGGTCGTGCCGAGTGTATATCTCGACAAATGAAGGATATCTCTTATGGCGGACAAAATGTTTACGTTTCTGTCTATTTTGTAACTTGACGGCAAAATACCGCATTCCGTGCCGTCTAAAGCCGCCCACTTATCTACAAGGGGAAAACTACTTGTGCGCTGTTGCGGATTGTACAAGAGTTGCGGATTACTTACGTACCCGACCATTTGAGGCAAATAAAAATCTGTGCCGTCATACAGGCGCACACCCATCGATAGCCTTATGCGTTGTCCGAACCATATGTTATTTACCGCAAAATCGAACGCTCTGTCACGATTCGCCAACGTGATTGTAGCCTTACGGCGTTGTCCGTTGTTCAGGGACACACTCAAATTACCGCTCTGAATGAATGCCTTTCCGCTGTACGTTTTGTTTCCGCTGCCACGCGGATTATTGTCTAACGAAAAAGCAACGGAATTGTCGGGTTGCAAAAAGTCCAACTTCGCCAACTTCATAAACGGACGTTTGATTGTTTTCAAATACTCAAGATAAGGAGATTGTGCCATGTTTCACCTTTAGTTTGCCTTCGGTGCGACAAAGCCGATAACGGCTGTTGAGGCATCGCCCGTTTCTTCCCAGTTTACGGATATTGTAACCTGCTGTTTTAGCGAAGATGTGTTGAAAGATTGTTTAATCGGCGCGGATATCGTAACCTGATAAAAATTTCCTTTCGTGTCACGCAGGAAAAAGTCGTTAGTGCTGACGCTCGCCTCATACAGTGTTTCCATTTGCTCTGCGCTATCGCTGTACTCGCTCTCGCTTACATTAGAAAGAAGCGCGGATAACGAACCCGTTTTGCCAAGCGACGACGTCTTTTGCGGCAAACGATACCTTGTAAAGTTTGTCAACATTGACGGCGTATTGTTGTTGCCGACTTCGCCTGTAGACAAGTTGTTTCCGAATTTCCAGTAACGGACTGCCGTGTGAGTACGGTCTGCAATGCTTACAGGCTCCGCTTCGAGTAGCATATAAGAGTTTACGCGCAAACAAAATTCTGACGTTACAAAAAATGTATTTTGCACAAACGTCAACGCGACGTACTTGTTTAGTGCCTTGAAGTTCCAAATTGTATTAAGCGAAATCGGACTTATTCGTTGACTTGTGATATCCTGCCAATAGTCCGTTGCGTTTCCCAACAGAGAATCGCGCTTTGCAATTGCGGCTTCTCCCGTTCCGAACACACTGTACATAATCGTCAACGCGTCCGAGCCGTGGCTATTCCCGTCAACAGACAATTGTTCCAATGTGAGTTTGAAGAAATTACAAGTTTGCGTGCCGCCAAAACTTATACATTCCAAAGCAGGTTCGTCCGCGTCGTCCTCTAAATCGTAACTATTTTTATCTGTGTTGTTGGTAGCAACAAAATAGAACGAGACACCGCCTCTCATCCATGTCAAACCGACTTCACCTGAAAATTGTCCTGTTATGGAACTTGCAAAAGACACCTCAAAGGTGATTTCGTTGTAACTGAACTCAATGCCCGTCGAAAGAACGGTTGCCGTACATTTTGTTCCCGTTGCAAAGTTTAACGCAAAAATTTCCGTTCCCACCGCCGCCATTCCCGACCACATAAACGAATAGTTTGCCGGGATATGAAGAGGCAAGGTAAGACCGTTGCGAGTCATTGTATTAAATGCAATTTTGCCGTTTGCTCCAACTTGGAAAGAACTGTTTCCGAGTGCCACGGGTTGCGTAACGGTTTGCATAAACGTCATTGCCGTGGAACTGCTGTTACTGTCGAACGTAGCGTAAGCGTCGTCAATGACGGCAAAACTGTACTCTGAAGCCTTGAACGGCAACGTTAAGTAATTTATAACAAATTCCTGTGACAATTCGGAAGATATTCCCGAAGCCATTACAACTTCTACTTTGCAAATGTAATTTCCCTTGCTCAACACGGGTGGGGTGTACGTGAAATCCTGAGTGTACACGTATCCCGTATCGTCAACGACGAATTGGTCGAAACTGTCGTAAAGTCCGGGATATTTTGTGACAGTCCAGCGGATTTTTTCTACTGGCTCTGTGGCAGTTATTGTTGCAAGAAAAGCCACATTCGGGACAACAGCATACCACCCATTTGTTGTGTCTTGAAAATTACTTCCGCTTAATGTTATTTGCGGTGTGGCGGAGGCAACAAAAACGGCAGGCACGGTAGTTGTTAAAGATTTTTCCGTGCCGTTTTCAGACCAATATTGAGTGATATACAGAAGATATTCACTGCCATTGGTGATTGCCGAACTACGTACTGATGTCGAAAACATACTACCCGGCAACTTGTTTCCAATTGCAGTTTGTTTTGTTCCCGAATAAACCAATATGGGAGAACCACCGCTTACATTTCTGTAAATTTTAAGAGAATATGCTGTCAGAACGCTGTTGCCGTTAATTTGCCATCCGATAGAAATCGCATTCGTTGCGTCTACCGCCGCAGACCCCGTCAACGTAGACGGGGTTATATGTGAAGGCTGAAATAGCATAATCGATACTCCTTATTCTTGCTCTGCGACCATTTCCATGACATCAGCAAACGACATTGTTTCGGCGGTTTCTCTGTCAAGTGAAACGCTACCTACCGCATAGGTACGCGATTGGTCGTAATTGTTTGTCGCGTTAGTCGGGATAATCCTACCCGAACCAATCGGCGTATTTCTGATTGCTCCTGACCTTATACCTGCCGAGCGCATACGCTGCCTCGAAGTGTCGTCCCCGACATAGGCGGACAATGCACGCGAGGAAGCCGACGATATACGCGGCGGTCGTTTAGGCGGATTTCTCGTATCGCCAATTCCTGAAAAGTGCCATTTCTCGAGGTCTACGGTATTTCGGATTGATATTCCTGTCGCTTTTTCAATGATATCCAAAATGGAACCTGCCACATCTCGAAGCGAACTGCTACCGTATGCTTCGTTCCATTTGTTCAGAATGTCCAAAATACTTGCATTGGTGGCGTTTCCGCTTTCGATATTCTCAATCACTTCGTCCCACGCTGCGTCCTCGACGGCTTTCTTTGCCGAATCAAGTTTTTCCTGTGCCTGCTCGATACTCTTAAGGTTTGCCTGCCACTCGAACGCGCCTGTTTCGGAATTATAAACGCGCACGTTGCGTTCCTGCTTGGCTTCAAGCAATTCTTTTTCGGCTTCAAGAACTGCCTTTTTCTTTTCCTCAAATTCGTAAGTGTCTTTTGTGGCGTCGCGTGCTTCTTTAAGCGCAGATACCACTTTTTCACGAAGAGTTTTACCGATTTCGGAAATGTTTTTCTTTATGTGGTCGGTAATATCTTCTTGTTTTTTGTCCTCTTCAGTTACGTCTTTTGCTAAATCGTCAAGTTTCTTTTGAGTGTTAACGTAATCCTCATACGCTTCTTTACCACGATCCAAATACTCTTGCAACTTGCGCCACTTAGCCAGCAACGCTTCAGCATCTTCCGAATTTCCTTCTGCTTTTGCTTTTTCATAAGCATTCCAAAGCAAATCTGCTGTCTTAGAAATCTCTTGATAGTTCTGGAATTGCGCTTCAGCCGTTTTCTTTTCGGACAACTTCGTTCCATCAAGAGTTATCCCGTACTTTGCTAAAATCGGGTCAGGTTTGCCGAAGAGATTGTAGCCCCCGATATCACGATAAACTTGATATCGTCCTTGCCAAACGCCCGTCCAAGAACCTGTAATATTAGCGTTCGCCAGTTTATCTTTTGCAGCCTGCTTTGCCCGTTCCAACTCTTGTTCATACAGAACTTTTTCTTGTTCGGAAAGTCTAAGCAACGCTTCCCGATATTCGTCCGTACCTGCAGTCAAATCTTTGAGTGCGTTTTTATGATCGTCGGACAAAAGGGCAACGAGTTCTTTTTCTGTAGACAGATACTCTTCGGTACCTTTTTCTAAGTTTTTATAAGTGTCGTAAAGTTTAGCGAATTTAGCCGCAGTATCGGCAGAAGCCTTCCATGTTTCCAGTGCTTGAGCAGCCGCTTCTTCCTGCGCTTGTTTTTGCCTATTCACCAATGTAATAATACCGGTGATTGCAAGAGACAAAATCGCAAAGACAGGGAGCGAGGCTTGCATTGCAGCACTAAGAGAAATTTGTTGAGCCGCCAAGGCTTTCCAACCTGCAATTGCGCTTGGAATTATGCCCGTTACAAAACTCACCAAAGTCTTGCCAAGTTTTATGAGCGCCGCCAGTATTGCTTGTCCTTTGAATGCAATAATCGCGGCAAACAATGTCGGCAAAATCGCCCATATTCCGCCCAGTGCGTCCCATACGTCAAGCAACGCCGAGGCAATATCGACAAAAATTTTCTTAAGACCGAGCCAGCCTTGCTCTGAGTTCAGGAACTTTTGCCACTTAGATGTAAGGGCGTTTGTTTTTGCCTCATATGTATTTAAGTATTTTTCGTTCTCGTCCGCCGAATACCCTGCACTGTCCTGCATTGTGTCCATTGCTTCCTGAACTTTGTCCATATTGTTGAGCAAAGCAATGAAGTAGTTTTTGCGGAATGTGCTTGCAGTGTCGTAAATCTCTGTTACTTCAGCAAACGTGTCGCCCAACTCAGCCTGCAACTGTTCGTTAAGTTGAGACCAGTCATCGTCCTCAAACAATGAGCCGAGTATACTTTGCGACTTTTGGCGGTCGCCGATTTCCGTTGACAAACCCTTCCAAATGTCAAGCACGGTACCTTGTCCCATTTGGTAGTTTTTGACAATACTTGCCATGTTGTCGCTCAATTGAGCGAACTTATCCAAGGCTGTAGACTTTGTAGAGAATTGAATGAGCGAGTTTACGGCAGTACCAAGGTTTTCACCGCTTCGTCCTGTAGCCTCGGACAACGCCGTTATGATCCCCAATGTATCGTCCAACGTCAGGTTTGCATTCTTAGCCGAAGAACCTGTACGTTGCAACGCCGTCAGCAATTTTTCTGTAGTTACCGCCGCGTTATCTGCCGTAATGTTCAACTTGTCCACGATGTCCATAAGGTCGGTTGCGGACAACCCGAACTGGGTCATAATGGCAATCATTCCGTCGGAGGCTTCCGTAGCGTCCAATTCGGCAACGTTCAAAGCAACCACGGCGGCTTCGGTTGCTTTTATTGTGTCGTTCCAACTCATGCCTGCACGAGCAAAATTCAGCGCAATTTCGCTTACATCGTCGAATGTTTGCCCGTATTTAATTGCCAAATTGTACAACGTGTCGGCAACATTTTTGCCACCGATACTTTCGTTAATTACACGTTGAATTTCAATAACGCGCTTTTCTGTGGTGACAAGTGTTTCATTAAGGTCTTTTATGGCATTTTTAATGGCGTTGATTGGCTGCATTACGAGCGTTGCTGCAGCCTGCCACATGATAAACTTTTTCGCCATTGAAAGAACGCCGTCGCCGCTCTTTAATACGGCAGTATCAAGTTGCTTCGTTTCGGCGGCTGTCGTAGCCACCTCTGCGGACAATTTTTGATACTGCATAGCCAACGCATTTAGTTTATCTTTTTGAACGTCAGTAATCGTGCTTGAACTACCGATTTCAGTAGCCAATGCCTTTACCGCCGACAGACAATAATTCAACTGCGATTCAAACTGCTCGAATGTCGCCGCCGGGTACTTGTTCTTTATTCCCGTAATCGACTTAAGCAAATTCGAGTAAGATTTTTGCAATTGAAAAACTGCCTTAGACGACGTGCCCTGCGCCGTATTGAGTTTAGCAGTTTCGGCACGGGTAGTTGCAAACTGCGCAGCCAGTTTTTGATAGGTCTCCGACAGTTGGCGAATTTGTTCTTTTTGTTCCCTTGTCGGCGAACTGTCGCCAATTTCTGCATTCAGGCTCTTTACGCTGTCCAAACAACTTTGAACCTGCTTTCCAAGGTCAGCAAACGTGTCGGAAGCGTAACTACTTTGAGTACTTTTTAGGGTATTGAGTAAATTAGCAAAAGACTTCTGTAAGGAATCAACGCCCGATACAGTTGTTTTACTGACCGTGATATTTTGGATTTGAGATTGAATTTCCGCTAAATCCTTGCTAATTGTTCCTTTATTAAGTTCAACGTTAAGAATAATCTTTGCCATTTATTTTACTCCATAAATCTATCAGTACGGCAAATCGTCGTCACCGTTAGTGTCGTGTTTAGGTGTTTTGGCCGAAATGGTACTTGTCCCAAGTTTTTTATATTCGGACAAATCAATATGTCTGTCGCTTGCTTCTTTAACAATGTCGTGGCGGTGCATACCTGCAATGAAACTGTCTACAACGCGCGCTTCTTGGTCGTCAACAAAGTTGTCCCAAAACGGACGCGGCATTATAGTGCGTCCTTCCGTGTCTTTATCAACAGGGTAAGACCAACCACGATCGCTTTGAATAACCTGTATAAGCATGTCCCCTTCGCGTTCGTCCCACGCAGTCTCAACATGGTCGCCCGAAGGCAAATACGAAAATTCCATTTCTTCGTCACGCACAGTTATGTCCATGTTAAGTGCACTGCCAAGAGGCGTACCGCCGCCGTAATCTGTACGACGTTGATATTCTTTAGGTTTGCCCCACGCCTCGTACCAGTCAACGCGAATATGCTCTTGCAGATTATCGACCATCTCGCTACCAACATAGTGAAGCGCAACAGGGATTTGCCCCTCGACTTCTTTTTCGACAGTATTTATATCGTCGTCCAAGCCCTCTATTTTTGATGTAACATTGATATCGGGCATATATTCCCTCTTAATTTAGAAAACGCCACCCCACGCCTCAAAAATGGCGTGGGAGGCGTTTTGAGTAATTTTTAGTCCGTAACGATTACGTCCATTACCGTTTTTACATCGGAATTGTTGGTAAGCGTTATGGTGATTTTGCCGTTACCTGCAGTGGCACCTGCGGTGAATACGCCGTTTGTCACGGTACCAAGCGAGGAAGCAGTAACAACATAGGTCAGGTCGCCGTAAGACGGCTGTGCGACTTCGCCGTTTTTCATGAGGTACTTAACGGGGATTGTTGCGCTCTTGCTCTTTGCTACGGACAGCACGCCGCCTGCAACAAACAACGATTCAACAGAATCGGCAACGTCGCCGCAGGGTACATACACGTAGTAAGCGTAGTTGGAACTCTCATTCGAGCAGTCGCGGTAGTCCGAAGTGGATTGTGCGTCTGCGTCGGGACGAAGTGCCGTCCAACTGTAGTCGGTTGTTGCCACGTCTGTTTGAGACGCGCTGATACCGGGGTCGCCGTTGAATTGCGCACGAGGCACAATCAGATACAGGTAGCCTGCAAGAGAACCACTTGCCACAGACGAACTCTGTTTGCTGTACACGTTGAATTTGATTTCCACCGTAGCCGTCTGCGGAATGAAGTTGGACGGAATGCCCAATTCGGTTGCCGAAGCAGGGTTGCTGTAGTAGAAAATGTCGTAGGCGGTTTCTGTGTAGGAACCGTTTACAACGCCCGTTGTCAGGTTCACGCCAACATTCGAGCCTTGGTACGAATCGGAGCCGTGCACTTTAACAAAGCACCATCCGAGAGTGTCCGTGTCGGGCTGTCCGTAGTGTTTAACGGGACGATTGGACGCGAATACGTCGGTAGGAATTTTAAGCACACCTGCAGTGGGAGCAACGTTCGTTGCGCACACGGGCACGATACCGTTCTGCTTAAGCGTACCGCCTGTAATCAGGCGACGTTGACCGAGAGAAAAGGCATTGGACGACAGAGAGCCGCTCAGACGGCTGGTGTCGGGGATAAGAATCAACACGGGAGCACCGATACCGCCTGTTACTTCACCGGCGTTTACACTACCGGTTACAGACGATTCTGTGGGCGTGTTGTCGAAGCCCAAAATGCTCCCCGTTGTAGGGTCAATGATTGTAACTGTCGCGACACCTTTAACGAAAAGTTTAGGGTCGCCGAAATTGAAAACGTTCATATTGTTCTCCTTGTTTAAGAATTGTTTTGTCCTTCAACTTGTCCTATTTGCCGTCCCAAGTTTGCCGCACTCACGGTGCCGTAGGAATTGTCGATAACGTCGGCGAACCAAGACGGACAGGGATTTCCGTTCTTGAAAGTCACCATTCCCGACATTTCTGCTTGCGCCATTATTTTGAAGCGCAAGCCCCGTTCGATAGCGCGGCGACGATAGACAAACTCACGTACTGTCCAATCGTCGATATCTCGCTCACGGACATTGGACTGATATGCCACCGAAGCAATCAGGTCGTTTATGTTCAAGTCCAGTTTCTTTTTATTGCGTCCTTGAATTTCCTCTAATTCTTCGGCAGATTCCACCAATTCAATGTTGTCGCTTTCGTCGGGCAACACGATACCATTTTGTTTGGCAAGCAAAGGGCGGACGTACACGGCGAAATCTGTTGCGGAAATTTCCGCTTTGACTGCGCCCTGTTGCACCTCTACGTGGTCTATTTCGATGTCGTTATTCCTTTCTCGCAGAAAAATGTTTTTGCGAAAAAAATCGTCGAGGTTACAGTCAATCCGCAGAGCCAGTAGCCATAGCGTAATTATTCGCTGAAACAATCCTGTGATTGCACGCCCCTCTTTTACTTCGTCGTTTTCAAAGCAAAAGACGGCGTTAAGGTAGTCCTTGGCTGCATATCGTACAGGGAGAGAGCCGATACGCAAAGCCCAGGCGTCGCGACACGAAACAAACGTTTCGTAGTTTGCCATTGTTACCGGATAGTAAGTCAGTCCCTTACACTTGATAGGTAAACCTTTTCTGACAGCACTATCCTCAATGTTCTTTTTGGAAGGTTGGCTCATTGTTTATTTCCTGCCTTCTTCACTTTTTATCTCTGCCGCATGCGCGGAGCGATAACTGTAACATTCCTGTGCACCCTCTGAGTTTTCAACTCTGTTGGTGCACATACACTGTTTTTGATGTCCGCAAAAAGCCTGAACGACTTTTGCCTTTGTGTCGTAACTCTCGTTTGGTTTTACAAGTAACGAGCACATCAAAACATCAAACTGCGTTCTTATTGCGTAGGGACACTTCCAATGTTTAATCATTATCAATATCCCTCCAATTCGATTTCGACCGTCTTGCTTGCACTGCCGTAACCGACAGTAATTTTTAACGGTGTATCGGACGGCTTCAAACACTCAAAAATCATTGAGTTTTCGGTGCTGCCAAAATCTGCGTCGTAGGTGCCGTCCTCACCCTCAATTTGCCATAACGGCGTCTCTTCGGAGATTTTTCCGTCGATAAATACTGCCGCCGAGATTTCGACCTGTTCAAATTGTTTAAGTGAGGTCGGAATAATACTCGTAAACGAAACCGATTCTGTCTGAAAGGCTGATACAACCAGTTTGAAAATGCCTTGTAATCCTTTGTTCTGTTCGAGCGTGGCAACAATCTCAACCGAGCCTTCTGCTACCCCTGTAACAACGCCGTTTTCGTCAACCGTCGCGATTTCCTCGTTGGCTGACGACCACTGCCACGTCAAAGGTATTTCTTCGGAAACATCGTTGTGGATAAACGAAGCAAAGAGTTGAGTTTGATTGTTCACCGAAATCTCGGCGTTACCAACGACAGACACTTCAAAAGTTTCGGCACGACCGCCTGCAATAAAATGTTCGGTAATGTCGTCGGTTTCGGTCGGTTCTTCGACACGGGCGTTAAACGTGACATAGTGGCAACTGTTACGGTCGCCTGAAAACTCTTGCATAAAGTTTGTCACGCCTGTAATGTGGTAAGCCTTTGTACCTAAAATCAGGCGGCTGTTTTCGTGTAACTTTGCCGTATTGTCGTTCAACTGACAGATAACTTTGAAATACCCGTCCATAAGCACGATATTGCTCGGATTAGTGTTGTCGTTGCTTGTCATTTGGTAACTTTCAACAACAATCGGTTCGGTTACTATGTTGCCGTACTCGTCGTAAGAGTTGTACGAGGCATTGCAGCGAGCGACAATTGCAGTAGATTTTGCCGACGAAATGTTTGACGGGTTAATGCACAGCCACACACTACCTGCTGTTTTGATTTTCGCGCCGATAGGAAAATACTCGATACTGCGGTCGGAGAAAAGAATGACTTTTCGATCGTCCGACTTTTGGCTGTTCAGCGACGAACGTTCTTTCTTAGAAACGTCCGCAAGCCTTATGTTAGCCTTAGTCCACGTATAGAAGTCGTCCGTCAAGCCTTGGACTTCAGCCGCGAAGTAATCCGTCGAAAGATAAGCGCGTTGTTCGTCGTAGGCTCGCGTGCGCTGCGCCATATATTGAGTTTGGCGACTGCCGTACTGCGCAGGCTGATTGTTTGCAACAGGCGCGCATGTACCGCCAAAACCCGAAACGCCTCGCATAAATTTTTCAGATTGCGACTTAGACATGCTCACTCCTTATTTACCACTGTCGCGCGAAATTGCTGTTCGCCGATTTCCATACTGTTGGGGGCTTGTGCAGTCTCTATCGTAACGAACCTTATCGCAAGTTCGCGCTTGTTTACTTTCATTTCGATTAGAGCCTTGGAAATCACATCAAGAAATTCCTCGCACGACATTTTTACATTGTTGGATTTGTCAATCTTTACGTAAACCGTTTCCATAAACTACCACCCCAACGTTACGTTTTTGCCGAGCAAAGGTCTGTTGTCGTCTTGCGTCACGTCGTTGTTTTTGGTCGTTGCCAATTGCAACCCGAAAACGACCTCGCGTCCAATGTTCGTTTCACCGTCGTAGACAAGTTTACTTCCGCAGTCGGGGTGACAACGTTTGCTGTACATAAACGTGCCGACACCGGTCATATTGACACCGTTAAAGGCTTCAATCAAAGACTGTTCCAATGCAAGCGTGCGGTTGTACTCGTCCGTTTTTGTGTTAGCCTCATATGTGTAATGGGTCAGTATGCGGAAATGCACCGCCATTGTCGCCGAAAACTCGTCGTTAGGCACTGTGCGCCCGGTGAAAACATAAACGCGTGTCTGAGCCGTGGTCTGCGACTGTTTCGCCCAAAATTGCGGAAACAGTCTGTATCCCTTTGGCGTAGACGGGTTTTCTGCCTTATCGGGGTTAAACACCACCGACATTTTTTGTTTGATAGTCGGCAACTCATGCGAAAGCGGTTTTGCCTCGTCGTAGTAAAGATACTTCCAAAAGCGGACGCGCGACTTCGAGTTGTCGTCTGTAGGCGCATAGCCCAATGCCTTGTTTGGTGCGTCGAGCAAATAGTCGCAAACCATACGCGGAATTTTCGGAGCCTGCTCCATGTTTATGTAACTTTCCTGCGTGTTCAGGTAAGGGAACCATTGCGACGTTGTATTAGGCATTTTCCGTGTTCTCCGTAATAGTCGGTGTAACCGCTTCTTTTGCAAGGTTTTGAAGGTTTTCGGTCAGTTTTTCCACCATTTCGGGTGTAGAAAATAATCCGATTGCCTTTATCAAACGCGCCAAAACGTCTGTATTAGCCATTTTGAGGTTGTAAATTTCCGTTTCTACAAACTTGCGGAAATCCTTGTAGTCCGCCTCGATGTCGAACGCCTTGTTTTTAAGTTCGGGATTGACCTTAAAGCGCGTAAGTTGATTGAGGACGTGACTACCTGCGTAATAATCGTAGTTGGCAACGTCGTCGATGTCGGCAGGGAACTGGATTTTGAGATAAAACGTCAGAAAAGTTTTAAGCAAGCAAATTGCCTTGATGTCCTGACGTTCAACCTTGAGAGGCGGTATAGCCATAAGGTCGGGGGCAATATCCAGCACCTTGTAATCGACATCGGCAAGCACGGTTTCTGCAATGTCTTTTGCAAGACGATTTTTTACTTCAAGCGGCATATACGAGCGAGCATTCGCAAGCATATCTGCCGTAAGTTCAAACGGTTGATTTTTCATTTCTTCTCCTTAAATCTTCGGTTCTACTTTGATACGGTTGAAGTAATGAACGTCCTGTTCCAATTTGCGCATTTGAGAGGCAAGTTTCGTCCTTACGCGTTCAAGTCTTGCGTCGCCCACTTTCATGCGGTTTGCCCGGTTCTGCTCGAAGAAAGAGTCATCCTCGACCTTGGAAACATACGAAAGCCAGTCGTTCTCAAAGCGCGTCAGCCAGCCGTACTCGAAACAAATTCCGAGAATGCTCATTATCTGCGGCGACAAATCGTTTACGAAATAGCCGTCCGTGTAAAAATCGAAGTCGATTATCGTTCCTGTCGTAAGCGGATTGTCTGCGCTTGCCGGGATTGTGACTTGTGCGCTGTCAGCGTCATACGAGGCGTTTACGATAGGCTGTACGCTGACAACCTGTCCGTTCGACACAGTAATCGACTGAGCCGAAAACAACTCGTAGCCCTTGTAAGCGTCGCCCAAAGCCACCACGAATGCACTTGTTTTGTCCTCAGTCAACGTGTATCGATAAGAATCGAACTTCGGGGCAACCAAATTCGGTTTTTCTTCAGATCCAAACAAATACATCGGCATTTGTCGAGGAAGCGTAAACAACGACATTTGCGGCAACAGATAGTTCCACATTGTCCAAGCATACACAGGCTTGTTCGTCACCGATTTTTCTGTAAGCCTGATGTCGTCAACGTAAGGCGCACAGTATTTTGTCAATACTTCAAGAGTAGGAGTCATGTTAGTCCTCGTCGGAAATCATTTCGTTAGCCATGCTCGTCAGAATGGGCGTAAATGCCCCGTCGGGATAGCCGCACGTTTTAGATACCTTGTTCAATTTTTTGACCTTCGCCAAAGTCACGTTTTCGTCGTGTTTTTCAAAGTACGCGGTCATTAGAATGTCAATGACCGTTTGCTTGTGCGCCTTGCACAGGGTTGCAAACAAAGTGCAAAGTTCGTCTACGGGCTTTCTCGTAATGTCGAAGTAATCAGCCGCAGACAGGATTTCGCCTTTTTTGTAATCCAAGCCGAAGCGTTTACGTTCCTCGTCGGACAAACCGTCCGTCACGACAATCTGTCTGTCTCGAAGCAATGCTTCCACCACGGGCACGCCAAGGCTTTTAATGAAGTCCTTTTTCGCAACGTCTATTGCCGTCGCAGGGCGCGTTATTTTGCCAAGGTCGCTAAGCGCAACACTGGTTCCGCTTGCAATGCACCCGATAAACATCAGCGTGACGTATTTATCCTCTGCCACCTGCACAACGGTTGTATGCGCCTCGTCTTTTTTCTTTGCCGCGTCTGCTTCCGCTTGCTTTTTCAACGCACGCTGAATCATTTCGACAACTTGTTTTTCGGTATAAGTGTTTTCTTTGTTTTCTTCTGCCATTTTTTCGTCTCCTTACGGTTATATTTTGGCTGTGGGCGTTGACGGAGTTGCACCGCCGATACTGTTACGCCCATGTGCGGAGACCGAAGTCTCCGCTTGGGATTAGGAGGCGTACACGGACTTGATAACGCCGATTTTGCTTGCAAAAACGGGTTTAGCGTCCATTGTTGCGGTAACGTTGATTTCGATAGTGAAATCAGCCGTACCCATTACGCCTGCGTCAGGTGCCGGGGTAGCAACAAGGTCAATCGGGGTACCTTCGTAGTAACCACCGATAATGGGCGCGTAGCCTCTCTTGGCAAGGATGTAAATATCGTCGCCCGTATCGATCGTGTCGATTGTCGTGTTTTGCGTGCCGGGGACAATAACGGGAGACACTGCGAAGAGGTCAACCGAGCCAGCCTTAGGCAGGAAGCCGTTACGGAACCATTCCTGACCGAGACCGTATTGCAAACCGGTGATTGCACCGCCTGTGCCGTCCACGGGCAGCATTTGAGACAACGCACTACGCGTACCGATTGCCATAAGGTTGTCCACAAGCACGCCGTTGACGGCGGCAACCTTGTCGCTGATAGCCAACAGGTTTTGAGTGGAATAGGTTGTAGCCTTAAGACCTGCGGGAATGTAGGAACCTGCAACAGCCGCTTTGAATGCGCGAATCATCTTCGCGTAAATCTTGCTGTACATGCCGTTGATAATCGCGGCATAGTAACGACCTGCGTCACCCTGAACGATGTCCTGATACCACTTAATCTTTGCCTTGCAGACCATGGGTGCAGGGTTAAGAGTAAGGGTCTTTGCATACAGGTAGTTAGCGGTTGCGGAATGGCTTGCGCCCCAACTCGTGTCCTCGAAAATGAAACTGTCGTTGGAACCGATGTTCACTTCCTTGGTGCCGCCGAAGGGGATTGCTTCCCACTGCATAAGGCTCATACCGACGGAATCGATAACTGCCATATACAAAGGCTGGATTACATCGCGGTCAATTGCCGCCATTGTGCGCAGGAAAACGGGGTCTTGGGCAAAGCGCATGCTCTGCTTACGAAATTCCTCAAAGTTTTCGGGTGCGTCCTGACCCGTCATTTTGCAGGCTTGAGCGGCGCAGAAAAGAAGTTTCTTTTCAACGTGCTTGCGTTGCAGTGTCGGGTAGTCGTAATCCGTACCGTTGAGGCGAGAAACGTATTCCTCAACGCCGAAGTCCTTGTTAGCCTTGCGTTGGTTGTTGATAAGGTTGCCGATGTACTCACAAGCCACCAAACGTCCCGTGCTGACGATTGCTTTACGGGAAAGTGTCTTGTTGTTGACGGCAATCTTGTTTTCGGATGCGTCGTCAGCAAAGAAAACCTTGCTGGAAATGGAATTGAGTTTGAGTTCTTTCATTTTGCGTTAACCTCCTAAGCAGCAGCCTCTGCCGTTCTCTTTGCCACAACGACATAGCCTGTACCCCAAGCCTCAACGCCTTCGGTAACGTTGGTGGTACGCAGCAACTCGAAGTAAACTCCGCTACCACCGGCAGGTGCCGACGCGGAAGCAACGAGCAGACCGTTTGCGATTGTGATGTATTTCATGTTTGCAGCCGAGGGCAACGTCGAGAAGTTGCCTGCGCCGAACTGGTACTGTTCACCGATAATGATTTCGGTGAAATCACCCATGTTACCGTTGGGCAGACCCAAACCAAGGGTGTTCATACCAAGGTGGTACTGTTGGTCGCCGCTTCCGACGATGTTTACGTCGTAGTTGTTGAAGGCGAAAATGCCCGTGTGGTCGCCGTATGCGCCACCGCTTGTGCCGTTGGTTGCGGCATTGAAATACCACGTATTTCCGTTAAGAATACGGGGATTGCCTGCACTGTCAACGACGTCCTCGTAGCCCGATACGGGAATGAGACCGTTTCTTACGCACAAAAGACCTGCGGAGCAGTCTGCGCCGACAAAGGTTGTGCCTGTGCCCGTACCAAACTTGCCTGCAACGTTTTGAGTGCTGTTTCTTGCACCGTTCGAGACTTTTGCCTCAAACATTGTTTTTTCAATGAACATAGTTTGATTTTCTCCTTGTTAGATTTTTAATCTGCCAACACGTTTTCGATGTTCTTGCGAACGTCGTCGGTTTCGTCTGCGTCCTTAGAGGCGTTGAGAACCGACTTCCAACCGAAAATGTTGCTTGCGGCATTGTTTTTGGCTACAGCCGCAGTGTTGATTGCCGTCATGCAACGGCTGTCAACTTCTTTCATTGCCTCGCGGTCGCCAATGAAGTGACCTTCCTTGTTGACCATTTCCACGTACTCGGACACTTTTTCGTCTGTCAGAAGGTCGTCGCACGCGTTTTCGGCGATGTCTGCGTTGGGGTTAGCCTCACGGTTTTCGGCCAAACGCTTTTTGATTGCGTTGATTACCGCGTCTTTGCGTCTTGCCGTTTCTTGGTCTTGCATTGCCTTAAGAGCCTTGCTCAGCGTTGCGTTTTCCTCAGCCTTTTGGTCGAGGTCGGATTGCAGCGAGCGAATTTTGCCGTCGCTTTCAGCCATGATTGCGTCCAATGCAACTGCAACCGCATTGTCGCCCTCACCAAGTGTTACGGAAGCATTGACGGCGGTCTTTGCGCCCTCGATTACTTCACCGTTTTCCTTGGTGGCTGTCGCGTAGTACAATTCGTTGTTTTTGAGCAATGCCACACCGTTTCCGTTGACGGCAAGTGCCTTGAAACCGACAAACTTACCGTCCAAGTCTTTGAGTTTGAGCATTGTTTTTTCTCCTTGATTTGTTTTGATTGCGGATTGATTTGTTTTGTTAGGGTCGTACTGCGAAGCGACGCGCAACGTAAGTTGGCGCACTGCGTTTCCGTCCATTTGCGATAAGGTGCGGACATTAGCGTCGGCAACGGCAGGCGGTACGTCGTCACCCAAAATCGTGGTTCCTAAAATCACGTATTTTGTGTAAACTTCCGTCGAGCCGTCGCGATACATTTCCTGAACTAAGGTTTCAATGGAAACCGACATTCCCTCAAGTCCCTGTTTCTTGAGTTTGTCTACCAGTTCCCTTGCGTACCAAGCCCACAGATAACCCACACCGACTATCCATTTTTTGCCGTCACGTTCCTCGAAACGGATATTGTCGCTTGAGTTGAAGAAGCCGACAATACGTTCGGCGGTGTCGCCCATAAACGAAGCGTACTCCGTTCCGTCTGCCGCGCGCACCATTTCAAAGTTGTGACCGTCGCCGATTTTGTTTCCTACATAGGCGATCAGAATCGGGGTTTCGGCAAAGAGTTTGCGGTGTTCCTCAAGGTTTTCGTACCGCCAGTCATTGCGGTTTGTTTCCCCGTTGAGCAGCCACAACTCTATTCTTTGTTTCAATCCGTCCGATTCGCTGAGTACACGCAGTTCGCCCGATATGGAAACCGTTTTGTTCGGAAAAGTCTTAAAGTTCATAGGTCTGTCCTCCAATATGCAAAAAAACGTGGTAAAACGCACGGCTTTCGAGCCATACATTCAACCACGTTCGGTGTCATTGCTTCACGTTTGAAACAACCTTATCTTGCATATTCAATTGTCTTTTTGTAGTTACTTTTTGGCGTTGATTTCTTTTGTTTTGGCTATGTAAGCATTCAATTCATTAGTCCAAAAGTCCTCAACGTAGTCCATGCCGTACTTAACGCAGGCGTCCTGCACTTTGGACAATACAATTTCGCGTTTTGCGTCGGCTGACAATTCGGTAACTTGGTCTTTGGCTTTCAGTGCTTCTGCTGCTTGCGCCGCTTCTTCCATAATTTTGCGGATTATGAGCAGCGTGTTGGCAAGGCGCGTTTTGTCTCTCTGTTTGATGTACAAAATTGCCATTGTCGCAAGGCTGCCGATTATGATAATCACAATGACGAGTTGCGCAATACGATACCAAACGGTATCTTCCGGAATCCACGAAAGCAAAAACTCAAGCGTTTCGAGAAGGCTCACGTAAATCACCTCACATTCCTTTGACCTAAATAAGGTCAGCAAGTCCCACCGCTGTGTCCTCCGTCGTTACAGTCTCACCGTCAATCGGGTCGGCAACCGTCGCTTCTTCTGCGGTTTCGACTGCCTCTTCCACGGGAGCCTCGATAAGACCAAGTTCTACGGCGATGTCTCGCAGTTCGGCACATTCCGCTTGCACGGCGGTAACGTCAAACTGCGTAACCTTGGCACCCACGGCGTCCAACTCGGATTTCTTGCGTTCCAGTGCCTGTTGCAGTTCCACAACTTCACCCTGTACACGTTGAAATTCCACCTTGTCCGTTTCGTGTGCGTCAAGCATTTCCTCTCTGCGTTTCATTTCTTTGAGAATGATATCTCCTTTCACGTTCCTGTTCCTCCTGTTTATTTTGTGTGTTTTTAGGAAAGAAAATATATAGTTTACAGTTGCGCTCGCAATTTTCCGTCGTTGTTTTTATCGTTTGCGTTTTTCACGGCGAAACGGCGCACACAACGTGTTGACTATCTTAGATTATTTTGAGACATTTCAATGTAATCAAGGCAATAAACACCAGCGCGACAAACACTACGATAAATATAAAACCTGCCTTTACCTTAGGTTTAACGTTGTCGTTTACGTCCTGATAGCGACACATCACGTTGTCGAGGTTGTCAACAATGGTCTTGACTACCCCAAACGGCACGCCGATAAGTATCGTCTTAATGAGATACAGCGGCGACAGCAATGCAACCAGTATCACCATAAGCCACTGCGGCAGGTGCGCCAGTACGCCGAAATCGTTCAGTACCGCTTCGTACAACTTTCTGCGTTCTTTTTGCTTGCCAGTCTCTGCGTCGATTGCCTGCGCTTCGGCAGTCTTGACCTTGGCTTGACTTTTGGCAAGCATTTCCTGCGCCTTTTGGTCTGCCAATGCTTGAGCGACGTTTTCGTCCTGCACCGCCTTGGCTGTTGCCATTGCGCCGACGACATCTTCCGCCTGTTCCTCAAACGATTTGTTTTTGTCCAAGGTAACCTTTATGTCCTGTGCCGAAATGTCGGTTATGGAACGCGGCTCGTCCGCCACGGGCATTACCGCTGTTTCCGTGCTTTCTTCTGTTTCGTTGTTTTCGTCACCCTCTTTAATCTGAGCGGCGATTTTTCTTATTTCGTCCATTTCCATGTTTTATTACCTTAAATCACTCCGCTGTCCATTCCACTTTTGAGAGGTCGATTTGAAAAGCGGGGCGCACCCTGAAACCATTGCCGTAACTGGAGCCGTAGAGATTACCGTAGTTGCCGTTAGCAATAAGCACATTGGTACTGTCAGCGACAGCAGCGGAACGGAGCCACAAAAATTGGCTATAATGACTACTGTTATCGTTCCAAAACATTTGCCATATGTCTGTACCGGTAAAGTCGCCGTTTTCGGGTACACCCAAGTAGTCAATTACTTCACGAACGCTCAACGCATACACATTGCGAGTTCCGACTTCTGCCGTGCCATAGGACACGCCCGAAGCGTTGTCGTAATAATACCGCGAACCGAAAATACCTGTTTGATGGTAATACGTTCCGCTACTTGGTACGGAATCGCCATGTCCCCACATATCCTGATTGATTGCCTTAGGCAGAATTGCCGCCTGCATTGTCGCAGACAATGTGGCAAAAAAAGTTTCATTCAGGTAAGTGTCGAGGTCGCTACCTTGGTATTGCTGTCCCGTTCTACCGCTGCTAAATGCCACTGTTTTGCTTGTAGCGTTAAATCTCAGCGACGTACTCGCGTCATACATTGCAAGCACTTCGGCAACGTTGCCTGCAACCTTAATCACTCGGTATTGTTTGCTCTCGATTGTAATAATCTTTCCCTTGGCGACAATCGGTTCTACGTCCGAGCCTTCGACTACCACGCCGACGTTACCGTTTGCCGAGCCTATAATCAACTTGCCTGTAGCAACGTCGTATTCGACAATGCTTGCGTTGGCTACGGAAACTTCCGCAGGCAAGAACCAGCCCGTATCGGCAGCAAGCGTAATTTCAGCCTGTGCGCCCTGCAAAATCTTGGCAGGGGCTGTCGCTGCCGTTACGTGGGTAAGCGTGTAGGTTATTGAGTATACGCCGTAGGTCAGTACCGTGCTGTCAGCGGCAAGCAATTCGTTGTTTGGCGATGTGACGCGCACTTTGACATTGTAAACGCCAACAGCGTAGTCGGCAAAAACCGTAGTAAGGTCAACCGTTTTGTTGGTGATTTCCGCACCCTGCACGTCGTCGATTACAAGGTAATACTTGTCGGCGAAAGCCCCGTTGCGAGTGTCCGTGACAGTCAGCACGCCCGTGTCGCTTATGGCAATCGTCGGGGCATAAAGGCTTGGCGTTTCACCGCTACCGCCACTAAGCGTGCCTACGACGCCGAGTATCGACACGCCTTCTTTGATATTTTCGGGGACAATGTTTGCGTCGATATCCGCCGTTACCGCGCCGATATTGACCTGCCCGATACCGCAGTAGCCCTCGCTCGGCGTTTCAACCTGCGCTTCCTTGCTCGGAGTGACCGTGATATCCTCCACCACGGGCACAACCTCGATATTTTCAGCACAGTACGTGCCGCTCGTTTTAAGCAAAACGCCGTTTTTATCTTTAATTTCAATTTTCATTTCAAAACCTCATTGGGCTACTTAGACCACGCGATTTTTGACAAGTCGATTTGAAAAGCAGGGCGCACTCTGTATCTTTCTCTGCAAACATTGATGTTGAAATTACCGGCGAGACCGTCAATATCAAATACAAAGGAACTATCAAGGACATAGGCGGAACGTAGCAATATAGCTCCGCTCTGACTACTATTGTCATTCCAAAACATTTGCCAAATGTCGGTATTGGCGAAGTCGCCATTTTCGGGCACACCCAAGTAGTCAATTATTTCACGAACGCTCAACGCATAGATGTTGCGACTGCCAACCTCTGCCGTACCATAAGATACACCCGACGAGTTGTCGTAATAGTAGCGATTGCTTGAACCATAAGTTTGATGGTAATACGTATTATCACCTGGCACACTACTGCTATATCCCCATATATCCTGTTTGATTGTCTTTGGTACAATTGCAGCCTGCATTGTTGCCGACAACGTAGCAAAGAACGTCGTATTGAGATACGTATCAAGGTCACTGCCTTGGTATTGCTGACCTGTTTTGCCGCCGCTGAATACCCCTGTCTTGCTTGTAGCATTAAATGCCTGCGACGTACTTGCGTCGTACATTGCTACAACCTCGGCAACTGCGCCAGTTGCATTAAGCACCCTGTATTGTTTGCCTTCTATGGTAATAACGTTCCCCTTGGCAGCGAAATTTATGGTAGCCCCGTCATATGTCGGAATGGTGCCAACCATACGTTCGTCCTGAGAGTAGCCTATTGTGCCAGCCAACATTTTTTGCGGTTCCAACGTTCCATCAGACGTATCAAGCGTGGGTATTTCCGCGTCCAAACCTACAGACTTAAACCCGTCGTAGCCCTCGTCAGGTGTGAAAATGTAAGTGCCGTTTTTCTTGACTATGTAATTTTTGGTCTGAAGGATACTGGTTTTGCCGTCGGCTATGCCTGCGCCTGCAAGCAACAACCAAAATGCACTTGCCATGGGCACTCACCCCCTTGTGGAGGCAACGTACACGTTGACGTAACCGCCGACCACCTGAGCGACGTTCAACTTGATGTCGCAAAGACCGCCGATGTAGAAGTTGTACACGCCCATGCTTGTAAGCGCGTTTTTGACCGCAAACGCCTGGTCGAAGCCGCCGATTGCAACGTAGTTACCTTCGGGGTCGGTACGCCCGAGAACCTGAACGTTAAGCGTGGTTGCCGTGCCTGTAAGTTGCAGGCTCAGCATGTCCGCTTCGCGATTGATAATCAAGTCGGAAGTTTGCGCCGCCGTCACGTTGCGCAAATTGAGTATGTTTTCTCTAATCATGGTTGTCTTGCTCCTTTTCTGTCAATTCGCCGACGTAGCCGTCAAACGTTGTCTTGCTTCCGCCGTCCTCGTCCCAGCGTGCCCACAGTTCCAGCACGGTTGTATAGTCGCGACTGTTTGCAAGCATAAGTTCCTCGGTCTTGAGTGCCATAGCGCGAAATTTGCCTTTGTCGGTGGCTGCGTGAAACGCTTCCAGTGCCTCGTTGATATGCTCGTAAAAGCGCACAACAAGGTCAAACACCTTGCCGACATCACCGCTGTTGTCCATTTCGCCGTAGATGTCCAACTCTTCCGTGGTTGGGTACACCTGCATAAGATGTCTTTCGTGAAGCAGGTCGCCGAAGATGTCCAAACGTTCCAACTGGACGTGCGCCGAACGGTGAATGAAGTCCGACAGGTGCGGCATACCCATTTCGATGTACACGTACTCTTTGAGGGTGTCCAGCCACTTGTTGGCGTCGCTGTACGCGGCGTTTACTTCTCGCGCAGGCTGACGAAGTTCGGCAAACTGCGACGTGGCATTGAAATTGAATTTATTTTTTAACAATACTGACATTTCCGTTTTCCTCTACTTCTCCGATAAGTCTACGTTTTACTTCGTAAACTTTGCCGTTCATTACTTCCAACCTGTTGCCGCGTTGCGTAACCGCAGTAATCAGGTCTGTAAGGCGAGCCGTCAGTTTGGCTTTATCATTCGTCTGTGACATTGCGCTCGCTGTCCTCCGTCGTTTCGTTGCCCTCGGTGATTGTCTCGTTTCGAGGTCGTCCGCCGGTGTTACCTGCACTGCCGCTCTTGCCGCTTTGAGTGTAAGACGTGGGCGGTGGCGTAAGCAAATCCAGCAGTCCGCTGTTGTTGATTGCTTTTGCCATGCTGACCTTGTCAATCCAACTTTCGTCGTCAAGGGCACACAGAACGAAGTATGCCGACGTGTCGCCGTTGGCGATTGCCGTTTGTGCATTCTTGCGCGTTGTTTCGTCGGTGTAAATCGAACCAAACATTTTGAATTGCCAGTTGTACTTGAGGTTCAGGCTTTCGTATAAGTAGTTAACCATACGCTCGATACCGAAGTACACGCGCTTGCCGTACTCGCTTTCCAAAAGTGCCGACAGGTTTGCCTGACCTGCCTTCGGGTCGTCCAACGGGATAAGTCCCGACAAGCCGATTTTTTGCACTTCGTATTTGTTGAAACTGCTTGAAACCTCGTTGGCGTTTGCGCTCTCGGCGTAATCGTGCGACTTGATGTTTTCGACAGGGGCAGTAAACAATGCCGCGCCCGTTGTGTTGTTCCTCGCCATCAGGTCGTCGAAGTACGTTTCAAACAACGTGCGCATGCCGAGAGACAGTCGTATACCGTCGTCCTCGGTCGCACTGTTGGTGTTGTAATATGGGATTTCGCCCGTGAAAATCTTGATAAGCGGATTGAGCACAAGGCTGAGTTGCGCCGCCTCGTAGTCGGACTGCTGCGCGTAGGTCATAAGCATTCCGCTGAACGGGGTGATTGTCGCAGCCGTCGTATCGTCGATTTCAAACGTCCACACCTTGTCTACGGGCAAACTGACGTAATACGCCCAGCGACCATCTTGCTTGAATACTTGCGGTGAACCTGCGGCGTTGGAACGAACGTTGTCGGGGTAAAACGACTTCGACTGATACACGACCTTGCGCGAGATTTTGCTGTCGGGATTGTCGGCAAACATTCTGCTGAAGTCCTGCATATACGGCAGAAATAGATCGCCGTATTGAGTAACGTCAGTGCCCGGTTGCATAAAATACATAAGGTCAAACGACACGGTGTAACCGCTTACGTTGTTGAAGCCGATTATTTTGCACCACGCCTGCGGCAATTCTTGCAAAAACGCGTAATCTACCTGATTGTGCACCTTGTCGATTTTGGTGCGCAATGTGCAAAAAACCTTTCCGTAGGTTGCGCAAAGACCTACAATCTTGTGCGCCTCGGTGGCAAGTCGCATTTTCTTGTTAAGTTTGTCGAGCAACATTGCTTCGCGCTTCCACTCTTCCGTCTTTGTCTCTTCACCCTTTATGTACATCGGCATTACAAAGTTTTTGTACGTAAGAATGTCCGAGTAGGTTTTTATGACTTTGTAATAGGGATAAGACGTGTAGCGCAAGCCTGCGCTGATTTCACCAAGCGTGCGCTCGGCAAAATACGGATTCCGCAGGGCTTCTTCAAGCGTGCTTTTGTCGTAATCAATAGGCAACAGGTTAATGCCCTTGACCCTTGAATTTTGTATCGACGGTTGATTCGCCTGAAAATTGCCCAGCGCGCGTCCCCACGCAGAGGACAATCCTTGTGTTCCGATAGAAACCGCGGCGTTTTCAACTATCTTGGCAAGTTTCTTTCCTATGCTTCGATAAGACATTTCGATTTGCACAGGTGCACTGTTGGCAACGGCTTCCGCTTTCTTTTTCGCACGACATTTAGCCACCCGTTGTCGGTTGGCTTCACGCTTGCGTTCCTGTTCCGCCGCTATTTCCTCGGGCGACATTTCCGTTGTCAGTTTCTTTGCCATTTGATAGTTCCCTTTCTACTGCGATTTCCTTTTCCAGTTCTGCCGTAAACTTCGACAGCAACTCTAAGTAAAGTTCTCTGTTTGCTTCTATCCGACGTTCGTTGACTGTAAGCATACACTTACCAAGCCAACGTTTCTCGTCGTCGGAAAGTTTTTTGTACTTATCTTGCGGTACGACTTTCATATCTTGCGGTTGTTTGTCCGAAAATACCAAGTGATACCTTGTTTTTGACGACCAGTGCGAAAACTCGAAGTCGCCGTTCGGGCTGTCTGCACCGATATACAATGCGTAATCCATTTTATCTACCTCGTTTGGCAAGCAGGTTTACCCGATTGGCACCGCCTATGGGTCTTGCTCCCGAAGTGCGATTGTTGCCGACGGGCATTTTCTCGCCGTTCATAAGCACCGCCGCATAGGACGATTTAGGACGGTAAGCCGCCTTGACGAGTTCGTCCTCCAGTTTACTTGCAAAATGCAACCCGTATTTCAGTGCCGACCATACGTCGCGCTGAATTGCCTGACTTTTGCGGACTTCCTTGAAGCCTGCGCCGCCGGGTTTAAGTTGCAAATTGGCGATTTCCGCACACAAAACGTCGGTTTGCCTGTACGGACGGACAATTTTTGCGTCGCCTACATCGTTTTTGATACAGTGCAACCGCTTGTATGCTTCTACGCCGTCTGCCACACCTGAGGTAAGCAACTCAATGTTGCCCTGTTCAAATTCGCGCTGGGCGTATTTTATCATTTCGTAGTCGCTGTCCACACCGCTGATTGAAGCCTTAAGCGGATAAATGACAGGCAGTGCGCCCGGTTGCTCGATTTCCGCATATTCGTGGTTTATGCAACACAGACACGGCGTGCCGTCCGTGGACGGTTTCATTAGTTCCTGCACGACCGTCTTTCCGACGGCTCTCGCGTCAACAACAAGGTAGGTTGGCTTGCCGCCTTCCTTACAGAAACGCCACCACAATTCTTTGAGTTTCGCTGCTTGCAACGCTTCGGTGGCAGGCGGAGCAAAATTGTCAACGTACACCGCTTGTTTGTTAAATTTGTCACGCTTTGTGGCAAGTTCAAACGGTGTACATTTCAACACTACGTCGGCGCATTTTGCGTTGTTTTGACCGCTTTCGTATGAAACGTCGTGCGCTACTATATAAATGGGTTCGTCGTCGCCGCAATGTCGCAACTCGGCAATCTGCGTTTTTCGCGAAGCCGCAAGCGTTTCGTCGTCCAACACAGGGTTGTCGCCAGTGCCCGTGTATCTTGCGCCAAATTCGCGAAGCCAGTCTTGCGTCGTTAACTTCGATTTTTCCTTTTTGAAATAATCAACGTCACGTATGTTGGCAAACAAGGCGGTAATCCACGAGATGTCGGCGCAGAAGCCAGCATATGGATCGTCCGACAACATCGCCTGCAACGCCGCCGCGCGATACTTTGTAAACGCAGGGTTTTGCTGCGACGAGGCATTGCCGATGTAACTTTCTTTATAGTTTATGTGTACGGGGTCTTTTTCGCCGAGTATCAGACGTGCCGAACGGTTTGTCGGCGAAATCTCATTTTCAAACTTTGCAAAGTCGAACCCGTTTTCACCCTCTTGACCGATTTCTTCGCCGACGAGCGACGAAGAGTTGACGCCACGCGGCGCATACATCGTAAATTCCGATCCGTAAGGCGTTGTGATACGAAACATGTCCTGACGGTCATTATTTTTGCTCCACCAACTTGCCAATGTCGGATATTCGTTTTCGATTGACTGGAACGTCTGCGAAGCCAATGTTGCAGCCTGCTTTTGCGCAGGCGCACAATAGCGAATTATTTCGCCCGGGAAGAAAACGCCCTCGTGCATTTTTGACGCTTCTACGATAAAGGTTTTTGTCAGACCACGTGCGCCCGTAATCATTACGTTTCGGTTTCGGGCAAAGGCGCGAAGCATCAATCTTTGAGGAAATTCCAGTTTGTAACGTGCGTCCGACGCTCTTACCACGTCGAGAAACATATCAGGATACCAACGGAAGAAACTGATTATCAGCCCTGCGACCTTAGGGTCAATCGTGCCGTAATCGTATGTTTTTTCACGCTGTGTCTTTTCCCACCGACCGCGCTTTTTGTTAAAGGTTTTGCCCTCGCCTGCGTATCCCGTCGGCATTACTTCTTACCACCTTTTGTCGTCGTTTTCTTTTTCGCCGAGCCCCCGACTCTCGTCACCTTTCCGATGTTGGCGTACTTCATATTTGCAATTTCCCGCTCGTTCGGCGTGTCTGCAAACTCGTGGTTGTCGTCGTTCACCGCATACTTCGCGTCAATTTCTGTGACCGGCGGCAAACCGTTGTTGGCGCGCATTGTATTTATGAAATCCAACATAAAAACGTCGCAAGCGTCAAGTGTGTAATCGTACTTCGAGGGGCGTTGAGCAAATTTTGCTAAGGCACGCGCCGTGTCCTCATACGACATAAACTCGCCGTGCTTCATTATGCCTGCTTTTTCAAAATACGACACCATTGCGTCCATGCGCATGTCCTCGACTGGACGTTCGTCTTTCTTGCGCATGTTTTCAGAAGCAAGCATTTGATCTATCATTGCCTGTATAGCCTTTGCTTCCTTGTATGAGCCTTTGCGAACCAACATATCGCGCGTGCGCTTGAACTTAGTGACCGAAATCAACGTGTCGTCCATTTGCGGCGTTATCTGCACGCCCTTAAACGAAGCACGCCAGTTGAAGTACATTCTGTCCAGTTCGTCGTATTCGGCGGACGTGTATTGTTCGTCCCATCCCCAGCGGTCGCGTTGAATCTGCGTCCCCGGCAAGCGAGCGACACGCTCTTTTTCGTGTCTGACGTATGCGCCGAAGTCTCTCTCGGTAAAATCCTTACCAAAAATACGTAACATATCCGTTACGCCGTTGGAAAAACGACTGATTTCGCCGTTCTTTTGCAAGTAATTACCGCTTTCGTCCAGTGCCGACAGATACCACTGCCACCGAGTGTCCTTGCTCTCGAATGTTTGTTTGTTAAAGTCCTCGGGTAGCAACATCGGCATGCAGGGAACATCGAATTTAAGGCACATAAAGTATAATGCCAACGAGAACCCTGCGTCCTGCGCAAATTCTTTGTAAAATTGTTCTTCGCAGTCAACGCAGTAACAACTCACGCCGTCAGCGCGCTCCCACGAGTTTTCCTCGTTTAGTTCCACCCCACAGCGACGACACTTTATCGAGGCGTTTTCTGATTTGTTTCCCATTACTACCTCGCATATTCAAAAAAAAGACCAACCGCACAATTCATAGTTGCGCAAATTGGTCTTTGTCGTTAGACACACAACCTTATTTACGCCAAATTTGAGAAAATTGTAAAACAATACTTTCGGACAAATATATGGCAGTTGGGTTTTTACGGTTGTGATTGTAACACGGGATTTTTCAATTGTTCACACTTTTTGAATTTTTCCTGTGATTTTTTTGTAAAATAGGCTTTGTTTTGTAGTAGCCTTTTGGTGGTGCCTGAACGCTTGAAACGTCGGAAATATCGACTTTTTCAGCCGAAAACCACTTACAATCGGCAATTTTGTCGTTACAACGCTGCCAACACTTCTTGTTTGGGCAAAAATGACAGCACAAAAATTTTTTTTGACAAAAATTTTTCAGATTACATTTCATTACACATTTTCCTCTTATTTGCGTAATGTTTTTTGCCTTTTTTTACCAGTAGCAGAGTTGCGAGAAACCATAGTGTTGTACGCAGTTGCGCAACGACAGGTAGATACGCGTTCGTGCGGTTGCATAGCGCAGTCTCTGTCTATGGTTTGGCACACGCAAAAATCACAGTAATCCATTGCGCCGCTCATATCTGCGTTTTCTTTCTCACTTTCAAGCCACTTCTGTTTGTCAAGGCTTTTCTGTCTTTCTGCATTTTTCATTGTTCTTCCTCCTTACCAATGCAAATAATCGTTGAATAGTTGTTCTGCGTTTTCTACGTCGTCTCGTTCTTTTGCAATTTTGTCGCAAAGCCACCTAAACGTTTTAACGTAGCCGGGAAACATCTCTGCTTCTCTGCGCCGTTCTTTGTCGCTCGCCATTGGACACATAATGCAACCGCAACGGTCAAGTCCGTATTTCTCATAAATAGGGTTTACTTCGAGGTTGCGCTTGGCGATGTACTTGTCTCTCACCGCCGTAGACCACTGCGCGATTGGATTAACGACAAAATATCTGTTTGTGTAGCACATATCTGTGCTTCTGACCTCTTCCGATTTGTCAAAATGAAAAAGTTGAACGTCGTTGTATTTCTTTGTGTTGCGTGTTTCGATATTGTTTCGCCTTTGTGCCCGACCGTTGCTTTCTGCACGTCTTACGCCAAACGAGTAGACGGCAAACGGGTATGGCTGATATTCTTTCAGTTCTTCACAACAAAAGCGACGTGTGCGGAACGGCAACATTTTTTTGCGTATGCAGATCTGCCAAAAACTTTCTTTCGGCTTATGCACCTCACACTGAATACCTTGCGCCGCCCACTCGGTAAAGCGTTTGCGCACGTAGCGCACCGTGTCGGGAATGTCAAGCGTTGTATGGTTGTGAATAACCGTAAACTTTACGCCACTGCGGATAAATAAGTCAACCAAGCAATCGCTGTCCTTGCCGCCGCTGTACCCGACCACGTAACCATGCTCGGGACAACGTTGAAGAGCAACCGGCTCAAACGTCTTTATAAGTTCGATTGCCGTGCGTTCGGCAAATTCAAGGTCGGTTTCGCCAAAAATTCCTTGTTGCTCATAGGTTATCATTTGGCAGTTCCTCCACGTAACACCAACCTTTCGGCGGCGCGGATAGTTTCGGTGCGTGTTTGCAGTAGCCATTTTCTACAAAGAACGCACAGCCTCTGCACCTCGCAGGTCGGTTTTCGCACCAACTTGTAAATGCCGACAGTTCTCTGTTTTCAAACAAAATCAGATTTTTGATATGTAGACAGTAGATTTTCTGCTTGCCAGTGCCTGCAAACTTTTTCACTTCGTCCATAGACATATGTCCGTCGCGGCAGAGTTTGTCAAGGTTACTGTTTTCGGAAGTGTTTTCTTCCGATACACCAAAGCAACAGTCATACTCGTCAATGCTGTTGCAGGTAAAAACTCCGACAACTTTACCGTTCGCCGTCGGCAGGGTATCGTCGTTTCCTTTTCCAAAGTACCCCTTGGGCAAAGTCAAATCATTAAACCGATCGTACTTGTAGCCTTTTTTAATCATGCAAAGGAAATCTACGACTATCCTGTCATTTTTGCAGTACATGTAGCATTTGAACGGCGGTTTCAGTCCGGGCTTTTGCTTTGATACAATCGCGCGGCACCCGTGGTTTACGATTTTTACAAACTGCTGTGGCGCAACACTTTTCATTACGGCTTTCGTTTTTCCTGCTTCTTCAAATCGCCTCTGTTGTATTTCAGTTTTCATTTTCTATTCCTCTACGGCAATCAGTTCGGTTTTACTCGAATCAGACCACGCGAATTTTCGCTTTGACTTATCCTCGACATTACCTGTAAAAGTAGCGATGTGCGTTTTTACCACGCCAATCGTGGAGACCAGCGTTATGCTATATAACACTACCTCGTCAGGCACAATAAGTTCTATGGTTTTCACTTTGCGTCCTCCGTCAAATCAACAATTTTCACTTCGGTGATATATCCTCTGCCAAACATATCACTGTAAAACCTCGGCAATGTCATTGCGTATTGTTCTGCTTGCTCAAAATTGTAGGCTTTAACTGTGCATAGATACGGGTTAGTATGCGCACCGCCGAAATCAAGGTTATCGTCATAGCCGTATACAATAAAGTATCTATCTTTCATATTTCAAAGTACTCCTTTGCCGTTGCGTCAATCGTTTCTGTATCTACGATATACATTCCTACCTGATAGCCTTGAAACGCTTTTGCTTTCAACTTTTCCGCAAACTCTTTGACGGCTTGTTTCCTATGCTCGTCTATCGTTGCCATAGTATTCATTTCCTTGACCGTATCAACGCTTAACAAGACTTGCTGTAATTTTGCTCTCAGCCGTTCAATCTCGCTCTCTGCATGTAATACTTGTTCGTCGTGCCATTCTCGGCTCACATAGTCGTCACTGTCAACCTTTCTGTATCCTGCGTCGTACAACTTCTCAGCAAGTTGTACCGCATAATAGTCCCTTACCGAACAGACCTCGTCCCCGTCTTTTAGTTTCGCTGTTGTAATCAATGCCATCATATCGGCAATTTGGTCTTGTTTTGTCATTTCTCCTGCTCCTCCTTATGCTCGGCATTAAGCCACATTATTCGACATTCACTACAAGTCAAGACTTCAGGACATTTTCCGTCGTGCATTACACCACAAAGTATGTGGATATTTTCAAGCAGTTCTTCGTCCGTTAACGTTTCAAGCCATTGTCTATTTGTCATTGTCACTCTCCTTGTGTTCTTGTTCAAGCCAATATAGTATACAACTTTCACAGTCAGCCAAACTGTCTGCTTTTTCGTTGCAATAAGGGCAATACCCACATCCGTAAAACGTAATATCGTTTAATAACGATTTGCCCAAAATGTAACTCAATTCCTTGTCGCTCATACTTTTAAGCCATTCTTTGTTGGTCATTATGTCTCACGCTCCAAAAACTTCTGTGCCGTTTCGTCAATCAAAATATCCCAATTGATTATTTCGTCTTTTGAGATAAACACCACATCCCGAATGCGTTCCTTTAATTTTTCGGCAAGTCTTAGCACTGCACCACGGAAGGTTGCGTCAACAGCGTTGTTAACAGCGTCTTCTAATACTTCATTTTCCCCACGGTTAATCTTCCTATACCCTGCGTCGCATAGTGCTTTGGCAATTTGTTCCGGACTCGTATATGTACTTCTCGACTGACGAAAGTTTTCCATTTGTACTTTTCGTATGACTTCAGTCAACTCTTCAATTCGTTCTTGTTTTGTCATTTTTCCAATCCCTCCGTCAAATCAACAACATTAACCTCTTTAACATATCCTTTACCGTGCCAACTACTGTAAAAGCCGTTTAATGTCATTGCGTATTCTTTGGCTCGTTCTTTACTGTTTGCTTTTACTATACACAACCTTGGGCTACAATGGCTACCACCTAAGTCCCAGTTGTCGTCATATCCGTAAATTTCAAAATACATTCAGGCATCCTCCTCTTGTACATAGCACCAACTTTGGGGCGGACGATATAAATATCTTCTTTCGCCTGTACATGTTCTACAAGGCATTTCTTTAATCGGCGTTTCGTGATAAACGCAGGCTATACAACAATCGTTGCCGCTTTCGTCAATCGTATAAAACTCTCTCAATTCTTTCGGCTTGTCATAGATTTTCAACTGCGAGATGTGCCAGCCGTAAAGGGTTTTGCCTTTGCCAAAGTTCTTTACTTCGTCATACGATAAGCACATTGACTTATAATCATCTGCAAATATCAAGTAAGAGCCGTAAACTCCCGACGGCAAACCCATTGAATTGAATTTGGTTAGCCCGTTGTAGAATTTATATTCGTCAATCTTATCGCAAATAAACTCGCCGATTATCTTGCCTGCAAGTGGTACATCTCCGACATCTCTAAACCCCCTGTTACGCCCCTCAACCTTTTTATCATAGGTCAAAAGTATCTCACCTAAAACCCTTTGCTGCGTACAATAGATATACACCTTAAACGGCGTAGGTATCGACGGCTTTGTTTTCCGAACCTCGATTGATTTCTCGTATATTTGTTTTCCGTTTTTATCTGTGCCGATTTCGTGGCAGATTTTCTCGCACCATTTCGGGCGAGTGCTTAACAAAACTGATTTCATTTTGTCACGTTCTCCTTATGTTCTTGCATAAGCCGTTTAAGCCGTCCATCAAGACAGGTCTGTTGCTTGAGACATTTTTTATAGTCGCCCTGTCCTACGCAATACTCGCAGGAATACCACACCATCATCATCCGTATAAATTTTTCTTCGTCTGTCAACGTTTCAAGGTATTCACTATTTGTCATTGCGCACCCCCTGTTCGTACAAAATTGTGTACCACAACACAACCGTATTCGTACCACTTCCCGTGCGATATCGGACATCAACAGTCGTTACCTTTATATCGAGAATTTGATATTCGTTACTATCTGCCCAATCATTGATTGCCTTTTCGACCTCCTTCGGTGACCATACTTCGCTTGCGGCTTCTTGAAAATATTGACTGCGGATTTCGTCGAGGGTACCACCTGCTGTCGTCCAATTGGTTACAGTGAATTTGAAAACTTTTACTTTTCTCATAGTTCCACCTTTGCCCTTGTAACGTCCCCATATACCGCTTGTGCTACTTGTGTATACTCGTCAAGATTGTCTGCCGCACTCGCCAAGTCCAACAACTGCAATTCCGCAATTCGGAACTCTGCTGCCGATAAATTACCCGACATATATCGGGACAAATTGCTGTTGCTTTTGATTATCAGGCGTTTTGCAATTTCGCTTAGTTTCATTTCGTTTTCTCCCAACTAATTCGCATGTCGATTGCATTAAGAATTTCTACTTTGTACCCCAACTGTAGAAATTTGTTTGCAACTTCTTTTTGTGCACAGTTACAGTTTAGTCTTGGGTACAATACGGTTTTTCCATTCAACGCTTCTTTTTTGATTTGTTTGCAAATGTCTTTAATACAATCGTTAAGTCTACGTTTGTGCAATTTCCGCGCTGCTCTGCCGTTCATTTCTTTCCGTGCTTGTTCTGCTGTTAGCATTTGTATTCCTCCGAAATTCGCTTTAATGCGTCGTCAAGGACACTTTCCTTGACCGCATAAAAAGTACCGTTGTCTAATGTGATTATCGGCATGTGTTTTTCTTTCGCCTTATCTACAAGTGCTTGCGCTCCTGCGATAACGCCCCTGTTGTATTCGTATCCTTTCTTTTGTTTCGTTTCTTTTTTCGCCTTTGTTTGCTGTGCTTTTAGCAGTTCCTGGTTGTCAAAAACGTTTCCGATTATTTCCCACGAATTACTATCAAAACCACTACAAAGGAAATACCTATCACATACGCCCTCCCAATTTCCCATTACTGCTGCTTGGGGATTTCGGCGCATACGCAGTGCGTATGCAGGAGCGTCAACTAAGTGAACTACTTCGGCAAAGTATCCATGTACCCCATCGCCCATAAAAGGGAAATCGAAACCCTTGAGTAGATCGCCCTCAAAAATCATTTTACCGTTCTTGTCGGTCAAGCCCGTAAACTGTCCAATGGTTTTAGGGTCAACTTGCGCTACCATTACGGTACATTCAAAATCATTTGCGCGAAAACGATAAGGTTTTTCTACATAAAATTCACCGCTTATATCTTTGGGGTCTATATACATTTCGTCTGAACAGTCTATAAGATTACCGTACACCCAACCATCAGGTGCATATCTTTCGATTTTTATTGGCTCAATTATTCTTTTTCCCCTAAATAGAATTTCTCGGTTCATTCATTTCCTCCAACGCTTTTTCAGCGGCTTCTTTTGAAAAATAGACCATTTCTATGCAAAAATCGTCACCATATTGGTCAATGAGGTTAACGCTATGTTCCCATATCCATATCTCTGCTACTTTGCGCTCATAAATGCCAGTGTCGCCAATTTCACCAAGCACATCCAAATTTGGTTTTCCGACTAACCAAAATGTGTCCCCTACCTTGCACGGCAAAAATACCAACGTGCCGTTTTCGATTAAGTTTTCCAACTCGTATAGACGGTCATACACTCTTATCGGCAACTGACAACTAAAGCCAAGGTCATTTGTCAACCGCTTGTAGTCTTTATTTGTCATTTTCCTGCCACCTCTTTAATGCAGCCGTAAGGCTTTCGGTAATTTCCGTTGACTTTTCAATACATTGAGACAACTGCGACAGGGTCTCACTCGGGTCGGCAACTGCGACTTTTCTGTACCCTGCTTTGTATATCACCTGTGCCAAATCCAATTGTCCTTTCCAACACGCGCTTCTGTCGCACGGTTGTGTTTCTTCTGTCAGTTTCTTACAGTAGTCGCACATCACTTCTGCAAGATTTTTTATTTCTTCCTCTTTTTCCGTCGGGTCGTCCAGTTGAGTTGCTGCATTAGCGAAAATGTCGGCAAATTCTTTTACAAATTCTTTGTAAACCTTAAAAGATTTCAAATCTTTTGTTTCTTTGTAGTCACACTCTTCGTTAAACAAGGCGGCTACGATTGCAAGTCCTTGCGCAGCCTCTTCCGGACGTGATTTTCTGTTTCTTTCTGACGCCCAGTCCTTGATAATTCCAAACGCAATTTGAGTTTCTTTTTGCATGTTTTTATTACACCTCCTTTTAAGTTCCGGTTTTTTTACCATTCCACCACTTCGTCTATCACGTCCGCTTGTTCACGGCTCGTCATTTTCAGGTAAATTCTCGTGATATCCAAACTGCTGTGTCCGAGCAAGTCTGCCAGCAACGAGATGTCGCAACGGTGTTTCAAAAATTCTTTTGCGAAGAAGTGGCGGAAGCCGTGTGCGTGCATTATTTCTTCGTCCATACCTAACTTCTTGCCCAGCGTTTGCAACTTCTTTTGGAACGCTCTTTGAAAAATCTGCGTATTACGGAAACTTCCGCAGTCTCTCGTGTTTTGCTCGTATGCCCCAGTTTGTTCGCCCTGTTTTTTACGCCAATAGCGCAACACATATCCGCTCTCGCCGCCGTCGAGTTTCGATAGAAAATCAAGCAGTTCTTCTTTTGCTCTTTTCGGGAAGTATATGCGGCGTTTCTTTGCGCCTTTGCCCAACACGTCTATGTATCCGTGCTTGATATGTTCCACCTTGACTTGTAGTAATTCGCAAAAACGCACGCCTGTCGTTCCCATTATGCGTATGCCGAGATATAAATTCGGGTCTTTCGCTTTCTTCGCTTCTTCAACAAGGAAGTCGTAGTCTGCTCGGCTGATTACATTTTCAACGTATTGTTTCGGCTGTATCGATAATCTCGGCACTTGCAACTTCAAAATAAACTTGTTGTTGTACTTTTCCGAAAGAAACCTTGTGTAAACGCTCAATGCGTTGAGCCTGTTGTTGATTGTGGACGGGGCTTTGTCGTTGTCCAGCATATCTCGCTTGTATGCTTTCAAATTTTGTATGGACAAATATCCGTTCATTCCGATAAATGCACTACGACAACTTTCTACCGTGCTATGAATGCTATGTTTTGTCCGTTTCTTTCCTCGGTTGCTCTCTGTATGCTCTACCCAATCTTCAAATTCTTCGGATTCAAACATAAATTCGATATCTTCGTTATCGAACATGTCAAACAAGGTCGCTTGACTATGATTAAACTCTTCCGTATCTGTCATACGAAATTCTCCTCAAAATACTTCGTTGCCCCAACAATCCCACCCTGAGCGGTGATTGCGTGCATATAACTCAAGTTTTTCTGCCGACGGATACAATCTTTCGATTATTTCGTAGGCAACTTGAGGTTTTTTGCTGTGTTTCGTTACTTTCTCGGTAAATACGCTATGGATTTTGCCTCTTTCCGCTTTTGCGACGGGAAGCAGTTTACCCCTGTACATATAAAGCAGGTACTCATGTCCGTAGCGGATAGTGAATGCCGCAGGAATACCTGTGACTTTGTTCCAAATGAGCCGAGCGTGCAGTTTGTATCCCAGTTCTTCGGCGAGGGGTTGTGCCTCAAACAAGTATTTGTCTATCGTCCACAGAAAAAGCACGCTGTTTTCTTCGCATAGGCTCGAAGCCTGCCAAAGATGTTCCTTGATTTCGTCCATTCCGATTGTCTGATAGTCCAACTCTTTGCCACTACTGTTCGGTCTGACCGACTTTCGCCCACCTCGGCGTTGTTTCCAAGGTGGGTCAACGTAGAGGACGGAATATCTTTTGTCTGTTTCGTAAATGTCGATTTTCATTAGTCACCCTCGTCGTCGTAGTCGAGCCGTCCTTCTGCTCGCCACCGTGAGCAATCTTCTTTCGACAAAAGACGATCGGCAAAGTATTCGCAGATTTCGTCTTTGTCGCAGTTCGCAATAATGCCTGCATAATCGTCCTCGTCGAAAAACGACAAGTACTTCGCTACACCTTCCTGCACGCGCTTTTTTAATTCCTCGCATTCCTTCGGCGTTAGTTTGTGACGGGTTTCCGCAAACCCATAGTACCAAACGTCATACGCAAGGTACTCGCGTATTTCGTCAGCCGACAAATCAAATTCCTGCGGTTCCGTTGTTTCAAAGTTATAAATTATCTTCATTCGTTCCCTCTTTTAGTCAAAAATACTTGTTTGTCTGTAGGTTTTCACCGTTGCGCCTGCGAGGCACGCCTTAATCAAATGTACGATCACCTCAACCGTCCAACCATTGCCCAAGCATTTGTATGCCTGCGTATTGCTTATGACAGAGAAGTCGTACCATTCGGGCACCGTTTGCAATCGAGCACACTCTCTGACAGTAAATTTTCGTATTATGTAGTATCCGTCGAGTAGTTTTATAGGGTAGGCTTTTGCTTTTATGGTGATTTTTCCGTCTGTGACTTCAAAAACGTCGTAAATTTTTCCGTCGGCACCGCTTCGAGCCTTTGTCGGCTTTCCGTTTTCGTCAAATTCTGTCGGCTCTGCCCACGGCAGTTTCGTCGGGATTGCGTATAGTCCAGTTTTGCCCCCGGCACCACCACCACCACCACTGTTTTGAACTACCGATTTTCCGCAGATACTGTACACTCTGAACGCCTGACTTCGCGACAGTGTTCCGTTCGGTCTCGGCATTGCACCAACTTGAATGGGTTCGGCTATCCCCGTGGCACCCATTCCGTCGTGCCTGAGAAAATTTTTGAATCCATTTTTGCTGTACTGCGCTTTCAACGTCTGACTTTTACCTCTTTTTGTTTGATTTACCGCTTCTGCAATAAAATCACATCTTTGCTTGTGGCTATCTTCATTAAACGCTTTATCTGCGAGTGTACCTTCGCCTGCACCCTTGTTTGCATAACTTGCGCTCAATGCGCGGCTTTTAGTTTCTTCTGTAAACTCAGGCACTCGCACTGGCACGAATGCAATGTTGGTATGGTGCTTTTTGAAGTAATCTCTCGCATTACCTGCTTGATGTTTCAGGCAATAAGCCTTACGTTTTTCAAAAACCCCATATTCCAGTATGTCCCGTACTTGTATACCTCGGTCACAGGGGGGGGCAACATTTACGCGGTCATAACCGCCGTTAGCATTACGCTTGCCGACCCAGTAAAGCCTTTGCCGATTTTGCGCCGAGACCAATGCGCTGTTGATGTGTACCGCCTCGAAACCAAACGTTTCGTCTATGCTTGCGCGTATTTCCTTTGACATCGAATAGTTGTTTTCGTAAATAAAATACTTCGGTTTTGCTTCATACAAGGCTCGCACATACTGCGAAAACAAGTCCCACCCGACGCCACTTGCCGTCGTCTCTCGATTTTTCTTTTGCGCTATGCTCCAGTGAGTGCAGGGCGAACCGCCTATTAGGAAGTCAACGCCCTCGTATTTGTTGAAATCTCCATTGAATACGTCACCATGCTGTTGAATTTTTGGAAAATTATGCTTTGCAAGGGCTATTGCGTATTTGTCGATTTCGTAAGCGTCGTAACTTTCGACATCTACGCCTGCGCCAAGCATTGAAATCATTCCGCAAGCCATTCCGTCAAATAGGCTTAGTATTTTCATTTTCTCTCCTCAAAACGTAAACAAACTCATTTGTCCGCTTGCGTTTATGTTGTTTAATCTGTTCTTGGCAATCTTGCAATACTTCGGATTGATTTCAAATCCGATATATTGCCGTCCTAAGTTTTGTGCCGCAACTGCCGTGGTTCCGCTCCCGAGGAACGGGTCAAACACAATGTCGCCCTCATTTGTACTGTTGATTATGTGATTTTCAACAAACCTGAGAGGCTTTATTGTGGGGTGTTCAAACTTGTTTTTGTCGGAAACGTTTATTGGACTTAGGAAGTACTTATTTTTCGTCGTCATATCGCCACCGATACGAGTTTTGCCGCCGTCGCGAAACATAAGGCAATATTCTGTATCGCTAAGATATTTTCCGTTGCATGTCGGTATCGGGTTCGTCTTGTGCCAAGTAAGGATTTCAAAGCGGCATCCTTTTTCGCCGACAAAATATTCCATAAGCGGCAAAATTTGCGCTTTGCTACACCAAATGTAGACGTAGATTGCCTTGCAAACACGACAAAATTCGTCCAAAATCGAATAATCGATGCCGAAAGCGAGTTCCTTTATGCCATCGAAATATTTCGCCGTTGCTCGCCATATTCGGCTCACTCCCCCCCCCCGTTACGGAACTGTTGACGCAGACTGCTTCGTATTCCGCATGGTAAT
>ERZ1034962.64-NODE-64-length-57784-cov-13.003742_pt1 | contig 57784 bp, 42 predicted proteins | sample MGYA00520696_ERZ1034962 | MGnify/ENA primary metagenome ERZ1034962 (study PRJEB33766, sample SAMN09781770) | gut metagenome | biome: gut microbiome | host: Homo sapiens | place: Madagascar | study: EMG produced TPA metagenomics assembly of the PRJNA485056 data set...
TCATCATTATGAGTAAGAAATTAGTAGCATATTTTTCAGCAAGCGGAGTAACTGCGAAGGCAGCAGAGAAACTGGCAAAGGCAGCAGATGCAGATCTTTTTGAGATCAAACCGGTACAGCCATATACAAAAGCAGATCTGGACTGGATGAATAAGAAGAGTAGAAGCAGCGTCGAGATGGCAGACAAATCTTCCAGACCGGAAATTGCAGAAAAGGTTTCTAATATGGCAGACTATGATGTGATCTTTGTGGGATTCCCAATCTGGTGGTATGTAGCACCAACGATCATTAACACATTCTTAGAGCAGTATGATTTATCCGGTAAGAAGATCGTATTATTTGCAACCTCCGGCGGAAGCGGATTCGGTAAGACTGTTGAGAATCTGAAAGGCAGTGTGGCAGCAGATACTGTTATCAAGGAAGGCAAGCTGTTAAATGGCAGTATCTCAGAAGCGGAGCTTCGTGCCTGGACGAAAGAGATTGTAGAGTAGGGCGTTGCATATCTGGAAGAATTATATGTACCACATCCGATCGTTGGCGCGATCAAAGAGAATCCAAAACCTGGCGTAGTGCTGCTGGATGAGAAGAAATAATCAGATGTGTTTGTGCGTATTGACATCTTATGTCAATTCTTATAAAATTAATGATACAGTACGTATCAAAAAGGAACACGGTAATGAACAAATCAGAGAAACAAAAAGCAAAAGAAGATGAACGACGACAGCGGATCCTGGATACTGCATTTCGAATCTTTGTAGAAAAGAAGATTGAAGCGGTAAGTATGGGCGAGATCGCAGAGGCGGTCGGTATCGGCAGGGCAACCTTATTCCGGTGCTATTCGAATAAGACAGAGCTTGTAATTGCAGTCTGTGCGGCACAGTGGAAAGCATATCTGGACGAGTTGGATCAGAACAGACCAATCTCATCGGTTCAGGATATTCCGGCAATCGGACGATTCATATTCACGCTGGACAGTTATATTGAGATGTATCTGAACCATAAGGAACTGCTTCAGTACAATGATAACTTTAATCACTACGTCACACATGAGGGCGTAGATCCGGAACAGATTGAGAATCTTCATGCGTCGGTGTATTCGGCTGATACTCGATTGCATATGATGTATGAGAAAGCAAAGGAAGATCATACCCTTCGCACGGATATACCGGAGGATGAATTTATCCGTGTGACCGTACATACGATGATGGCAGCATGTACCTACTACGCGGGAGGCTTTATATGGGGCGCAGAGGATAACAGGGATTATATGCCGGAGTTGATACGTTTAAAGGAAATGATCATAAACTATGCGACAGCATCCGTATAACAGGATGCCAGGGTACTAGGGATATAAGGGATACGTGCATGAGTGAAAGGGAGGTAAATATGAGTAAATTAAAAACAAAGAGAAAAAAGCATTATCTTGCAGCCGCCATGCTTGCTATGCTTGCGGTTGCGACGCCGATAACGCTTTATGGGTCAATGACAACGTATGCACAGACAGATGACGCGGCCGGGGCAGAATCTGGTGAAGTAACCAATGAAGAAACCGGATATCACTATCAGAAGACCGGTGAACCATTGGTGGAGGAAAAAGATAACAACGGAAATATATGGCGGATCTATGCAGCTGCAGAAAATACAGCAGATACGGAAGCTACGGCAGACACAGCAGATGCAGTGGATACAGAAGATACATCAGTAAAAAAATATATTGCTACTATCACATATGGAGGCGTAGATACAAACAGCAGCAGGGCTGGTGAGTTTAGTGTATTCTCAGGTTATGCAGACGTATTTGCCAAGTACAATATCGTGCAGGTAGAAGTTGGAGAAGGACTGACATATTTTAATGTATATAGTCCACCAGAAAATCTCCAGTATGAATATATCTATCTTCCAAGTACGATGCAGAAATTAACAACAGCACTGGTGCAGCAACAGAAGAAGCTGAAGGAGATCACGATTCCGGCATCTGTTACAGAATTCAATTCAGGTTCGTTCAATCATGGCATGTTCTATATGGATGAGTCACTGGAGAAGATTACATTTGAGGAAGGATGCAAGCTTACTTCATTTGGAAAGAATGTTCAAAATTTACTTTACGGTTGTAAGTCTTTAAAAGAATTTACAGTTCCGGCTTCCATTGAAACGATACCGGAGAGGTGCTTTTATAATTCACAGTATCTTGAGACGATCCGGTTCGAAAAAGGCTCAAAGGTTGAAAGCATAGGAAAGGAAGCTTTTTATGCCTGTTGCGCTTTGAAAGATGTTGAATTAGCGGAAGGACTTACAACGATCGGAGAATCAGCATTCCGAAATCTGGATCAGATAGAGAAGCTTGTGATTCCTGGTACAGTCACAACGATTGGTATATGTGCATTTTATGACTGTGACGGATTACAGAAGATCGTAATTCCGGATTCCGTGACATCAATTGGAAAAGCAGCATTTGCATATTGCAGGAATGTTACCGATATAAAACTTCCTAATCGGTTAGAGACGATTGAAGAGCAGGCTTTCATGGGATGCTCAAAGGTATCATCACTCCGGATTCCGGACAGTGTTAAGACAATTAAAAATGAAGCGTTCCGTTATATATATATAACCGAGTTGCCGTATATGCAGAACGTGACTACCATTGGAACCCGGGCATTTAGTATCAGTAGTAATCTGCGAAGCCTTGAATATCCAAAATGCTTGACGGATTTTACAGCGACTTCATTGGATGGTGGCGGAAATGCAAAAATCAGGTACATAACATTTGAAGACGGATGTGCCTTGAATACCTTGCCGGAAGGCTTATTTTCTACATATAAAGAAAATAATACAAATCTGAAAGAACAACGTGAGATTAAGCTTCCTCTTTCTTTAAAAGAGTTAAATATGAATGTATTTTGTGGTTCGTGGAACAGAACGATAGTGGAGATTCCGCACACAGATAAGGATTCTTTGCAGTTAACTTTAACAGATTATGGAACTACATCGAAAGAGACGATAGGGAAAAGTTTAAAGATGATGTATTATACAGTACATTCATTTGAGGTTTACAGATGCCTGACGGAGACCTTTGGTGTGCCAAGAGATCACATCACTTTCCATGAGGAAAAGGTGGGCTGGAAGTTGACCGGTGTAAAGGATGGCATATATACCTATACGGCAGAATGTAGTACATGTGGAGAAGTCAGCAAGAGCTTGACCTATGATGAAAATGGATTTGCAACGGTGGATGGTTCCTATCAGCCGGCTGAGCAGGTCACGGCAGAGAATTGTAAGGCATTTGGATTAGACGAAAACTACTTAGGATACTATGCAGTAAGCAATGCCGGACAGTTATACTGGTTTGCTGATTATGTAAATGGAAACGGAGATGATGCTACACCGCATCTGTCAGAGAGCGTCGTTCTCTGTGAGGATATCGAGATGAATGATACAAGCAAGTTGGATTCATGGACGATTGATACGACAGATGTGATCAACTGGCCGGCGATTGGAGCATTTAATGTAAATTTTGATAATTATAACATTGTATATCAGGGAACCTTTGACGGAAATCATAAGACGATCCGGGGATTGTACCGGAGAAATCGAGGTGAGAATAATGAGGCTGGTCTGATCGGCTATATTGGTAAATCGGGAGCATTAAAAGATCTGACGATAGAGAAATCTTTTGTAATGGGAAGTTCCGTATTTGTCGGATTAAATAACGGATCAGTAACAAACTGTACAGCGGGAGCCATGCGCACAAGGTATTGTGGACATGGTGGAGCAATCTTTGTATACAGAAATTACGGAGTTATGGATGCTTGTGTGAATACAGCAGATGTAGAATGGATCGACAAACAGCGTGAAAATTGCTATGGTATTGTAATGTCGAATAACGGTGTTGTAAAAAATTGTATAAACAAGGGGAAAATCAATAATGAAGGAGGATCCTATGCCGGAGATGTGGGAGGAATCTGCGCCTGGAATCAGGGTAAGATCCTGAACTGCTCCAATGAAGCATCAATTACATCAACAGGTCATGCATCCGGTATTGTAAGAGATAACAAGGGATACGTTGCTAACTGCGTTAATACAGGAGCACTTACAGGAACATACGCCGGAGGTATTGCGGCAGGAAACGGTGAGGCAGAAGGCAGTGATGTAATAATCGTAAATCCATCCATTGGAGGTTGGGAGGATACATCCGGCGGATCTTCAGATAATTCGGGAAGCGGCTCTATGGAAGTGGAGGAATTAGTTCCGGTTTCTCTGTCACAGTATGGAATCTTCTATTGTTATAATGAAGGTGCTGTTACAGCTTCGGACAGTTGCGCCGGAGGTATTGCTGCTTATGCAACAGGAAGTAAGGGTACGATCTACGGCTGTTATAATACAACAGCTGTTATGGGTGGTTCCCATACCGGAGGTATTGTAGGAAGTGCAGAGAATGTGTTGATAAGAGACTGCTATAATTATTCAACCGATATAAGGACAACAGATGTTGCAACCAGCTTCCAGAATAATGAACCGCATGCATTTGCAGCACCTATTGCAGGTTGTGTTTCATCTTATTTGGGAAATGCAGTGGTATCTAACTGCTACTATGTGGGAGACAGTGATACGGAAGCTTATGGATATTCCATGAACCTGCAGGGACATAAAGTAACCTTTACAGATAATGAAGCTATGACAGTGGAAGAGTTTGAATCCGGTAAGGTTGCATGGAAGCTGCAGAATGCGATCAATGAAGATCTGAAGGCTGCCGGAAAGCGGTTATTTGTATGGGAACAGATAATAACCGGAGCGGCATCTGGTAAATATCCGAATCTTAAGTTGACAGAGGAAGAAACAGACAGAACTGTTATACAGATGACTTTCCATTATACGACCGGTGGCAAAGATCTTGCGGGATATGGATATACGAATTATAACCATGCGGTTACCGAGGATCAGGCACCGACTGTAGCAGGAAAGAATGATGCGGTTCATACATTCGACTGGTATGAAGATAAGGAACTTACGACCTTATATGATTTTGCACATGTATTAACGACAGATGAAGATGTATATTCAAAGACATATGATCTGTATACTCTGGAATTCAAGCTGGCAGAAGGCAGTCATGCGGCAGCAAGTATCGATAAGAAGAAGGTAACAGAGATTATCACGGAGACGGATGAGACTGTTGTATTTACAGTCACACCGGATGCAGGCTACATATTAGAAAGCGTAACCTTAGACGGAGAGACGTTGGAGCCGGATGAGGATGGCAATTATACGATATCCGATATCTCGGCAAATCATACGGTAGAGATCACAACAAAGGAAACAGAAGTTACATTTATCTACAGGGCCGGCGAGCATGGAACAGTAAAATGGGTAGGTGACGAGACCGGTTCCAGTGAATTGACAGAGACGATCAAGGCAGTAAGCGGAACGCCAAAGGGAGTTCTTCCGGTAGCAGATCTTGGCTGGCATTTCGTAAAGTGGGTTGACAGTAAGGACAATGTTCCGACGTATTCCATAAACGGACTTTATCCGGCTGCGGTAAATGGAGTGTTTGAGAGTGAGACCTACACGGCGATATTTGAAAAGAATATAGAGACTTATACGATCTCAGGAACCGTTCGTGATCCGGAGGGTAATCCTGTACCGGGTGTAACAGTTAAATTAAAAGGAAACGATGATACAAAAAAGACGACATCAGCAGAAGATGGCTCTTATCGGTTCGAGAAATTAGAAGAGGCAGAATATCAGTTAGCAGCCATAAAGTACTATGAGAATAACTGGAAGGCAGAGAGTGAAACACGCATTGTCAGACTAGAGGCAGCGGATGCAGTAGATCAGGATCTTAAGCTTTCGATGCACAGGGAAAATGTAGGACATGATGAGATAATCGACGAATACAGAGTTACACTTACAGAGCGTGCGCAGGACTACCTGAACGAGACAGGTGATAAAGTAAGTGAAGGATCAGACTATTCATTATCAGTAAGCGATAAATATAGTAATTCCCCTGCGGCTGTCTATGTATACGAAGCAGCGATGGGATTTGACGGTAACTATTATAAGCTGTCCGATGAAGTGGAACAGATACTTGAGACAGATGGCAAAAGATATATACTTAAGAACATTGAAAAAGATTATATCATAGATGTGAAGGAAGAAGATATGATCCCGAACCAGTATGAGATTACGATTCCTTCCGGTGGGGATGATTATACGATCCTTCCGGAGAAAGAGGAAGAAACGATCAGTTATGGCGAGGATTATTCCTTTACAGTTAAGACTGCAGCCGGTCGATGTGTTCTTGTATCTGCAAATGGCACAAGGATAGAATTTGCAGATGGAAAGTATACGATCAAAAATGTGACAAAACCACAGAAGATCGTGGTTGAATTTGCGGATCAACATACCTGTGGAGAATGGAAGGTTGTTACACCTGCTACCTATGATGCGGCAGGAGAAGAAACAAGAACCTGTTCTGTATGTGGAGCGGTTGAGAGAAGAGAGCTGGCGCAGCTTATCTGTGATCATGAGGCAAAACGTCTGATAACAGATAAGGAAGCAACCTGTACGATGGCAGGAAGCGGACATTATGTTTGTGATACCTGTGGAAAGACGGTGCAGGAGAATGTCAGTATAGCAGCAAAGGGTCATATCTGGACGGCATGGACAGTGACAGTGAAGCCGACTACCTCAAAGGCAGGGGAAGAAAGCAGAACCTGTTCTGTATGTAAACAGACAGAGAAACATCAGGTCAGTAAGTTAAGTCAGAAGAAGTATAAGATTACATATAAGTTAAATAAGGGTAAGAATAACAAGAAGAATCCGAAGACCTATACATCAGCGAAGAAGGTTGTATTAAAGAAACCGACCCGGAAGGGATATGCATTCAAGGGCTGGTATACAGATCGTAAATGCACGAAGAAAATTACTTCGATCAAGAAGGGTTCAAAGAAAAATTATACCTTATATGCGAAGTGGTCAAAGGTAAAGGTGAAGAAGACAACCGGGCTTAAGGTTACGAACACAAAGGGAAAGAATCTGGTTGTGAAGTATTCCAAGGTATCCGGTGCAAAGGGATATCAGATCACATATGCGACCAATTCTAAGTTCACCAAGGGTAAGAAGGTTGTCAATACAACGAAGAGAACGAAGACCATACAGAAGCTGAAAAAAGGAAAGACCTATTATGTACGGGTTCGTGCATATAAGAAGGATTCCACAGGCAGAAAGGTATATGGTAAGTACAGCACAGTAAAGAAGATCAAGATAACAAAATAATATATTGCGAAGTGAAATGGTTGTTTTGTTAGACAAGGCAGAGTTAATTGCGGCAACAGGTATATTCTCGGATATATTTATTGTATGGTCAATTGATTGTAAAGGAGCATGATTAAGAATGCAATCAGGGGCAGGATAAAAAGTTTGCTTTTTATCCTGCCCCTAAATCTGATTATTTATTCTATTTATCAGCATCGATTACTGATTGGATCTGTTTCATAAGAGTGTCATAGTTATTCTGGTCATCGATACCGCCGAGCATAGGATCTCCGACGATATTACCATTCCTATCGACAAGTATGGTTGTAGGAAATGCCATGATGTCGGAGGCATATTTACCTATGTTTGAATCAGAGTCAATGGAAATATTGCGGTATTTGGCACCCTGACTGTCAAGAATGGCTGCGGCTTCCTTGATAGCATCTTCGTTTCCGTCAAAGGTCTCTGTGTTGATACCTACTACCTCGCCTCCCATCGATTTGATGGCATCGTTTAATTCATTAAGCTTGGATAATTCTGCGACACAAGGTTTGCAGCCAGTAAACCAGAAATTAACGACAGTTACTGCATTATTGGAAAACAGGCTTTCGTCAACAGAATTACCATCAAAATCCTTGCCGGAGAAACTTTTGAAAGGTGTGATTTCTTCGGAACTGTCGTTCTGGTCGGTGCTTTCTGATCCTGTATTATTATTTTCGATTTCGGATATCTGCTTTTCAATCTGTCTGATGGTTTCAATATCATCGTTAAGTGTTTTCAGTTCATCATCTGTAAAGGATTCCTTGTTTGATTCCACGGTGCCGGCCAGATAATCGGCATAATCTCCGCTTGGATCAGCGCTGCTTTTATTCATCATGCCAAATACCTTGTTCCATACATCCTGGTGATTTGCAAAGATCTGGTTCTCCTGCTGATATAAATCATCCAGCTTCGTGTTGGAATTGTCCGCAGCTTCAGTGGTGGCTTCTGTCCGGACTTTTTGTGAACTCTCAGTTGTGGCAGATCCTGATCCGCTACATGCCGTGAGAGATAATGCTGCACAGAGAGTGATAATAGATAGTAATGTTTTTTTTGTCTTCATAGATAATTGCTCCTTTAAATAATAATTTAGATAATATTAGTGTGGCTGATTGTTACACGTTGGTTTTGGAAGATTGCTTATGTCCCTTTTGGGAACATGGTCTTCCCATAAACTGATAGCAGATCGCGTCTTTTGGACAGGCCTTTATACATGCTCCGCATCGTATGCATTCCGGATGATTCGGAGTCTTACAGACATCGACGTCCATTTTGCATACCTTTGAACATTGGTTGCATCCGACACATTTGCTACTTTCAACCTTGATATTCAGAAGGCTGACCTTGTTAAATAATGAATAGATTGCTCCAAGCGGACAAATCCATTTGCAGAAAGGCCTGTAGAACAAAATACTCAGTATAATAACCGTAATTAAAATAAGGCACTTAAAAGAAAAAAGCTTTCCGAGAGCAGACCGTATAGCGGTATTTCCAAGTGAAAGTGGTATAGCTCCCTCTAAAACACCCTGTGGGCAAATATACTTACAGAAGAACGGATCACCCATTCCTATGGAGTTCGTTACAAGCATCGGCAGAAGTATAACGAAAACGATCAGGATGATATATTTCAGGTATCTTAACGGTTTCAGCCTGGCTGTGGAAAACTTTTTTCCGGGAATTTTGTGAAGCAGATCCTGAAACCATCCAAATGGACACAAAAATCCACATATAAATCTTCCGAGAATCACACCGAGTAAAATGAAAAAACCGGTTATGTAGTAAGAAAATTTAAATTTGAATGAGCCGACAACTGCTTGGAATGCCCCGATCGGACACGCTCCGGTTGCAGCGGGACAGGAGTAACAGTTTAATCCCGGTACGCATACTGTTTTAGCTTTGCCCTGATAGATCTTGCCTTTAAATAAATTGGGGATGTGAATATTGGTAAGCAGCGTGGCAGCTGCCTGTATCCATCCGCGTATTCTGGCTGTTTTTTTTGATATTGATTTGTTCTTATCCAATTCCTACACACTCCAGACATAATTTTATTGCTTTGCTGAGCACGGCAGCCGCTTCACCTCTGACTACACCATAGCTGATCATTGCTATACCTGTGATGAGTAAAACGATCTGAGATATTTTCCTGTACTTCAAGATATTGCAGCTCCTTTCTTGATTGTGTTTGTTGACCAACTGACCTGGGTATTATACAATAGCTGATGTAAAATTTTTGTTAAGAAACAGGTGAAAGATTTTTGAGATTATTAATAGTTGAAGATGAGAAACAAATATGTGATATGGTTGCGAAAAGCCTGTATGGTGTTGGGTATGAAGTGGATACCTGTTATGATGGGGAAGAAGCTCTTGATTGTATCCTTACGGAGGATTATGATCTGATCGTTTTGGATCTGAATCTGCCCGGTATGGATGGAATGGAAATCTTAAGAGAACTCAGACGGGAAAATGAGGAGACAAAGGTTATTATATTATCTGCAAGAGGACAGATCGCGGATAAGGTTGAGGGACTGGATGCAGGTGCAAATGATTATATGGAAAAACCATTTCATATAAAGGAACTTGAAGCACGTATCAGAAGTCTGACAAGAAGAAAATTTGTGCAGAAGGATGTATGTCTGGAAAGCGGCGGGATAAGCTTTGATACGATAAAACGTGAGGCATATGCAAAAGGGAAAAAGGTTTCCCTTACAAGAAAAGAAAATGGTATTTTAGAATATCTGCTTCTCAATCTGGGAAGACCGGTAAGTCAGGAAGAATTGATGGAGCATGTCTGGGATGCATCCGTGGACAGCTTTAGTGGAGCAATCAGAGTACATATGTCTTCGCTTAGAAGAAAGCTTAAGGCAGTGCTCGGATATGATCCGATTTTGAACAAGGTGGGAGAAGGGTATAAAATACGGGAGGAGGCCGACAGATGAAAAGAATGTCGCTACAGTGGAGGCTTACATGTATAATTACATTATATATTGCGCTTATATGTGGATGTCTGACTATGCTTATTTATAAAAATGGTGTGTACTATATTGATTCTCTGCAAGAGACTGTTGATGCCAGGGGAGATGATAACGGAAGCTCTTCGGATGAAATATATATCAGCATTCCGGAGGATAACTGGGATGATTTTGCAAATGATTTTTCCGTTCAGGTGTACAATAACAAGGCAGACTACAAAAAAAACAGCCTGATAATTTCAGCCTTGCTGGCGCTTCTGGGTGGTGTGGCCACGTATTTTATCAGCGGACATGCCCTAAAGCCGATTGGTAAGTTTTCTGATAAGATTGAAGAGGTACAGGCACAAAATCTGGCAGATTCACGAATAGAAGAAAACAATGTTAAAGAACTGAACCAACTGAGTGTTTCGTATAACAAGATGCTTGAACGTCTCTCGGATGCATTTGATATACAGAGACAATTTACCGCAAATGCGGCACATGAGCTTCGAACCCCATTATCTTTAATGCAGATACAGCTTGATTCATATAATTCCAATCCGCATCCGGGCAATGATGCAGATACCGAGCAAACGATAAAGATGGTTACGGAACAGAATGACAGACTCGGTAAAATGGTAAAAACCCTTCTGGATATGAGCGAGCTTCAAACTGTGGGGAGAGACGATGTAATAATGGTCAATGCTCTTGTTGAAGAAGTATTGGCGGATCTGGAACCGCTTGCACAGGAAAAAAATATAAAACTTATTGGAAAATGCACGGATATAAGGATGATCGGAAGTGATATCCTTATTTACAGGATGGTATACAATCTTGTTGAGAATGCTATAAAATATAATCATTCTGGGGGACGGGTTACAGTGACCGCATATCAAAAGGAAAAACATATTTACCTGTCAATAGAGGATACCGGAAATGGAATCCCGGAGGAGCTCAGGCAGCGTGTGTTTGAACCGTTCTTTCGTGTGGATAAATCCAGAAGCCGGGAACTTGGTGGTGTCGGACTTGGACTTGCGCTTGTTCATGAAATCGTAAGTGCGCATGATGGGACAATTACAGTCCGGTCTAATCCATCCGGAGGTACGATTTTTGATGTGAGTTTTACCCAGTGATCATTCTTGATATGTGTGTGAAAAATAAAATAAAAATAATTAGCACTCACCTCTTGTTAAAGATAAGCGCATTTTATGTGACGTTATCAAGTCTCGTAAACCTTGCAAAAAAGGTTTGCGAGATTTCCTTTATTTTATCAGGCTTCATCAGATTTTATCAATCATGTGAACAGTATCCAGATGATTTGACAGTTCATACTCATAGGTAGACCTGCCCAGAGGTGGAGCTATGTTTTTTTTAATTGATGAAGCTCATGGGTATTATGGAATACCAAAATAGACACGGCAGCAACCTCCGAAGAGGTGCTTAACCTTACTGTTATCGCCTTTCCTTTAAAAACAAATGCTAATTAAGGGAAAAACAAAATATTTAAGGGAATTATTTAATTCTAAAATAGCAGATGCTTTTTCCAGAACCTTCACGTTTTAGCTCGCCTGATGCTACTAATTTACGAAGAGCTCCTTCAATTGAGCTTATGCTAAGTGAAGGACAAAATTCTCGAATATCTTGCTTTGTAAAGCGACCAATTTTATTTAAGGTTGCTCTTCGAACTGTTTCAAGTGCTGGAAGTTTTGTTTCCACAAGCTCAAAACGTTCTTCAAAATCTTTGTATGCAGAAAGAACAGTGCCCAGCAGATATTTAATAAATGGAACTGCATCTTCTGTTCCCTCGTGCCATCCAATTTGTGTCTGACCAAGTGCATCATAATAGAGGTCTTTATTCTTGGCAATTTTAGCCTCCAGAGAAATATATTTACCCACATAAAAACCGTTTCTGTATAGCAAAAGTGTTGTAAGCAAACGACTCATTCTTCCATTTCCATCATTGAATGGATGTATGCAAAGAAAGTCGTGAATAAAGATAGGAATTGCAATCAGTGGTTCAACTTCCATATTTCCAATGACACGATTATATTCCTCGCAAATTCTGTTCAGAGCCTCTGGTGTATCATATGGAGCAAGCGGTGTGAACAGCGTTTCAACATGACCATCCGGGTAAGTAGCACTGATATAGTTCTGAACACTTTTAGTTCTACCTGCCATGGGATTGTTCATATGGCTATATAATATTTTGTGAAGCTGCAGGATGTAATTTTGAGTAATTGGAATAGCATCAAAGTTCTCGTGTATAATATTTAGTACATCACGATAACCTGCGATTTCCTGTTCATCACGATTCTTAGGTGTTGTTTTTTCTTCTACAAGCTGTTTGATACGAGTGCTTGTTGTAACAATACCTTCTATTGCGTTGGATGCCTCTGTGCTTTGTACCTTAGCGATTTCAACCAGTTTTTCTAATTCTTCGGGTCTTTGTTTCAGATACATCTCTTGTTTTCCGGCTTCTTTATAGATGGCAGCAATCAAAGAAAGGGTTTCAGAGTCCCATTTCTGATTTTTTATTGCTGAATAGTTAAACATTCTCATAAGCGCACCTCCGTGTTTTCCCTTAAATAATACCATAAAATAAGGCAAAAGCCAATAGATTGAGGGATAATCCCTTAATAGTATGCGTGTTTTAAGGGCTTTTATGCGCTAGACTAAATAAACAAAATGCCTCTGTTGTCATAAACAGAAGCACCGGAATCATTACCACAGCGAATGGCACGGTCAAGTCCCATGATGGTAGCAATAGCTCCATCGATTTTCTCTGTGGATTTTTTTACATCAGATGTAGAGACACTTATAGTATAGACATCTGTTTTACATTTTAATCCGCTTTTGATATACTAATTAGACAGGTATGTGCAGAAATGAGGATAAGAATGGAAAATAAACAGGAATATGAGCAGTATCGTATGCTATCTAAGGGAGTGCAGATGCTGATTAAGATGGACTATAACGGAGTAGGTAAAATACAGTATCTGCTTGGAAGCCAAGATGTGGTAATACAGGATTCTGTATATGCCGCAGATGTACAGATGACCGTTCTGGTTCCCATAGAGGAATATGACAGATTGTGCAAGGAACTCGTCGAGGCTACAAATGGCAGAGTTGGGTTGGAAGAGGTAGAGAAGCTGTATTATGATGCATGAATCAATGTATAGTAGAATAACAGAACAACTTTTGTTTGCAAATGCGAAATATGAAATAATGGATATGTCTTTCCTTGTAAAAATCTCATCGCTTGATTATGGGGAGAAACATAGAGTCATTATAGTTGGTTTCAAGAAAAAATTCGCAGAAGAAAAGCTAAATGCAACACAGCAACTGCTGAGAACAGGCTATGGAATAATGCTCAGCACAGTCTGGAATTCACTCCTGATATGTATTCTTCCAGAAAAAATGATTTTAGTGGATAAAATAAAAGAGTTATATCATTTTCTTGAAAAACAGCAGGGAGATTTGAAACTTGCGGGAAGTACCATAAAACTGAAACTGGAAGATAGCCATATTGGATTACAGGAGGCTATCCGTACCTATGATATGATAGATTCCATGAAGAAATATGACGAAAATATCATGTTTTATGAGGATCTTGGGATATTTGGGCTTCTTTATGATCTGAATGAGACTACAGTCTTTGAAACATATTATAATGGAATGTTTCAAAATATATGGGCATATGATGAGCATAATGAGGGGCATTTGTTTGAAACTCTGGAGTGCTATTTTAAGAATAACTGTGATAAATTGAAAACAGCAGAGGAACTTTATATACATGAAAACACATTGAGATACAGACTGCATCAGATAGAGGATGTAATGGACTGTGATTTGAAGAAGGTAAATACAATAACGGATATAGTTACTGCACTGAAAGTACGGAGAATGCTTCAGATTCTTGATAAAGTATGATTGTAGATTTCTACAATGAGATAGGGATTCCTTGTTGCTGATAACATTGACTATAGTAAGTTACATGATTATAATTTCAGGTAAATAAAGCAAAGGCGCTTGATTGAAGAATTAATTCATTCGAGCGCCTTTTTGTATTTTTGTACAAAGAAGGAGAGATAATTATGAAACTTACGTATGAAGCAAGCTTAGAACATTTTTTAGACACATTTAAGAAATCAAAGGAAATGAGTGATGAGGCAGCGAAGTATATTCCTGGTTCATACAGCAGAAGAAGTTTTAATTATGGTCCTCATGCAATTTATGTTGATACGGCAAAGGGGGCATACGTATATACTGTAGATGGAAAGAAACTTCTTGATTTAAACAATAATTTTACTGTAAGTATTCTTGGCTATCAGAATGAGGATGTTGATAAGGCAATTATTGATACCATGAAGAAAGGTTATTCAATTGGTAATCCAACAGAAGAGGAAGTTGAACTTGCCAGAATGCTTTGTGAGAGAATAGAGTCTTTTGAAAAGGTGAAATTTTTCTGCTCAGCATCAGAGGCATGTGTTGGTGCATTAAGAATTGCAAGAGGCTATACAGGTAAGACGAAGGTTGCCAAGATGGAAGGCGGATATCATGGATTCCTGGATGATTTTTCTTTCTCGGCACACCCGGATAAGACGAAGGCAGACGAAGATCTGGAGAATATTAAGCCACAGCCTGAGTCAGCAGGAATACCTGCCAATAGAGCAGAAGATGTGATACTTTTAACACAGAATAATTTTGAAGTTGATGAGAAGCTTATTAGAAAAAATGCAGATGATCTGGCTTGCGTAGTGATGGAGCCACAGTCAGCTTCAGGTGGCATAGTCACCCTTGATGTTGATTTTGTCCAGAAAATGAGAAAACTTACACAAGAACTTGATATCTTACTTATTTTTGATGAAACAATTATGATCAGGGCGTATAAAGGTGGATTCCAGAGTAAGTATGGAATAAAACCGGATTTGACAATATCAGGTAAAACAGTTGGTGGTGGTATTCCACTTGGTGTTGTTGGTGGTTCCGCAAAAGTTATGGATGTTGTAACAAATGATGTAGTACAGATGTCAGGTACTCATCATGGACACAGGCTTGCATGTGCTGCCGGCATTGCCACATTGAAGCAACTTGATGATGCGGCTTATGAGAGATTAAATGGTATGGCAGACAGAATTAAGACGGAACTTAATACATGGGCTGCACAAAAGAACATTCCATTTATAGTATTTGGAGAATCTTCAGTTCTGGCATATGCATTTACCAAAGAAGTTGGACAGACAATTCATACCCACAGAGACTATTGGACGAAGTCAGATGCACAGATGATGCAGACATATGCACTTGAAATTGCAGTAAGAGGTTTCTTGCCGGTTCATAGAGGACAGATTGGGCTTACTCTTGCAATGAGCGACCAGGATATTACAGATTTTATTGAAACAACCAAGGACATTGTTTCAGAGATGTATGATTTAAAATAAGGAGGATAAAGATATGGAATTTGTCAGAGTTGAGGTTATAACAGCTGCTACAAAATTAAATGGATTTAAGAAGGCAATTGCCAAACTTGGTGTTACAGGCATGACAGTAAGTCAGGTTATGGGCTGTGGTGTTCAGAAAGGTACGATGGAATATGAAGATGAGATTCATGAGGATATCGAATTGATTCCAAAGCAGATGATCATGATGGCCATGGAGAAAGATAAGTTGAAAAAGGTGCTCGATGTTATAAAGAAAGAGCTTTATACAGGACATATTGGAGATGGAAAAATATTTGTTTCTGAAATAACCAATATAATAAGAATTAGAACAGGCGAAGAGGATGAAGATGCTCTTCACTGATGGGAGGACTACTTATGGAAGAAAAGAAAAAATTAGGCTTATTCAGTGTTATAGCCACAGGAGTAGGTGTAATTGTTGCAACAAGCTGCCTTTTATCCCTGGGGCAGGGAGCTGGAACAATAGGAACCCCTTTTATCATATCTATGATTTTAGCATGTATACTTAACTGCTTTGCAGCTTTTGCAATGGCAGAGCTTAATGCACTGATGCCAAACCTTACAGGTGGTCTGGCACAGTATACGTTGGCATGTGTGGGACCTTTTATAACCATACTGATTATGGTAGGTGGATATATTTTTGGAAATACAATTGTAGCAAGCATAGAATGTGCGATGTTTGGTAATACCATTCTGGAGATTTTTCCAGATTCTCCAATTCCTGCAGTCGTTTATTGTGTTGGAATACTTATTATTCTTATTATTGTCAATCTGAATGGAGTTGATATTTTTGCAAAAGTTCAGGATGTCGTTGCGTGGGGACTTATCGCTTCACTTGTCATTCTTGGACTGATTGGTGCACTTGGACTTGGAACCGGGAAAATAGTTGAGCAGCCTGCGGTAGTTGATGGAAGCTTTTCAAGTATAATAAATATGTGTGGTCTTGCATTTTTCCTGTTTATTGCAAGTGAATATGTAATTCCTATTTCAAAAGATGTCAGAAATGCAAAGAGAAATGTGCCTCTTGGGATGGTTTTAAGCCTTGCAATTATCCTTGTAATGCAGTCGATTCTTGTGATTGGTTTTAAGAATTATACACCCTGGGCTGATCTAGCGGCGTCAGCATCCCCCCATATTTTATATGGTACATTACTATTAGGAAATGTAGGAAAAGTATGGATGTCTATAGTAGCTATTCTTGCAGTTGTAAGTACTGTAAATTCCAACATTGCAGGTCTTGCACATATTGCAGCAGGTATGGCTAAAATAGGGCTTTTACCAGAGTTTTTCATGAAGCGTAATAAGAAAGGTGTTCCATACATATCTATTCTTATCATTGGTGGAGTTATGCTCATTATTAATGTAACAGGATTATCTACTACAGATGAACTTTCCTTTATGATTTTAAGTGCCAGTGTAATTTTGATGATAGCTTATATCCTTGTACAGATAGATGTTCTGATTCTGAGGAAAAGACTACCTAAGGCACCTAGAAATTTTAAAGTTCCACTTGGACCGGTAATTTCTGTAATTGGAATGGCTGGAACAGCCTGGATGATATGGAATATAGCCAGTGATAATGCAACAAGATTCAGAGTGTATGAATTATGCCTGATTATGTTCGCAGTACTGATCGTGTATGCAGTTCCATGGCTGAAAATGAGGAAGCAGGCATTTTTTAAACCTGTTCCAGTGGAAAAAGTCATGGCAATGGAAAATGATAAGTATCAGGAATATCATAGACAAAAAAAGTTAGAACAAAAAGCTAATAGTAAAACCGGAAAATGATTACCAAGCAAAAGCATCGTCAGAAGTGGCGATGCTTTTGCTTATATGTAGGAAGAAATTCTCAGCCAGGTTCCGAGATACGGGTAACACCTACATAGATAGCGGAAATCTTATACCAGGTAGGAAGGAACAGGAGCTGGCGAAAAAGGAAAGATGTAAGGCAGTATTGTTGCCGAAGTTCTCAGCTCATGTGTTAAGGCACACGGGATGCACCAGAATGGCTGAGAGAGGAATGGATCCGAAGACCCTGCAATATGTGATGGGACATGCAAGCATTTCCGTAACAATGGAAGTGTATAACCACATCACCAGTAAGCAGAGAATTGAAAAAGAAATTAAAAAGATGAATGACTTGGCAGCGGTGTAAGATGCCATGCACCTCGAAAGCAGAGCTTTCTCGGTCACGGCTGTCGCCGTATATGTCTAAATTTGAATAGAACTGCTTACGAGCAAGCTCGACTCAGTTTTATTCAAATTCATCCATGCATGGCTTATAGCTTGCGTGGAAATGGCGTAAAAGTGGCGTAAAACCCCAAGTTTATAAAGTTTTTAGATATCTGCAAAGCCAGTAAATCAAGGCTTTGCAAAAATTATCTAAAAAAATTAGCACTCACCTCTTGACAGTGCTAACAAAAAGTGTTATGTTAACTAATGTAATGAGAGGAAGACTTAAATTACAGAATATAAATCGTGTCAGGAGGTAAATGATTATGGATATGGACAAATACACAAGAAAGTCGCTTGAAGTAATAGAGAAAGCGAAAGATAAAGCTCTGGAATATGATAATCAGGAGCTTGCACAGATTCATTTACTTGCAGGATTGCTTGAGATAGACGAAAGCCTTATTTCGAAGATTTTTGAAAAACTCGATATAGATGTAACAGCAGCGGTAAATAGGGTGGAAGATAAACTTGCATCACTGCCAAAGGTAAGTGGCGGAAATCTGTATGCCGGAAATAATTTTTCAAAGGCACTTATTCAGGCGGAAAAGGAAGCAAAACAGATGGGAGACAGCTTTGTATCAGTTGAGCATCTGTTCCTTGGATTGATCGAAAAAGCCGATTCCGATGTGAAGCCATTGCTTAAAACATGGGCGATCGATCGGAACACATTTTTAAAGGCTCTGGCAGATATCAGAGGAAATAAAAAGGTAGACAGTGAGAATCCGGAAGATTCCTATGAAGCAATGGAGAAGTTCGGATACGATCTGGTGGAACGGGCAAGAGAGCAGAAGATCGACCCGGTTATCGGACGAGATGCTGAGATACGAAACGTGATCCGGATCCTTTCCCGTAAGACGAAGAATAACCCGGTTCTGATCGGTGAACCCGGTGTAGGTAAGACAGCGGTTGCAGAAGGTCTGGCACAGCGTATCGTCAGAGGTGATGTGCCGGAAGGTCTGAAGAATAAGAAGATATTCGCACTGGATATGGGTGCACTGGTTGCCGGTGCCAAGTATCGGGGTGAATTTGAGGAACGTCTGAAGACAGTTCTGGATGAAGTAAAGAAATCAGAAGGTGAGATCATCCTCTTTATCGATGAGCTGCATACAATCGTTGGAGCCGGTAAGACAGATGGTGCAATGGATGCAGGCAATATGTTAAAGCCTATGCTTGCCCGTGGCGAACTGCATTGTATCGGTGCAACGACACTTGACGAATACAGACAGTACATTGAAAAGGATGCAGCACTGGAACGTCGTTTCCAGCCGGTACAGATTGATGAACCGACAGTAGAAGATACGATCTCCATTCTTCGTGGTATCAAGGAAAGATACGAGGTGTTCCATGGAGTTAAAATCTCGGATGGTGCATTGGTAAGTGCAGCGGTACTTTCCAATCGGTACATTACAGATCGTTTCCTTCCGGATAAAGCGATCGACCTTGTCGATGAAGCCTGTGCGATGATCAAGACGGAGTTGGATTCCATGCCGACCGAAGTCGATGAGATCACAAGAAAGATCATGCAGCTTGAGATCGAGGAAGCCGCACTGAAGAAAGAAGAAGACCACCTGAGCAAGCATCGACTGGCGGATATACAGTCAGAGCTTGCAGAATTAAAGGATAAAGCAAATAACCTGAAAGCCAAATGGGAGAATGAAAAGGCAGGCGTTGAGAAGATCCGTAACCTGAAAGAGGAGATCGAGAAGATCAAGAATGATATTCAGGTTGCCCAGAGAAATTATGATCTGAACAAAGCAGCCGAATTGCAGTATGGCAAACTTCCGGCAGCTCAGAAAGAGCTGGAACTGGCAGAGCAGTCCGCATCGGAGAAAGAACGAAAGCTGGTGCATGAGGTCGTTTCAGAAGAAGAAATTTCTGAGATCGTATCCAAGTGGACCGGTATTCCGGTAGCCAAACTGACGGCGAGTGAAAAGAGTAAGACACTGAATCTTGCAGATGAACTTCATAAGAGAGTTGTCGGTCAGGATGAAGCTGTTGAATATGTCAGCGATGCGATCATCCGTTCCAAAGCCGGAATCAAGGATCCAAGCAAGCCGATCGGTTCCTTCCTGTTCCTTGGACCAACCGGTGTAGGTAAGACAGAGCTTGCAAAGACACTGGCAGAAGCTTTATTTGATAATGAACAGAACATGGTTCGTATCGATATGAGTGAATATATGGAGAAATATAGTGTATCCAGACTGATCGGAGCGCCTCCTGGATATGTAGGCTATGATGAAGGCGGACAGCTTACCGAGGCAGTTCGTAGGAAACCATATTCGGTTGTCTTATTCGATGAAGTAGAGAAGGCACATCCGGATGTATTCAATGTATTATTACAGGTACTGGATGATGGACGTATCACGGACTCACAGGGCAGAACGGTAGACTTTAAGAATACGATCATCATCATGACATCGAATATCGGTGGTGTGGATATCGCAGAAGGCGGTGGCGAGATCACTGATGAGATACGGGAGACAGTTATGAATAAACTGAAACAGCACTTCCGTCCGGAGTTCTTGAACCGTATCGATGAGACGATCATCTTCAAGTCATTAAGCAAAGAGAACATCGGCAGTATCGTTGATCTTATGGTCAAGGATCTGAACAAACGTCTGGCCGGACAGGAGATTACGATCAAGCTTACGGATGAGGCCAAGAGTGCGATCATCGATCAGGGTTATGACCCGGTCTATGGTGCAAGACCATTGAAGCGTTTTATTCAGAAGAATGTCGAGACACTGGTTGCCCGTATGATCCTTGCAGGTGAAGTGTCCACCCAGTCGGCGATCATCATTGGCTATGACGGTCAGAAATTGACAGCGAGAAATGAAAAATAAATAATGCCGTATAGGTTATAGAAGCGCGCCGTGGATTTCTATTAAATGAAGTCCACGGCGTGTTTTTTACTTTATATATTATAAAGCTGAGATTTATTTGATGTTGACATATACTATTTCATAGAATATAATGGTTTCACCAAACTGGTGAAAGGGGAATAAATAATGAAAAATAATTTAACAGAAAGGCAATATGAACAATTAGCAAAAGAAAAGTTCTGCAAAATTATGAATGATATTCCGTTTGTATCTGATGTAGAAATTGTTCCCTTGAAATATCAGAATGCACAGGGGGATTTTAATGCAACGATTCATTTTTCAGAGCAGGAGGAGACTGTTCAGTTTTGCATAGAAGTAAGTACAAATGGGGAAAAGCGTTTTGTGAATCGATTTATGCAGTCTGCAGCACCATATAATGGCGAAAAAGTTTGTCATGTTTTTATGGCTCCGTATATTTCGGAAGAATCGGCAGCAGCTATGAAAAAAAATAAGTTTAGTTATATGGATTTGTCTGGTAATTGTTATATTCTTACAAAACGGATATTCTTATATGTAAGCGGACAGATGAATAAATATATACAAAAGAAAGAGAAAAAGAATTATTTATCAAGATCGTCCAGTGCGGCATCAGCTATTATAAGAACGATGCTTAATGATTATCAGAAACAATGGAAAGTAAGTGCATTATCTCAGGAAAGCGGGAAGGCAATTGGTACGGTGTCAAATGTCAAAAGCTTCTTACTTGACAGGGATTGGATACAGGATGAAAATACAGGTTTTCGATTGAAGAATATAGGAGAATTGTTACAGGTATGGGCAAAAGATTATCATAAAAAAGACGATCATGCATATGAATTTTATTCATTAGATTCGATTCCGGAACTGGAACAGGAGATAACGCGCTGGAGTGCATTACATGATAATGGAGCAGTTCTTGGGAGCTTTTCAGCGGCAGCCCGTTATGCTCCGACAGTTCGATATAATAAAATTGATGTATATGTAGAGCCACAGTTTTTTGAAGAATTTATAAAGGATTTAGATCTGCAGGCTGTTGATTCTGGTGGTAATGTATCAATTATTATTCCACATGATGAGACACCTTGTATGTATGCCAGAGGGATAAATGATTCATATGTTACATCTCCGGTACAGACGATTATAGATCTACTGGGAAAGGCAGGCAGAGGAGAAGAAGCGGCTGAAGCAATTATAGCGAAAGAATACAGGGAGGATAAATTTGATCAGAGATGTTGATTTGAAATGTGCAACAGATTATTCAGAGGGACAGAAGACTGCTGCATATATGGTGCTGGGAGAAATTGTTAATTTACTGGGTGAATTTTCAGAAGATCTTAGAATTATTGGCGGCTGGGTTCCGTCACTGTTATATCCGAATAGTGAACATATTGGCTCTATAGATGTAGATATACTGTTAAACCAGTTGCATATTAGAAGGGCTGAAGGCTATAAGACGATTAAGCGTATATTGGAACAGAATGGATATAGACGTCATTCGGAGAAATATTTTACGTTTGTGAAAACAATTATGGTTCAGGGCATTTCATACGATGTGGATGTAGATTTTCTATCGGGCAAATATGGAGGCGATGGAACAAATGTCAGTAAACATGTGGATGGTATTAAGGCATTGCCGGCAACAGGTGGAAATTTTGCATTTGAGTTTCCGGCAAATGATGTATTGATAGAGTATGTCCGTATGGATGGAGCAAAGGACTATGGGCATGTAAATGTGATTTCTGTTATTCCATATCTGGTTATGAAGACAGCAGCTCTTGGCAGAGGAAAAGCAAAGGATGCGTATGATATTTATTATACGATTGATAATTATACAGGGGGAGTAAGAACTCTTGCAAAAGAATTCGAGCTGTACAGGGATAAAGAAATTATTCAGGATATGTGTCAGAAATTAAATGAAAAATTTGCATCAGTTCAACATTCCGGACCGATGGATGTTATAAATTTTCTAGGGCTGGCAGATGAAGAAGAAATTATGCGAATCCGACAGGACGCATATCAAAAAATACACTATCTGGCAGAAAGAATAAGATTATGAGTAAGATGGAAAAGAACGAGAAAAAAATGCATATCCACAGAACGCTTCTTCTTACAGGGGTGATTCTGGTCATAGTGATAAATGCAGCGGCGTGGGCTGCTCCGTGGATCAGTGAAAAGACGGGATGGGGAAACTGGTGCGACTGGTATGCAAAACATGTGAATCCGGTTATCGTTGCAATATTTGCAAGATTTGGCAATCTGTTTTCCTTTTCGCTCGGAGAAGTTATGATCGTTACGGCGATTCTGCTGATCCTTGCATTCCTGATCCTGAATATTCTGCTGATCTTTTTAAGAAAGCATAAGAAATATCGGAGATTTTGCAGGATCTATGACCTTGTTATTGCATATATAACGGTTGTGGTCTGCCTTATTATGACCGGGAACTGTACGATCTATTATCACTGTTCATCGCTTCCTGTAAACGGAGAAACGGAGAAACGACAGTATAAAGTAGAAGAGCTGCAGGCGCTTCGCAATTATATCGTAAAGCAGTGCAACGAATACAGTACGAAAGTAGAGCGGGATGAAAACGGATACATAACATATGATGGAGATATGCAGGAGCAGGCGAGAAATGCACTTCGGAAACTGTCCGGACGGTATCCACGGTTATCCGGGTACTATCCGAATGTCAAGCATATGATGTTCTCCGGGCTGATGAGCCAGAGTTATATGGCGGGATATTATTTCCCGTTTTCGATGGAAGCAAACTGTAATGCAAATATGTATATCACAAATTATCCGGCAACCTATTGCCATGAGCTGGCGCATCTGCATGGGTATATCTATGAGGATGAGGCAAACTTTATATCTTATCTTGCCTGTATCGGCAGCGAAGATCCATTCTTTATTTATTCCGGGTATCTGAGTGTGTTATCTTATGTGGATAATGCCTATTATGAGGCTATCGGGGAGGATGCGGAGTTATATCTGGCAAATGAGAGGATATCCGAACAGGTGCTGTCAGATGATATCTTTCTGCTCCCGGAGACATGGGAAAAGGTGGAGGATAAGGCCATTCTATCGACGGATACCGTCAATCAGGCATCCAATACCTTCACTGAAACAAGCCTGAACCTAAATGGTATCTCAGACGGTTTCGCAGCTTATGACCGCGTAACCGGACTGTTATTACGATATTATGATGGTGAATTATATTAGAAATAACTGTACTTGTTTTTACCAGTTACATATACAGGAAGAAGCTGGATGGTATCTTCATGTAGCAAACCTTTTTTCACGTTGGTTCTTAACGAACCACGTAAGTGGTGAGTTTAGTACCATTACGTGAAAATAGAACGAAAGTGATTTGCGAAATGAATGATAGCAGCTAACTTCTTCCGTACGGTACATTATAATGCCAGCAGCTTCCTGCAAAGGGCAACATGCGCGTCCCCGTCAGTCGTACAGCTGTTATAGATCTCGACTGTTCCATCTCCGGTAGAATCTGATTTTAGGCCTGCTGCGATCAGGCGGCGACGCAGTTCTACGGCAGTTCCGTGGCTCCCGACAAAAATCTTGATATCCGGACCGACAACGGTTCGGATCATTTTTTCCACAAACGGATAGTGTGTACAGCCAAGCACGATCGCATCAATTCCCTTTTCCAGATAAGGCGAGAGAACCTCTTGCAGATAATCATGAAGCTTCGGACTGTCCAGATCTCCGTTTTCCACAAAGCCAACCAGCTTTGGACATGGTACACGGTAGATTACGGATCGGTCTTCGTATGTATGCATCAGTGACAGAAACTTATCTTGTTTTAATGTCATAGGGGTAGCCATAACCGCGATCCGGTCATGTTCCTTCCAGAGAACGGCTGGTTTTAATGCCGGTTCAATACCGATTACCGGGATATCGGGATGGTCGGTACGGAGCATGGTGGCAGCGGCACTGGTTGCTGTATTGCAGGCAATCACGATCGCTTTTGCATCATGTTCAAGCAGAAATTCTACACAGCTCCGACTTAGGTTCTGAATGTCGGTGACTGAACGTGTACCATATGGAGCATGTGCAGAATCACCATAATATATATAATTTTCCTCCGGCATCAGTGCAACGATTTCTTTTAAGACGCTGATACCGCCAATGCCGGAATCAAATATACCGATTGGGCGGGAATTATCTTTCATTTGTAAAACCTCCTAAAAATACCTGCATTTGAAAATTATACTACTATATGAAAAGAAAAGACAACCTATAAGTAAAAAACGATATAAAACATTTTAATAAGGCAAAAGAATAAGGTGAAAATCTTCAGAATCGGAAGAAACCGGAAAAAAAGTTGCGTATTCTGCAGTTGCCATATATAATCGGGGAGTGAACAGAGATATAAAATAAATAAAAAGACAGTAAACGGTCGGATCATATAATTCAAAACAGTCGGCAGACAGTCAGGAGAAAAAGAATGGAAGCAGAACACATAATCCCTATAAGCCGGGATTTGGAATCTCGGGTTAAAGAAAAAATGATCGAATATTATACAGGAGATGCCAGACGGATCCATCATTTTCTGAAGGTTCATTCTTTTGCCAAGCTGATCGGTGAGATGGAAGGCATTGCAGGAAAAGAGATGGAAATACTGGAAGTAGCCGCACTTGTGCATGATATAGGAATAAAGAATTCAGAAAAGAAATATGGATATAATACAGGGAAAACGCAGGAGAAGGAAGGACCGCCGGAAGCAGAAAAGCTGCTTTTGTCTTTGACGGATGATACTGCATTTATTGAAAGAGTATGCTATCTGGTCGGTCATCACCATACTTATTCGAATATTGACGGAACGGATTATCAGATACTGGTAGAAGCAGATTTTCTTGTTAATCTGTATGAGGATAAAGAACATATTAAGGCAGTCCGGTCTGCTTATGAGAAGATTTTCCGGACACGGTCGGGAAGAAAGCTTTGCAGGGAGATTTTTGAACTGTCATAAATATAAGAAAATCTTAACCGATTTTTAATTATTGCCATAGTTCATGTGCTTGCAGGAATGGGATAAATTATATATAATGAGATGATGTGCTGAATGTTACAGGAAAAGGTAATATTCATATGACCGGAAATATTGAGAAAAGATATGGATACAGAAGCCTGAAACAGATTATAAAACACAGAAGATATATGGTTATTAGGAGGACGTAATGAGTAAATACAAGATTAATACAACATGTGTACAGGGAGGTTATGAACCGGGAAACGGAGAACCACGACAGGTTCCGATCTACCAGAGCACGACATTCAAATATGCAACAAGTGAGGATATGGGTAAATTATTCGATCTGGAGGCAGACGGATATTTTTATTCCCGACTTCAGAATCCTACAAATGATCTGGTTGCAAAGAAGATCTGTCAGTTAGAGGGTGGTGCAGCTGCAATGCTTACCGGTTCCGGTCAGGCTGCAAACTTCTATGCAGTATTCAATATTGCAAATTGCGGCGATCATGTTGTTGCATCGAATTCTATCTATGGCGGAACCTATAACTTATTTGCTGTAACCATGAAGAAGATGGGAATCGATTTCACATTTGTTGATCCGGATGCATCCGAAGATGAGATCCGTGCAGCCTTCCGCCCGAATACCAAGGCGTTATTTGGTGAGATCATAGCAAATCCGGCTCTGACTGTATTAGATATTGAGAAGTTCGCAAAGGTAGCTCACGAGCAGGGAGTACCGCTTATCGTAGATAATACATTCCCGACTCCGATCAACTGTCGTCCGATCGAATGGGGAGCAGATATCGTAACTCATTCCACAACCAAATACATGGACGGACATGGAGCAGCTGTCGGTGGATGCATCGTAGATGCCGGAAAGTTCGACTGGATGAAATACGCAGACAAATTCCCGGGACTTACCACACCGGATGACAGTTATCATGGAATTACATATGCAGAGAAGTTCGGAAAAGAGGGCGCATTTATCACAAAGGCAACTGCACAGCTGATGCGTGATTTCGGTTCTGTACAGTCTCCGCAGAGTGCATTTATCCTGAATCTCGGACTGGAGAGTCTGCATGTCAGAGTAAAGCGTCATTGTGAGAATGCACTCGCAGTTGCAAAATATCTGGAACAGAATGATAAGGTTGCTTATGTGAATTACTGCGGACTGGAAAATGACAAATATCACGCACTTGCAGAAAAATATCTGCCAAACGGCTCCTGCGGTGTTGTAAGCTTCGGTGTAAAGGGCGGAAGAAAAGCAGCGGAAGAATTCATGAAGCACTTAAAACTTGGCTCAATCGAGACACATGTAGCTGATGCAAGAACCTGTTGTCTGCATCCGGCAAGTGCAACACACAGACAGATGAATGATGAGGAACTGACAGCATGTGGTGTATATCCGGATCTTGTTCGTTATTCATGTGGACTGGAAGATGCGGAAGATCTGATCGCGGATCTGGAACAGGCATTTGCACAGATCTAGGATCTGATCCGGTCTGAAAATAGAAAGAAGAAAGCCACAGCAGAGCTGTTATACAGAATAACAGATGGAATACTCTGTTGCGGATGGAGGAAGAGATGAAGTTAAGAATTGCCAAGGGCTGTATCGTAATTATGCCTGTGATCGGTACGCTGGGACTGTTTATATTTACATTTGTCGGAAAGATCATATACGGATGGGGACTGTTTGTTATCATGCTGTTATTATCGGGTATTATCAATCAGTTATTTTTCCGTTGCCCGCACTGTGGAAAGTCAATTCCTGCAAATGCGACACTGAATCAGAAATATTGTCCGTTATGCGGGGCTGACCTTGGTCTTATTGATTCACCGTTCAGTTATTATTCAAAATGCAAAAAAAATAAGAATGGACAGTATCAGGCATATACTACAGTTGGGTATCTGGCATTTATTGTTGGTACAGCAATCGTATTATTTATCGTTGTAGCACTTCTGGGATTTGACAGTGTATTTAAAGGAACCGGACGGATCCTGATTCTTGCGGCACTGGCGCTTGGATTTTTGATCGGTATGATGTGCAGATGTATCGTAGGGTCAGCTGCGAAGCTTGATAAAGAACATCTGTATTACAGTAAGATTCCCGGAAGATGGAAATGTTATGATATTTCTGATATAAAGGAACAGGCAAAGCTGCATAAGCCTTTTTACCATGTGGTAAGAGGGTATGTTATGATGACCAATCAGGGTGTCGTGACCATTCCGGTAGCTACTTATAAAGGTGGAAAGGAATTCCTTCAGAAGCTGACAGAATATATTAACGAGCCGATGGTGGATATTATGCCTGAGATGGTGGCATCCAAGAGAAGTGAAGAAGGCAAGAAGGCAGAAGTTGAATACAGAGCCTATAAGGACAGTATAAAAGAGAAAGGTGAAAATTAAGTATGGAAAGCGGCAAGATAAAGAATGAAGCATTGTTGGAGGCAATTGAGGTTTTTAAGGCCGAAAATAATCAGCAGAATCTAAAGAATTTTATTGAGAAGTTATTACAGGCAAGATTTATCCTGCCGGCGACACTGGATCCCAAACCGGTGAAAGACGATCAGGGCAGGATCATGGGAGACGGAAAATTCAAAGTGAACTTCCGGGTTATCACAGATAATACAGGAAAGAATTTCTTCCCATGCTTTACAAATGATGAAGAATTCGAGCATGCGATCAAAGAAGTGGAAGTTGAGAAGATGGCACTCACTTATAAAGAGGTTGCTCCGCTGGTTCTGAATTCAAAGGGACAGATTCAGGGTATCGTGATCGATCCGTATACAGTTGGAATGCAGGTGCCGGATGCTCTGATTAAGACAGTTGATGAGAGCAGAAAGAGTGTTCTTGAAGAACAAAAGAATACAAATATCAAGAAACACACTATTCCTGCAAATACAAAGATCCGTTTGAGAAGCCCGAAATATATGCCGGTTGATATGTTAGAGGAAGCAAAGAAATTCTTTGTAGAACGCCCAAATATAAAGGCGGCTTATATTCAGATGATGGAAAAAGAAAATTCAGATGAAGAATATCTGATCACAATTGATTTTGAAGGTGATGAAGAAGATTTATTTGATTCACTTCTTCCGAAGATAAAACCGCTTGCGTTCGGTATTCCGATCGCACTTACCGGGACAGATAACGGACTTGGAAAAAAAGTTCTGGAAAATGCAGAGCCGTTCTATAAAAAAGAAAATTAGGAGACAATAATGGTTAAAAAATATCTTATTATGTTCCTGATATCTATGGTTCCGATCGTAGAGCTGCGAGGAGCAATTCCATATGCAGCGGTATTCGGAATACCGACATTGCGGGCATTGATCATCTGTATGCTCGGAAACATGCTTCCGGTTCCGGTGATCTTCTGGTTTGCCAGACGGGTTTTGATGTGGGGAAAAGACAAAAAATATATCGGAAAATTTTTTACATGGTGTATTCAGAAGGGTGAAAAAGGCGGACAGAAGCTGCTTGAGAAGACAGGCGGTGGAGTCTATATCGCACTGATGCTGTTTGTAGGAATCCCACTTCCGGGTACAGGAGCCTGGACGGGTACTCTGGCAGCCAGCTTCTTAGATCTTGACTGGAAGAAGAGCGCACTTGCCGTTATGGGTGGTGTTGTACTTGCAGGCCTGATCGTGGGAGTTGTAAGTTATGGACTGCTTGGCGCGATCACAGCATTATTCTGATGCTGCAAATAATATAGAATAAATGGACAGAAGATATGCCTGCAGGGTGAGTGAATCCGGGGAAACTACAGGTAGATAAGGAGATAGATATGGTAAATCCGGCATCAATTTTTAAGATAAAATCCGCATGGGAGAAATTTGCATCCAATCATCCGAAGTTTCCGATGTTTTTACAGGCTGCGATGGCAAGCGGGATCAAAGAAGACTATATTATAGAAGTAAAGATCACGGATCCGGAGGGAAAGCAGATCTGTACAAATGTAAAACTGACAGAATCGGATATGGAATTATTCCATACCTTAAAGGATCTGAAGGGGTAAATGCAGACAATCCAATAAATGCGGCATATTTCTTTATAAAATTAAAAAATAGGGAATATGTCTAAAAACAGAAAAAGATTTCTTGACTTGCACTGTATACTTGTGTTATTGTTAAACGTGCGATGAAAGAGGTCTTTTTTTTATGCCTTAAAATAAGTAATGGAGGTAGATGGAAGTGCGCGTTAAAATAACATTGGCATGTCAGGATTGTAAACAGCGTAATTACAATATGACAAAGGATAAGAAAACGCATCCAGACAGAATGGAAACAAAGAAGTACTGCAGATTCTGCAAGAAGCATACAGTACACAAGGAAACAAAATAGTTCCGGACCAGTGAAGGAGGATTGGTTTAATGGCAAAAAGTGAAGAAAAATCAACAGCTCTCAAGAAAAGCTGGACCCAGGAACTAAAGGGTGAATTCAAGAAAATCACATGGCTTGACAGAACAACCCTGTTTAAGCAGTCAGCCGTAGTAATCGTTTCAACGGTAATCCTCGGAGCTATTATTGCAGTCGTTGACTGGCTTATACAAATAGGCTTGAATTTCATAATATAATGAGTAAAGGTTGGTGAATTATATGGCAGATGCAGAAAGCGCAAAATGGTATGTAGTCCATACCTACTCAGGTTATGAAAATAAGGTTAAAGCTGATATTGAGAAAACAATTGAAAACAGAAAATTACAGGACCAGATATTAGAAGTATCTGTACCCGTAGAAGAATCCATTGAGGTTAAGAACGGTGTACAGAAAGCTGTTACCAGAAAACTGTTTCCCGGCTATGTCCTGCTCAATATGATTATGAACGATGCTACATGGTATGTAGTTCGTAATACAAGAGGTGTTACAGGATTCGTAGGACCGGGATCAAAACCGGTTCCGTTATCAGATGATGAGATGAAGTACCTTGGAATCAACAAGGAGACAATCGTGATCGATGCGGAAGTAGGCGATATGGTTGAGGTTACAGCAGGTGCCTGGGAAGGTACCGTGGGTAGTATTAAGGCAATTAACCCAAGTAAACAGACCATTACCATCGATGTAGAAATATTTGGCCGTGCAACATCTGTAGAGATTGCATTCGCTGATATCAAGAAATTGTAAGAGTGAGTGGAAGGGTATCCCCCGTTATTACCACAATATTTTTGGAGGTGCGCTAAGATGGCGAAGAAAGTAGAAGGATATATCAAATTACAGATTCCTGCAGGAAAGGCAACACCTGCACCACCTGTTGGACCGGCTCTTGGTCAGCATGGTGTTAATATCGTTGCATTTACAAAAGAATTCAATGCTAGAACTGCTAACGAAGGAGATATGATCATTCCTGTTGTTATTACAGTTTATCAGGATAAGAGCTTTAGCTTTATCACTAAGACTCCTCCTGCAGCACTTCTGATCAAGAAGGCTTGTAATATCAAATCCGGTTCAGCTAACTCAAAGAAGACAAAGGTTGCAACTATCTCAAAGGCTAAGGTTCAGGAAATTGCCGAACTTAAGATGAAAGATTTAAATGCTGCAAGCCTTGAAACTGCTATGAGCATGATCGCTGGAACAGCTCGTTCAATGGGCGTTACAGTTGAAGAGTAATTAAGAATAAAAACATTTTGGTGGGAGGGTCGCTCCCGATAAGACCACAGGAGGTTTATAATGAAGAAGAGTAAGAAATATATAGATGCAAGCAAGCTCTATGACAAAACAGCCGTTTACGAATTCGAAGAGGCAGTTGCTTTGGTAAAGAAGATGGCTACAGCTAAATTTGATGAGACAATCGAAGCTCACTTAAGACTGGGCGTTGATGGACGTCACGCAGATCAGCAGGTACGTGGTGCAGTTGTATTACCTCATGGAACAGGTAAGACAGTTAAGGTTCTCGTATTCGCTAAGGGAGCTAAGGTAGACGAAGCTCTTGCTGCCGGTGCTGATTACGCAGGTGGTGAGGAATTAGTTCCAAAGATCCAGAAAGACGGATGGTTAGATTTCGATGTTGTTGTAGCTACACCTGATATGATGGGTGTTGTTGGACGTCTTGGTCGTGTACTTGGACCTAAGGGCTTAATGCCAAACCCTAAGGCTGGTACAGTTACAATGGACGTAACAAAAGCTGTTAACGATATCAAAGCCGGTAAGATAGAGTACAGACTTGACAAAGCCAATATTATCCATGTGCCAGTGGGAAAAGCTTCCTTTACAGAGGAACAGTTAGACGAAAACTTCCAGACCTTAATGGATGCTATTGTAAAAGCAAAGCCATCAGCTGCTAAGGGACAGTACCTTAAGAGCGTTGTAATTGCTTCAACAATGGGTCCTGGTGTTAAGATTAACACAACAAGATTTGCGTAAATCTTATATACCAATATATTGACAAAACGACCATCATGCAGGACGCGCCTGTGTGGTGGTCGTTTTGTGCTATATGGAAAATCTTTAAGGGAAGGTAAAAACTTCCTTGACATATACAGGCTGCTCAGCTAAAATTTTTATGGATGAACGCTTTAGTGTGGAAAAACATAAAAGCGAAAAAGTAAAGCCGAGATCAGACATGGAGGATAGTCACATATGAGACAGAAGAAGATTCATTACATCTATAACGATGCAATGGAATGTATGGATTTTGATGAAAGAAAAAAACTTCAGGGAGAGAGACTGAGAGCTACCGTAGAGTTGGAATATAATAATGTTCCTGCTTACAGAAAGAGAATGGATGAAGCCGGAGTAAAACCGGAAGATATTAATGGAATTGAAGATATCGTAAAGCTTCCATTTATGCAGAAAACCGATTTGAGAGATAATTTCCCATATGGACTATTTGCTGCAGATCTTAAAGATATTGTACGTATTCAGGGTTCTTCAGGAACAACCGGAAAGCCGATCATATCAGGATATACGGAAAATGATATTAAGGTATGGACAGAGATGGTTGCCAGAGCACTGACTGCTGCAGGCGGTACAAAGGATGATATCATTCAGGTTGCTTATGGTTATGGTTTATTTACCGGAGGACTGGGGGCACATCAGGGTGCAACAGAGATTGGGGCTACAGTAATTCCAATGTCATCCGGTAATACACAGAGACAGATTATAATGATGAAAGAGCTTGGTACTACGATGCTCTGTTGTACACCGTCTTATGCAACATATCTGGCAGAGACCATCCGTGAAATGGGAATCAAGCCGGAAGAATTAAAGTTGAAATCCGGCTACTTTGGTGCAGAGCCATGGACGGAAGAAATGAGACAGCATCTGGAAGAGCTTCTTGATTTTGATGCACTTGATATTTACGGATTGACTGAGATTGGTGGACCGGGTGTTGCATTTGAATGTATGGAAAAGCATGGTATGCATATCAATGAAGATCATGTGCTTGCAGAGATCATCGATCCGATAACAGAAGAACCGCTTCCGGACGATACACCGGGTGAACTGGTATTTACGACACTGACCAAGACAGGTGTGCCTATGATCCGTTACAGAACACATGATATCTGTACTTTGCATCATGGAACTTGTGCTTGCGGAAGAACAACCGTTAAGATGAGCCGTATCACAGGACGTACCGATGATATGCTTGTTATTCGTGGTGTTAATGTATTCCCAAGTCAGATCGAAGCGGTACTGATGGGCGTGAAAGAAGCATCTGCACATTATATGTTGGTAGTTGATCGTGTGAATTCACAGGATAAGCTTACTGTTCAGGTGGAATTAAAGGATGATGTTGATATAAACGATGCAGATAAGCTTGAGAAGCTGGCTGCATATATCAAGACACAGATCAAGCAGACTCTGCTGATCAGTGCCAAGGTAGAGCTGCTTCCGCCGAAGTCTATCGCTCGTTCCGAGGGCAAGGCAAAGCGTATCACCGATAACCGAAACACCGGCTTCTAAAATGGTTGATGTAGCATGAGATTATTTCCTGCTATTAGCTCTGTCATCATAAATGACTCGTTGCGGTTCCTATTCGCTGCATATGTCTGTTTCGTAAATGCTCCTTTGCCAACTCGCCTTTGGCTGAGCGGAGCACTTAGTGAAGACGAGCGTTAGCGCGAAGTCTGGGGTTAGTGTAGCTTACTCTAATGTACAATGTGCAACTCATAACGAAATCCTTGCGAATGTCATGTTATAGCGCAAATAATATCCTGAGATATTAAAATTTATTGTGGGTGCCTTTTTGTATAGCGCGTTACGGTGAGTACGATTAATTGTGTAGAACATTTCCCCAGTTTTTATATGCCGCCAGAAGCCGGATGGGTTCGGTTGTCAGATTATTGTGGCAGAGAGTGCTTGCAGATAGCTTTGGTTGTGCCTATAATATAGACTATGAGATGAAACAGGCAATTGCAGAATATACAATGCCTGTTTTGAACAAACAACCGGGAGGCAGACAGATATGAAAGCGGGATATATACTCCGAGTCAGATATTTTCTGGCACATAATAAAATAAGGGTGGTGCTGTGTCAGCTTGCTTTTCTACTGGTTTCGTCGTTTATTCTGGTTCCGGTTGTATTTCGTGGATTCTATCTGGCGATCAAATTGTCCGGATACAGTTCAATCACGAAAGAGAACTTTCTGGATGTCCTGATTAAGCCGGGATCTATTATTTATATATTGCTTCTTATTGTGCTGCTCATGGTGTTCATGTTATTGAACCTTACGATGTATGTTGTGCTGTTTGATGCGGCACTCAGGCACAGCAGACAAGGACTGTTCGGATATCTGGTACAGGTTGAGAAGTATTTCTTTCGTTTCTTCGGTAAAAAGAAGATTGGTCGTATCTTTTATATGCTTCCATTTGCATTTGCGGTATATATGCCGCCGTTTTTGATGGCGTTGAATAATAACACAGTTACCAAATATCTGCTGAAGCTTTGTATCAGAGAAACAGGCAAGAAGGCATTTTGGATAGGATTTATAGTAATCTATCTGATCAGTATCTGGATTATGTCGGTAAAAATTCCATATATCCGTTTGTTGATACTGGGGAATGAGGAGACTGCAAAGGCAGCGGGACAGACCAGACTGACCTGTCGGGAATCGGTGCATCATTTTATATTCCAGGCGTTATGGGAGATATTTGTCGGATTGTTCTGCGTATTGTTATATGCAATCTTTATCGTTGTAAGTGTATTGGTGATAAAAGCAAAATCCGATGGGGATAATGTGCTTATTCTGTTCTATGAGGTATATAATAATATCAATATCGTGGTAGGTGCTTTGCTGCTTTTTATCTGCGGTATGTTCAATATATCGGCGGTATTGCAGCTTGCTCGACCGAAGATGCTTATGTACCATGTGGATGATGCAGATCTGAAAAAGCAGACTCATTATGTACTTGTAAGTCTGGTTGCTGTAGCCTGTATGCTTGCAGTATATCTGAATGTTCGTTTTTTGTCTGCCGGTGCTACACCGACATATGCTTCCCTTGGGGCAACGTTGATCACCGCACACAGAGGTTCCAGCAGTGAAGCTCCTGAAAATACGATCCCGGCATTTGAGAAGGCGATTGAAGAAGGGGCAGACTATGTGGAGATGGATGTCCGGTTGACTTCGGATGGAGAATTGGTGCTAATGCATGATCCGTCGACGAAACGGACGACAGGCGTTGATAAGTTAGTCTGTGACAGTACATATGAGGAACTGCAGCAGTTAGACGCCGGAGCAGAATATCCGGAAGAATATGCCGAAACCAAGATTCCGACTTTGAAGGATGCGATCGACACCTGCAAAGGTAAAGTAATGATGAATATAGAACTGAAAACAGTTCGGAATGATGGTGAACTGGAGAAAAAAGTTGCTGAACTGCTCCGGGAGAATCATATGGAAGAGCAATGTATTGTCACATCTTTTAAGCAACGATCTCTTGTGCGGATCAAGAAGGATGATCCTGATATTGTAACCGGCTATATATACAGCTTCGGATACAGCAATCGGACGAATTATGAGGCCATGGATGTATTAAGTATTGATGCCAGATATCTGACCAGGCAGGTGGTAGCCGGAGCGCATAAGAAAGGTATCATGGTGTGTGCATGGACGGTAAATACCAGCAGTGAGATGCGTCGTATGATGGCGATCGGTGTGGATAATATTATCACGGATCGCGTGCCTCTTGCAAAACGAACCTTAAAGCATAAGGACAGTAATGCCGTATCAGATATGGTAAAATATATATTTGAACAGTAAAAAAATTATCAATACTATAGAAATTGAGAAAAGAATGTGCTATAACAGAAGCTATGAATATTATTTTTTACGAAACAGAAACTGAAAGGATGAGTAGTTATGGAAAAGAAAAACATTGACTGGTCTAATATCGGTTTTGGGTATATCAAGACAGATAAGAGATATGTATCAAACTTTAAGAATGGTGCATGGGATGAAGGAACATTAACAGATGATGCCAATATCGTATTAAGCGAATGTGCAGGTGTTCTCCAGTATGCCCAGACAGTATTTGAGGGATTAAAGGCATATACAACAGAGGATGGCAGGATCGTATGTTTCCGTCCTGACCTGAATGCAAGCAGAATGGCAGATTCAGCAAAGAGACTTGAGATGCCTGCATTCCCGGAAGATAGATTTGTAAAGGCAGTAGAAGAGACAGTAAGAGCAAATGCTGGTTTTGTTCCACCATATGGTTCAGGAGCAACACTTTATATCAGACCATATATGTTTGGTACAAATCCTGTAATCGGTGTTAAGCCGGCAGACGAGTATCAGTTCAGAATGTTCTGTACACCTGTAGGCCCTTACTTTAAGGGTGGTGCAAAGCCGATTACAATTAAGGTTTCTGATTTCGATCGTGCGGCACCTCATGGAACAGGTCATATCAAGGCCGGTCTGAACTATGCAATGAGCCTTCATGCAATCGTTACAGCTCATCAGGAAGGTTATGATGAGAATATGTACTTGGATGCAGCAACCAGAACAAAGGTAGAGGAGACAGGTGGAGCAAACTTCATCTTCGTAACAAAGGATGGCACAGTTGTAACACCTAAATCAAACAGTATACTTCCATCTATTACAAGACGTTCTCTTATGGTAGTTGCTGAGAAATACCTAGGACTGAAGGTTGAGCACAGAGAAGTATACTTCGATGAGGTAAAAGATTTTGCAGAGTGTGGTCTGTGTGGTACAGCAGCTGTTATCTCGCCGGTAGGTAAGATTGTTGATCATGGCAAAGAGATCTGCTTCCCAAGCGGAATGGAGAAGATGGGACCGGTTATCCAGAAGCTCTATGATACATTAACAGGTATCCAGATGGGCAGGATCGAAGCTCCGGAAGGATGGATCAAAGAGATCAAAGTAGACTAATTATAAAAAGTTCTTATAAATAAAAAGATATGGCGTAAGTTCCGTTTGGAATCTACGTCATATCTTTTTTTAGGCATTTCCATGAAAATCCAGAAGCTCACGAACGTCTACCTCAAGTGCATCTGCAATATTAAACAGCAGATCCAGCGAAACGGATCGAACGATGTTAGGGGCTTCGACGGCTCCCAGATGTTGTCTTGAAATGCCCAGTTTTTCTGCAAGTTGTTCCTGGGTATAGCCCTTATGCTTGCGATAATACGAAATATTATACCCCAATTCTATATATCGCTTATCATTATGAGTCACCTCAGCGTGTTTACTCATTTAATCACCTCAACCATATATTTTATGTATATTCCTACAAAATATAAATTAGACATGATGTAACAACCGATATTAAAAATATGACATTTAAAATACAAAGATAAAAACGATAATTATAAAAAGGGCTTAATCTAGCCATATGGTTAGTTCATTTACATAAAAATGTTGCAGTTTTTTACAGAAAGCATATATTTTCTGTGCATATATACAAAAATAAAAATAGATGCTTGATAACACTTGATATTTAAAATATGACAATATATACTTCAAATATGTAGATTGATATCTTCAAAATTACAACAAAGGAACAGAAAAATGGAGGTAATTATGAAAAAGAATGTTTTCAGGAGAGGAATGGCATTTGCATTAAGTACTGCAGTTGCAGTCAGCATTGTGCCGCCATTGGGAACAGGATCAACAGCAAGAGCTGCTTCGGATGCAAGCCCGGTGAAGTATGAAGTGAATCTCGGTATGTCATCTTTGTATACGGATTCAACATCATGGAGTAAATCAACAGGAGCAAAGGTATATTATGGAAATCTTATATCTGATGCGACCGGTAAAAGTCCTGTTGCATATCGTGTGCTTGGAAAAAGTACTGAGACACAGAGTGTAGGTGCTGCACAGGATTATGTATTGCTTGATTCAGATTCTATTTTATACCGTAGTTATTTTGATGAATCATCGAATGGATGGAACGGTAGTGATCTGGAGAGATTATTGAACAGCAAATATGTTGATTCAAGAAATGCAGAGCAGGGTGCGATGTTTTCAAAAGTAGAAGCGAATCTGCTTATGCCTACGACATTAAAAGAAAATACATATACGATACGAACTTATCTGGAAGGTGAATCAGGAACTGCATCTGTAAAGGATGAGGCAGCTGAAGATTATATCTTTATTCTTTCGGCAAAGGAGATTCGGAATCTATATGCAGACAAGCAGTCTACCAATAAGAATGTATCGGGAGATTGTTGGTGGTTACGGTCTTCTAGGGTTAATTCAATGAAAGTGGTATGGTTGGATTCATTGGGTGATTTTCAGTTAGATGCCGATTGTATAGATGGTAACATTGGTGTTTGTCCGGCATTTAATATGAATACAAGTGGAGTCCTGTTTTCAACTGCAGTCGGATTTGATAAGAAGAAAGCAATAACAGCATCTTCCGCACAGATAAAAGAGAGTGCGGTAAATGATTGGACTTTGACTTTGAAAGATACAAATAAAACAATACAGTTAACATCAGGAAAAGAAGCGGTTCTTGCTGCTGATGGAACAGTAACGATTCCATACACATATTCAGATAGTAGAAATTCACAAAATCCGGTTAATCAGGTATCTGTATTAATAACGGATAAGGCATATACCGATAAGGATGCCAAGGTGTTATATTATGGAGCATTATCCGGAAATACAACACAGTCAATAGGCACCGGTACATTTACTTTACCACAGACATTGACAGGTACTTGGGGAACAGATTATCAGGTATATCTTCTTGCTGAGTGTGTAACAGATGGAAATTATTCTGATTATGCAAGTCTGCCATATTGTCTGACTTCTGTTAGTAAGGAGACAGGGGTGCGCGAGACCGTAAAACAGCCGGTTGCTAAAGTCTCGGATGATAAGACCTCTTTGATAATCTCATCAGGAACAGAGGGCGCAGATATTTATTATACTTTGGATGGAAGCATTCCTGATCAGAAAAACGGAACCAAATATACAGGGCCAATATCTTTTCCGACCGGAACCAGCACTATAACAGCCGTTGCTGCAAAGGATGGTATGGATAACAGTATGATTATACAGTTGATCGTTATCAAGGGAGCAGATGGTACTATTGTAATTAAGACCGGTGGAACATCAGATCCGACACCAACACCAAATCCGACACCATCTACTGATCAGAAAAAAATAGAAGAACAGTATAAGCCCGGAACAGTCGAATATGAAAAATGGCTGACCAGTGATAAGGTAGATTCTCTGACAATGGGGCAGTTGACCGGTAGAGCATCTGCAACAACAAAGGCAGTTACGCTTCGTTGGGAGAATCTGAAGGATGCAGACGGTTATATTATTTATGGTAATTACTGCAATACAAAGGCTAAGAAATACAAATACAAAAAGATTAAAACAATTAGTGCAAAAAAATTTAAGAATAAGAGCACTGCCAGCTGTAAGCTTACAAAAGTAGTTGGCAAACAGAAGCTTAAAAAGAATACATTTTACAAATTTAAGGTAGTTGCATATAAGAATGTTAAAGATTCCAAGAGCGGAAAAACAGTAAAAAAAGCAATAGGAAAATCATATCAGCTTCATACAATTATTGAGACTAAGTCCGGTAAATACGGAAATCCAAAGGGCGTTATTGTGACAACCACAAAGAATAAGAAGATATCAGCTGTCACATTAAAGAAAAAGAAATCTGTTCTTTTAGATGCCCGTGCAAGTATGCCGAAGAGGAAGAAGCTGAAAAAACATTGTGAGGAAATCCGTTGGATTTCAACAAATAAGAAGATTGCAACCGTAACACAGGCCGGAAGGATCAAAGCTAAAAAGAAGGGTAAGTGTTACGTATATGCGCTTGCGCAGAATGGGGCAAGAAAGAAGATCAAAGTTACAGTTAAGTAGAAATGATTAAATTCACATGGAGGGAATTATGAAAAAAGAAATATTTAAGCGAGGTGCAGCGCTTGTGCTGGGAGCTGTTATGACTATCAGCATCTTACCGCCGCTTGCTTCGATACCAAAGGTAGAAGCCGCTGTACAGAAGACAAAAACGGTTTCGGGTCTTGGAATTGATGGCATCATCAATCCATATGGTTCAGATACAAGTTCTGACGACTGGAAGGGCAACTATGTATACTACGGAAAATACAAGGAAAGTCCTATCCGTTATCGTGTATTAGATACAGATTCGAAAAAAGACTTCCAGACAGGAACAGACAGTATGCTTCTTGACTGCGAATCCGGAGTTGAGATTCTCTATTATGATGTAGATGCGTCTGCGAATGACTGGAAAAACAGTGATGTTTATAAGTGGATGAACAGCACAGACACAGTGATATATAATGCATATACTCGGAGAGATATGAGTGGATTTTTAAGATACTTTTCAGATGCAGAGCAAGCTGCGATTGTAAGCAGTAACAAGAAGATACGTTCCGGTGAAGACGGAAAGAGTGAGTTTGCTCCCGGTTCGATCAAATACTATAAATTTGTACCATTGACAGGCGAAAAAGTATTTGCATTAGATGAAGCAGAGATAACAAATAAATCGTATGGATATCCGAATTCACTTTCAACCATGAAACAACGAGGCAAAAACAATGTCGGTTGGTATTTTCTTCGATCAGGATACGGAAGCACATCAACAAAGTATCATTTTGATAATCAGGTAAATTGTGTAAATTGTGAGGGAGCTTTTCATGATGTAACCTTAACAGGCGCAGCAGATGGTAAAACTTATGGTTATGCAAATCCGGCATTTAATATTGACACCAATAAGGTGTTATTCAATTCACTTGTAGAAGGAACTGCCGGAAAATATGGTGCTGCCTATAAGTTAACAATGCTTGATAATAACATTAAGCTTGCTGTTACATCAAGCAGTACAACGAAATCAGGCAATATTGTGGCTGTTCCATATAATATCTATGGATCAAATGGCACAAGTGTAAATCAGTTGTCTTATCTTGTCACAAATAAGCAGTTTGATGCTGAGGGTGCAAAGATAAGAGCATATGGCAAGATTGCTTCCGTCAGTGGCGGTAAAGCCGGTAATGCAAAGTTGAATCTTGCAGCTATTGCAGAACAGGTTGGCGGTGGATGTACAGCTGATACACTCTTTGATAATTATATGGTTTATCTTGTTGCAGAGAGTGTACAGGCAGATAGGGATCGTACAACAGATATAAACGAAGGTTTATTTGCTGATCTGGCCAGTACACCGGTATTATTGTCAAAACCGGCAAATGAAGGTATGGTAGCAGATGATGATAAGACTGTAATAGAGAATGGTACTTCAGGTATCGATACACCATATGGTTCACATCCGGGAGAAACGCTTGATGTGAATGAGGAATGGAAGGGCAGTTATGTATACTATGGTCAGTATAATGGAGAACCTGTAAAATATCGTGTACTTGATACAGCATCAGGAGAAGATTTTAAGACAGGAACAGATAGTATGCTTCTTGACTGTGACGAACAGCTTATTAAAATTCCGATCATGTTCTCATCAGGTACTGTTTCATGGGAAGACAGTAATATGTATAAATGGTTAAATAACGAATCATCCAAAAATGATGCGAATGCACCGGTTAACTGTATCTCGGATAAGATAGACGGATTCCTGTATGGCTTCTCGGATACAGAGAAGGAGACGATTGTCGCATCTACAAAAACCGGCAAAAATGCTAAGGATGGAGATACATATTTCTGGAATAAAGATGAGATCAGCTATATGCCGATTACAAACGAAAAGGTATTTGCTCTTGACCTTACGGAAGCAGCAAACACAAGCTACGGTTATCCAAATACTTATAAAAATGCTGCTCAGAGAAGTAAACCGGGAAATGGCTGGGGATGTCGTACAACTTATCGTTGGATAAGTACCGGTACTGCAAATTCATACCCATATGCTATGGGATATTCAAATACAGGTGCTGTAAGCATGGGTGTAACGTCGTCACCATATTATCCGTCACCTGCTTTCAATATAGATAAGAAAGATATTTTATTTACAACCCTTGTAGACGGAACAGCAGGTAAGGTCGGTGCATCTTACAAATTTACATTACTGGATTCCGGCATGAATGTACAAATTACCGACAGTGTAATTACAAAGACAGGTAATACGATTACTATTCCATACGAGATAACAGGAAAGAAAAAAGATAATGTTTCACAGCTTTCATATTTTGTTACCGATAAGGTATATAATGCCGACGGAGTAAAGATTAAGGCATACGGTAAGCTAACAGATGTATCATCTAACCTGACAGGAAGCCTGCAGATGGATCTTGCATCAGTTGCCGCAAAGATTGGAAATGGATGTACAGCAGATAATCTGTTCCAGAGTTATAAAGTATATATTGTTGCAGAAGATATTAGTGCGGATGATCCGGCGACTATGGGAATCGATGAATCCTTATTTACAGATTATGCAAGTATGCCGGTGATCTTATCAAATCCGGTATCGGCAGATGATAGCAAACAGCAGCAGGTTGAGATGCCGGTTGCAGAAAAATCAGCAGATGGTACCTCGTTGATTCTGTCAAGTAAGACGGCAGGTGCTACAATTATATATACAATAGATGGAACAACACCATCATCCTCAAACGGAACAGTATACAACGGACCGATTAAATTAACAAAAGACAGTACTACAATTACGGCAATAGCCGGAAAAGACGGAATGAACAACAGTAAGATCGTTCAGTTTATTGTTCTGAAGGTTGCAGGCAAGATTACACAGATTACAGTTGTTGAAGATCCGAAGCCGGGTGAATCCAAGCCTGATACACCTGCTCAGAAGCAGGAGACAACTTCGGTAAGCTCTTATGTACCGGGAACAAAGAAATTTGATAACTGGGTTAAGAGCGATGCTGTTGATAAGTATACAATGGGACAGTTAACCGGTAGAGCATCTGCCACAACAAAGACAGTTACTTTACGTTGGGAAAATGTAAAGGGAGCAGATGGATATATAATTTATGGTAATTACTGTAATACCAAAAAGAAAGTATACAAATACAACAAGATCAAAACTGTAAGCGCTAAGAAATTTAAGAACAAAAAGAATGTCAGCTGTAAGGTTACCAAAATTGCAGGTGGTAAGAAATTAAAGAAAAATACATTCTATAAGTTTAAGGTAATAGCATACAAGAATGTGAAGGATGCCAAAACAGGAAAGACTGTAAAGAAGGCAATTGGTAAATCATACCAGCTTCATACAATTACTGCTACCAAAAAGTACAAATACAGCAATCCGACAGCTGTTGTAGTTAAAACAACTAAGAAAAAGACTGTTTCAAAGGTAACAGTGAAAAAGAAGAAATCTGTACTGCTTGAAGCAACTGTAAAAATGCCAAAGGGCAAAAAATTAAAGAGACATTGCGAGAAGATTCGCTGGTTTTCAACAAATAAGAAGATAGCTACAGTTACTCAGGCCGGTAGGATCAAGGGCAAGAAGAAAGGAAAATGCTATGTATATGCCATAGCACAGAATGGTGCGCGTAAGGTCTTAAAGGTTACAGTAAAATAAAGCATCCCAATATACAAAGTATTAATATACAGGAAGACCCGTTTGTCAATCGGCAGGCGGGTCTTTTTTCATTCATTTTTTATGGGAATTTAATTGACTTTTATATAGGTAGTGATAGAATACCTCTACATGTGAAAATTATAGAGAGGTGAAACTATGCAGATAATTAAGAATTTGAAGCCATACTGGAAATCGGTTCTGATCATTGTTCTGTTATTGATCGTTCAGGCATATTGTGATCTGGCATTGCCGGATTATACGTCGAAGCTGATCGATACCGGTATCCAGAATTACGGCATTGATCATTGCAGTCCGTTGCAGATCCCGGAAAAAGCGTATACCGTTATTAAAGGGTTTATGGATGAAGATGAAGTGACGGTGTGGGAAAAGTATTATGAGCAGTCGGATGATGGCATATACCATATGACAGATGACGGCAAGGATCATATAGATGAGATCGATCAGGCGTGTATGGAGCCGATGATGATGTATTATTATCCATATACGATGGTGGATTCAGATGAAGATAATCAGTTAAAGCAGATGCTTGCAGCAAGCGGTATGACATTGGACGAGCTGCCGCCTGAGATGTGGAGTCAGATGGGAACGCAGATGAAGCAGATGATCGATTCCATGCGTGACAGTATGGGGGATGATATGATGATGTCATCTGCCATTACCTGTACAAGAACCTGTTATGATAGTATGGATTATAATTATAAGGATATCCAGATGTCCTATCTGAAACGTGTCGGTGTAGAGATGATCCTTATGACATTGTTAATGGTTGCATCGGCGATACTTACCGGTCTGGTAGCCGCAAGAGTAGCTGCAGGTGTGGGCTGTGATCTGCGAGAAAGCATTTTCAAACGGGTTATTTCATTCTCAGATGCAGAGATCAATCGGTTCTCGACTGCATCCCTGATCACGCGTTCGACAAATGACGTTCAACAGATCCAGATGGTTACGGTTATGTTGCTCCGCATGGTCTTATATGCACCGGTTCTGGCAGTTGGCGGTATCATAAAGGTTGTAGAGAGCGGCGCCAGCATGGGATGGGTGATCGTAGTTGCGGTAGCAGGCATTCTGGTTGTTCTCGGAGTGTTAATGGCAATTGCACTTCCAAAGTTCAAGATCATGCAGGATCTGGTTGACCGTGTTAATCTTGTGTCCAGAGAGATCCTGACCGGTATTCCGGTTATCCGGGCATTTGGCAGAGAGAAGTTCGAAGAAGAACGTTTTGATAAGGCGAATAAGGATCTGACAAAGACCTCATTATTTGTAAACCGTGTAATGACATTTATGATGCCGGTTCTGATGTTTATTATGTATGCGGTTACGATCCTGATCGAGTGGGTTGCGGCTCACAGAATCGATTCGGGTGAGCTTCAGGTTGGATCCATGACAGCGTTTATTACTTATACGATGATGATCATTATGTCCTTCTTAATGATCGGTATGTTATCCGTTATGCTTCCAAGGGCAGGTGTGGCAGCAGACCGAATCAAGGAAGTTATTGATACAGAGAGTACGATCTGTGACAAGCCGGATTGTAAGAAGTTAGAAGCTGTAAAGGGTGTTGTCCGTTACGAACATGTAAGCTTCGCATATCCGGGAGCGGATGAAGATGTTCTGACAGATCTTGATTTTGAAGCAAGACCGGGCGAGACGACAGCAATCATAGGAAGTACCGGCTGCGGTAAATCTTCCCTGGTGCAGCTTATGCCAAGATTCTATGATGTCACAGGTGGTAAGATCACGATCGACGGAACGGATATCCGGGATGTATCAATTGAGAGCCTTCGGGAGAATATCGGTTATGTGCCGCAGAAGGGTGTGCTGTTCTCCGGCACGATCGCATCTAATATCCGGTTTGGTGCAGAGGATGCAAGCGATGAACAGATGAAGAAAGCGGCAGCGATCGCACAGGCAACAGATTTCATCGAGGAAAAGGATAAACAGTATGACAGCAGCATTTCACAGGGTGGTACAAATGTTTCCGGCGGTCAGAAGCAGAGACTTGCGATCGCCAGAGCAGTAGCCCGGAATGCAAAGATCTATATATTTGATGACAGCTTCTCCGCTCTTGATTTCAAGACGGATGTAGCAGTCAGAAAAGCACTTCGTGAAGATATGACAGACAGTACGGTATTCATCGTTGCCCAGCGTGTCAGTACGATCTTACATGCAGACCAGATCTTGGTACTGGATGAAGGAAAGATCGTAGGCAAGGGTACACACAAAGAGCTGATGGAGAATTGTCCGGTATATGAACAGATCGCCCGTTCGCAATTATCTGATAAAGAGATTGCGGCGAGCATAGCGTAAGAACTCAGGAAAGGAAGGTAACAGACATGGAAGAAAACAGACCAAGACGTGGTGGACGACATATGGGACCTCCTGGAATGGGAGGCGGCGAGAAAGCAAAGGATTTTAAAGGAACCATATCGAAGTTGGTTCGTTATTCAAGAAAATATCTGCCGGCAGTGATCGTGGTCATGGTCATTGCGGTGTTCAGTACAGTATTCAATGTCGTCTGCCCGAAGGTACTCGGTAAGGCAACGACAGCATTATCAGAAGGCATTATGCGGAAGATAAACGGAATCGGTGGAATCGATTTCACCTATATCGGTAAGATTCTCCTGTTCTGTCTGGGACTGTATCTGTTAAGTGTATTATTTAACTTTACACAGGGTATCATCATGACAGGTGTAACCCAGAAGCTATGTTACAAGATGCGTAAGGATGTATCTGAGAAGATCAACCGTATGCCACTTAAGTATTTTGAATCCAGAACCTATGGTGAGGTATTATCTCGTATTACAAATGATATTGATACGATGGGAAACGGATTAAATCAGAGTATCACGCAGCTTATTACTTCGGTATCGACTGTTATCGGTGTATTTATCATGATGCTTACGATCAGCCCGCTTATGACGATGATCGCAATTATCATCCTGCCGATCAGTGTGGCATTAATGGGTATCATCATTAAGAAGTCACAGCGTTTCTTTAAACAGCAGCAGGAGTATGTCGGACATATCAACGGACAGGTTGAAGAAGTTTATGGCGGACATACGGTAATCAAAGCATTTAACAAAGAGGAAACAACCTTAAAGGAATTCCATGAGACAAATGAAGTCTTATACAAATCCGCATGGAAAGCCCAGTTCTTTTCCGGCCTGATGCAACCGGTTATGATGTTTGTCGGTAATCTCGGATATGTAGGCGTAGCTATTTCTGGTGCGGCTCTTGCTATTCGTGGTACGATCACGATCGGTGATATTCAGGCATTTATCCAGTATGTGAAGAATTTTACACAGCCGATCCAGCAGGTAGCACAGGTTACAAATATGATGCAGCAGATGGCAGCAGCAGCGGAACGTGTATTTGAACTGTTAGAGGAAGAAGAGGAGGTTCAGGTTGTTGAGCATCCTGCTTCCGTCGAGAATATAAAGGGTGAAGTAGATTTCCGTCATGTAAAGTTCGGATACGATCCTGAGAAGATCATTATTCATGATTTCAGTGTTCATGTTGATCCGGGCAAGCAGGTAGCGATCGTTGGTCCGACCGGAGCAGGTAAGACCACTATGGTTAAGCTGCTGATGCGGTTCTATGATGTAAATGAAGGAGCTATCCTGTTAGATGGTCACAATGTTAAGGAATATAATCGAAGAGAACTTCGTGATGCTCTCGGTATGGTTCTTCAGGAAACATGGCTGTTTAAGGGGACGATCATGGAGAATATCCGTTATGGAAGACTGGATGCGACGGATGAGGAAGTAATTGCGGCAGCAAAGGCTGCTCATGCACATCGATTCATCTCGGCACTTCCGGGTGGTTATCAGATGGAATTGAATGAGGAAGTGACGAATATTTCACAGGGACAGAAACAGCTTCTTACGATTGCAAGAGCGATTCTTGCAAATAATCCGGTTCTGATCCTGGATGAAGCGACCTCTTCCGTTGATACCAGAACAGAACACAGTATCCAGCGTGCAATGGATAATCTGATGAAGGGCAGAACAAGCTTTGTTATTGCGCACCGGTTATCAACGATCAAGAATGCAGATATTATTCTGGTCATGAAGGATGGCGATATCATTGAACAGGGTAACCATGAAGAACTGATGGCACAGAACGGATTTTATGCAGAGCTATATAATTCACAGTTTGAACAGGTATCTTAGTGCAGTATATAAGATATAAAAACAGAATATGAACAAGTACAGAACAGTCCTGTTTTTCTTTACAGGACTGTTATTTATAATATGACAAATAATATTTTTTTATGTGATACTATGTCGAAATTGTATAAAATGCACAGAAAATAACGCGGTGTAAACTTTTTTTAGTCATTTTTATATACTTTTCTGCCTAATTATGCTAAACTGAAAAAAGGATTTTGTATTTTAGAGGGGAGCATATATGGAGCGCAGAAAAATTGGAGTTATTATCGCACAGGCAGAAGAGAATTCACAGAGTCTGTTTATGAAAGGATTAATGGAGGAGGCATATGTCTATGGATACGATATATGTGTATTTTCCATGTACTTAAGATTTCAGGATACGCTGTATAGACAGATTGGGGATTCGAATATCTATAATCTGATTCAATGGGATGCATTTGATGCGATCATTGTTCTTCCGGATACCATTCAGGCAACCGATATAGCAACCCGGTTAGAAGACAAAATTCACGAGGTATTCTCAGGAGTTGTTCTTTTCGTAGATAAGGACAGTCGTTATTTCCCGACTGTAAAGATAAATCATTATAAACCATATAAAAAATTGATCGATCATTTGATCGAGGTTCATCATTATTCCGATATTATGTTTTTAGACGGGTGGAAGAATCATGTTCATTCCATACAGAGAGAGCAGGCATATAGAGACAGTCTGACGGAGCATGGAATCCCGGTTGATCCGAATAATATTTATTATGGCAATTACTGGTATGATTCCGGCAAAGAGGTCGTGAAGCTGATACTGGATTCCAGAGAGAAACTTCCGGAGGCGATCGCATGTGCAAATGACTGTATGGCGATTGGGGTAGCGGCGGAATTATTCAGTAATCATATTCATGTACCGGAGCAGGTAGCAGTGATCGGTTACGATTCTACCGAAGAAGGGAAAAACCTGAAATGCAAGTTAACATCCGCTGATATTCCGGCCAGAGAATGCGGCAGATATTGTGCGAAATATATCCATGCATCCTTTGAGAAAGAACCGATACCGGAATTTGAATCAGAATCCGTGATCTTTCAGGGGACAAGCTGCGGATGCAAAGGAAAAATACAGTCGGAAAAACATTTTGATGAAAAAGAGAATTTCTGGAATACGGATCATGCGAAGACGGGATACTCTTCTTATTATAACAAGTTTATGGAGGATTTGTTATCTGAACGGGATCACAGAGGTTTTTTCAATACGATATTTCAGCATGTATATCAGGTGCGGCCATTCCATTCGCTTAGTATATGCATGAATGATTACTGGAATTCATCGGAGGTTATGACCAGTGAGGATGCGTTGCGCTCTAATGGATATACGGATAAGGTATATCGTATCATTAAATGTGGACCGAGTGAACACACAGACAATCGTATCAGCTTTGATGATATATTTGAAATGAAAGAGATGATACCGGAACTATCTGAGCAAAGAGAATATCCGGAGACATTTTTCTTTACACCATTGTATTTTGATAACCGAAGCTTTGGTTATGCAGTTATTGGTTTTACAGATATAGAAGCACAGTTTACAGAGGTTTACAGAAACTGGTTAAAGAGTATTATGCAGAGTATGGAAGCATTTTATCGTCAGAATGGTCTGCGGGAGTTGCTGCGCCAGATGGAAGCAACACAGATTCGTGATGCAATGACCGGTTTGTATAATTATAAGGGCTTCTTACAGAAGGGAAATGAACTTTGCGAGAATGCGACATTTGATGGTAAATCAATAGCAGTGATCGCGATTGATATTAATAAATTAAAGGATATCAATGCAGGCTATGGAAGAAAAGCAGGGGATGCTGCTATTTTGAAATTGGCACAGCTGATATCGGAAAGTCAGGATGATGATGCTATATGTGCCCGTATCAGTAATGATGAATTCGTTGTTGCGTTCCCGGTTGAAGCATCCGATGAAACATGTGGAGAGGCGTTTATCAAACGTCTGTCGGATAAGATAAAACAGTATAATGAATTGCGTAAAGAGGCATATGAGCTTGAAATCTGCACGGGTATCCGTTGTGATATGATCTCCGGTTCGGAAGCCCTGGATCATCTGATCAATGAAACTATCAATGTGAAGAATAATAAGAAAGCCATAGAGCAGGGAAAAGAGGAAAGGGCAGGTGTTCTGACGGATAAACAGAAAGCGGATGACCATCTGATGGAATTTATTCTGGATAATAACCGGTTTGTTTATCATTTCCAACCAATTATCAATGCCAGAACAGGAGATGTTTATGCATATGAGGCCCTGATGCGTGCGGACACAGAGCGTAGAATTTCGCCACTTGATATGTTGGAAAGTGCAGATCGTTTGAATCGTTTATATGATATAGAAAAAGCGACATTTTTTAATGTGGTTGATTACATAGAGGAACACTCTCAGGATTTTGAGGGTAAGAAAGTATTTATTAACAGTATTCCGGGGTATCAGCTGACAGGTAAGGATAAGAAGAAATTAACTGAGATTATGGAACAGCATGCAGGAGAGCTTGTTGTTGAATTTACAGAAGAAACAGAGATGGGGGATGATCAGTTAAAGGAGCTGAAGAACTCCTTTGCAAAGATGAATATTGAAACTGCTATTGATGATTACGGTTCCGGTTATTCCAATGTAAATAATCTGCTTCGGTATATGCCTCGGTTTGTAAAAATCGATCGTATGCTCATGACAGATATACACAAAGATATCCAGAAACAGCATTTTGTAAAGGATATTATAGAATTTGCGCATGATAATGATATTCTGACGCTGGCAGAGGGAATTGAATTGACGCAGGAGCTGCGGGAGGTTATTAAGCTGGGCGTTGATCTGATTCAGGGCTATTATACATCAAGGCCGCAGCCGTATGTTGTGCGTTCAATCGATGAACGTGTGATGAATGAAATTGTTCAATATAATCAGAGCCTGAATGCCAGACTGTATAAGAAAGAATATGAGACGGATTATAATGATACGGTTTCCATGGTACAGCTTGCCGCTAATAAATATACAAGCATTAAGGTTAAGAAAGCGCGGGGAATCAATAAAAAGATCATAATCAAGGGTTCTGTTGGTTTCCAGCCGAATATACTGATGTCTGTAGAAGATGGATTCCGTGGCACCATCATACTTGAGAATGTCAGTCTTGCGGGAGAACGCGGAATTCCGTGTATTGATATCGGTAAGAAATGTAATGTAAATCTTCAGATTGCCGGAGAAAACGAACTGCGTACAGGAGGTATCAGAGTTCCGGACAGTTCAGTGCTTACGGTTGTAGGAGACGGTAATCTGACGATCAATCTGAATTCGGGAAAATACTTTGGCATTGGTAATTCATTGGATGAGTATCATGGCGAACTCAACTTCTATCAGGATGGTGGAATCATCATTAATGCAAATGGTATGAAGGGCATTGGTATTGGTTCCGGACTTGGCGGTGTTATCAATATCAAACGCGGACATTATGAGTTTGATATGAAAGGTCAGGAAGGAGCCTGTATCGGATCTGTAAATGGTGATTCCGAATTGTTTATAGAATACTGCGACATGGATATTTATTCCGGTATATCAAACGGTACGATCATTGGATCTGTAAATGGTAATGCAGATATTAAGCTTGAGAATATATCGGCAAAGCTTCAGGGAGCAGGTAATGTTATAACCGGTATCGGAACGATTGCCGGTAACAGCTGCATGGTTCGTCTGGAAAATGTAAATATCTCATCGAATATCCGAGCAAAGGAATGTTATGGAATTGGATGCCGTGCAGGAAGAACGGATATCTACATCGGATATGCAGCAGTTAAAAGCGTGGTACAGGGCAAAGCGGCGGTTGCCTTTGGTAATTCGATCATGTCTGCCAAGCTGTACTGTTCCAATGCTGATGTTGGAACGAATGCCGTTACAGAGTTTCATTCGGATATCGGAGCACTTGAAAAGAATATACAACTGGAGAACGGCCGTGCAGAGTTTATCCTGAATGGACAGGAGGTCAAACGTCAGATTCTCGCAGCAAGGTTATAAGAGGATATACACAGCCAAAAAGCGAGGGCTGTAAAAAATACACCCCTACAGATTGATTGTGCATATAATAAACAATGACACATTTCGTTTCTACTCGATGCACTCGCATGATTAGTCAGCAGACGCCCAAACTCACCCTGACGGGTTCAGACAAGGGCTTAGTGCTGACTGCTAGAGTGCATTTCATAACGAAACTACATGTATGTCATATGTTTATCATATACACATCTAATCTGTGGGGGTGTATTTTTGTTTGCTCCCGCAGATTGATTGTGCATATAATAAACAATGACACATTCCGTTTCTACCCGATGAGCATATGTAGTAAATAAAAAAAGACAAAACCGAAATGGTTTTGTCTTTTTCTACGTGCATGAGAGGATTCGAACCCCCGACACCTTGGTCCGTAGCCAAGTGCTCTATCCAGCTGAGCTACATACACACGTTGTTCAACAACAGATAGTATTCTATACCAGTTCTATAAATTTGTCAAACAAAATCTAAGATTTTCTTAAAAAATTTCTGTATTTTTTTCAAGACACAATTTGATCTGTGGCTGAGCACCATCTCCGTAGATCATATTTTTGATCTCCTGCATTTCGAGGTCTGTCTGAGAGATAACATCAGCACAATGTTTTAAGCGGCCGGAGATAAGTTCGGGATCGGCGACATCCTTTTTATAACGGAGCTGGTGGTCAAGACTTGCCCAGAAGTCCATTGCGATGGTACGGATCTGAACTTCTACCCGCATATTTCTCGTATGGTCGGCAAAGAAGACAGGAACTTCTATGATCAGATGAAGACTACGGTAACCATTTGGCTTTGGATGGCTGATATAGTCTTTTGCCTCGATCAGAGTAATGTCATTCTGACTGATGAGCTTCTCTGCAACGGCGTAGATATCATCGATAAAGGAACAGATCACACGGAGCCCGGCAACATCATTCAAATTATATACGATATTTTCCACGGATACCTGACATCCTCTTGCAGACAGCTTTGTTGCGATGCTGACCGGTTTCTTGATGCGTGATTGGATAAATTCAATCGGATTTCGGTTATAGCGGACGCTGAAATCTGTATTTAATACATCCAGCTTGGTCTGAACTTCCTTGATCGCACAGGAGTACATCATCATAAGCTCCTCAAATCGTTTCATGTCTTCTATAAAAGGATTCTGCTCCGGATATAGAAGTGCATCGATATAGCTTCTGTATATATTTGTATTTGTATTATTATCTTTAGCAGACATATTCATAATCTCCGTTTCTGTTTTAGGCAATCTTTATTTTATCAATTTGCATGAATAGACAAAAAATCATTGTCCCTATCATTCTACTACATTTTAAAGGTAGAGTATACTATAAAAACGTGATAAAATGAGCATTGCGACGGATGTGCTTGCACAAGCCGGCATAATGCGAGAAAGAAGTGAATTATATGAGATATTTGGATCGGCTGATTGCATCAGAGGTTCTTCCGAATGCTTATAAAGAGTGGCGGGGATACCGACAGAAGCTGACAGACTTTATAGAAGAAAATTGTGTGGCCGAAGGAGGACGTAAGCCTGTTCTTGCTATATGGGGAGCAGGACGGTCAAATGACATCGATCTGGCAAGACTTACAGAGAGATTTAAGCTGGTTTTGATCGACCGGGATGCAGAGGGACTTGCACAGGCGTGTAAGGCCTATGGATTGGGGGAAACAGATGCTATTTGTGTGGATCTTCCTTTCTGGAATGTAGAGCTTGAGACTTATGAAATGTTTGAAGCATTGCTTGCAGAGGGGGAAGAAGCAGAGATCGTGATCGAGCATCTGCAACAGGTTGCATTTGACAACAGCCACAGGGTATTGCCGGATATCGGACGAAGGTTTGACTACAGCGTCTGCATAGGACTTCACAGCCAGTTGAATGCGAGATTTGCAGGTCTGTTATATATGTATCGGGAGAATTATGACGAGGAAGAATTGCAGATGATCGAGAATGCGATCCGGGCATTAAACGAAGCCGCGGTTACCCGGACAAATGATGTCATCTATATGCTGACGGAGAAATTAATGGTGTTCGGGTTAGAGTGGGCAGTTGTAAATGAATCCGCTATGGATCAGTGGGAGAATCTTGTCCCTGAAGAAATTGAAGGAGCATTGCAGCTTCGTCATGACATCGGAATGCATAAGGATTTTGATATCCGGATTGAAGCGGAGCGGCGGTTGTTCTGGCCATTTGCATGGAAGGAGCGAAAGAAGGGGTATGTGATGGAGTTGCTGGCAGTACAGCCTCTTGAATAATAGAGAATTGGGTCTATACGAAGCCGGACAGAATATTAGCAAATTGAAGTGGAATGAACAGTAATAGAAAATCGGAAAAATTCCATAAAAAACAGGGGTAAAAACGTATAGCGGTTATAGGGAGAGACAAATGACAGACAGAGAATTTGGAAAATATATGTCTGCGATCGCACAGGGAGACAGGGAGAGCCTTCGGGCAGTGTATGACGAATATCTGAAGCTGATCTTTGCGGTGGTCTATGATACGATCCGGCAGAGAGAGGAAGCGGAGGATGTTACATCGGAGTTCTTCATCAAGCTTTATCGGATCGCAGACAGTTATAAGAAGGGAACCGGTCATAAGAGATGGCTTGCGACGATCGCAAAGAATATGGCGATCGACCGGATACGAAAGATCGATCGTGAAATGCTGGTGGATGAAATGCCGGAGCGAAACGAAGGAAAGACGATGGAGAGTCAGGTAGTGGAGAGCCTGACATTGAAGCAGGCAGTTGCCACGTTAAAGCCGGAGGAGCAGGAGATTCTGGATCTGAAGGTAGTCGGAGGATTTACATTTAAAGAGATCGCGGAAATGAAAGGGCGACCGATCGGAACGATCACATGGATCTATAATCAGGCAATACAAAAATTAAGGAGGTGCAGGCTGTGAGAGATGAACAGAATAAGAACAGACAGACGGAAGAAGACAGACTCATAGAAGCTTATCTGAACCGGATCGATGCAGAAGCACCGGATCTGTGGGATCGGATCAATGCAGAACTTGACAGTGAAGCGAAGGATGCAGAAGAAAGACAAAAGAAAACCTCAAAGGTAAAATATGTAATTCCGGTTCTTGCGATCGCAGCAGTTCTTCTGGCCGCAGTGATCGCGACACCGTTGCTGTCTGATTCTAAGCGGCATTCGAAAGAAATAAATGCAGGCAGGACAACGGATGTTTCAAATGATGGGCTGGATGCAGCTGAGAATTCAAATATATCCGATCGGGCGGAAGATTATGTGGATGAAACAGCGGATTCCATACCGGAGACAGTACAGAATGAAACTACCAACAGACCGACACAGAATACAACAGAAGATATACAGATGAATGGAGCCGGTGGAGATTCGTCCGATGTTCAGGCGGAAGCAGGCCATACAAAGAGTCAGACAGATGCACAGGAAAATGCGGGATGTACAGATCTTCAGGTGCCGGAATCAGCTGATATGGATGCATGGCAGGAAATGAGTAATATACCGGTTACGCTTCAGATCACAGAGGTTGTAACTGCAGAGCCGGATGCGGTACAAAAATATGCCGCAAAACTCTTGCAGGTATCTGATGCATCCGGAAAATTAATAACCGGTCAGGACATTGTATTGCAGCCGGAAGAAGCAGAGACATTTTCGGTGGGGGAAGAAGTAACAGGTACGCTTCTCCGATATGATTCTGAACGACAGGCATGGATCTTAAGCAGACAGTAGTTTGATCTGTAAAAAAATTCCATAAAAAGAGGATACCCATCCGTATCTTAGTCATAAATAGAACAGATAGCTGTAAAATTTCGTTTTTACATTCGACAATTGCTAACGTCAGAGGTGATCAGAGCAGAAATTATGCAGCTATCGGATAGTGACTAAGATAAGGAGGGTATTTTTTATGAGAAAAATCAGACGGATGGTAAGTGTGGTTATGATCTCCTGCATGATGGCGGGCTGTCTTGCAGGCTGCGGAAGCGGGAAAGAAACAGGAGGCACGCATGGAGAACGACAAGGAACGGAAAGCCAGTCAGGTACGGAGCGGGAGAGCATCGCAGAAAGATATAGACAGAAAGCCACAAAAGAGGAATTTGAAGAAAATATAGCGGAATCCGGACAGTCACAGCAAAATATGGCTGTGCCGGAAGGTATAGAAGAAGAGGCTTGTGATAGTGTGGTTTCGGCTGCCGATACATATAACTCGGTAATGGATAGTGCATCGGATTCTGCATATGCAAAAATCGGATATGGAGAATCCGGTTATGATACCAGAGAGTATGACTATCAGGAAGAACATCGGTTTGTGTCTACTAAAGATTCCCCGCTTTCAACGTTTGCGGCAGACTGTGATACAGCTTCCTACAGCAATATCAGAAGTTATATCGAAGAAGGAACGCTGCCGCCGACAGGAGCAGTCCGGGTCGAAGAAATGATCAATTATTTTGATTATGACTATGTATCAGACCCGGAGGCTGGGAAGAAGTTTGCAGTATATACGGAATATGCGGATTGTCCATGGAATAAAGATACAAAGCTGATGATGGTAGGACTGAATACGGCCGCGATCGATATGAGTGAGAAGAAAGCATCCAATCTGGTATTCCTGATCGATACATCCGGTTCTATGTATGAAGAAAATAAACTGCCGCTGGCACAGAAAGCATTTAAGATGCTGGCGGAGAATCTGGATGAAAATGACAGGATCAGTATTGTTACATATGCGGGTTCAGATACGGTTGTTTTAAATGGCGTGGCAGGTTCGGAGGCCTATACGATATGCGAGGCACTGGATTCGCTGGAAGCATCCGGCAGCACAAATGGAAGTGCGGGACTGATCACGGCATATGAGATCGCAGAGCAGCAGTTTATAAAAGACGGAAATAATCGGGTGATCCTTGCGACGGACGGGGATCTGAATGTCGGGCTGACAAGCGAGAGTGATCTGGTAGGATTGATCACTGAGGAGAAGGACAGCGGTATATTCTTGAGTGTTCTGGGATTTGGCTCTGATAATCTGAAAGATAACAAGTTAGAAGCATTGGCAGATCACGGAAACGGTAATTATTCGTATCTGGATTCAGTCTATGAAGCAAAGAAGGTTCTGGTTGATGAAATGGGTGGAACCTTATATACGGTTGCAAAGGATGTCAAATTACAGATTGAATTCAACCCGGAGCAGGTGAAAGGCTATCGGCAGATCGGATATGAGAACCGGACGCTTTCTGCAGAAGATTTTGCAGATGATACGGTGGATGGCGGCGAGATCGGAGCCGGTCATGTGGTGACTGCACTCTATGAGGTGGTTCCGGTCGATTCGGAATTTGACGTGCCGGAGGCAGAGACAAAATATACATCGAAAAAGCAAAGTACAGATTATTCCGGCGAACTGGCAACCGTGAATATCCGTTACAAAGAACCGGATGGAGATAAGAGCACACTGGAAACAGACGTTATAAAGGCAGAAAGCGGTCAAAAGGGAATGTCTCATGACCTGAGCTTTGCATCGGCGGTTGCGGCATATGGAATGCTGCTTACGGACAGCACATATAAAGGAACAGCGACGTATAAGATGGCGGAAGAACTTGCGGAAGCAGGAATCACGGTTGAGATAAATGAAAGGGACATGGCTCAGGCAAGCAACGATCAGTTATACCGGAGCCAATTCCTTGAACTGGTGCGGAAGACGGAGAAAATACCTCAACGTGAACCGGCAACACAGATGTGGCAGTGCGATTAACAGACGGCCGGTTGTTTATACTCGAAATTCATAATAAATATAAGCCGTAAAAGGTGTTTTTTTCTCTGATATATGCTTTTTT
>ERZ1034962.67-NODE-67-length-56593-cov-12.940730_pt1 | contig 56593 bp, 41 predicted proteins | sample MGYA00520696_ERZ1034962 | MGnify/ENA primary metagenome ERZ1034962 (study PRJEB33766, sample SAMN09781770) | gut metagenome | biome: gut microbiome | host: Homo sapiens | place: Madagascar | study: EMG produced TPA metagenomics assembly of the PRJNA485056 data set...
ATTTTATGCGCTGCGCGCGGCCAGATGTGCGGATGGGTCAAGACCCATCCCTACAAATATCCCGGAAACGGACTTTATCTACAAGCTGACCTTCTCCCATAGGGAGAAGGCTTTTTCTGCAAACCAAAACGGGAGCCTGATGCAAAGCATCAGGCTCCCGTTTCTTGTCAAAAAAGTCAGTTTTCTGGTAGTAATGTAGGGTGCGCGGTTTTATCGTTACATTGTGCTTTTGGCAAGGCGGCACGGAACGGTCAAGATTTCCATTTCCATGCCAGATCGTTCAAAAACAGCTGTTGTTCCAGCCCTTCCACCGTGGTATCTGCGGTGATATGTACAAATTCCACGTCCATCATACGGGCCCAGTCCTGCATTTGTTCGGCGGATACATCATAGGTCAGTGTGGTGTGGTGCGCGCCGCCTGCGGTGATCCAACATTCCAGCCCTGTGGTCAAATCGGGCATGGCCTGCCACATGACGCGGGCTACCGGCAGGTTGGGCATGGGCAGAATGGGCTTGACGCAGTGGATATCCTGGCAGATCAACCGCAGACGTCCGCCCATATCCACAAGGCTTACCACAATGGCGCTGCCCTCGTGCCCTTCAAACACCAGACGGGCGGGCGGCTCGCGGTCACCGATGCCCAGGGGGTGGACCTCTATGCGGGGGCGGGCGGCTGCCACCGACGGGCAGACTTCCAGCATATGGGCGCCCAGACTGTACATGGCGCCGGGAACGAGGTTGTAGGTATAATCTTCCATAAAGGCGGTGCCGCCGGTCTTGCCTTCGCCCATGGCCTTGATAATGGCTGTCATGGCGGCGACCTTCCAGTCTCCCTCGCCGCCGTAGCCGTAGCCCTGTTCCATCAGATGCTGGCTGGCAAGGCCGGGCAGCTGGCGCATACCGTACAGGTCCTGGAACGTGTTGGAAAACGCCCGGCAGCCCTCGGCGTCCAGCATTTTCTTTATGGCAAGTTCCTCCCGCGCCTGATAGCGCACGGTGTCCGTAAACGCGGCATCGTCGGCGGCAAAGTCGTAGGCGGTGCGGTACTGCGCCATCAGGGCGTCGATTTCCGCCTCGGTCACGGCGTGCATGGCTTCGACCAGCTGCCCCACCGGCCAGGTGTTGACCTGCCAGCCCAATTTGGCCTGTACCTCTACCTTATCGCCCTCGGTCACGGCGACTTCCCGCATATTGTCGCCGAAGCGCATGACCTTCAGCTCTTTGGAAACCGCCGCGCCCACGGCGGCGCGCATCCAGTCCCCCAGGCGTTTCTGTACCGCCGCGTCCTGCCAGTACCCGGCAATGACCTTGCGCGGCACCCGCAGCCGGGCGGCGGTGAACCCGTGTTCGCGGTCGCCGTGGGCGGCCTGGTTCAGGTTCATAAAATCCATGTCGATCCCCTCGTTGGGGATCTCGCGGTTGTACTGGGTGGCAAAATGGCAGTAGGGCTTTTGCAGGGCGGCAAAACCGTTGATCCACATTTTGCCGGGGCTGAAGGTGTGGCACCAGGTAATAAGGCCGGCGCAGCGTTTGTTGTAGTTGGCCTCGCGCACAAGGTCGGTGATCTCCGCGTTGGTTTTTGCCGTGACCTTGTAGACGATCTTACAGGGAAGATTTCCGCTTGCGTTCAGTGCATCGGCCATTTCGGCGGCGCGGGCGGACACGGTTTCCAGAACCTCGGGACCGTACAGGAACTGGCTGCCCACCACAAACCAGAATTCATAGTCGTTCAGCATATAAGACATCTCCTTTTTTACATCAGGGCGCGCTCCGCCTGCAGCGCCGTTTTATACTGCGCCAAAAAGGCGGCAAAGCCGTCCTTATCGGCAGGGGAGGGGGTAACGGTTTCGCCGGCTGCCTGGGCAAACACGCGGGTCCGCAGGTAGTCTGCCAGTGTTTCGCCGTCCCTGCGGTGCAGGCGGTACGCCGCCAGCAATGCCATGCCGTAGGGTCCGCCATCGCCGGCGGTTTCCAAACAGGTAACAGGCACCCCCGCTGCCGCTGCCAAATACTGCTGGGCAACGCCCGGCGTTTTGAAAATGCCGCCGTGCCCCAGCAGAATGTCCAGCGCGACGTTTTCCTGTTTCAGGATATCCAGCCCCAGCGCCAGCGTGGCGAAGGCGGCGTAGATTTGGGCGCGCATAAAGTTGGCCAGGGAAAAGTTGCTGTCGGGGCGGCGCAGCAGCAGCGGTATGCCGGCGTCAAAATGGGTGACACCCTCGCCGGAAATATAGTTGACCGAGGCAATGCCGCCGCAGTCGGGCGCGCCCAGCAGGGACAGGCGAAACAGCGTTTCGTACAAAGCCGATTTGTCCGGCGTTGCCCCGCACAGGGCGGCGCTTTCGGCCAGCAAATTGACCCAGGCGTTCAAATCGCTGGTGCAGTTGTTGCAGTGCACCATCGCCACGGCGGCGCCGTCCGGCGTGGTGACCACATCGATCTCGGGGTAGACGCGGGACAGCGGCTTTTCCAGCACGACCATGGCAAAAATGCTCGTCCCTGCGCTGACATTTCCCGTGCGCGGGGCAACGCTGTCGGTGGCTGCCATACCGGTGCCGGCATCCCCCTCCGGCGGGCAAAACGGTACGCCGGGCTGCAAAACGCCGGTGGGGTCCAGCAGCTTTGCGCCGGTTTCGGTCAGCGCGCCTGCGTCCGCGCCCGCACACAGTACGGCGGGCAGCAGCGCCCGCAGGTCGAAGGAGTACCCTTGTTTTTCCGCCAGTTCGTTGAATTTTTTAAGCATGGCGGCGTCATACTGCCGGGTTGCGCTGTCGATGGGAAACATCCCGCTGGCGTCGCCCACGCCCAGCGCGTTGACGCCGGTCAGCAAAAAGTGCAGGTAGCCTGCCAGGGTCGTGATGTGGGCGATCTTTTCAAGGTGCGGCTCCCGATTCAGCATAGCCTGATACAGGTGCGCCACGCTCCACCGCTGGGGAATGTTGAACCCGAAGGCGGCGGTCAGCTCTGCCGCGGCGGCAGCGGTCATGGTGTTGCGCCAGGTGCGGAACGGAACCAGCAGGTTCCAGTTTTCATCAAAGGCAAGGTAGCCGTGCATCATAGCGGAAACACCGATGCAGCCCACGGCGGTCATCGCCGTGCCGTGCTTGGCCCGCACATCGGCCGCCAGCGCCGCATAGGCAGCCTGCACACCCTGCCGGACTTCCTCCATGGGGTAGGTCCAGATGCCGTTTTGCAGGCGGTTTTCCCAGGTAAATTCGCCCTGCGCAAGGGGAGTGTGCGCTGCATCGATCAAAGCCGCCTTGATGCGGGTGGAGCCAAGCTCCATGCCGAGGGAACAGGATCTCAGGTCAATCTGCATGAGGGTTCTCCTTTACAACATTCCCGATACGTCGCTACCAAACACAAGGATATACAAAATGCCACACTCAGGCATCGGCCCTGAGTGTGGCACACAGCGTATTTCAGGAACGCCATTTAACTTTTTCAAGTACGGACTCAGGCAGTTCGGTAAGACATCTTTCCTGCGAGCCGCTTGACTTGGTTTTCAAAATGTTTTGGATTTGCTGTCAGGCAGCCGGCAGCGTGTAAACCGCCGTGTTGATAATGGCAATGAGCGTGCCGAATACAGCAGGTCCGAGGTACAAACTGCCGGTGGCATTGTAGATTTTACGGTTAATGATGGTTCCTGCCGTGGCAGACAAGATCATATAGCTAAGCATCATGTAAGCTTTCCAGTTTCCGAAAGCGCCGATACCGCAGCCGGTCTTATACAGGCAGATGTAATACACCAGAACAACAACCACGGTTCCCAGCGTATTGCACAGCACACAGAGCAGTAGATTTTTACCTTCGCTCATATTCTTGAAGCGGTTGCACCCGTTCATGGTCAAAGAGTTGATGCACCAGTACAGGATAAAGAACGGTGCATAGCACAGCGATACACGAAGGTGGTTCCAGTTCATCGTTGCCATAGACAGGTCGACCAGACGGAAATCGACCTTAAAGAAGTAGTCGGCGAACCACACTACGCTGCGGCAGGTCAGCACAACGGCAAACACCATAAGAATTATGCGGCCAACATCTGCCGGCGAAACCTTGATGTCATAATCAGCCAATTTGACGCCGTTCTTTTTATGGATGACATTGTAAAACAGGAAGAACATAGCCAGCAGGAACAATGCGCTGAACATCATCCAGACTACTACGTTGTTGGCAACACCATATACAAAAATGCTGCCTGTGGTGCCTTGCCCTGTCAGAGAGAATATTTTGCTGGTCTGCTGAATGATGACGGGTGCCATAATGGGCGGCACAAAACCGGCAACCAGGGACGCCACCACAAAAATGGTCCAGTCTTTCTTTGTATTCAAGGCCGAAACCGGCGGCTTTGCCGGGTGACGCAGCGCTGCAAAAAGCGGCGTATCCAGCAGCAGCAACGTTACAGGCACAGTCATTGCCAGTAAGGCGACCAGCCCCAAAGCGGAAAACAGCATGACGGAAAGATAGGTCAGGTTGTTGGCATCAATAGGGTTGGGGGCAGGGATCGCTTTCATAAAGAAGTCGACCGTAGCAAAAATGAATCCGCGGCTGATCATGCCCGAACCGTGGGTGGAATCTGCGGGGTTGTACACAACGCGGGCATTGTTTTCGGAAAAACTGCCGTAAGTATGGCCAATTTCAACTTTTACATCCGGGTTATCCAAATCGGCTTCCGAGAAAGTTCCCGGCACGCCGAAATTGATGGTTTCTTTCATCTCCCGCTTGACACTCAAATCTCCCGGCCAGTAACCTTCGACCGGTGCAAAGCCGATGCGGGAGTACGGGTCATACATACCTGCGGCAAACCCCAGATTGATGCCCTTTGCCACGTCGCCCAAGGGGCTGAAAGGAGGCGCCATAATCAAAGCGGCATCCACCTTGCGCACATAGTGATCGGGGTCTTCGCGCTGTTGCGTGCCATAGTCATTCATAACACGGACTACGTTGCCGCCGCCCTTGGAGTATCCGGCAATGCCGATATGTGCATTATCGATGTAGTCTAAGTTGTCATACACATAATCGATCAATTCCTGAAAGCCGAACGTTGTACTGTTTCCTACACCGATGGAGGAATGACCTGCGGACAACAGATCCAGGACAAAAACATCGTACCCGCGGCGAGCCAGTTCCACCGATGTCAAACGGACACTTTCTGCCGTGCTGTCATTGCCGGGGCTGTAAATGATTGCCGGGACGGGATTTTCAGCGGAAGCGGTTTTGGGGCGGTATTCCAGAAAACGTACTACATCGCCCTTGTTTGTATCAATGCTGAGGTCATAAACTTTTACGTTGCCACCATCGGTTATACCGCGCCAAGTGCCGATCATACTGATAAGACACAGTGCCAAACAGACAAGCAGGGCAATCAGGCTCTTTTGTTTTTTCATCGTTTTCATTCTCCTCGTTCAGGAACGTGCCTGTTATTTTGGTATGAGCGCAGGCAGGGATCCTTTTGTCATCCCTTTTTACAGATCTTTACTTCCTGCGGCGGTCATAGGTTTTCTTTGTCTGTGTTTTTACCACCCCTTCTTATTCATTTTATTCATTGCCGGTTTACTGCCGGCGCTTCGTGCCTTACGTGTCCCTTTGCTGTGGGCGCAACGTCACGATCACCGCACACACCGTATAAGGGAATTGGTCATACCGTAAGCCCACATGCAAAACAGCCCGTTTTGCTTTTGTGCAACTTTTATTATTTTTATTGAACATCTTGAATCTTTATGTTACTATTATACCACAAAAACGTATTGGGAAAAGCAAATGCTTTTCCTGTTATGGACATTTATTGACATTGTGGGAAGGTCGGACAAGATGCTTGCTAAATTTGAAAAGCGCGCCTATGCCGGCAGTGAGCGCGTCTGGGTGGGGAAATATCGCAACCTGCACAACATTGCACACTGGCATATGGAGCACGAACTGATCGCCTGTGCAGAAGGCAGCGCCAAAGTGATGCTGGATGATACGACCTACCGCCTTGCGCCGAATCAGTGTGTATTCTGCCAAAGCGGCAGCGTACATTCCATTGATGCCGACCCGGACAGTTTGTTGTACGTCTGCCTGTTTAATGAGAATATCTGCGCTTCTGTCACACAGGTATATCAGCCCGTTACGCCGCTTTTTCGGGACCGATACGGGGTTCTGCAAACGCTGTCTGATTTGCGGCACGAGCTTTCCGACCGACAGCTTTTTTTTGAAACAAAAGCCGACGCCATGATCACCGAGCTGGTGATTTCTGTTTTTCGCGGAGAACCCCTGACCGCCGCCGTCCACCAGACCAGCGAGGTCACCACACGATACAAACAATTGCTGAACCGTATGGACGCCGAGTATGACAGCCTGACCTTTCAGAATGCCGCTGCCTTTATGAATGTGTCCGAAGCCTATTTTTCCCGCTATTTTAAGCAGCAGAGCGGGATGACCTTCTCGCAGTATCTGAATGTTGTCCGCGTGGAAAAGGCGGTGCAGCTCATCAACGCCCACCCCGAACGCAAGCTGACCGACATCATGCTGTGCTGCGGCTTTAACACAATCCGCAACTTTAACCGCGCTTTTAAGGAAATCACCGGGTATTCCCCCCGCGGAATCCCCGCCGGCTATGTACTGAATACGCGCTCCGTTCCCACGGTGCAGGACACGTTTGACCCCACCTCCTCCGAGGCAGAGTTGGTAACGGAATAATCGCACCTGCCAGCATTTCGCTAAAGGTGAATTTAGCGAAATGCTGGGTAGAGAGAAAAAGGGGACGAGGACGAACGGCGGTAGTCGTGGTGGGCAGCGGGTGCAACCGCAACCCGCGTTGTAGGGGCGAGCATGGCTCGCCCGTGCGGTTTCCCCGTTTGCTTCGCGTTGCCGCCTTGTTGCTGCACTGTTGTCACTTGCATTTTTTACGCAATTTTGCAGGACTTAATGCACTGCTTCTGAAACAAGGGAATTTTGCGTTAAGTGTTGCAAATACTATTTCAAAAACAACCGACTTGCCGATGCAGCGCAGGACAGTATCCGCTGCTTTTCGGACGAGTCGGTTGTTTTTTACCGTCGGTTTCTGCAAAAACAGGTTCCAGGGTGTCCCTGAATCGGACTATGTGGGTCCCATATGCAATGCTTGCTAACCGTCGCTGGGGCTCCGGTTACCCCCTGCGGGGGCATTTTTTCCCGTTGGAAAAGGGTTGTCATATTATCCGGCAGTCTTTCTGTTTTATGACGAGTCTCATTTAAAATTTCAAATCTAATTGTGTAAGATTTCTCGGCTAAAACTGAAATAAACCTGAAATTAACCTGAAGAAACACTGAAATTTTCCTGATGAAAACCTGAAATTAACCTGAAATGCCGAAATTTGCCCGTTTTGCCCCCCTTGGCCGAGAAATTTTACACAGTTCGCGGATTTTACCCTGAAATTTTTTCGCTTTTGCGATTTCAGCGAGAAATCTTACACAGTTGCAAGAGAAATTTTACACAGTTTGCTTTTGCATTGTACGCTGTACCGCTATATTTTATCATTGACCGCCGCGCACGCGTTCGTTTTACCCTGAAATTTGCCCCTTTTTCAGCGAGAAAAAAATCAACTTGTTCCCACCCCGCTCCTGTGGTATCCTAGTAGTATCGAATCGTGTACGCGTCGGACCGCTGCCGATTTCACCGAGAAAAATGTCCACGTTTCGCGAGAAAAATCTCCACTTTCACCGAGAAAAATGTCCATGTTTTTCGAGAAATCTTACACACTCCTTATATATATTAAATAATTAAACAGATTAAATAAATTAACCCTGAAAAAAACAAGGCGGGAGAAAATCATGTCTGTGCAAAACACTGTCAGCTATGAAAAACAACTCATACAAACCGAGCGCGACCAAAAGGTCGTGCGGTCGGTCAACCTGATACAAAACGCACAGTATACCCTCTCGCTGGAGGAACAGCGATTCCTTCTGTACTGCATCAGTAAGGTCAAGCCCGACGACAGCGAACACCAAACCTACACCATCGCCCTGCGCGATTACCTGAGCGTCTGCGGGCTGTCGCAAAAGACCAGCTATGCCAACATGAAGCAGAACATCATCACCACGCTGCAGAAGATGATCCTCGCCATTGAGTACAGCGACCCAGACGGCAAAACCAAGTTTATGGTCACCAACTGGTTCGACCACATCACCCTGACCAAGGAGGACGGTCTGGCGGAGTTTCAGTTTTCCTCCACCGTGTCCAAGGAGCTGATCGGGCTGGCGCGGTACAACCAGAAGGTGGACGACGCCAACAAGCTGTACTACATCTCCGACGAGCTGAAATATATGCTGCCCTTCCGCTGCCGTTACAGCTTTTACCTCTATCCCCTGCTGCGCTCCTACCAGAACCGCCACGAATGGACTTTCACGCTGGAGGAACTGCGGGAGCGGCTGGACGTGTACGAGCGGCTGGACAGCGACAAGGAATACCGCGAAGTCTACGAGACTGCCGAGAAAAAGGGCGTGGACAAGCGCCGCCCGCTGTACGAACGGTTTCCGGATTTTCGTCGCGGCGTGCTGGACCCCGCCATTGAGGATATCAACACCTACTCCAACATCAAGGTGGCGTATATCGTGGAACGGCGCGGGCGTAGCGTGCATGCCATCACCTTTATTTTTGAGGACAAGGACCCGCGGGAAAAGATGCAGTCCGAGCTGCGCGGCAGCCGCATTTTAGACCGCGACGACGATTACACCCAGCTGGCTACCGAGATGGTGCCCGACCCCGAAAACCCGCTGCGCTTTACCCAGACCCACAAAACCGGCACCGACACGACGCCGCAAAGCATCACGGTGCCCAAGCGTAGCACCAAGCCCCCCAAAACCGCCGCCGAGGTCAAGGAACGTCTGCGCGAAACCGAAAAGCTCTTGCAGGAGGAGCGCAGCCGCGCCAAAAAGCCCACCAACTACGGCAAGCGCACCGACCACACACCCCGCAAGCGCAAGACAAATTTTCTGGACACAGACCGCTACTTCCCCATTGCGGATCTGGGCAGCAACCGCTACGCGATGCAGACCACGGTGCCGGCGTTTCGGGAATATGCGGCGCTGGTCGGCGGGCGCTTGGGCGAATGGGCGGCCGTAAAGGACGCGGCCACCATCAACATCTTTTTGGAGTTCTGCGTGGACGTGTACGGTTCGGCGCGGCTGCAAAAGTACAACATGGAAAGAAAGCTGAAATATATTTCGGACGGTGAAAGTATCATCATCGAGCTGGACGGTCTGACCTGCCGCGGGGATTTTTCGCGCCTGATACACAAGCTGTTTAACGAAAAACGCACGGCGGAACAGGCGTTTGCAATTTGGATGCGCTGATACAGGCCGAGAAATCTTACACGATTTTAGGGTAAAATCCGGCGCTGTATCGCGGTAAAACAGTACAAAGAGAAATTTTACACACAAATTTCAGGCAAAAAACCACGGGAAGGCAGAACGCTTTCCCGTGGTTTTTTTGCAGATAAAAGATAAGAGATAAAAGATAAGAAATAAGGTGGAGTTTTCGCCAAAGGCGAAAACGAAAGGGCGGGCAGAGAAAGCCTTCTCCCCAAGGGGAAGCCATATTTGAGGTTTCCCCGTCAGGTTCGCGTTGCCGCCATGTCGCGGGCGGCGTGCCCTGCTCCTGCAGCCTATTTTTCCGAAAAGCCGCCCTTACGCAGTACCGTACTTTCCCTGCTCCGTCTGCAACAGGAATTTGTACAGCGGCACGACCTCGATGGTCACGCCATCCTCGATGATGGTTTCCTCCTCCTCATAGGTCACAATGACGAACCGTACCGCCTCCTTGGCGTTTTGCGCCAGCTTTTTCAGGTTGCCGAACTCGCGTTCACGGGCGTCCCCCGCAACGGAGTACGCCGCCTGCACGGCCAGCCCGACCGAGGGCAGATAAAAATCAATGTCGATGCCCGTCCTGGCGGATTTCAGGTAGTACACATCGTCGGGGTAAGCGCGCGTCAATGCCACAGCTACCATATTTTCCAGCTGTACCGACTCTTTTCTGTCCAAAAACAGGCTTAAAACGCCGTTGTCGGAGAAATAAAACTTCGGGTAGCTTTCCTTCTCCACAAGATTCGCATAGTAGTTTTGCAGGTGGAACAGCAGATAGGCGTCCTCCGCATAGCGGATGTAATCGGAGATCGTTTCTTTTGCCAGCGAAATGTTGACGGCGTGCAGGGTCTTTTGCAATTTTGAATAGGAAATTTCACTGCGGACAGACTCCGCTATTTTTTTTATCAGGATCTTTACCGCATAGTCGTTGCGGATCTTGTTCCGCGTGATGATGTCGCCCAGCAGCACTTTTTGGTAAACGCCGGAAATATACGCCCGCTTGACCTTGTACTGCAGCGATTCCGGCAAGCCGCCGTATTGCAGGTACTGTGCGCAGGCGGCGCGGATCTTTCCGTTTGTTTTGGTGCCCAGCAAGGCCGCCTCGTCGTGGGGGATATCGCAGGCGGTCAGGTACTCGCAGAAGGCGTACGGCGTAATATGCTTGGCAAAAAAGCGACCGCCCAGCGTGGTTTCTATTTCGCGGCTCAGCATTTTGGCGTTGCTGCCCGTGATGTAAATATGCTCTTTCGCGTCAGCCATACGGCGGGCAAATTTCTCCCATCCGTCGATATTCTGCACCTCGTCCAGGAAGAAGTAGCCCTTTTTGTCGCTGAGTTCGCTTTGCACCGACAGAATGTCGTTGAAGTCCGCGACGGTGAATTCGGACAATCGCTCGTCCTCAAAGTTGATATAGATGATTTGGTTCCAGTCCACGCCGGACGCCACCAGATCCAGCACGATTTTATACAGCAGCGTGGATTTGCCCGCGCGGCGCAGACCTACCAGCACATAGTTGCCGTTTTCTTCAAATTCGTAGTCGCGCGGCACGATTTGAAAATTGCGGATCCACTCGTGTTGGTCATAGATGACGGATTTTAAGAGCGCATGGTTCATGGGGGCACCTCCGATGGAGTAATTTGTTTTGTCAAATATAGTTTATCACATATTTTTATTTTTGTCGAGTATACTTTGAAGCTTTACATAGCGTCTGTCAACTGTATTTTGAGACCCGTTTCGATTCAAAAATAAAACGTCTTGCGATTCTATTTCTTTATGGTATAATGAAGTTACATCTAAAAGGTTATAACTTTCTCTTGACTTTGAAGGTTTTTATAGTAAAAAAGGTTCGCTGATTTTTTCTCTCCAAATGCTTTGAAAAAGAAAAAGAGTTTCCGTATAATAAAGAAAAAACGGAAAGGATGACGCCCCATGAAAGACCAGAACCGGGTTTTTGTCAGTTACGGCCATGTGGAAGAAGAAATATGCAAAAAAATCTGCGCATACCTTGAGAACGAAGGCTTCAAGCCTTGGGTGGATACCTCCAAGCTGCAGCACGGAATGCTGTGGCGGGATGAAATCCGCAAGGGTATTGAGGACAGCGGGCAGGTCGTGGCGCTGCTGTCGGCCTATTCCACACGTGACCGAGGTGTATGTTTGGATGAAATTTCCATTGCGGTGGGCGTTACGGGCGGAAATATTCACACGATTTTGCTGCAGGAGGAAAATATCATCAACGTGCCGCCGACGATCGGCTTTGAACAGTGGTTCGATATGAGCGACTGGAAAAAGAAAAAGGCCGAGGGTGATCAGGCTTACAACGAATGGTTCAAAGCCAAAATGGATGACGTTATCAGGCGGCTGCGCGACCCGGAGCATGTAGAAAAGTATGGACAGATCACGGAACTGCGGAAGAAATTGAACGTACAGTATGCCGTGGGACGTCAGCAGAAGCTGCTGAATGAGCACTACACAGGTCGTAAGTGGCTGGGGGAAAAAATCGATGCCTGGCTGGAGGACCCAAACGCCCCGCGCCGCTGCCTGGTGACGGGTGCCCCCGGCGTGGGCAAAAGTGCGTTTGCGGTGCACTACGCCCATTACAACCCCAAAACAGCGGCTGCACTGTTTTTCAGCGCTGATATGCCGAACTACAACGACCCCTGTGTCGTGATTCAGACACTTGCTTATCTGCTGGCCTGCCGTCTGTCTGCCTACCGCAAGAGCCTGCTGTGGGAGCTGAATCAGGAAGACCGCACCACGCTGGCCAAGCTTACGGAAAGGGAATTGTTCGACAAGCTCATCACAAGACCGTTGAGCCAGGCTATCAACGGCAATCACCCGGCCATGTGCATCATTCTGGACGGTCTGGAAGAGTGCGGCGACCCGCAGAAAAACACGTTGGCCAAGACAATTGCAAGGTATGCCGACAGCCTGCCGTGGTGGCTGCATATTTTGATCGTGGCCCGTGACGTGCCTGCCGTGAAGAACTATACGAAAAACGCCCTGCGTATTGAGATGCGCGGCGAGGATAAGAACAATCTGGAGGACATCCGTGCCTATTACAGGGAGGCATTGGAAGAAAAGTTCGGCAATGACCCTGCATGGCAGGAGACGCTGGAACAGATTACGGTGCGCAGTCAGGGTATCTTCCTGTATGCCAAGATGCTGACAAACTTGCTGCTGGACAAGGGCACGCTGGATGTGGGCGGCGACTACCCAGAGGGTCTGAGCGAGGTGTTCACACTGTGGTTTGATTGGTTCTTTCCGGATGGGGAGGACTATGCCCGCCGCTGGCGGCTGCCCATTGGCTGCGTGCTGGGCAGCCCGGAACCCATACCCGCGCAGACGCTGCGCCGCGTGTTTGACTGGAGTGAGAACGAGCTTGCGGACTTTGAGGCGCGGTTGAGCATCCTGCTGCGCAAAGATAAAAATGTTTTTGGCGATGAGACGCTGGTGTTTGACCATGATTTTGTGAAGGAATGGCTGAGCAGCGGGGCAGGGGAGAACTTCTATTTTTCCAGCCCCGAGGACGGCCGCAAGAAGATGGCCAATGCGCTGTATGCGGTGTTTGAGGAAGATGCAGAGGAACTTACGTATTGGGAAGCGGTGAATCTGTTGGATTTGCCGCTAACGAAGAAGCAGAGAGGAAAAGCGGTAGAAAGTCTTGAACTTGCTATAAGAGTCATTTCAGCAGGGAAATACTGTGAAAAATTTAGAAAATATCAATGTGGAGAAAAAATTTATGAAAATGGATTGCGCACGGCAAAAGCAAGATGCAAAAGCTGCGAAAGTGAAGAAAATGGAATAGTGGTACTATTTTTTTTAAGTGGTCTCAGCAGTGTTCTTCTTAATAAAGGAAAAATTGCTAAGACAAAACAGGTTAGTAAAGAAGCACTTACACTTGCAAAGAAAATTGCAGAAAAAAATGCATCAGATGTAAATTTAAGAAATATATCTGCAATGGCATCGCAGCAGGGAGATATACTTAAAGAAGATGGAAAACTAGGTGACGCCCTAAAATTATATAAGGAAGCTTTGGATATAGATAAAAAACTGGAACAGAAGTTATCTACGCCGCAGATGAGAGACAATTTGGCAAGAGATTACAGGAATATCGGGAACATTTTGGAAGAACGTGGAAGCGATGATGAAGCGTGGGAATATTATAACCAAAGTCTATCTATTTATCTGAAATTGGCTGTGAAATTTAACACACCACAATTACAAGGTGAGTTGGCAAAAGCCTATCATTATGTCGGAAGTATCCTGAACGCGAAGAAAAAGAACGATACAGCACTTATTTTTCACAAAAGTGGGATGAAACTCCAAGAAGAAGTGACTGAAAAATTAAAAACGCCCGATGAATGGGAAAATTTATTGACAAGCTATGGCTTGATGAGTGCCACACTAAATAGTATCGGAAAGACGGATGAATCGATAGAATTACAGAACAAAAGTATTGAAATTTTAAGAAGACAAATAGAAGCGTATTCTACGCCAAAAATACAAATGGCACTTGCAGCTTGCTATCAAACCATGGGAACCAGCCTTCTTTTGGAGAAAAAACTTGATGAAGCTTTGAAAATGTATGAAACGGCACGAACAATAAATGAAAAGGCAGCTGAAGAAATAAACACAGTGCATTTACAAGAAGTGCTCTGCAATAATTATACTTATATAGGCTCGATTTTACAGAAAAAACACCGACTTGATGATGCACTAAAAATGTATAAAAAAGCTCTTTCAATAAGTGAGGAAATGGTAATGCGACTGAGTACACCTTCCGCCAATGAAAACTATTTTATAATTGTTTCGTTAATTGTGAAAGCACTTAAAGAAAAAGGAAATACGTGGGAAGCTATAAACGTATTGAAAAGGCTGACTGAGCTAGGCGAAAAAGAAGCTCTAAAAAGCGGGTCAAAAGAGGACAGAAAAATAATGAAAGAAGCACGGAGTGAATTTGAGAAGTGGGAAAGGATTCTAAAGGAAAATAACAAAAAACGATAACTTTTTTCTCTCCACCCCCCGTGCCATCCTTCCCCGAAAATGCTACCATATCCACATGGAAAGCAGCCCCAGCCATTCAGGAAGGAGAAGCTGACTATGTGGAACTTTGAGGATGAACTTTCGGTGCGGGATTGTGTGCGCGGCGTGGTCGTCAACAGCAGGGCGGGGGTCTGCCGCCTGCTGCTGGAGACAGGGGAAAACGCCATCGCCTTTTTTGGCGGCATACGCGAACAGACCGAGGTGCTCTGTACCGTCCTAAAGCTGCCGCACGACGGCAAAGACCTGCTTGTCAGCATCGACTGCGACGATGGCCTGGCGGCATGATACCCACGACGCATCTACTACATAAAAAGGAGAAAACCACCATGAAGAACCACTATACCCCTCATCCGATCGACACCTCCGATGTGACGCTGTCCCCGGAGCTTGTAAAGCTTGCCAATCTGTTGAGCGCCAACGTGCATGACATCTGGGCGGTTGGCCGCATCCAGGAGGGCTTCACCTATGGCCCGGCAAGGGATGACGCTAGGAAGGAAACCCCCTGTATGGTTCCGTTTGAGGAGCTTTCCGACAGTGAAAAGGCCTATGATCTGAACACGGCCTTTGAAACATTGAAGGTTCTTGTGAAGCTTGGATATACAATCACCCCGCCGCAGGAAGAAACAGCCAAGTAACGGAAAGGAAACGGCTATGGCCTATGTAAAAGAAGAAGCCCTGCAAAAGCGTGAACCGCTTGTGCAGGGGGCAAAACTGAACATCGACGGAAAAGGCGGAAAATTCCTGATTCGGGAGCTGATCGGCGCGGGCGGAACCTCACTTGTGTATGATGCCGTGCTGGTCCGAGCGGACGGCAGCCGCGTTACGGGCGTGCTGAAGGAGTTCTACCCACAGGTTACAGCGGGCACGAGCTACAATTTTTCCATGCTGCTGCGCTATATGACCGTGCGCAGAAAGCCGAACGGTACGCTGGCCATCCCCGCGGAGCTGCGGGACGGCCAGCGAAAGCGCCTAGAAGAAGTAGACAGCCTTTTGCATGAAATCAAGTCAGAAGGCTTGGGTCTGCGCCATTTTATCCCGAATATGGAGGTTTTTACCTGCGGAAAGGTACCCTACATATTCACCGCAGAAAGCTATTCCGGAGAGACGCTGGCTCAATTTTGTAAAGAGCAGGCGTGGGCCAATCCGACATCGACCTCGCTGCGGCAGATTCTGAACACGGTTTATGCGCTGGCCTGCGCCGATGCACAGCTTTGTGCCGCAGGGGCCATACTGCTGGACATCAAGCCGGAAAACATCCTGATGGTCTACAGGAGCACGCCAAACGGACTGCGCAAGGATGCTTTTCTGGACACGGTAAGCCTGTTCGATGTGGAGTCCATCGTGCTGAAAAGTCAGATCGGCAGTGACGACCTGATGCTGCCGTTTTCTGCCGGCTTCACGGCGCCGGAACTGGGCGGGTATATGTCCAGTGCCCGCAGGGACATAGGAAAGGCTGCGGACGTCTATGCAATGGCAGCTACCCTGTTTTACTGCCTGACGCGAAAGCTGGCATGGTTAGATACGGCCCAGGGCTATGCAGAGGCCTTGCAGGAGGGACCTTTCGGGGCGGTGCTGACAAATGAGCAGCGGGCAGAGATCGGGAAACTGCTGGCAGCAGCTCTTGTCTATGAGCCTGACCACCGTATGCAGGAGCCGGAAATGTTTGCGAACGCGCTGGAAAAAATCGTGCGTGAAACGCAGGCCTCCGCAGCAGAGCAGCTTACCGACAGACGCCGAAAAATGCAGGAGCATCTTTCGGATGCGCTGGCGAGTCTGCTGTACAAATGGCCGCTTTTTGCCTACGGAAATGCCGAGGACAAAGACATTCGCGTATTGATTGCTGCAGAAAAGAACGATGTGCTGAAACAGGCCATAAATGCGGTATTCAGCAGCTGTCACGTGCTGGGACATCAGGTACATGTTCTGGCGGCGGCCCCGCAGGCTGAAAAAGCAGTCGGAGAGTGGATGCAGGACATCGACCACGCGGAGGATTGGTTCTGCTGTCAAGACGAGCCGCAGCCTTACGATTGGAAAGAAAAGCTGGGCGCGGTAAGCTGGCTGAATTTGCAGCCGGACGCGGAGAACATCCGAAAGGCTGCCGAGCAGTTCGTGCCCGGCTCTGTGCTGGTATTGTCGGGCGACGATGCAACAGCAAGCGAAATCGCAAAAGCAATACCGGCCCCGGAAGCGGCTAAGCGTTTGTGTGCCTATACCTGTGCAGAGGGCGGCCAGAGCCTGTATGCCGAGGCAGAGGAAAACCGTGTGTTTGTGCGCCTGACGCCGGATGACGTAGAAGATGCTTACTCCGCATCTGCGGAGAATATCGCTTTCAATGCGCACTTGCTGTACGAACGACAGAAGAACCCTTCGTGCAGCTTGCTGGAGGTCAAACACAATTTTGAAAATTACTACAACAAAGCAGCGTCCTTCGATACGGCACTGGCTGTAAAGTGCCGTCTGTTTTCCATCGATGTACCTTGGACGGATGACCCGGAAAAAGACGGACGCAATTTTGAGGAAGCGCTGAAACAGAACCAGGCAGCTGTAAAGGAGCTCGCCTGGGTCGAGCATCGCCGCTGGGTCGCCAGCAAGATACTGAAAGGGGCAAAAGCGCTTCTGGAGAAGGACTTTACCTATCTGAAGAACGGCGGAGCCAACGGAAGCGGAACAAACTTCAAAAAAGACGGTGTGCTGTATCACGCCTATCTTGTGCCGAGCGTGCTGGAAGAAGTGCGTCCTGAGGGCTGGCAGACCGCTGCGGAATGGCGCGGCAGCAGCCCGGAGACAGAGATTCCGCAGGAACTGGATGCACTGTCCCACAACGGTGCGGCACTGGCCCGTATGTTTGCGGAAACGGCACAAAAGAACCTGCCAGTCGTAAAACGAAGGCTGAAAGACTTTGAGGAGGCATTGGAGGAACTGACCCCGGAGATTGAAGGCGCAGCGGCTGCGGAACTGGAAACCCGCAGAAATGCCTTGCTTCACTGCATTCGGAAGCTGCTCAGCCCGGACGCACGGCAGGCAGATGCCGCCTACTACCAAATTGAAAGCGTGCGGATGAATTGCTTCCTGCAAGCACAGCTTCCGGCATCGGAGGAGGCCGTGGCGCTGCTGGAAGTGTTGGATAAGCGGTTGTTTGCCATTTTGTACAGCATTTCGCCGGTGGAGCCGAAAGCGCTGGATGATGTCCTGATTGAAAATATCGGATTCCAGCTTCGGGCCAAACCGATGGTGATGGCCAAGCTGCTGGGCACGGAGGATCTGCGGGTCAATCTTGCCCCGGTACGGACGTTTGAAGTCTCCAAGCTGATTTACATTGCGCAGGCAGACAACAGCAGCACTGCGGAAAAATATGTCCGTATCGCCGAAGATGCGGCGGCGGCCCTGCATCATTACGGCGCCGGCGTGGATGTGGAACTGCGGCTTATTGCGGGAGAGCAGACAGAAATTCCCGCGTGTAGCGGCTTGCAGGTGGAAATCATTCCGGCCGACGAAGCCCCGGAAGAGACCATGCAGCAGGCACTGCAGGATGTGGAGATTCTGGATCTGACGAACGGACAGGAAGATTTGTGCACCCTTGCGGGAATCTATGCCGAATGCACGATGCTTGTGCAGCGGGACGGGGCTTTCCGTGCGCTGCGGGGGAAGGCGCCTGCGCAGATGCCAATCCTCCAGCCGTGGGATGTGGACGGGTTGTTCCGACTCTCCGGTGCGATGCCGCACAAAGAAGAAGATACGCAGACAAAAATCGACTATGAAAAAGTAAATACTCTGTATCGTCAAATTTTGGAGAACTTTGGCCGCGCAGCGTTTTACGACATTTGCCGGGATTTTGCCGAGGCGTACAGCAAGCAGTCGACAACTTATTTCTCACAGATGGCTGGCCCGGATGCACAAATGCAGACCTACACCATGCCGACAGAACGGTGGGAAGAACTTGAACCGCTGCTGCGCAAGCTGCAGAAATACAAGTATATTCAGAATCTGACGAGCATGGTAAAAGCCGGACAGGCAAAAATCGCGTTTATGGCCGGGCAGAAATGCGCGGCAAGTCTGGATTATGCCCTGAAAAACTGCATTGACGGCAAAAGCGTGCTGAAAGACTTCGGCACGGAGCGGAATGTATTCGTCATCCACACGGAACCCGCGGTTGTGCGTGTGCCGGTTGCGCGGCAGGCCGTTGTGGATTTCCTGCAAACGCAGGGCTGCTTGCAGTCCGCGCTTGCGGACGGCAAGCTGGAAATTTCCGGCATGACGCCGGAGATACCCGCGCTGCTGCAGAAATACGGAAACGCGCTGGAGGGAGGCGTATTTGCCAACCTACAGGAGAACACGCGGTTCAGCGATGAAAAAATAAGCTACGAATACAGCTGGGGCAGCGGTACGCTCAACGAACTGGACGTTGTGGCCGTGCTGGATAAAGAAAAGTTGGTGCTTATCAGCTGCAAGGCGTGCCGTCAGCTGGAAATTGCGTTTGTGGATGAAATCGCCATCCGTGCCGCAAGCCTGCATGTGGGCGCCGTGCCGGTGCTGGTCTGTTCGGAATTACAGCCGGGGGACAAGCAGGCGTTCCGGGATCGCTGCCGCTCACAGGGCGTAATTCTGATCGATGCTGCCGACATGGACAAAGTGGCAGAGAAAATCTGCTGCGCCGCAGAAAGCGAGGCGTAAGGCATGGAATCCGAGCTGAAAAAGATACAGGATATTGCGATAAAAGCCTACAATGGTGTGATGAAAGACCGGGAAGCGGACGAAGCAATACGGGAGATTCTGGCAAAGTACGGAATCCCGAAGGAAAAATCGAAAAATGTTACAGCGGAACAGTTGTACAGCACACGCCTTGTCCATGCGGAGCGGGATACAAAAGACGGTAAAACGCAAAAAAATGTAAAGACAAGTGCCGAGAGCTTTCTTGTGGAGGAATGGAGCAAGGCCTATCTTTGTGCTTCGCAGGATGAACCGATCGGCAGACTTAAGAAAAAACTCGGAATGACTGCGCCGACGCTGTATGAACTGGTTGCGGGCGCATTTTTGCTTGTACTACAGAACGCCTCCGCAGACTGGGTCAAAGTTTATGTTGCGCCGCTTAAAGAGGAAATAACCGGGAAAGAAGAACATAAATTTGGTTATGCCACATCCCACTGGGATGGCGAACTTGTGAAGAAAATTAGCCGCGAAGAATTAAAAGCAAGCTGGGAAAAAATGTCTGAACAGTCTGCGGACGCTCCGCTGCGGCAGGCTGTTAAAGAGTATAATGAACCTATGCTTCGGGAGCTTCTTAGTGCCAAGGATCAGGTCAACGAGTATCTAAAGGCCTCGCAGAATTTTGTTTCAAAAGGCATAAAAAATGATTATGGTACCACAGAAGAGGACAAAAAGATTGCTGGCACAATCAATAGCAATCCAACTCCGAATACAGATGCAATACGTGTAGTCAGCGAATTTTTTGAAAACTGGGAATATGGCTTGGGATGGCTGGATGCACCAAACAAAAGGAGTGAAAAGCTACCTTATCGCGTAATTCGCCACCTGTTCTTCCTCATTTTGGGCCTGAATGACCCGCTGTATGGTTCTGCGGATGACTTGCGAGCACTGCTGATTCAGCTTGGTTTTGCATTGGAAATGCCGAGCGCCGAAATTGATACGCTGCTGAAAGACAGCGGTTTGGCGGGAATCGACTACAAGGCAAACGAAATCATTCTGGCCTATGCGGCGGACCACTTCAAAGAAAACGCCTATCTCCACGCCCGTGCTTTACAGAAAATTTATGAGCTGCAAAATCGGACAACTGTGAAAGAAGAAAACAAAGCGGACACCGTGGTTCTGAAACAGACTGTGTTTTACCAATACAGCTACACAAAGGCAGAGTGGAGCAAATTGGAACCGTCTGCATTCTTGGCGCAGTGTCAAAAGGACAACATTGCATGGCGGCGTGTACAGGACCTGATAAACCCGCCCAAACAGCGGAAGAAAACCAGCTTAAAAGCCGAGTCTTCCAACGCAGAACTGCAAGAAAGTTTCGAACAGATGACAAATATCGTCATCTACAGCAGCCAACTGTTTGAGATACGGAAGATTTTGATTGACCTGTATTTGATGATAAAGATAGATGAGGAGGAAAATCTCAAGAAAAAGGAAGAATGGAAAAAACTGTACGATGAGATCAATCGGGCTTATGAGAATAAACTGTTGAGTTTGAATCATAGTACAAACTTTTCGGATGAAAGTGCAGGATGGAAAAAGTTTTTGCAATGGAACAAAAACATTTCCCATCCTATACCGATAAAAATTGAAGAAAAGTATCCTTTCGGCGTTGATGAGATGGGGCAGAAAGATGACCCGGAGAGGGGCAATGAATCGCTTATTTACAGACGAATCAAAGATGCCGAAAATTGCGTAAAGATGGCTAAGTATCTTTTACGCGACGATTTTCTGCGACTTGCCTTTTGGGATTACCTCATTACAGAACCGTCGAAAAATCTTCGCGGCAAAAAGCCGATGGAAATCATGCAGTCTTTCGCCAACAGGGAGAAACCCGTTCTTGAGAGATGCCGCCTGAAACCCTACAACCCCGACAAAGATGCCCTGACGCAAGACTTTATCCGTGCAGTAGAAAACAGGAAAAAAGAAGCCCTATAATACAAACACCCCCGCCGCCTGATGGTAACACCGGGCGGCGGGGTGGTTGTGTTATTTAGAGTCCTCTTCTTTAAAAGCATCTTCAAGCGTGTTTAAATCGCGGTGCATACGTTCTTCCTCAAAGTGTATAGTGTCTGGAATCTGTAAAGAAGAAATCTCTTCTTGTATAGTCACCGCCCATTTCATATATTGATTAGCATCATCGTACTTATTCAGTTCAAATAAAACATTTGATATGCTAATGTATACAAGCATTTCAAGTTCTTTTAATTCTTCCTTGTCAGATTGTGTGTACAGTTCCTTGGCCAGCGAAAGGCTTTCTTCATACATTGTTAAGGCTTTTCGCTTGTTTCCAGTTTCACGCAGAAGGTGTCCAACGTCAAGGTAGTTGAAAAATAGAGTTCTCAAAGATTCTGTTGTGTTAAGGCGCTTGCTTAGTTCTTTTCTAATAGAAAGACTACGATTTGATAATTCTAATGCTTTATAGGTATATCTCCTTTTTCTCCTAAGAACGTTACTTAGGTTATCATAACTTATTGCTAAATCATGCAATGATTCCAGCGTTCCATACTTTTTGTTCAATTCAATATTTATTGCGTGGCTTTTTTGGTAAAACCAAAGAGCTCCCATAAAATCGTCCCACACATTTCGCAAAAAACCGAGACAATTATAGCATTTTGCTAAACGGCTTTTAGTTCTGTCAGACAGATTCTGATTTTTACCAGTTTCTAAAATCAGAAGTGCCCTTTCATAAGCTTCTTTTGCTACAAGTTCATTACATTTGGAGCGGTACTCTCCGATACACAGTGCAACAGTAAGGCTCCCCATAGATTTCTCCCTCTGCTTCTCCCCCAGCGGCAAATCCATCAAATGCACAGCTTCCCAGAATGACAATTCCTCCGGTCCGCGCTCAAAAATGGAGAACAACTCCGCCGCCAGCTTTTCCGCACCGTCCTTCGGGGAGCAGAAGTAAACGTTTTCGCCTGCGCCGCGGGTCAGCCACTCGCGCACAAAGGCATGATCAAAAACAAGCGTTTCATCGTCAAACTCGTTCTTTTCGACGCGCAGAAGGACTTTCAGGCGGGCGCGGAAGTCCGCCAGCTCGTTTTCGCCCCAGTGCATCACACGGCGCAGCGTTTCGGCGGGCAGCGGCGCGGGTGCGCCCAGTATGCAGCTGATGGCAGGTCGCCAGAAAGACCGAAAGTCGCTGTCGCTGAAAAACCAACTGAACCAGCTGGTGAATACGGCGTCCAGACCGTCCGGGTATTCCTCGACGGCGCCAAGCGTGCCGCGGCTGCGCAGCAGGTCGGTCAGCATCTGCGCGTACAAAAAGATACCCTGACTGCGGGCCGTCATCCGCTCCAGCGCATCGTCCCAATGCGGGTCGTTCCCAAACCTCGATTCCAATTCAAACCGATAATAGTCCCGGATGTCCTGCAAATTATCTTTGCTTTCGCTGCCAATCTCGATGCGGTACGCCCCTTTTGTGTAAACAGAAATTGCCGGAATATCCCGCGCCACAAGCAGAATGCGCAGCCAGTCCGGAAGGCTGTCCGCGTATTCATACAACGTTTTGGCCAGCGCGTTTTTCTCCGGGCTGCCGCACTCGTCCAGGCCGTCCAGCAGAATGACCATCCGCTCGTGATGGCCGTCGATGGACAGGCTGAGCGGCTTGCTGATGAGCTGCTCAAACAGCTCTTTTTCGCTCAGGCGCTCCACCGCGGCGCGGTCCTCGGGCAGATGTAGCATCAGACTTTGGCGGTAGGCCGGCAGGCGGCATGCCAGTAAGTAGGAAAGCGTTTGGATCACCGTGCGCGGGTCGTTGAACGTATCCATATCGCTGCTGCAAAACAGCGCCGCTGCTACACTGCCGTTGTAGTGAGTAAAGTGTGCGGCGTAGGCGCTTTTACCCACACCGGGGGCACCGGTCAGCAGGCAGGTGCGCGGGGCGCTGTCATCCTGCAGCCAGCGGCTGACGGCTGCATCCACCCATTCACGTCCGATAAAAGCATTGCGGAGCAGTTTTTCCTGACGACTGGTACTGTAATAAACGGTCAGGCGTTTTTTCAGCTCCGTGATTTGCCCGCTGAACTCCCGGTTTTCCTTGCTTTCCAGCACGGCGTACAGCTCCGCCATTTTGGCATCAAACCACGGCTGAAACACGTCTTCCCCAGAATCCAACTTCTCTCTCCAACCACGCATATCCAGCCACTGTTTATGGCTGACTGATGCCGGAGGGTTGACATCTTCCAACAGGATGCTGACAATATTTCCACCCTTGACACCCACAGAGATAGCTAGCTCATCCAAGCAGACACCTTTTTCCCGCATGGAATACTGCGACAAGCAGGCGACAACAGAACCACTCTTCTCAATCCCGTTTGCAATACGCTCCCGCCAATCGTTGCCGAAGCAAATCCGGCGCTCATCAAACCACGGGTCATGGCCGCGTTCTTTTAGTGCTTGGTAGATTCGGCGGCAGATTTCACTTTCCTTGTGCCCATAAGAGATGAATAGCCGCATAGGCACAAAGGTTTTTTCGGCCGTCTGCGGCACAAACCGATGCCCGCACGCACCGCACAGGCAACTGCCGTCTTTTTTCTGAAACACATCTTCACTCCCGCATTTTGGGCATTTGATGTCGTTCATGATTTCCTCCTTTTTTGCAGACCGGCTTTGTGTTTTCGGATTAATTATACCATGTTGTGCTAAATTTCCGCAACGAGTGCGGAGAAAAAACTATCGCAGCTCCCGCAAAAGTGGTGATATATATCGCCCCAGCCCTGCCTGCTCCAAAGCCGGAAGCAGACTGCATAAAACACGGCGGTCTTTTTCGGTAATTTGTCCGGTAATAGAAAGATTTTCGGTGATAACACGCACCGTGTGCAGTTTGGCATAGTGGCGGAAATAGCGTTCGCGGTCCTCCGGCAGGATGGTATCCAGTCTGCGCTGAACAATGCTGCGGTAAAAAGGGCTGTCGGCGTTGTCGGGAATACCGCAGTCATACAAAAACAGGCGCAGACCATCTTTCTGCTGCGGCGTCACCGGGGTAAGAAAAAGTTGCTTTTCAAAATAGGAAAACAAGGTATTCTCCATCGTTTCAAGCCTCCATGTTCTGCTTTTCGGCCGCCTTTTTGGCAGCCAATGCGTTTAGAATCTTGTTGGCCTCCTGCATAGCTGCGCGCCGCTGCTCTGCGTCCAACGACTCGGCGGCTTTGTCCAGAAGTGCAGAAAACTTCTCATAGGTGCCGGAGGCCAAAGACTCCATTGCGTTACGGATATTGGCACTGCCGCCGTAAAAATCTTCCCGAACAGCATCGCGGCCCAATATTTCGGAAAGGCTCGCGGCAGCCTCGGTGGCAAAGGGGTACACGCCCATAGCCCGAGCCATCGAAAGTTCTTCTACGGAGAGTTTGTCCTCGGTGAGATATTGCGTTATGCCTTCGTTCAGGTTCTTGCCGAAGTCGCGGCAGAGCAGATATTCTCCATCGCGGTCTACCATGTACTCTTTATCGCGCAGACCGACCTGAACCGTGTACATTGTACTGTTGTGGTGTTTTTCTATGACCTCGCTATGGTAGGATGCCATGTGCTCATGCTCGTGCAGGGCTGTTACCTGCATCATCTCCGGTGTGCCGCAGACAAGCTCGATGGTCGTCTCGCCGTTTTGAAAGTGGTGCGTGCCGTAGATGCCATCCCCATTGTAGGGCACGATGGAAACGGACTCTTTCCGCCCATCCATCCGGGCGAGGCTGTCCGGCGGCATATATGTGCTGTCATCCTCTAAAATGCGGTCAATCGCCTCATCGCGCAGTTCTGCGGCCTCCTTGACTTCCGGAAGCTCCAGGGACGGCGCGTTGGTGTCTGTGATTGTAAAATCGTCGGTTTCCTCAATGGCAAAGCCGTTCGGCAGGAATTCACCACTGCTTTCGGAAGCTTCCGGGGCGGTGTCCGCCCCCTCAAGTGTGTCGGAAATGGACATTCCCTCGGATGCTGAATCCAGGGCTTCGGTGCTGGTGTCATTGGACTCCGAAAATTCATTCATTGTCTGTTCCCTTCTTTCTGATAGGTTTTCACGATGATGCGTGCCTGCTTCTCCGGGACGCCGGTGCGGGTCAGCAGCAGTCCCAGCAGGCAGAACCGCACGGAGAAGCTTGCCTTTACGCCGCATTTGCTCAGAAGGCGGTTCATAGCGCGCGCAATCCAGACGCCATCAAGAGGATCGGCGGTCATGCAGGCGGAAAGTTCATACAGCTCCGCGACGGAAACCCGATCAAACAGCGGTTCGACAAGACCTTTGCGGCAGCGCGCACCACAGCCGCAGAGCAGGCAGGACGGGTTGACGTTATGGCTTCTGGCAGGCTGACTGACCTGCAGATGAACCAGGCCGCGTTCGCCGCGGATCGCCAGCAACGCCTCACCCTCCTGTAAAGTCTGGATTTCACGGCGCTGGCGCTCGGTCATGTTCATGGCGTCGGCCATCAGGCTGCGGTCCTGCGCGCCGTCCAGTGCATGAACCAGCTTGATGCGTGTCAGGGCTGGGACACCCTCGGCCAGGGCGCTGGGCATTTGATCTGAGATGATGAGACTTACTCCCATGGCGCGGACCTCTGCCAGGAGCCGCTGGAGGATGACGTTGTTGGATGCTGCGATTCCGTTTTCCTCCCGCGTCCGGGAAAACGTCGTGTGCGCTTCCTCAACAACAACGATCAGCTTTAGTTCGTGGGTTTCCTCCTGCTGCATAAAGTACCGCTGCAAGCGGAACAACAGGACGGTGGTAAGAAATGCAGCGGTCTGCGCAGAAAAATCCGACATTTCAACGACAACATGACCCTGCGTAAAGTCTACCGCCGTCAAGCCGCTGCGCTGGTTAAAGAGGGGGCCAAACGTGCCCGTGCAGAGCTTGCGCAGGCGCATCTTGGCGGCACCGGTAACGTTTTGTTTTACGTCAGGGCCATACTGACCGTTTCTCTGCATCCAGATATCTACGTTGGCAAGACATTCTGCCAGTGTAGGCCAGGGGCGATTCGGGTCAGGCCGGGCAATTTCGCTGCTCCGCCAACCTTTTTGGCGATAGGTGTACTCCAAAACGCCATCCAGCACCTCCGGAAGAGGGTGCTCGCCGCCGGCGACTGCACACAGAGCCGATACGACCACCTCGATATGCGCGGAAACCGGGGTCATCGTTTCCGGCTCCAACGGATTGAGGCTGAGGGCGAAGCCGTCCATGCCAGACCCGTAAACCTTCAGCGACGGGATGGTGCCCTTCAGGCTGGCATACTCTTTTTTGGCGCCCTCCAGAACGAGGAACGGCACGTTTTTCCTATGCGCATCCTGCAAGAGCGTTTTGATGGTGCTGGTCTTGCCTGCACCTGCGCCGCCAGCCACCAGCATGTGCCCCAGCATATTTTTCTGGGAAAGCATGACAGGGGCCCCTGTCTCCAACGCCGTCCCGATCTGCAGGGCGAGGCCGTTGCTGCGGAACGGCTCCACTGCCGAAAAGACCTGCTCGTCGGTACACCCTTCCAGCCAGAAACCGGGATAACTGCGGCTGGGCGGTGTACAGGCCTGTGCTGCATCCTGCATGGTGTTCAAGCTGACGAGGTGCAGAGCCTTATCCTGTTCCACCGCAGCGGGGATGGACAGGGGCCTGACCGTGGAGGGCAGCGTAAACCAGCGCACCGGCTCAAAGGCGGTCTCTGCATTTTCAGACTGCATTGCACCGGCCAGCAGCGCCAGAAGCCGCCGGTACTGTTCCTGCGAGGCTGCGCCAAAGCGGATGGCCGTATAAGCAAAACCAGTTCCGCGGTTTTTGCGAAGGTGCTCCACTTCTTTTTCCAGGAATGTGACCGCCTGCGGAACACTGCCAACCGGTTTTTGTACCACACGGCGGGTGGCGCTGCCGCTGACATAGTCCGCGGTAGCGCAGGCGCGCAGCTGACCCAGGAGTGCCAAGTCTTTCTGCAAAAGCTGATCGACGCTCCTGTCCGACAAAGGCAGGCAGAGAACCGCAAGATAGCCGTTTGTCAGGGCGTGATCGGCGGCAAGGGTATCCGCAAGGCGTTCGGTGCGCAGTGTGCCAAGCAAAATCCCGTTCATCGGGTACGCCGCAGGGAAGAATCCGGGCTCCGGCTCCATACGGCAGCTGGGCAGCAGCGTGGAAAAAGCTGTGGGCTGTGCGCTGCCGTACAGCAGGGAGAGTTTTGTTCCGCTTTTTTGCAGATAAAAAACCGCGTTGCTGCCATTCACGGAGGCCGTGCGCAGCCAGTGTGCAGCAGCCTGCAAGGGCAGTGCTTCGTCCTTTTGCGGGTTCTCGGTCAGACGCCACCCGCAAAGGCGGCTCCAGCTTTGCACCGGTGGCTCGATGGCCTGGGCCGTGTCAAGGGCATCGGTAGAAAGCCCGTCAAGATAACGATTGTTTTTGCGGCGCAGGAGCTGATCGGCTGCCTGTGCGGCGCGGTGGAAGTCATCTCTGTACATAAGCACACCACTTTCTTCAGAAATTATCTTTTGCGCGGCAGGCACGAGCCGATCACGATGGCGATACCGATCAGGATGAGGATCTTGCCGCCAAATGCGCTTACCAGCTTCCAGAGCAGCCCCAGCAGCGTAACGATGACCCCCAGCACCCAGGAGAGGATCGCACCCGAGGCGACGAAGTTGACGGCTGCTGACACAAAGTAGATGGCCAGCAGCGCCAGGATCAGGCTGAACAAACGGATAAACAGCGCCGGAATCTGCAAACCGGGCCGCACGACGCTGCCCGTGGTTTTGTCCAGAATTTTTTGGGCGACGCGGCGGTCTTTTCCACCTTTGCAATGAATTTCCAGCTCATCTCCGATGGATAGCCTCCCCAGATACTCTCCGAACGCGCATACATCGGTAACGCGGCCCGGGATGCCATCCTGCGTGATTTCTTCGAGTCGCAGGGTGTACGCCTGCGACTGATGGGCCAGCTGCCACGGTTCACCGGAAAAAACGGCGTTGCACCACTTATGAAAGGAACTGTGAAAGAGACTGTTGTGCTCCATTTCCACCAATCTGCCACGCAGTAGCTTGCGCCCAAACGCGCCAGCCGTTACAAGCGGTTGTGCCGTGGCAGATGCCGATATGGTGGGCAGCTCTTCCGCCGTGTGCAGCTGGGGGGACTTGTCCTCCCCTTCCGGGCTCAATGCAGACCCGCAGAACGGGCAGAGCTGCACAGTATCCGGAAATGTCTGTTCACATTCACAATAAGAATTTTTGCACTTTTTCATGGCAATACCTCCCGCAAATTATCTGCTTACATGATACAAAAACACTTAAAAAAAGTCATGCCGGGTGGAGATATAAAACATACTATCGTTTTATATCTCCACCCGGCATGACAGTTTTTTGTTGAGCGTTTATACTGATGTCATCGGCCGTGAAAACGTAAAAAGGAGCAATCGATGAATATGAAAAATAACGCACTGATCCCTATGGAAAACCGCGAGTCTGTCACATTGTATGGATTGGTCAAATCATCACTCAAGACCTTGTTGGAAAATCCACACGCAGCATTCTTTGTCGAGACGATACCGCTGTGCGTTCAGCTGAATCTTATCATACTGCTGCGTCTTACCGTCGTGATCGCTTTTTGTATTGAGACGTGGGAAGTCGCTGCGATCCTGTTGGATTTGCTTGTTACAACACTGATCTACAGCATCAGCGTGATGGCCAAATTGCGCTTTTTGCTGCCGTCAAGGTTCTTGAAAATGGCATTTGTAACAGCTCTGGCAGGCGGGTTGTTCGCGCATATGGTGCTTGTTTTGCTTGCACCGAATATCCAAACGAGTATTGTGGATGAATTTCTTGCAACGGCGCTTCCGATGCTGCTGCATTACCTTGCAATCGGTGCTTTTACAGCACTTATTCAGATGCTGCGGGATAAACCGGATAGTTTTCTGCACCGTTATGGTGGCTGAGAAGAATGCATGGAATAGCGTATCTTTTTCTCTCCACGATTCTATACGTACGTTCCCTGATGGTGTACTGTGAGTATACCGAAACCGAACCTAAAACAGGAGGAATGCAAAATGGTCAAATACGTTAAGAAAAATGGAATCAAGAAGCCCGTTTGGGTTGACCCTCTCTTCCCTGCTTTTCGCGGACTGCTGGATGCGGTTTTGCAGAAGGTTAAAGTACAGAGTAAAAGCAACCTCTGCGTGGGCGGTTTCATCGAGCGCACGACCCGCGAGGCCACGCTGTATGAGCAGGCAGCCACAACTTATTTGCTCAAAATACTTGAGCCGATAAGTTCGGAGTTGGAAGCAGCCCGCAAAAAGTGCGCTGCTCCCCTGCCGGAGCACAATGTGAAGGACATCTCGACCACCGAGGGTGCCCGCTCGGCCCGCCGCGCAGCCGCGCAGCAGGCACAGGCCGCGGCGGATAAAGAGGCCGCCGAAGAAAAGGCAGCAGAAATCGAAAACAAAATGCTGCAGCAGATTGCCATTACGGAAAATGATATTGCCGAGGCCTACGCCAAAATCAATATCATGGTGGCGCGCTTCTGCAAAGGGACCGCCTTTAAGGTCATTGCTGATGAAATCCCTGTGCTGACTCCGCATGTGTTTGATGCACAGGCGATTGCGCATCGCTATGGTCTGCACTATAACGGCAGCGAGGCAGCGTAACGCTTTTTTCTCTTCACGTCCCTGGCACATCGTATACAATGCTGGTACAGTATAATCACCGGCCGGAAGTATATCCATTGGAGGTTATGAACATGGGTATTTTCAGCAAACTCAAACTCCCTTTCTTTAAGAAAGCCGTACAAAATATCCCGCTCTCCTGGGAGGAAGAAACTCCCGACCATCTCTATATCGTTCATCACATTTTGTTCGGATACTCTGATAGCTGCACTGTCCCAAACGGCTACGCAGATGTTTTTTCGGAAACGGAAGTCCAAAGCGTGATGGAAAAAGCGCGCGATGTCGTGGAGAGCCTGAATCTGAATGTCTCCAATGCGGCGGCAGTCAACCGCATCATTGAGCTTAAAGCGGCACGCCTGTTCTATGATAAGCTTCTGGAGCGCCACCAAGCCAACCTCTTGCATGCTTACCGTATCCATTCGGATGTGATCCATCAGCGTGATGAGATGGAATCTTTTCTTCAGCTTCGGAAGAGCCAGCTGGAAACTCTGGAAAACCAGATTAACAGCCTGACAAACAGCTAATACAAAAGGAGAACGACCTATGTATATGCCCAACTATAACTTCTCTGCCCCCACCAAGTCCATGACCGGCACACAGAAGGTATTGAACACGATCCATGAGTTCCGGCTCTTTTCGATACTCGTTACCCTGGCTGCTGTCGCCTGCGATTGGTCGCAGATGCGTTACTATGTCGATATTACCTTCAATGATTCCTTCTGGGGCGGACTGTGCGTCAGTGTGATTGTCGTTCTCTGCCTGGATGTATCGATGTTCATTTTAGGCACCGTGATAAACCAGCACAAAAAAACCTCGGGCATGGCAAAAGACAATTTCCGTTTTACTGTGATTGGTCTGATCTCTACCTTCGCGGGGGCCTACGCAGTATACCTGTCAATGGCCATCCCCGTCATGATCCAGCAGTCAGACAATGGCGATACTCCTGTTTTGGGGCGCCTGATTATCCCTGTGGTCAGCAGCCTGATTTCCTTTTTTACTTCCGTCGGCTGGAACCCTCGTGGGGATCAGCTCCAGCATCTCAAAGATGAAAAGATGAAAATTGAATCTGACATTGCCTCCACGGAGAATACGATTGCCAAAATTAATCGGGATTTCAGGCAGTTGGATTTGATGAACTATGAAAACGTACAGGCGGAACGCGCGTTCGACCTGTTGCTTTCGAAGGTGGATGAGGCCACCAACGATGCTCGGATTCTCCTTGCGCGGGAGTTGGGCACGCCGGAAGCTGCTGATGCGCTTCTGGCGAAGGCGGGCCTGAACGATAAAAATTTCTGGGAGTTATCTCGCAAAAAGATTACCGACTCTGCACAGTTGTTCCCTGCATTTGATTCCGCTGCAGACGGTGCTCCTGTCAAAGAGTTGCCTGCCGATTCGACTCCCGCAGAACCCCTGCCGGTTTTTCCGTTCAGCCTGACCTCTTGAATATAGAAAGGAGATTCCTCTCATGAAGAAGATCATCTTTGCCATTGCCTTTATGGCTGCCCTCACTGTTTCCCTTTGCGGCTGCGGCAGCACTGCGGTCAATGAAGCGGTACACCCCACCACTGCCACGGCGGTCATCATGTTAAATGGCTACAATATGCCCGTGGTCCCCAATCCAGAGGATTTTGTGGATGCTCCTCAGGATGGCGATGAAACGTTTATTGTTGTCCCGGACAGCACACCGTCCGTCACAACGTTTACCTGGGATTCGGTTGCAAAAAATGCAACCTACGCCATGTCCGAATCCAAAAAATGGAAGAAAACCCTTTCCGACGAACTTAATGCGGTTCGCCCCGACGACGAAGGTTGCGATTTGTTATCTGCTATAATTCTGGCGGGCAACCAGTTGCAGTCCTCCAACACACAGGCGCACAAGCTCGTCATACTCTGTTCCGGAGTTAATACTAGCACCCTCGATTTTGCAAATCCGGCTTTTTGGACTGCGGATATTGACCAGATGCTCTCCCAGCTGCAGGAGCTGGACTACATCCAACCTGATTTGCTAAAAAATGTCGATGTTACATGGTTTTACATGACTGCTACCGACGGGGTTCATCAGGCGAGCTTCGAAGAAGCCCAAAAGACACGGCTCTACGCATTCTGGGATGCTTATATGCAGGCCTGCGGCGCAAGCACGGTGGATTTCCGGAAGGACACACTGACAGGCAGCGCACCTGATAACGTTCCCCCCATCGAGGCCGTGGCTGTTGATGCCATCACGGTAAGCCTTCCCGATGCTACTGCCAGCCCTGCCGAAGCTCCTGCCATGACGCTGGATACGGCCACATTAACCTTTGTGCCGGATTCTGCGGACTTCCGGGATGAACAGCAGGCAAGCCAGACGCTGGACAACGCAGCTTCGCAACTCTTGTCCAATGGTGGCTCATATATTATTGCCGGTTCCGTCGCCGCAACAGAAAATGGCTCAAGTGAATCATCTATGCGCCTCAGCATTGCCCGCGCACAGGTCGTCCGGGATGAATTGATCGCTCGCGGCATCCCCCAGGATGCAGTCCCTAACACAGTTGGCTTGTCAACATACGATACACCCCTCCGATCTGTTCAGGAAGATGATAACAGGGTTGTTTTTATCGTAGATGCGTCAACAGACTTGGCCAAAACACTGCTTACAATCGGCAGTTCTTCCTAAAAAGAGTTGACCGGCAGCTTTCTTGCCGGTCAATCCTGATAAAAAGGAGTGTCTGCACAATGGATTCTATGCCCAATCAGCTTCCTAATTTACAGTTTCAGCAAGTGGGAAACTACGTCCGCGTGTTTAACCCTCACAATGGTATACGGTATAAGCTTCCACTAAAGCAGGCATTGCTGCTGCTCTCTTTGGACGGGGAGAGCTGGCCCGGAGAGAACACCGGCCTCGACTTATCAAACGAAGAATTGTTCAACGGCCTGAAAAAACTGTACCGGAACGGTCTGTTGAAAAATGCGGTACAGAAACCAACCCTTTTGCATGAAGAACCCGGTATGGCCCTGCTGCTATTCCCCTTCCCTCGTTTCCTTCAGCAGGGTCTCCTTCCGATACTATTTTATGAAATGCTGCGGTTGTTGTGGCTTCCGCTCCTGATTCTTGCTACCGTTGTTGTCATCCACAACGGCGGTTGGTCCTGTCTGCCCCCGCTGGACGGATACTCCGCTTTGCTGCCTCCTGCCGCATTTCTGTTGAATATAGTGCTTCATGAGATAAGTCATGCAGCAGCCGGCTGCCGCTTCGGCATCCCTGCTGATGCCTTTGGGGTCGGGATTTCCCGCTTTATGCCTTGCGCAGCGACCTTTTTCTCACTTCTTCCCTATGCCGGCACCTCTACCAATGTGGGAATCAGCGTCGCCGGGCCGCTTGCCAATCTCTTTGTTGGTTCTGCGGCGTTGCTGCTGTCGATTCCCGCGCAAAGCAGCAGCCTGCTATATCTGGCCATCTGCTCTTATACGCTGGGCTGTATCAATTTGCTGCCGTTTCCGGGATTGGATGGTTCATCTTTGCGGGATTTGTTCACTCGCCACCCAAAAATCGGATGCAGAACTGCGCTGCGCGCCCTGGCCGCATGTCTGGCCGCCCTGGCCGCGGGGTGTTTTCTCCGTTTTCTTCCGGTGTGGGCTTCTTTTTTTATCGTTCTGGTACTGACTTCGGCGGCAGCTTTGCTGCTTCCCAGCCGCCATAGCGTTTTCTGGGCCAGAATGTTGAGCACCTGCTGCCTGCTGCCTGTTACGATGAAGATTCTCGGCTTTGAGCCTCTGTTCTCCGACTTTTTCACTTGCCTGACCAGCATCGGGTTCTGTATGCTTCAGTCGTACCTGGTCGGTCCCGTTTTACTTGAATTGATCTTCGCCACCTATTTGTATCAAAAGTAAGGCTGTCGAAATTCGTATCAAAATTCGTTGACAACCAACTGGCAGTGGCATTATAATGAAGTATCAAATCAACCGAACGTCAGGAGTGATACTTCTATGTCCGTATACGGGTACTGCCGTATTTCTACGCCGCAGCAAAATATTGAACGCCAGGTACGCAACATTGCCGCCGCATACCCCGCGGCACATATCGTGCGAGAGGTCTATACCGGCACAGCCTGCCAGGGCCGCGTGGCGTTGGATAAGCTGCTGCGCACCGTACAGCCGGGGGACACCATCGTGTTTGACAGTGTCTCCCGCATGAGCCGAAACGCCGAGGAAGGCTGCGACTTGTACGAAACATTGTACAACCGCGGCGTGACGCTGTGCTTTCTCAAGGAGCCACACATCAACACGGATACGTACAAGCAGGCTTTGCAGCGGCAGGTCAGCACCACGCCCGAGACCGGCAGCGCTGCAACAGACCGATTTGTTTCCGGCATTATGGACGCGCTGAACCGCTACACTGCCGATTTGGCCAAAGAGCAGATACGCCTTGCCTTTGCCCAGGCCCAGAAAGAGGTTGACGACCTGCACCAGCGCACACGCGAGGGCCTCATGACGGCCCGCCTGAACGGAAAACAAATCGGACAAACGCATGGCCGTAAACTGAACATAAAAAAATCTGCCCCCTGTAAGGAGCAGATTAAGAAGTACAGCCGTAATTTTGATGGGACACTCACAGATGCCGAATGTATAAAGTTAATTGGGATTGCGAGGAATACCTATTATAAGTACAAGCGGGAGATGAGGGAAGACGACTAACCATAAGCCTCGCTCGTGGGACTTTTTGAAAAAAGATATTATGACACGATGTCATAATATCTTCGAGGCATTATACTGCACTTTCTTCCAAGGATGTTATTTTTGAACGTAGATAGGATATGTTTTCTTTGCTTTCGATCACCTCTGCCAAAGCCAATGCCTTTTCGTAAGTGTCTTTCGCTTTATGCGGATTTGAAAAATCCGTGAACATATCCGAGGCGTATGTAAGCATTTCTGCAATGTCTCGTAAATCTTCTATGTAACCAAGCAAATCCGTATTTGTATGATACCGTTTTAATTCTTCTATAATTTTTTCTTCTTTTTTGTGATATTCCGCGGCTTTTTCTGTTTCTCCGTTTCTATCGAAAAACGCTTCAATTTTTTTACAACAGTGTGCAAGGTTGTTCCATGCGTCTACATTTCTCGTTTCATTCCACAGGGATTCCAACATTGTAAACTCTGTCAGGCGGATTTTCTGTGCCATACTGTTATTTTTGATTTTTGATACGCAGTATGAGGCAACAGACTCACAATAATAACACAATATTTCTCGCGTCATTTTCTGTACGATAGCTGCCGTACCGGATACAGGTTCAAGCGTTGTACAAACTTCATCATCACCTTGTTGTTTTTCTGAATTTTCACAAAGGTTTTTTAGGTTTAAAAATCCTTCGTAAAATGTATCCAATGCCTCTTCCATTTTTCCCATATTATAAAAAGCATCTGCTTCATATTCATAAAAATCCATTACATAGCCGGCTATTTCTGCTTTGATTGCTATGCCGCAAGCTTTTTTGCAAATTTTCAAAACACTCTCATAGTCGTTTTCTTTTTTTGCACGCTCTGTAAGGTATTGATAAGTACACAACAACGTGTTCGTGTATTTATCTTCTGCTGTCATTTCTTGTCGTTTTTCTAATTTTTTGCACAGCTTATCGAAAATCTCATTAGCCTGTTCTATTTTTCCTTGCTCATTCAGAACAACCCCTAAAGTATAATAATCTGATACCCAGTGCAGATAACCGTCAGCCGGCATACAATGGAACCTTGTATATAACTCATTATAAACTGCACATTCCTTTTCGATTGTATTTTCCAGCTTCGCATATCGCGCACTTCCAAACGGCATTGCTACCGTCGCATACATTTGCTCCGCGCGAAGACATTTTTCCAAATGCAGCAGCTTTTCTCCTGTTTCATCTCTGTTATAACGGGATTCTGCTACTTCTCTAGCTATTATTGAGATTTCAAAGTCTTTTTTCACGGCCTCTAATAATATATTCTCCATTCCATAGCTATCCTCAATTTTTTCCTTCTGCGCTTTGGACAGCATTTTTCTGAACTCTGCAAGCGTTACCGCTTCCCACATCGTCAGCCTTGCTGCATCCTGTTCAAACTCCGCATAGATTTTCTCTGCCAGCAGTTCTCTGCCATCTTCCGGCGGGCAGTAATACTTTCCGGCAGTCTCACTGCCAAGCCATTGGCGGACAAACGCGTGGTCAAACGTCACTGTCTCCTCACCGAAGCGGTCTGCCTTTCGGCGCAGAAGCACATGCAGGCGAAGCAGAAAATCGTTCGTCTCCGCCCTGCACCATTCCATTACATGACGGAGTGCCGGAATAGGCAGCGTTTGGCCCGGTGCCCCCAGAATACTGCAGATAGCCGGACGAAAAAAGTTTCTGAACTCCGCCATGTCGGGAATGTAATGTTCAAACCACATGGTAAACATGCTGCTCAGACCTTTGGGAAAGTCATCACAGATCAGGGTTTTCTTATCCAACAGCATATCGCACAGCAACTGCGCATATAGCGCTATTCCTTCGCTGCGCACGGTCATACTTTTCAGTGCGTTCTCCCACAGTGGGTCGCTGCCGAATGTTTCTTCCAGTCGGAAGCAGAAAAATTCACGAATATCGGATATATTTTCCGGCGAACCGCTTGATAGTTCTATTTTTGCAGCCGTTTCGGTCAATGGCTGCAGCGCCGGGACATCACGCCCGCACACCAAAATGCGCAGCCACTCCGGAAACTGCGATGTATAACGAAATAATACGTTCGCAAGTGCATTACTTTCGTCTCCGGTCTCATCAAGTCCATCAATCACAACTACCATGGACTGATGGTCACCGTCTATAACATGGATAAACGGCTCTGTAATCAAGCAAGAAAACAGCTCATGCTCGCTCATCATGGGAATTTCCCTGCCGTTATCCGTCAGGTATTCCATTAACATCTGCCTGTACTCCGGCAGGCGGCAGGCTAGCAAAAACGCCAGTGTTTGGATAATCGTGCGCGGATCGTTGAAAAAATCCATATCACTGTCTAAAAACAGCGCCGCCGCCACACGGTTGTTAAAGTGCGCATAATGTGCAGCAAAGGCACTTTTTCCAACGCCGGGAGCACCGTATAAAAAGCATGTGCGCGGCGCGGTTTCATCATCCAGCCAGGCTGCTATCTTTTTTGTCAGCCACTCACGGCCAACAAATGGATTCTGCAGCAGTTTTCTTCGCTTGCCCGTACCGTAACAGACAGTAAGGTTTTGTTTTATCGTGGTAATTTGGCCTGAAAACTCCGTATTTTCCGGGCTTTCGATGGTGTTGAACAGCTCCTGCATCTTCGCTGCAAACCAAGGCTTAAAAACAGCATCGCCCTGTGCTCGCTTCGTTTTCCATTCACTCATGTCAAGCCACTGACGATCCGCTACGGATGACGGAGGCTGTACCTCATCTTCTTTATCGAGAAGGAGCGTATATACGTTTCTTCCTCCGCGCACACCTGCAGCAATGCTTAGTTCATCAAGGCAGACACTCCGTGCTCTGGTAGAGTACTTACTTAAACAACCGATAACCGCATCGCTTGTCAGAATACCCTTCTCGATTTTCTGCCGCCATGAATCATTAAAATTGATTTGTTCTGCATCAAACCAAACTTTGTGGCCTCTGGCCCGGATAGCTTCGCAGATCATGTCCCGGAAATCACATTCATCGTGACCATAAGAAAGAAAAATACTCAGATGCCTGAAGTTCTCACCGCCCGAATTGCTCATCGTATACTATCCCTCTTCCGGTGATTTTCGTTTACTATCCTGTACGGAAAATCAAACATAGCTATATCAGCAGTATAAGTCTTTGCATTACCGCCGGAGCGCCCGCATATCCTCCGGCACCAATCCCAGCGGACTTGTGTGCAGAAAAATCTCGTCCCGGTATCGGGCCTGAAGCGACTTTGTGTAGTGTAAGAATACACTTTTATAATACGCAGAATGCGGGAGAATGTCAAAAACACCGTATGTTATAAAAAACACGGACTTCCATCCGCTCCCGTAGGATAGAAATCCGCATTTTTATTTTCCCGGCAACTCCTCCATCGCGCAGCCCAGAACCCTGGAAATCTTATACAGGCTCTCCGCGCAGTAAAAGCCCAGACCGAGATCTTTATGCTTTTTTCCGTCCCAAACGCAGGATGCTCGATGACTTTTTCCGAGCCGTGAAATAAGGTGAGTTTCTGTTCCATTTTGCCGCCCTCTTTTTATAGGTATATCACTGTGGTGATATGAAATCAAGACGGAAAGAGGATAGTATGATATCACGGCATAATAGCAAGGTATATTTTTCATGTTTGCATTTGTGCTTGCAACGGAAAAACAAAATATAGCGTATTCGCTATTGATTTTGTATAGCGAATGTGCTATATTATTGTTACAGAAATGGGGCGAAAAAATGCCGACAATATCGATGTTCCGTGAAATCAAAATCTGTATCTATTGGAAAGATCATATGCCGCCCCACTTTCATGCCTTTTATGGCAGCGCGGAGGTTCTTGTTTCCATTGAGGAGCTGGAGGTTTTAGAGGGTATGATACCTTCAAAACAATTAAAGATGCTTCTGGGCTGGGCATCTTTCCATCAAGAAGAACTGCGCGAAAACTGGGAGCTTGCAAGAGCACAGCAGGAACTCTTTGCAATCGAGCCGCTGAGATAAGTGACCCGCCGGAGGTAATGATGATGGCAAATACAATAGAATACTATCTTTCTAAAGGGTTTGATCGCAAGACGGCGGAATACTTCGCCGGTGGTAGAAAAAAAATCGTTGATGTTGCTGCGAACAACGACTTTACTCTCATGATTCGTTTTGATAACGGGGAAAAACGTTTGTATGATATGCGTCCTCTCCTTAAAAAAGGCACGGTGTTTGAGACGCTTGCAAAAATGGAAAACTTCCGCCGTGTCTATGTGGACAACACCCATTGCATAGCGTGGGATATTGACCCGAATGTGGATAGCAGCAAGGTGTGGAATAACAAAGTAGACCTTAGCCCTGATGGATGCTACCTTGACAGCGTGCCTTTAGGGGGTGTACTTGATGCCTGAAAACTGCGCTACGATTATTGATTTGCTGATCGAGCAGCGGCATAGCCAGGGAATGACACAGAAAGATTTAGCTAAAGCGGCTTGCCTGACACAATCTGTTATAGCTCGGTTAGAAAATAAGAAGGCAATCCCGCAGCTTGACACATTGCTCAAGGTTGCAACTGCCCTTGGATGTTCTCTTGAGATTGTTCCGATGGAAGATAAGAACGCTGTCGAAAGTTGTCACTTTGATTGTGTAGACAAGTGCGCAAATGCATAACGTTCTTTCCTATTGTGCAGACAAAATATTTTTTCTGTTGTAAAGCAGTAAATCCCACTTGGCGATTGCACCAAGTGGGATTCACTGTTTTATTTTTTCCCCCATCCATTTTGCACAAAAACATAGCCACTTTTTCCTGCTGCCGCACATTTTGCGGGTTGAGGGGAAGCCGTATTTGCGGTTTCCCCGTTTGTTTTACGTTGCCGCAAAGTCGCGGGCGTGGCATGCCACGCCCCTACCGCGCAGCAAAGACCCAACGCCCTCTCCCCTGCCCTGCCGCGCAAATTCCAAACGTGCGCGCAGGGCGGCAAAATCATTTTACCCCATCAGCACGCCAAAATCAGGGATATAGGTCATATCCGGCTCAGGCTCCGGCTTGCGCAAAAACATCAGCATATACACGGGATAATAGGTTATTTTTTCTTTCACGCTCACATTGCCGCCGTGGAACACAAACGCCGCGGGGATATGGTAGGCGGGGTTTGCCATCACACCCGAAAGCGCGTTGTGGCGTGTATAATCCTTGCCGCTTTTGATTTCCAGCGGCAAAACATGCCCCGCGTGCTCCACGACAAAATCCAGCTCGCCCTGCTTTTTGCTGTTGAAGTAGTACAGCGCAAAGCCGTGGGCGGTCAGCTCCTGCGCGGCGGCGTTTTCAAACACGGCGCCGTAGTTGATGTTGGTTTCGCCGTTCAGCAGCGCCAGCTGGATGCCGTTGGCGTAGGTGGCCGCCAGCAGCCCGACGTCACACAAAAACAGCTTGAACAGGTTGCTTTGGCGGTTCAGGCGCAGCGGCAGGGCGGGTTCCTCGACATTGTAGGTGGGCAGCGCCACGCCCGCGTTGGCCAGCCACAAAAAGCTGTTGCGGTAGCGGCTCAGCTTGAAATCCTGATGCAGGTCTTTCAGGATAAACCGCTTGTTTTTGGCGTTCAGTTCGCTGGGAATCAAATCAAAAATATCTTCCAGATACAGCTTTTCCTGCGGGTCGTAGCGGGCGATATCCTTTTTGTACAGCGTCAAAATCGACTGCTGCACCTGCGCGACCTCGTACAAATTGCGGGTACGCAGATAGCAATCCACCGCCGCCGGCATACCGCCCACCAGCAGATACAGCCGAAACAGCTCCATCATTTTTTGGTGGATCAGCGGCTCGACCTCCTGCTTTTGGTCGTAACAGCGCTGTAAATGCTCCATCACGCGGTCGGACACGCCGTTGGCGCGGGCAAATTCGGCAAGGTCCATCGGGAACATTTCCAGCACGTCCATATACCCCACGGGCGCGCTGCGGATGTCCTTCAGCTCCACGCCCAGCAGCGAACCGCTTAAAATATAGCGGTAACTGCCCTCCTCGACCAGAAATTTTATCGCCGTGACGATCTCCTTGCACTCCTGCACCTCGTCCAGAAAAATCAGGGTCTTGCCGGGGACAAGGCTTTGCCCTGCCAAAGCGGACAGGCGCAGCAGCAGGTCGCTGCTGTCGGCGGCGTTTTCAAACAGTTTGCGGGCGGCGGGGTTTTCCAAAAAGTTGATTTCGACAAAATGCGGAAATGCCTCGCGCCCGAGATTGCGTATAAGCGTAGTTTTTCCGACCTGCCTCGCGCCCGTGACCAGCAGCGCCTGCCGACGGTCGGCGGCAAAAAAGGCGTTGATTTTTTGTGCGGCAGCGCGCTGCAAAACGTGAATTGTGGTTTCCATTGGGTGAGCCCTCCCCTGCTGCGATGTGGATTGTCCGTTTTTCCAACAGTATTATACCGTATTTTGTCCGTTTATGCAACACATTTTGCGGCATTTTTGTCCGCAAAAGCCTTCTCCCCCTTTGGGGGAAGGTGGCGCGCAGGCGCGCCGGATGAGGGGGAAATGTCCGGCAGGTACCCCCTCATCAGTCACCTGCGGTGACAGCTTCCCCCAGAGGGGGAAGCCATATTTGCGGTTTCCCCGTTTGGTTTTGCGTTGCCGCAAAGTCGCGGGCGTGGCATGCCCCGCCCCTACATCGCACCCATTCCAAACGTGCGCGCCGCGATATTATGACATCATGTCATAATATCTTTGGTTTTTCCTTGCTTTCCCCTGCTTTTGTGGTATAATGGGGTAAAAGTTATAACCTTGCGGGTAACACCTTTTTGTCGAATTGGGAGGTTCGTATGGTAAAACTGGATTACGCGCGGCTGAAAGCCACCCGTCTGGAACAGGACATCACCCAAAAAGAGCTGGCCACCGCCACCGGCGTCGGGCTGGCGACCATCAAACAGCTGGAAACCGGGCGCAGCGGCACCGAGCTGGAAAACCTGAAAAAAATCTGCGACTATCTGGAACTGGACATCAACGAAATCTATCACCCCGACTACCACGAAACCAAGGTGCTCTGCATGCTCAACAACAAGGGCGGCTGCGGCAAAACCAGCCTGTGCAGCGGCATTGCCACCTCGATGGCGGAGCTGGGCCTGCGGGTGCTGATCATCGACGGCGACGGTCAGCGCAACCTGTCCGCCAGCTTCGATATGCCCCGCAGCGAGAAAAACTTCGGCGCGGCGGTGCTGGCCGAGCAGGATCTGAACGGCTACATTCAGCCCACCCCGTATGAAAGCATCGACATCATCGTGGCGGACGTTTCGATGGGCACGCTGGACATGGCGCTGTTCACCAAAATTTCGCGCGAGAACATCGTGCGCAGCATCCTGCGCCCCGTCATCGAGCGCGGCTACTACGATTATATCCTCATCGACACCAACCCGAATTTGTCGCTGCTGAATTTTAATATCGTAAATGCGTCGAATTTTGTGCTGATTCCCGCACAGCCCGCCAGCTTTGACCTGGACGGTCTGGCGGTGGTGCTGCAATTTGTCGAGGGCATCAAACCGTACAACCCGACCTTGCAGGTGGGCGGCATCATCATCAATCGCTACGATGCCCGCAACCGCCTGATCACCGAGGCGGCCATGGACCAGCTGCGGGAGGCGTACAGCCCGCTGCTGTTTGAGCAGATCATCCGCGTGGACAGCCGCCTGCAGAACGCCCAGTGGGAAAGCCGACCCGTGCAGGATTATGCGGGCAACGCGCGCATTTCCAAAGAATATCGCGCACTTACGAAAGAAATTTTGCGCAGATGCAGCTGAGAAAGGAGGTAACTTGCCATGGCACTGAAAAAACGATCCGTAGTCTCCCCCGCCGCGGGCGCCGTGACGCTGCCCACCCTGATGGCGGAACTGCCCGGCACACGCCGCCTGGAAGAACTGCCACTGGATAGACTCTCCCCCGCGCCGACCGAGTGGAACTTTTACGCGCCGCTGCCCGACGACAAGCTGTTGGAGCTGATCGAGAGCATACAGACCAACGAGCTGCTGCACCCCATCGTGGTTTGGAAGCAGCCCGACGGCGCGCTGATGATTTTAAGCGGGCACAACCGCGTGCGCGCCTACACCGCGCTGCTGGAAAAGACCGGTGAAGAAAAATACCGCCGCATACCCGCCACGGTGCTGACGGATATCACGGCGGACGAAGCGCACGAGATCGTGGTGGATTCCAACTATGTGCAACGCGTGCTGACGCCGTCGGAAAAGGCGCGCAGCATTTCGCAAAAGTACGCGCTGGCGGGGCGCAAAAAGCGCAGCAAAAACGGCGAGCGCAAATCCAAGTACGAGCAGATCGGCGAGAAGTACAATCTTTCGGGGCGGCAGATCGCGCGCTATGTGCGGCTGGGCAGCCTGGACAAAAGCCTGCTGTCGCTGCTGGACGGCGGCAAACTGCCGCTGACGACCGCGCTGCGGCTGGTGGATTTTGCCCCCGACAGCCAGCGGTATCTGGCCGCCCGCCACGCCGATGAACTGGCAAGCCCCAAAATGGCCAAGCTGACCGCCGCGATGAGCGCCGAGGAAATCGACGCCGCCCTGCAGACCGAGCCGCAGACCGTGCGTGTGGCGTTTACGGTGCCCGCGAACCTGGAAGGCGAGTTTCGCCGCATGGCCGAGCAGTGGATTGAGAAAAACAAATAAGATAATATGACATGATGTCATATTATCGCCGCGTACGTTTGGAATTTCATCGCGGTAGGGGCGGGGCATGCCCCGCCCGCAACTTTACGGCAACGCGAAACTAACGGGGAAACCGCAAATATGGCTTCCCCCTTGGGGGAAAGCTGCCACCGCAGGTGACGGATGAGGGGGCAGCTGCCGGACGCTTCCCCCTCATCCGGCGCGCGGGCGCGCCACCTTCTCCCATAGGGAGAAGGCTTTTTCGACAAGCAGAGATATTATGACATCGTGTCATAATATCTTATAAAAATTGAGCCGAAAAATACAGGATAATATGACATGGTGTCATACTATCTTACCCTGCGCTTCCAGCGCAAGCCCGATCAAGCGGTCGGCCTGGTCTGCCATAAACAGCGGGATATTCAAAACGTCCCCGTCCAATTTCAGGTTATCCAGCGAAAAACGGATGCGCAGCTTTACCTTGTCCGCAAACAGTTCCTTGAACTTTTTCAGGCTGCGGCCGGTTGTGTTGGCCGCGGATTTTACCTCCACAGGGAAAATATCGTTGCCGCGCTGTATAAGAAAATCCACCTCATAGGGCGGGTTGGTTTGCGTCCAGTAGCGGGGCGTCACCTCAAACTGCGGGATCAGCGATTGCAGCACAAAATTTTCCGTCAGCGCGCCCTTGAACTCGGTAAACAGGCGGTTGCCCTCACCAAAGGCCGTGGGTGCCAGCTGTGCAAGCCGACGCAGCAGCCCCACATCGACCAGATAAATTTTGAACGCCGACAGATCATCATAGGCGGCAATCGGCAGACCGGGCGCACTGCTGCGATAAATTTTGTGTACCAGCCGGGCATCGACCAGCCATTGCAGGGCGTCCTCGTACTCGCGCGCGCGGGCGCCTTCCTTGACGACCTTGTAAATAAATTTCTTGTTTTCCCGCGCCAGCTGGGATGGGATTGACTTCCAGATCATGGAAATTTTGGGGAATTCGCTTGTCTGGGGGTGCTTGGCAAAGTCGCGCTCGTAGGCGGCGATAATGTCGGACAGCGCCGTCTGCATGGCGTCCACGTCCCGCGCCTGCGTCCACATCAGCACCGATTCCGGCATGCCGCCGGTGACGTAGTACATCTTTAATTTCTCGTACAGCGGATTAAAAAACGCATCCGGCAGGGGAGTAAGGGTGTCCACGCTGTCCAGGTAGGCCGCCAGATTTTCGTCACCGTTGGCAAGCAGAAATTCCGAGAAGGTCATGGGGTCGACCTGCAAAAAGTTGACCTTGCCCACAGGAAAGGACGCGGGTTTTGCCAGCGCAATGCCCAGCAGCGACCCCGCGCAGGCAATGTGATATTGCGGCGCGTTTTCACAAAAATACTTCATGGAGTTGATGACCTTGGGGCAGTCCTGCACTTCGTCAAAGATAATCAGGGTCTTTTCGGGCAGGATCTTTTGACCGCTGGCGAGCATCAAGTTTTGCAGAATTCGGTCTGTGTCCTTGGTAGTTTCAAAAAATTGCTTGTATTCCTCGTTTTCATCAAAGTTGAAATAGGCGGTGTTTTCGTAGTAACGGCGCCCGAATTCCTTCAGCACCCACGTTTTGCCCACCTGCCGCACGCCCTTGAGGATCAGCGGTTTGCGGTAGGGGGAGTTTTTCCATTTGAGAAGATCTTGTAATACATATCGTTCCATAGGCTCACCCATCACATTTTTATAATTGTTTATGTGGTGTTTCATCACACTTTTATTATATCAGATGTGCGAAAAATAGCAAGGCCTTTGAAAAAGAAGGAAAGTGAATGCAGGGGCGGGGCATGGCGGCAATGCGAAATTTACGGGTCATTTGTAGGGGCGGGGCATGCCCCGCCCGCGACATGGCGGCAACGCGAAACCTAATGGGGAAACCGCAAATATGGCTTCCCCTTGGGGGGAAGCTGTCACCGCAGGTGACTGATGAGGGGGCACCTGCCGGACACTTTCCCCTCATCCGGCGCGCAGGCGCGCCACCTTCCCCCAAAGGGGGAAGGCTTTTTCGGCAAGCAGAGATATTATGACATGATGTCATAATATCGCCGCCCTGCGCACGTTTAGAATCTGCGCGGCAGGGGAGGGCGGGGCAGAAAAATGCCGTGGACAAGCAAAAATTCGTTGTATCCGTGCGGCAAACCTGCTATACTGAAAAAAAACGTGACCCCAAAAGCGCAGCTTTACCGGCGTTTCGGCAAGCAGGCGTTGCCGCCCCTCACGCAGGGGCGTGAATCGAAATGGAAAGGAGCCCCCATGAAACGAATTTACATCACAGCCATCCCGCTGGACACAAACTTTGCCATTACCCCGTATGCGGCAAAAGCGGCCAACTACCAACAGACCTACAACCAACCGACCTGCTACCCCATTGTGCCCGTTCTGTCGGATACCGCCCGCCGCGGCGATGAGATAGAGGTCATTGCCGTGCGCCAGAAAAACAACCCGCACAGCGGGAACTTTGACACTTTCCTCCGCGAACTGGACGCACTGGGCGTGCCCTACACCCTGAAGGACATCACCACCCCCGAAACCCAGCAGCGCGACACCCTGCTGACCCAGTTTGAAGCGCTGACCGACGCCATGGAAGGCGACGCCTGTTATTACGCCGATGCCACCTTCGGCACAAAGACCTATCCGCTGGTATTGTCCAGTGCGCTGCATTACGCCGAAAAAATTCTGGACGATGCCGAGGTGTGCGGCATCTACTACCGCGAACTGACGCGGGAAAACGGGGCCGTGCGCGACGTGCGGCAGTACGATATCAGCACGCTGTTTACGCTGGACAATATCATTGACAGGGCGGCAGCGGCTGACATGCCCGACAAAAAGCGCTTTATCCGCCTGATGCTGCACCCCGACAGGGAGGTGTAAGCCGTGGCAGACCATGCAAAGGACAGCAAAAAGCAGGAAACCCTGCGTCGAAAGCTCCAAAGCCACCCCATCTGGCAGTATCCGCCGGAGGAACGTCTGCAGCATGACCGCGAACGGCTGGAAATTTTCGAGCTGGTGATGGAATGCAAGGGGGTTTCGGCAAGGCTGGAAAACCGCCTGAACAACACACCGCCGGATACAGGGCTGCTGGCTGACGAGGAAAAGGCCCTGCGGGAGGTGCGGTTCAACCCCTCGCTGGCGCGCAGCAGGTTTGACGACGTTGCTTTTACCGAGTCGGTGAATAAGGCAATCGCCCACTTTGACCCCGCCGCCGGCAAGGATTTTATGGCGTACTTGGATGCCATCTACGCCAACGCCATGCGCGAAACCGCAAACAGCCAAGCCATGCGCGCACAGGGGGATGTCCGCCTGAACCGCGAGGAAGCGGAAATCTGGAAAGTGGTGTGTTTTCCGTGCGAAAAGCAGGGGAAAGACCCCGCCGCCATGCCGGAGGCGTTCTACAAAGGCATCGCCGAATCCATGGGCAAGCCGCTGAGCACCGTGAAAAGCGTTGTGCGCCTTGCTGCCACCGTGCGGCGCACGGTGTCGCTGACCAGCAGCGCCGACGATGAGGACGGGAAACTCCCCGATGCGGCAGACCCCAACCAACGGGACCCGCAGGACCGCCTGGAAAAAGAGATCGAGGTGATGGATGTCATCGAGCGGTTCGCCGACAAGGAGAGAAAGGAATACCCCCGCATTTTCTTTACCAACGATACGCTGAACCCCCTGTGCGACGACAGACCCGCCGCCCTGCGGAAACAGGAATGTGCGGTGCTGGAAAAGAGCGAACAGCTGCTTTGGAACCGCATTTTTGACCGCGGCTACATAGATTTTGTGTTCTGCCCGCAAAAGCCAGCACGGCTGCGCGCCGTGCTGGATACGCCCCTGACCCGCCCGCTGCAGGACAGCAGCATAGCGGCGTATCGGCAGATATCGGCGGCGGCCGTAAGCTATCAGCGCCGCCGATACAAGGCCATGATGAATGACATATGGCGGGAACTGTGCCAATAACCAAGCGGGAGGAAACTGTGTATGAACAGCCTGATTCTGACCCTGGACGCAGGGCAGGGGAGCTGCCTGCCCATCGCGTACCAGCAGATGACGCAGGGCGCGCTGTACGACGTCTGGCGCGACAGCTTCCCCCAACTGCATGACGAAGGCTTTGACGGAGACGGGCAGGTTTTTCGCCTGTTTACCTTTGGCCCGCTGGAAGGGCACTATCGTGTGCAGGGCAGGGAGATCGTGTTTGACGGGCTTGTGCGGCTGGAAGTGCGCAGCCCCCTGGAGGAGCTGCTGTTTGTGCTGGGCAAAAGCCTGACCGAAACCGGCGTTCTGCGCTTAGGGCGGTGTGTGCTGCCCCTGCGCGACCTGCACAGCGAGGACCATTATTGGTTTTCTTCGCCCCTGACGGTGCGCATGGTCAGCCCGCTGACGCTGCACAAAAACCTGCCGGACGGCAAGACCGAATTTACCGCCCCCGACGACCCCGCTTTTGCCGCCCGTCTGATCGCCAACACCAGGCACAAGCTGGCGGCCTGCGGCAGCACGGCAGACCCGCACATTGCGCTGTGCGCCGCGCCGATGCGCGCCCCGCGCAAGCGGGTGACGCAGTTCAAGGGCATCTACCTTACCGGCTGGGAGGGGGATTTTGTGCTGCGGGGCGACGCCGAAACGCTGTTTCTGCTGTACCAAACCGGCCTGGGCGACCGCAACAGCCAGGGATTCGGCATGTTTCGGCTGCTGACGCAATAGGCAAAAAAACACACCCACGGGGAAATCCCATGGGTGTGTTTTTGTCTGCGGGGTCAGCGACCTTCAGCACGGTGCGGATGTTCCTCACCGTGTGGTCGGCCGCCTCCTTGGTGGGCACCTCGCCGCGGCGGCGGGGCTGTCAGGGGATTCCCGCACGGTAGGGTAAGGGTTTTGTCCAGCGGGCGGGGCAGGGTCACAAGGTTTTCATTTTTCCTGCGGTTTTTGGCAAACCAGCCAAAAATGGTGGGGTCGGCGGGGTATGCCACCGTAAGACCGCGGGTGCTTTGCTTGTCCGCAATTTTCAGCAGGCTGCGCACGCTGATGTCGGCGGGGTCAATGCGGCCGTTGGCGGCGGTCAGGGTGTCCGGCGCAAGGGGGCGGGTATGGTAGCAGGGGACACCGTTTTGCAGCGTCAGGGTGCGCAGCTCGCCCCCTGTCAGGGTCAGCTTGCAGCTGCCGTACCCCACGGGCTTGCCGTGCCCCAGCTTGTGCAGGCGGGTTCCGGCGGGGGAGTTGTCGCCCAGGGTCAGCGCAAAGGCCAGCTCTTCCAGCTGGTCGCGGGTGATGCGGTCAAAGTAGACGCTGCCCGTAAATCTGCCCTGCAGGGCTTCCAGCGTGGCGTTTTGCTTGGTGCGCTGCGTTTCGGTTTTGGGGGCGCTGTGCCAGTAGAACTTCCGGCCCCGCGGCTGCGGGCGGTAGGCGAGGAAAGGCGGGTCACCCCGCGGTGTGCCCTTCAGGGCGTAAAAATCGTAGTTCCAGAATTTCACGCCCCGCACGGCGGGTTTTTCCAGGTAAAATTCGTAGGCGCTTGGCCTGGGAGAGCTTAAAACGGGCAGCGTTTTATACCCAAGGCTTTTATAGCTTGCGGCGGCGGCGTCGGTAAAGCGCACCCGCCCGGACGTACCCGCGCCCCTGACCGTGCCGAACAGCGCACAGGCGGGGCACAGGGCGTTGATATCCCTGCAGGGGGCGTGGCGATGCATGACGTCCGCCCAGCTGCGCCCCTGCATAACGCGCCCGATGGACGCCCCGCTGAGGTAGCAGCGCGGCGTGCCGTTGTCGTCCGCCAGAAGATACCACACCGGCACCAGCCCGCCCTGCGCGGGGTCGCCGCTTTTGACCTTTTCCAGCGCGGCCAGCAGATCGGCATGGGCTTTGCTTTTGCTGTCGTTCTTGACGGATTCGCCCAGAACAGAGCGCAGGGCGTTGTAAGGCGTGTCGTCCTGCCAGCGGTAAACAACGGCGTTGTCCCGCCGCTTTGTGAGCAGCCGCACATAGTAGGGCGTTTTCTCCTTTGGCGGAATGACAGGCCTGTTGAATTGCAGCCAGCCGCATGGCGCGCTGCGGTGCAGCCGGGCAGGATGACCGTTTTTCAGCTCTTGGCCGTCCCAATGGACGCGCCCGTCCTGCAGGATATGGCTGTAATTGTCCTTGGTCAGTTTCAGGAAGTCCGCCGTCTGGGCGGCGTACAGCGTCCACCGGCCGACGGCGGGGTCATACCCCAGCAGCCCGTGTTCCTTGAAGCCGTTGGTTGAGGGCAGGCGCTGGCTAAACGGTTTTTCGGTGCTGTCCCGCAGAACGGACATGCAGCTGTGGGTCAGGGCTTCGTACACGCTGCGCACGGCACCGCGCAGGGTGCTGCCGGGAATGGCGGGCGTGCCGTCCGGCAGGCGAAAAAACGGATACTGCTTGTGCTCGGTCTGCGCGTCCTGCACGACCTTGGCGGCATCGGGAACCAGCAGCGGGGTGTCGGTGGTCAGGGTGTAGTCCAGCCTGCCGGTAAACAGCGGCTTGCCGGCATAGCAGTCCTGCAGGGATGTGCGCACAGGCGCGGCGCCGCAGGGCACAAAGGTATACGGGTTTACGACATACGGCATTTACTCTTCCTCCTTGGCAAAACCCACCCAGCGGGTATCGGCAGGGTAGCTCATGCCGCTATCGGGCCACTGATCGAGGTAGGTGTGCAGTACCAGCCGTGTTTCGTCGGGGGATACAGGCAGGGTATAGTGCCCGCCGCCGGTGGAGGTCACCAGCCGGCCGTCGCACAGCTCGGCTATGTCCAGCAGCTGGTACTCGGTCATGTATTCGCCCTCGTCCACCGCCACGCGCCAGTAAAAGGGCTGCCCTACACACATGCGGCACAGGCAAAGCTCGGCTTTCGCGCCGAACACCCGCAGCTCCAGCAGGTTTTCGGGGTCGGGCAGCGGCACACCGCCGTCGGTGCGGTCGCAGGCAAAGCGGTCGGTATAAAAGGCCGCCCAATAGCCGTCGATGGGATATTGGCGCACCAGAGCGCTCAGCTCGGCTTCTTCTGCCTCGCCACAGGCTTTTACCCAGGGATTTCGACATGTACTCATTTTGCGGCCTCCGTCAATGCGTTCAGTAAGGTTTCTTTGGCAAGGGGGCGGCCGTTCAGCGTCAGGGCGGTCACGGCAGCCGCGCCGCGCCCCACGCCGGTTTCGCCGCCGACGGTCAGGTATCCGCGGTCAAGGTCCAGCAGCGCCGCACCCAGCAGCCCCAGCAGAAAAGCGTCCGCCGCGCCCTTGCGCAGCCGTATGGTCAGAACGCCCTGCCCGCCCTGCTGCACGCGGGAGGTATACAAAGCCCCGCCGGAGGTGCCCGCCGAAAAGCGATCCAGTGCGTTGCGGGTCAGGGTGTAGGACTGCCCGCCGGTGATTTCCGTTTCGTCAAAGCACAGCGCCGAGCGCCGCTTTTGCGTGCCGTCGCCCATAAAGCCGAACAGCGCGTTGACGGCGTCCCTGCGTTCGGGGCAGCCCATCTCGTCCAGCAGGTTCAGCATGTGGTGGCGGAACGCGCCCGCCCAGCCGGTGCCGGGCAGTACGGGGTTGCCGGCGACATTCTGCAGGGCGCAGTAGTCGGGTTTGGTTTCGCTGCCGTCGGGGGAGACCTCGGTGGTGTAGCGCCGCACGATAAAGCTGCCGGTCATGCGCAGCTCGGCGCGCAGAACGTCCTGCTGCGGGGCAGCCGCGCGCCCTGTCAGCGGGGCGGCGTCGGCAAAGGCATCGTCGGCGTAGGGGTCAAAGCGCAGCCAGGCGTCCAGCTCGGCGGGAAAACGAAAGCTCTTTCGGCAGACCTCCACCGCCATGCGGCCATAGCCGCGGGTCGTGCGCCCGCCGAAGGTCAGCCCTTCGGCGGCAGCGCCGGCCAGCAGGGTCTCCAGCAGGTCGGCGGCGGCATCGCCCGGCTGACCCGTCCACTCGAGTACGGCGGTGTAGGGCGCGCGGCACTCGGCGGCTTCAAAGTCATATTTTGCCTTGGAAACGGCCACTTTGTTCTGATCCAGCATGACGCCGTCGCGGTAAGAGATCCGCACGCGGGCATCGGCGGGCAGGGTGGCGTCGCCCACGATGACGGCGCTTTCGGTCATGTCCGCCCCCACGGTGTCCCGCCCGAACAAAAGCTCTGCCTGCGGTTTGGGCAGCCTGCCACGCAGCACACCCGCCAGCGCGCTGCCGGGGATCATGGGCAGGCCGCGGCTGTCCAGCATAAGGTCATTGTCGGTACGGTCGTTTTTGCCGCCGGAAAGCCGCAGGGAGGAAAGCTGGGTGAACCGGCAGCGGTAATACAGTTTCTGTTTTTCACGCATCTTTGGTTTCTTCCTTCAGGCGGCGATAGTACAGCAGGTGCAGGGCGGCTTCCAGCGGCAGTTTCCAGCAGGCGGTCAGTTCGCGCTGCAGCTGCGGGTGTGCGCAGGACATCTGCGCGGCAAAATCGGGTTCTGCCGCCAGCATGGCGGGCAGGGAAGGCTCGGCGTCCGACCCGTACAGGGCCTGCAGCAGACGCTTGGCGTCCTCTTTTTTGCCGACGGTCTTGATGCTCTCTACCCGATTGCGCAGATCCTTCAGGTCGGCCGCCTCGCTCAGCATACGGCGCAGACGTCCCAGCGTGCCGGTGTCGGCATGGCAGCGGCCGTCTTGTGCCTGCTGCAGCGCCGTTTGCTGCATGACCTCCCTGCCGCGCAGAAGAAACAGCGCACGGCGCAGCGGTTCGCAGTCGCCGTCGGCGGCGGGGGCGGCGGTATCCACAGACGCCTTGCCCGCAATGGTCAGCGCGGACATTTCCGTCTTGCCCAGCACGCGGCAGCAGCCGAAGCCTTCCTGCACGCATTGGGCGGTTTTGGGGGTGAAGTGTGCGGGCAGCACAGCGTCCTGCGCGGCGGTAAAGCTGTACACGCTGCCGCCGCAAACGGCGGTGCGGCGGGGCTTTTGCATCTGCCACATGGCGTGATACCCGCCTACGGTGTGATACAGCAGATAGTCCTTGCCGCTGCGCTGCGCGGAGATGCCCAGGCTTTGCATCAGGGCGTCGGCGGCGATGTCCGGCGCGGGGGCGTCGGTGGGAAGGATCAGGTCGGATTCCAGCAGCACAAAGAACGATTCGCCCTTGCGCAGGGTGACGATTTCCTGCGGCAGGGGGGCGGCGGTGATGCCGCCCAGCAGCTCGCACCGGGCGTACTGGGCGGTCTTGCTGCGCCCGAAGCGAAGCTGTGCCGTGCCCAGCAGCGCGGCGGCGGTGTTTGCCAGGGCGGTGGGCAGCGTCACCGTGCCGCCGTAGACCAGCCCCGCCTGCACAGCCTGCTGCACATAGAGCGTGGCGTCGGCGCTGTCGTCCCGATGCTTGTGGTGGTAGGTGGTTATCAGGGGCACAGACGCGGCCAGCAGCCCCGCCTTGCCCGCTGCGGTGTACACGCCGGACAGCGTTTTTTGCTTGCCTGTGGGGGACTCGATACAGCGGTTGGCGTAGCGCCCCTCATTTTTTAAGTAGGCCAGCGCCAGCGGCGCAGGGTGGGACACCGCCCCGCCGATGACGGGGGTAAGCCCGCTCCAACGGGCGGTGCCGTCCAGAAACAGTTGGCGGAACGCCGTGTCCCCGGCGTGACCCTTGCGCAGGTACGCCCCCGCCAGACAGCCTATGACGCTGCGCGCGGGGATGGCGGTAAGCTGCTCGCCGCAACCGGGCAGGGTCAGGGGTGTTTTCAGCCGGACGCGGTAATGCAGGGTCACGGTATCGGTGTCGGGCAGGGCGGGCAGCGGCGGCGCGGCGGGGGCTTCGCTGCCGGGCAGGTACACCATGCGGACATTGCCCAGCCCGCGGTTGCGGTTTGTGCCGATGTGCCGTGTGGCGGCGCAGCAGTGTTCCAGCAGGCGCACCGCCTCCGGCGTGGGGGATTCCAGCCGGACGGGGGCCTCAAACACCAGCTCCCGGCCGGGGTCCAGGGGGTCATAGCGGCGCAGCACGCGGGTAAACCGCAGGCTGCCGTCCCGGGCAACACCGTCCTGCAGGCGGGTCTGCCCGCGCACATCGGTGTACAGCTGTGCCACACGGTGGGGGTCGCTGCCCGCAGGGTCCTGCCTGAGCCAGGCGGTAAAGGCGGCCTCCTGCGGAAGGGCGGCGTCGCCCACCCACAGGCAGCCCGCGCGCCCGTTTTTGTCGCCGAAAAGCTCCGCCGTGCAGGCGGCGGAGGCATCGCCCAGCTCTGCCAGTTGGGCGGCGGCCGCCCGCAGGCAGCCCTTCAGCCGCCGCGCGGGGATGCGGGGCAGCCCGCAGGGGGTCAGCACCAGGTCGGTGTCCACGGTATTGCCGCGGCTTTCGCCGTTTCCGGCGCACAGGTCAGAGCGCAGCGTGATGCGGATACGGTCCATGCGTCAATTCCCCCTTTCTTCGATCCACAGATCGTACATTTCGGCAATGTCGTACAGGGCCTTGCACTGCTCCTGCCCGCAGGGGCTGAACGCCCGCAGGGCCTCGGCAAAGGCGGGGTTGCGGTACAGGATGCGCGCCAGCTCCCTTTGGGCGGCGGCGGGGCTTTCTTCCAGCGCGGCGGCAAATTTTTTCAGGTTGCTGCGGTTGGTGCCCTCGCTGCGGTTGCGGCGGATATACCCGACCAGTTTTTCTGCCCTTGGCAGGGTAAACACTGTGCTGTCGCCCTGCACCAGCCAGGGGCGGGCGATCAGTGCCTCGGTTTTCTGCCAGCTGCGGATATTGTCCAGATCGCCGTCAATGCCGCTGTGCAGGTAGTGGAAATCCAGCCAACATTCCTCGGCGCAGGTGGCGTGTACGGGCTTTTTGGCGTTGTCGCAGGCTTGTTCTGCCAGGGCGTAGGCGCGCGCCACGGGGTAGCCGCTGTGGAAGATGCAGATGCCCGCGCAGGAACTGTAACCCGGATTGCTCTGCACGGCCTTTAAGTAGTCGGCGGTGTACCGCAGGGCAAAGCGGGCGTTGCAGATAAAGGTAAAGTCATCGCCGTCCGACACGACCACCCGATACCGGTAGGCGGATTCCCGCAGTTTTTGGGGGCCGTTTTGCAGCGCCGCCATGGTTTTTTGCAGCGAGGCTTCGCCCGTTTCGGCAAAGACGCGGGCAATTTCGGCGGTAAAGGCGCGCATGGTGTTGACGCAGAAGTCATAGTCGGTACGGCCGCCGAGCTTTTGTTGGATCTTGATGCCCATATTGTTGCCGTCCGCGTGGACGATGGCCAGCAGGCTTTCTTCCTGCCGTTCGGTGGTCATCTCGTCCAGCAGGAGGTTGCCCGCGTTGCGCTTGTCGGAGGCAAGGCCTTTTTCCCACTTTTTCAGGCTTTCGGCGCTCAGCTCGCGCAGACCGCCCGCATAGGGCACACAGCAGACGATGGGCTGGTTGGTGGCTCTGTCCCGCAGGGCAAAGGGGGCGGCGTAGGTATTGCAGGCGGGCAGCATACGGTTTTTTTCGGCGTCCACGGCGTCCATCAGGGCGCGGTAGTCGGCGGCGTAGTCCCGCCCGTCCGCCTCGCAGCAGGCAGCCATGGCGACCATGCCGGGGGCGTTTTCCAGCACCATGCGGCTGAAACGGCGGTTGACCTGCCGATACGTCTCGGCGTCGCGGTACAGCACCGTCAGGTTGCCGCCGCCGCAAAACAGCTCGGCCATGCCCAGTGTGCCGTCGGCAAAGGCCGCCTGCACGGCGCGCAGAGAAAAGTCCGCTTTATCTGCCGAAAGCACGGAAACGCCCGCAGCCTTTGCCGCCTGAAACACCCAGCCGAAGGCATCGCGGATCATTTCGGTGCCGCCCATGATTTCCAGCAGCCGGTTGGTGCGGAAGATATATTCCTGCTTGGAACGAATCGTGTATTGTGCAAGTATCACAGATTCTTCCTCCCTTTGTGTCGGATTTATACACAGTATACCAATTCTTTCCCGGTATTACCAGTAGAAAACAAAAAAATCCCCCAAATTTTTGGGGGACACATCGGGGCGGGGCGTCATTTCTTGACGTCCCGCACGGCCTCGGCCACGCCGACGCCGCCCAGGGCGGTGCCGACGGTCACGGCAGCGGTTTCCACCGCGCCTACGGCGGACACGCCCGCGGTGACCACGGCAGCCGTGCCGGCGCCCAGGCCTACGCCCACGGTGCCGATGGCGGCACAGACGGGGATAGCTGCCGCAGCAGCCACGGGGGCAGCGGCGACCATCGCCGCGCCGCAGAGGATCTTCCCCAGGGGGGAGAGTTCAGAGAAGAAAGACATAAGTACGCCTCCTTAAAGGTTGGGTCGGGTGAACGGACGGGGGATAGGGGAGAGAGGGAAAGGTTACTCCTCCTCCTCCTGTTCGGCGGCATAGCCGTCGTGGATCTGCTGGCACAGATCGGTGAAGATGTCCCAAAGGTCTTGCATGGTTTGTCACCTCCTTACGGCAGTCAAAGCGGTTCAGGGATACGCGCGGAAACGGACAAAGCGGAATTCCGACGTGCGGCGGGTGCAGCCGTCGGCATCGGTAAGGCACAGGGTGCGGCGCTCGCTGCAGGCGGCCACCACGGCAACGCCCTGCGCCTGCAGCAGCCGTACCACGCGGAAGGTCAGGGTCATTTCGCCCTGGCAAAGCACGCAGGCCGGGTGCAGGTCCAGGATGCGCGCCGCCCATACATCGGCCAGGGCGGCGGTTTCGGCAGCGGAAAGGGCGGGCGGCACATCGGGAAACGGCATGTCCGCAATAGGCCCGTACTGCTGCGCCGCACGGCGCTGGTCGGCCGACCAGGTATCGGCGGGGTGGTTGGTAAAGTTCAGGAACACGGCGGCATCTCCTTTGCTGTGGGTTTGCGTTCTATTTACTCTATAGGGAACGGCGCGGGGAAAGTTAAAGGAAAACCGAAAATTTTTTGAAATTTTTTGCACAGCCTGCGCCGACCCGCGGTTTTTGTGCAAATTTCAGCCCGCAGAATACGGGGGTCGGCGCAGGGAAAACCGTGTGTTTTGTGCAGAAGATAGACAAAAAACGACGCGTATGCTATAATGGAAAAAGCAAAACAGGCGGAACGCACAGGCACGGCACCGTATGCCCTGTGGTTTTTCGTGATTTTTGCAGATGTATCTTACCCGCGTTGCGGGAATTGAAACTGTACCAATTGGTACAAATCTCATCAGCGTATGGATGTATCTTACCCGCGTTGCGGGAATTGAAACATGGTATCTATCGTACATTTACTATTATATGCCATGATGTATCTTACCCGCGTTGCGGGAATTGAAACTTGATGTAGCGCTTCTCATAAGCCAGGTTGATGAGATGTATCTTACCCGCGTTGCGGGAATGTCGCTGCGGTTACCTTACAAGGCTGTGCGCAACGCAAACGTGCGGGCGGGGCATGCCCCGCCCCTACAACGCTTGGGAAAAGTTTGCCGTATATCTTACCCGCGTTGCGGGAATTGAAACAGCAACCGTTTGAGCATCGTTCCTAACTTGTTCAGGATGTATCTTACCCGCGTTGCGGGAATTGAAACTTGTATGCAATTCGCACATTTTTGCAAGTATAAAGATGTATCTTACCCGCATTGCGGGAATTGAAACTTTAGCTTGCCACGCATCTCGCCCTTCACAAAGTAATGTAGGGATGGGTCTTGACCCATCCGCACATCTGGCCGCGCGCAGCGCATAAAATCGCGCCG